>SPJJ01029924.1_pt1 | contig 14001 bp, 12 predicted proteins | sample 3741741 | NCBI WGS metagenome assembly SPJJ01 (sample SAMN10925908, study PRJNA522277) | cold seep metagenome | isolation source: Elba SIP-enriched marine methane seep metagenome, extraction at timepoint T1 | place: Italy: coast of Elba, Mediterranean Sea | collected 2014-05 | reverse complement strand
TAGTCGCCGAGCTTGACGACCAACTCCCCAACCTTGCCGTCTCGCTCGTAGATCACGGTGAGGGACTTCGCGGTGCGAACCTCTTTGCTCAGGGCGGCGGTGACCTTGCCGACGTCCTCCTCGAGCTTGACGTCGTTGATCGATCGAAGGAGGTCTCCGTTCCGCAGTCCGACCATGCCCAGGGCGGTGTCTTGGCGGACGCCATAGAGCTTGAAGCCCAGCGGAGTGCCCTGCTTGCTGCGGGCGGGGACGATACGGGCCTGGCTAAACAGGACGGAAGGGTTGTCGTCGGTGCCGACGACGAGCGCCCGCGAAACCGTGCAGTCGCCCTTGTCGCACTGAACTCCGTTGGCGTCCCACTCGATGGGAACGCAAGCTCCATTGCGTAGCTCGGTGCCCAAGCCGCACCGTTGCTTGGGCGTGGGAGGCACGGCCGGGAGGATCGACCTCGCCCGGTAGGAGCCGAACGGGCCGACCGAGATCGACGTGCAGCTGGGGCCGATCGTGATCTCTTGTTCCTCCTCCTCGGTCCACCCCGCCATTCCTGGGGTGCCATCGCTCTTGATCACGTAGACGCGTCGAGAGTTGCTGACGGTGACCGGAACGCTGTGCCCGGTGTCGAGCGAGTATTCGTCGCTCGCGGGGTCGGGTCCGTCCGTGCTTCCGAAGGCGTACCGTATTGTCTCGCCGCACCGGTTGGAGAGCACCGCCTCGACGCCGCCCTCGATCGCGTCTACCGCTGCGACGGCTTCGACTTGGGCTTCCTGTTCGGGTTCCCGCTGCATGAACAACAGGAACAGGCTCGAGCACGCTGCCGCCGCCGCGAAGCCGAACTTCGCCAGGGTGCTCGTGGTCGCGGGCTTGCGGTGTGACCCTCGAGGGGCCGGCAGGGCGCGAAGGCGGTCGGTCAACTCCCGCATCGAGCCAAAGCGGTCGTCCGGATCCGTTTGCAGGCCGCGCTCGATCACCGCCTTGGCCGCTTCGACCTCGTGCGGCTCGAGCTCCTCGCGTGCCGTGCCCTCGAAGAGCATCGTGTGGCCACCCAGCACCGAAGAAGCGAGCTCTCCGACCGTCTCACCGGCAAACGGCCGAATGCCCCAGATCGCCTCGTGTAGGGCGATGCAGAATGCAAACTGGTCGGCCCGAGCGTCGACCCGTGCGCCCTCGAACTGCTCGGGCGCCATGTAGCCCGGCGTGCCGGCGAGCATGCCGGTGCGGGTGATCGCGGGCTCGGACGCCTGCATCAGCTCCGCCCCACCGTCGACCTCCTGAAGGAGCGGCGCACCTGGGGTGCGGGCCATGCCGAAGTCCAACACGCGCACCCGCCCGTCGTCTCCAACGATCATGTTCTCGGGCTTGAAGTCGCGGTGCACGATGCCGGCATCGTGCGCGGCCTGCAGGCCTTCGGCCGCTTGCAGGAACACCTGCAGGATGCGCAGGTCTGAGGGGGCCTCGAGCCACGTGCCCAGCGTCTTGCCCTGAACGAACTCCATCGCGACGAAGAGCTGCTCGTCCTCGGTACCGACCTCGTGGACGGTGACCACGTTGGGGTGCGAGAGCTTGGCCAGCGCTTTGGCTTCGATCGTCATCCGGGCGCGGTGCACGTCGTCGCTTCGATGCAGCACCTTCAGCGCGACCTCCCGGTCCAGCGAGGGATCCACCGCGCGATACACCGTGCCCATGGCTCCGGCTCCGACTTGCCCGGTGATCGTGTAGCGCCCCACGGACAGCGTCTCGCCCGGGTCGCCAAACATCTGGGCCCGCAGCTGAGCCCGCCGGAATCGCTCGGCCAGCGGGGCTTTGCCGCCGAAGTGCGTGGCGAGCAGTCCGATTTCGGGCTCACCGCGCGAGCCATCCAGAGTGGGCATGTCCGAGTTCATCATCGCTCGGGGTGGTCGCGGCCGGCCCACGAACAATTGGAAAAAGTTCGAAGGCCCTGAAAACGATACAGTGGGCCGGTGAGCGAGGAGCGCAGCGACCGGGAACTCCTCGATGCATGGGCCGCCGGCAAGAAGGCTGCGGGTGCCGCGCTGTTCGACCGGCACTTTGGCGCCCTATCCCGTTTCTTCCGCAACAAGGCTCCCGACGTCGCCGACGACCTGATTCAGCAAACGCTGCTCGGGACCTTGGAGGCCCGGTTCGAGGGCAAGTCGTCGTTCCGGACGTTCCTGTTCGCGATCGCGCGCAACGTGCTGTTCGACCACTACCGCGGCCGGCACAAGGGCCAAGAGTCGCCCGATTTTACGGTGAGCAGCATTGCGGAGTTGGGCCCCTCGGCACCGAGCCTCATTGCTGCAGCTGGCCGGCAGCGCTCCCTGCTCGAGGCACTGAGGAGCATCCCGCTGCAATTTCAGGTGGTGCTCGAGCTCTCGTTCTGGGAGCGGCTCACCGCGCTCGAGATCGGCGAGGTGGTCGGCGCACCCGAGGGCACCGTGCGGACCCGCCTCCGGCGGGCCAAGGAGCTGGTCGCCAAGGAGCTTCGGCGCATCGAGAACCTCGGCCTGCCCCTCGAGACCACGATCCACCAGCTGGACGACTGGGCGGCCGCGGTGCGCGAGGGTCTCTGAGCGCAGGCTGGTAGGCTCGACGAAGTGCGAGTTTCGAGGGTCGGGACCGAGCCCCCCAGCGACGAGGACACCGTCGCAGGCACGGGGGGAAACGCTCCTTCCCGCGACGAGCCGCTGCGACGTGGTGAGGCGGTCGGACGATACCTGGTCGTCGAGCCGATCGGTCGCGGTGCGATGGGCGTCGTCTACAGGGCCTACGATCCCGAGCTTGACCGCGCGGTCGCCCTCAAGCTGCTCTCCGGTGAGAACCGGGCAGCAGCGCAGAAGCGATTGATGGAGGAGGCGCGGGCGATGGCCAAGGTGACGCACCCGAACGTCATCGCGGTCCATGACGTGGGAACCCACGATGGACGGGTCTTCTTCGCCATGGAGCTGATCGACGGAACAACCCTCGGGGCGTGGCGAACCCGGACGAAACCCGGTGCCGATCAGGTGCTCAGGGTCTACCGAGACGCCGGGGCGGGCCTGGCCGCCGCCCACGCTGCCGGGCTGGTGCACCGCGACTTCAAGCCCGACAACGTTCTCATCGACGGTACCGGGCGGGTTCGTGTGCTCGACTTCGGCCTCGCCCAACCGGAGGAAGCGAATCCAGACGAGACCGGACGGTCGAAGCGTCTCCCGCTCGTCGGAACGCCGGCGTACATGGCCCCCGAGCAGTTCGCGGGCGACCCGGCCGACGCCAAGAGCGACCAGTTCGCGTTTTGCATCGCGCTCTACGAAGCCCTCGCCGGAGAGCGCCCCTTCCAAGGCAACACGATCGCTTCGCTGGGGCATGCCGTGGTGACCGGCGTCCGGGGACACGCCGAGCTGACGGCCGTCTCGAGCCGCGTCGCGGCGGCGATCGACCGCGGCTTGGAACCGGATCGCGCCGATCGCTTCGAGTCGATGGAGCAGCTGCTGGCCGAACTCGAGCCGCGCAAGAAGGTGCGGTGGGGCCGATGGAGCATCGCGGGGCTTGCCGTCATCGGTGGTGCCTACGCGCTCGGGCGCGAAGGCGCGAAGACCCCCGACCCGTGTGGGCGCGCTGATGCGCCGCTCGCCGACGTTTGGGCGCCGGCTCGCCGAGACGAGGTCGAAGCCGCCTTCGAAGCGTCGGGGGCATCCAACGCGGCCGACATGGCGACCCGGGTTCTCGGAGCGTTGGATGACTATGCGCAGCGGTGGGAAACCGCCGCGGTGGAGTCGTGCAGAATGACGACCCCAGAGACCACGTTGGATGCGACGCTGGCGTTCCGCTCCGAATACTGCGTCGATGCGGCGCTGTCGGCATTCGAAGAGCAGGTCGCCGGGCTCACGACGGTCGACGTCGAGGAGGTTCAGCGTTCTCTGCGAGGCATCGACCGCCTGCCCGACCCAGCTGGGTGCGTCGACGTCGGCCGGCTCGCGCTTGCTGTCAATGTACCCACGGACCCTGAGCTTCGTCGGCAGGTCAAAGCTCTCGAGGCGGACTTCGAGCGCGCGACGGGTCCGGATGGACAGGGACCCGACTGCCTCGACTTCCTCGTCCCGCTCCACGAGCAGGCGAAGGCCATCGGTTACGGGCCAACGATCGCGAACGCGCTCGACAAGCTCGCCCGGTGCGAGTTCGCGGCGGGGAAGGCCGAACAGGCGTTGGAGACCCGTCAGCGCGCGTTCGAAGAGAGCCTGGCTTCGGGCGATGACCGCCTCGCGATCGCGCTCGCGGCGGAGATCTCGATGACCCACGCCATTCGGCTCGACGATCTGGATGAGGCCGATCGATGGCTGCGCCGAGGCGATGCACTGGCTCGCCGCGTGGATCTACCGAACTCGAAGCCGGTCCACGCCTTGCTCAACACCCGTGGCGTCCTGGCGGCGCGGCGTGGGGATACGGAGGGGTCGATCCAGTGGTTTCGGCAACTTGCCGAGTCCACGCGCGAGGTGCCCGGCGGCGCGCTGACCCACTTCGCGGCGATCCAGAACATCGGCGTTGCGCTGGTCAAGGACGGGCGCGCCGAAGAGGCGCTGCAGTGGTTTGAGGACGCGATCGCGTTCGCGGAGCGGCGCTGGGGCGTCGAACACCCGGAGACGGCGAGCGCCCGAGCGATGCTCGCCAGCGCACTGATGGATCTCGGCCGACTCGAGGAGTCGCGTGAGCAACTTCTGGCGGCGGTTGCGATCACCTCGGAGCTGCGCCCGAACCTGCTCGGGCACGCAAACGCGCTGCACAACCTCGCGGCGATCGAAGTGGAGCTCAATCACCCGGAGCGCGGCCTCTCGTATGCTCGGCAAGCGCTCGAGGTGCGGGAGCGACAGGGGGCGCTCGACTCGGCCGCGGGCGTCGAGCTGCTCGAGACCGCAGCAGAGTTGGAACTGTTGGTCGGGAGTCTCGAAATTGCGGAGGAACACGCACGGGCGTGCCTGGTTCATCGGGAGCAGCACGACGAGCCGTTCGAGCTCGCCGAGCCTCTGCTGGTACTGGTGGAGGTTCACCTCCAGCGCGACGAACGAGAAGAGGCGAGGGCCTTGGTTCAGCGGGTGGATGGGCTCGTCTCCACCGATCGGGAGGGGACGGGACGTGCCCATCGGGCTTCGGTCACCTACCGGTTGGCCTCAGGATGGTTGGATGTCGGCAATGAAGCGCGGGCGAGGGAGCAGCTCGCTCGTGCGGAGGCGTTCGCGAAGGCGGACGGAGAGCGGCCCGGCTATCGACTCGCGCGGGAGCAGCTCACGAAGCGCCTCGAAGGCTCGAACTGATTCACCCGCAGCATTTCGGCTCGCACTCGTTGAGGCGAGTGCAGGTTTCCGCCGGGCCGCACCCGAAGTCTTCCCAGCGGCAACACCCGGTCGCGCAGTCGTCAGGCTGGCAGTCGGCGCATGCTCGATCCCGTGGCAGTCGGACCGGCGGACACTCGCCCGATTCGTAGAGCGCGAGCATGCGTTCGCCCTCTGCCGCGTAGTACAGCGGGTAGGCCCACGCCAGCTCGACCCCTTCGGGATCGACGTGCGCCGCAATCAGAACGTAGTCGTCGGGTCGGTTGGTGAGCCTCTCCGCGGCAGCGTGGGGTAGGCCGCCTTCGGTGACGTCGAACTCCGGCCCCCGGAGGGCGTGGAACGGACGCACGTCGAGGCGCGTCTGGCACGGCCCTTGGGTGCAGTCGCGGTGTTTGGTCCGAACGGTCGCGAGGACGAAGGCGTTGGGTGAACGCGCCGACTCGTGGAAGGTCGCGAGAGCCTCACACGTGCGCGGGGACTCTGGCTGTGGAGCGGGGACGCGGGGACTCGTCGCAGGCGCGGCCGGGGGCGTCGCCTCGCGTCGCGGACATCCGGCGCCCACCAGCACGACCACCAGCGTGACGAATCGGAGCCTCATCGCCCCGAGGCTACCGCAACGGAATCGGTCAGCCCGCGCAGGCCTTGCAGTCGATCTCGGCGATCTCGGCGCAAATGAAGTCGTACTCGTTGTCGCAGCAGTAGGGGTCGATGCCGCACACACAGTCCTCGACTCTGACGTCGGCACATCCGGCGTCGTTCTGCGGAGTGCAGCAGTCGTTGGACGTGCAGGCGTTGCAGCTGTCGCTGGCGATCCCGACGCAGTCTTGGCTCCACTCCCCGTCGCAGCAGCTCGGGTCGATATCGCAAACGCACTCCTCGGTGGGAAGGTGATCGCACCCCGTCCCTTCGTAGCAACACAGCGCGTCGCCGAAGTTTCCGGTGGTGCCGAACCCGGTGCCGAAGGTCCCACTGCCGAAGCCTCCGGTGGTGTCGTCGCCTCCCGTCGGGCCCGACGTGCGCCCGCCGGTCGAATCGGAGTCGGAGTCGGTGGTGGTCATGTCGGGCTGGCACGTGGCGTCGCATCGGGCCTGGGCAAGGTCGACACACGTTTCTTGCCAGTCGAACCCGCAGCAGGACGCGTCCATGTCGCAGACGCAGGTCTGGACGGCGGCCTCGTTGCATCCGGGCCCTTCGTGCGGCTGGCAGCAGCCCGAGCCGGGCGGAAGGTCGTCGGTGGTGACGCTCCCTGACGGATTCGAACCGGTCGTGCTGACGCCTGTGGTCGGTGGAGAGGTGGCGGGGCTGGTGCCGGTGGACCCCGCGGTCACCGAGCCGGTGCCCCCGGTGGTGCCGCTGGCGGACCCGGACGACGACGTCCCGGGATCGCATGCACCGAGCGCGAGAGTGAACACGGCGAGGAAGCTGAGGGCTGATCGGCGCATGCTGAACTCCAACTCTACAGAGGTCCATGTCGGCTGGGTGGGGATCCTTCACACATCCCCAAAAAACCCGCCGCCTCTGGAGTGGGCCGGGCAGGTCCGCGGGTTCCCAGCCGTGGCCCAACGGGGCAGCGTTCAGGTGATCGGGGGTCGATCGGCGAAGAGCCCGTTGGGACGGAATCGAGCGGAGGTCCCGAGCCTAGCGCTGACGCCAGCCCCAAAAGGTGTTGAACGCCAACACGTGGTTGACCGGGTCGGGTCCGGGACGCACCAGCCACACGTTGGTGTAGCCGACCTCGATGCGGAACACCTTCGGCTTGGCCTTCCAACCCACGCCGATGAACACCCGGTTCTGGTCGATGCCGCGGCGCTGCCCCCAATCGGTGTTGTGGAGTCCGATGAAGACCTCGTCCCACATCGCGAAGATGACCCGGCCGTCGCGCGAGAGCGGCACCTGTCCTCGCCATAGGAAGCGAAAGCGGAGCCCGGTGTCGTCACCGTCGGCGGGGCGGAAGCGCTGCTCGAGCCTTCCGCGCAGCATCGCGGCGACGCCGGACTCCTTGTCCGACGGCGTCCACAACAGCTGCTGCCATGCTCGGTGCTCGTCGGTGAATCGCAGCTCGTCGTTGGGCCGCTGCCACGACGGCGTCCATGCGTAGCCGGCCGTCAGGTAGAACGAGGGATGAGCCCGCCAGCTCAGCCCGGGGCGTACGAGGAGCGCAGAGGGCTCGAAGTTCTCGTAGAGGCGGACGTGCCCATCGCCCCAGAACCACAGGTTCTTGTAGAGCGACCCGTGGGAGAAGGCCGCGAACCACGTCTGGTAGTTGTGGTCACTGTGGCCCTCTTCGGCCTGGGTTTCCTGCGGCCACGCCGCGAGAAGGGCCGCGGCGACGAGGGAGAGTCGTCTTTGCACGTGTCGCGGGAGTGTACCCCCTCTACGCCGCGCGCTGTATCGCCTTGCCCGCTCCGCGCACGGGCAGCCCGGCGGCGGCGAGGCCAGCCTTGATCTCCAGGGGCGTCAGCTCGGTGAAGTGGAAGACGCTCGCCATCGCAGCGGCCGACGCCCCCTGTTGGAGCACCTCGAGGACGTGCTTCATCGAGCCTGCCCCGCCGGATGCGATCACGGGGATGCTCACGGCCTCCGAGACACGGCGGCAGAGTTCGAGATCGTAGCCTTCCATCGTCCCGTCGCGTTCCACCGCGGTGAGCAGGATCTCCCCGGCACCCTCGGCTTCGAGCCGTCGACACACCGCGACCGGGTCTTCATCCGTGGGTCGCGTGCCGCAACGGGAAACGACCTTGGACGCGCGCACGTCGACGGAAGCGACGACGCATTGTGCTCCAAAGCGCCGCGCGACTTCGGAGACCAGCCCCGGAACCTCGAGCGCCCCCGAACCGATCGACACCTTGTCGGCGCCCACCTCGAGCAGGCGCTCGACGTGCTCGACCGTGCGGACGCCGCCGCCGACGGTGAACGGCATGAAGCAGTCGTCGGCCAGGTCGTCGATCAGGGCATAGTCTGGCGCTCGGCCCTCGCCGGTGGCGCCGATGTCGAGGAAGATCAACTCGTCGACCTGCCGGAGGTTGTAGACCCGGATCGCCTGCAGGGGGGCGCCGACGGTTCGCCAGCTGTCGAAGCCCACGCCCTTGACCAGCCCTGATCCTCGGTAGAGCAGGGTTGGCATGATGCGAAGCTTCAGCACGCCGCCTCCATGAAGTTCTTCAGCACCCGGAATCCGGCGTTCTGGCTCTTCTCCGGGTGGAACTGCACGCCCCAGATGTGGTCGCGGGTCACCGCAGAGCAGAAGCCACCCGCGTAGGGGGTGGAAGCAGCCCGTGCGTCGTCATTGGCCGGGTCGAATCGGTAGCTGTGCACGAAGTAGACGTCTTCACCGGGGTCCACGCCGTCGAACATCGCTTCACCGCCGTCCTCCGGGAAGACTTCGTTCCATCCGACATGCGGTACGCGTTCGTCCTCTTCGCAGAGGCGCGTCACGTCGCCGTCGATCCAGCCGAGCCCTCCCACGCCGTTGCGGTCGCCCTCGAACCCGCGGGTTGCGAGGAGCTGCATGCCGAGGCAGATCCCGAGGATCGGAATCCCGTTGTTCATCACCTCGGCGCGAAGCGGATCGACGAATCCACCAGCGTGCAGCATCGCCATGCCGTGCGCGAATGCACCGACGCCCGGCAGCACGATCGCCGCCACCGTGTCGAGTTCTGATGGCGTGCTGATGATGCTGGGACTCCCGCCGCACGCCTCGAACGCTCGGCTCACCGAATCGAGGTTGCCGGTTCCGTAGCGGACGATCCCTACCGTCGTCATGCTGTCTTCTGGTTGATGTGCTGGTTGATGGACTGGAGTTCGGGATGGGCCAGGACGTGTGCGAGCACGTCGCGGTAGCCCAGCGGGTTCAGGTCGAGGTCGAGATCCCGGTAGAGACGGCGGACCAAGGCCAAGTCGTCCGCCGTATCGACGGTCCACCGAAGATCGGTATGGTCGTCATCCTCCGTCACCGAGCGGAGCCTGAAGTCGTCTGGCTTCTCGCGGACGAGGTGCCAGGTCACGTGTTCGCGCGCCTCCGCCGAAGTGACGGTGGCGGCGATACGTTCCAGTACCGATGCCCGCACGGCTTCGACGTCGAGACCACGCGGGTGGGAGCGCTCGAGGACGTTGCTCGCGTAGTCGGCGAGCGGATCGTCGAGCATCGTCCGCACGACGGTGTCGACGATCTCGGGATCCAGGAGTGGGCAGTCGGCGGTCACGCGCACGATGACGTCGGCTCGGTGCGCACGCGCTGCGCCCACGAACCGCGCCAGAACATCGTGCTCGCTCCCGCGGTAGCAGGCCAGCCCGAGGCGCTCAGCCAGTTCGCAGATCGGGTCATCGGTTGGATTCTCGGTGGTGGCGACGACCACCGCGTCGACCCGGCGCGCGAGCACCAACCGCCACAGCTGCTGCTCGAGCATCGGCCGCCCCGCCAGGTCGGCGAGGACCTTTCCGGGCAGTCGCGTGGACCCCATGCGGGCCTGAACGATGGCGACGACTCTAGGCACTGCGCTCGACCTTTCGAGCGGACTCGAGCTGCTGGATCGCTCGCTTGAGCCGCGGCGCGATCGTATCGGCGGCCTTCTGTACCGCTCTGAACAGCCGCCGCGTGGACGCGAGGTTGTCGGCGAGGGTGTTGGCGTCCTTGCCCGCCGTACTCACCTCGCTGAGTTCTTTCGTCGCAAGGAGCGAGATGAACCGGACCGGTGCGATCGCCTCGGACAGCGCCGTCTCGGCCTCGGAGAGGCGCTCGAGCTGCGTGCGGCCCTTCTCCAGCTTCTTGATCAGCGAGACGCCACGCTTGGCCACCGACTGGCAGCGTCTCGTCGCCTCTCGATGAGCCTGAAGACCCTCGAGCACGGCAGCACGCCGTGCCTCGGGGTCGAAGTCGGCCAAGGCGTCGAACCGGGCGCCGATGTCGACCGGAGCATCGACATACCGCTCGATGGCGCGGGCGAGCGGCAGGTGCTGCATGCCGTCGATGCGTGCCCCGCCTTCGGTGCAGTTGAGCAACACGCGGCTGGATCCCAGCTTGGACGCCTGCTGTATGAACCACTTGCGGAACATGGAGAAGACGGTGGACGTCGGGACTGAACCGCCGAAGTAGCCTGGCACCTCGACCACGCGGTGGGGGTGGCTCTGCGTGGCGCCACCCACGGACTGCATGCTCGCGTAGCCTGCGCTGTAGCCCTTGACCACCACCGTGGCGCCGTCCGCCGAGAGCTCCGCCCTCGCGTCACCGTCGACGTTGTCGTCGCAGTACACCTTGCCGTCGGGGAACGAGAGATCTTGGCCGACCAGGATGATGGGGTCGCAGCCCAGCTTCACGCCCATCGAGAACGCCATGTGAGCGACGGACCCGCCGTTGGAGACCTCGCCGCCCTCTCCAACCAGCTCGCTGAGCCAGCTGTCGGTACGGTTGCTCGAGAAGCAGAAGGTTCGTTTCGCGGGGAGGGAGTACAGGTCCGGATGCACGGTGTACGCCAGCGCGAGCGCCTCGAACTCTCGGGTGTCGATCCCCTCGAAGTGGTAGCGCAGGTCCTCCATGTCGGCTGCCAGGACCAGGTCGGGCACCACGCCGGCGGCTTCGAGCGCTGCGAGCGTGTGCGAGAAGCTCGCGATGAGCGCCTTGCCCTTGAGCTCCCGTAGCAGGTGCACGTTCTTGGCCAGGGACGGGCCGGGTGCGACGATCACCATCGGCACGCCCTCGAACTCGCCGTTGGCCTCGAATGGAGGTGCGTTCGCGATCGCCGGGAGGTTGGCGATGGACTGTCGCAGCCACAGGTCACCGAATGCCTCCACCGTATTTTGATCGACGGTTGCCGCCGCGAGAGCCTGTCGGACTTCGGCCTGGAACCGCTGGAAGGTCTCGGAGGAGACCTTGGGGCTGGAACGCCATGCCACGGTGCGCTCGGGCAGGTGGGTCCCCAGATATGGACCGACCTCGGCGAGTTCCGTCGTGTCTCGAATGACGATGGTCTGTGCTGGGAGGTCTCCCGAAGGCGCGGCGAACGGCTCGGGCACGAAGAGCACGATCCGCTGCTGCCCGTACTCTGCGAGGGCGCGTGCCATGGGCTCGGCGTTCGGTCCGACCAGCAGCACCAGGTCGCGATCGACGTCCCAAACCGCAGGGAGCAGGCGCTCAGCCAGCGATAGATAGCCGTCTGCGCTCTCGCGGAGGAGAGACTCGGACGGCAGGTCCCGGCGCAGCCACACGTCGGCTAGCTGCGAAGCCGCCATGGCGCTCTTGCGGACTGGCCCGAGCTTGGACAGCAGCGTGAGTCCTGCTGCCGTCTCGGGGAGACGGGGCATGCCCGCCTGGTCCCGCGCGAGCGCGGCGCGGATGCCTCGCATGCGGTGGACCATCGACCGCACGGTGCGGGGGTTTCCGGCGTCGAACGCCTGCTGCGCGGCGGCGCCGGCATCGGCGAGGGCGCCGAGGCGCGTGTAGATGCGCTGCCAGATGGCGAGCGCGTCGCGTTGTGAGACTCGGCCTTTACTCATGGTCAATCCAGTGCTTTCTCGAACAGACACCATCCGCAATCGTCGTAGCCCTGCTCGAGGCTCCAGTGACCGCTACGGACAGGGCTGAGCGTGGGGTGAGCCCTCATCCAAGCCGCCTTGTGGTTGCGCTTCCAGAGCGCATCGGCGACGCCCCGGTACGCGAGCGGGGTCTCGTCTTCGGCGTCGTACTCGATGTAGAGCACGTATCGGCGACTCACCCGGTGCATCTCTCGCATCGCCTTCCCGAGGTCGTTTCCGTGGATGTGGATGAGAACACCGGATGTGAACACGAGGTCGAAGCTCGCGTCTTCGAAGGGCAACTCGAACGCGTTGCCCTGGCGGACGTCGCAGTTCGGCAGCCGCGCTCGGGCTCGCGACACCGCGTAGGCTTGGGGCTCCACCCCAGCCAGGCCGGTACGACCCAGGTCGCGCAGATAGGCGAGGTTCCAGCCGACGTTGCTGCCGACCTCGAGCACCGACGAGGTGACGATTCCGTCGAGCATCCGCGCCCAGGCGTCACGTCTTGCAGGGATCTCCCGGTCGTTGCGATCGGTGTATCGGGCGCCAAAGTCGGACGTCCAGATGTCGAGTTGGTTCGTGTTCATCCCGTCGGTTCCTTCCGTATTCGGTACTGCATGAACGTGCGGCCCTCGCGAACGTCGGCACCGTGGGGTGCAAAGCCGCACCGTTCGAAGCACCGCACGCTGGCTTCGTTTCCGTTGGCGATCCAGGCATCGAGCGCACCGGCGGGGTGACGCTCGAAGAACGCTCGGCACGCGTGGCCCAGTGCTCGCCGCCCGAGTCCCTGGCCTCGTGCCCCGCGCTCCAGCGCGATCGAAACGGTGCCCACGGCGTCGGATTCCTCCACCCGCACCACGCCCACGTCGCGCCCTAGGACCTGCGCGATCCAGATGTGGTAGCGCGGGTCTTCGAGGCGCGCTCGGTACCATCGTTCGTGCTCGGGAAGTGCGATCGGGCGCGGGTTCATCGACCACCGCCGGACTTCGGGTGCGTTGTTCCATGACCACACCCGCTCGGCGTCGGCCCAAGCGGCTCGGCGAAGTTGGACGTCAGGCTGCGACATCGTCCCTCCGCAGACCCCGACCGGCGGGGAGCTCGTGTCGCGCTGCGCTTCCGAGGACCGCCTCCCATTCGCTGGGGTCGAGCCCGGGCTCCTGCGTCCCGCAGCGCAGCACGGCGAGGTTGTCCCAGCTGAGCTCTTCGCCGGCGGCGATCGCCCGGGTGGTGAAGATCGACCGCCGCGCAAACCCACGCAGTTCCTGCTCCACACCGAGGACTTCCTTGCGCCCGTGACCCAACGCCTGCTCGGTGGCACGGACGCGTTCGACCATGCGCTTCAACTCGTGAGGTTCGAGGGCGAAGGCGTGATCGGGCCCCGCCAAACGGTTCGAAAGTGTGAAGTGCTTCTCGACCACTCGGGCGCCGAGGGCAACGGCTGCACAGGGGGCAATCACAGGGTCCCGTGAGTGATCGGAGAGCCCCGCGTCGACGCCCAAACGGCGCAGGGCGGTGATCGCTCGAACGTTCACGTCCGCCAGCGGTGTGGGGTACGCGGCGGTGCACTGGAGCAGCACCACCTCCGGCGCACCAGCATCTTGCGCGGCCCGAAGCGACCGTTCGACCTCGGGCAGATCCGCGGTGCCGGTCGACATGATCAGCGGCTTCGCCGTGCGCGCCATCGCTCGCACGAGCGGGAGGTGGGTCATCTCGTAGCTCGCACACTTGTGGACGGGCACCAACGGGTCGACGAGCGCGAGCGAGGCTTCGTCGAAGGCCGAGACCATGAAGTCGAGGTCGGCGTCTTCCGCGGCGGCGGCCAGATCGGGCAGCCACACCGCGGGCATCTCCATCGCCGCGATGATGTCGTTGATCGACTCCTCCCGACCCAGGTACGCGCTGCGACCCGCGTCCTTCGTGTACAGCTTGGACGCCTGGAACATCTGGAACTTGACCGCGTCCGCACCGGCATCAGCAGCCGCGACGATCAGCGCCTTGGCCTGCTCGAGCCGACCGTCATGGTTGCTGCCGGCTTCGGCGATGACGTAGCAATGATCGCGCTGGGCAAATCGACTCATCCGGCCCTCCGCAGCGGTTGCGAGAGCTCGAGCGCGGCGTCCAGAATGCGCTGCGCACCCAAGCCGTCGACGGTCGAGGCCAATGCGCGCCCAAGAGCCTCCCGTCCCGCTTCGTC
>SPJJ01022051.1_pt1 | contig 14003 bp, 10 predicted proteins | sample 3741741 | NCBI WGS metagenome assembly SPJJ01 (sample SAMN10925908, study PRJNA522277) | cold seep metagenome | isolation source: Elba SIP-enriched marine methane seep metagenome, extraction at timepoint T1 | place: Italy: coast of Elba, Mediterranean Sea | collected 2014-05 | reverse complement strand
AGCCGTGAACCCGGGCTGCTTTGACATCTTCGAGGCGGCCGCCCGCCATGGCGCGCGCGTTGCGGTGGTCTGCGGCGATGCAGAGCATACCTATGCTGAGCTGGCGTCGCAGGTCGAAAAAGAGCAAGAAGGGCTGCATGCGCAGGGGGCCTTGCGCGCACCCCGGGTGGTCATGCACGGCACGCCCACGCTGCAGACCATCGTGCGCGTGCTGGCTCTGCTTCGTTATGGCGTGCCCATGGTGATGCTGCACCCGCGCCTGAGCCCCGCTGAACAGGAGGCGGTGATTCAACAGAGTCAGCCTGCGCTGCTGCTGGACGCGCCGCCCCAGGCGAGGCCTGAGCCGGGTCCGTTGCCTGCGCCACCGACCGCCATCGATCCTGAATGCATCGCGGCGGTCTTCTTCACCTCCGGGACCAGCGGCACGCCCAAGGGAGCCATGCTCTCGCGGCGGGCCTTTGCTGCGGCGTGCGCTGCGCACACGCAGAACCTGGGGTGGACGTCGAGCGACCGATGGCTGCTGTGTCTGCCGCTGGCCCACATCGGTGGCTTTTCGGTGCTGATGCGTTGCTTGTACGCGCGCCGTTGCGTGGTCTTGGCCTCGGACGCCGCGACGCCCACTCTAGTAAAGGCGATTGAGCAGCAGCGCGTGACTTTGGCTTCGTTGGTACCGACTCAGCTTCAGCGGTTGTTGAGACATTCGCCTGTCTTCACCCCGCCCACGTGGCTGAGGGCCGTCCTTGTGGGGGGCGCGGCCATGACAGATTCACTCAGGCATAAGGCGCGTCAACGTGGCTTGCCCGTATTGGCGACCTATGGTCTCACGGAGGCTTGCGCGCAGGTGGCCACGGAGCCCCCGGACCACCCGGCGCCCGACGGCAGCGTGGGCCGTGCATTGGTGCCCGGGTCCGTGGTCATCAAGGATGGCCACATCATGCTCGCCGGCCCGGCGCTCATGACCGGGTACTTGGGCGCAGCACCGCTTTCGCCCGACGCCCTGTTCGATACCCAGGACCTCGGCGCGCTCGATGAGGATGGCTGGCTCTATGTCTACGGCCGCGGCGCCGACCTGGTGATCAGCGGGGGGGAGAACGTGCACCCCCAAGAAGTTGAAGACGCCTTGCAGACCCTGCCGGGCATCGAGGCCGCGGTGGTCTTCGCTCGGGCCGACCCTGAGTGGGGTCAGCTGGTCTGCGCGGCCGTGATCTTGGCCCCGGGGGCCTCGATGCAGCCCGAGGCATGGATCGAAGCGCTGAGGCCACGACTGGCCCGCTTCAAGCACCCGCGGGCCTGGTACGAGGTGCAGGACTTCGCCCAGACCCGCAGCAATAAGGTGGACCGACGCGCGGTCGCTCAGGCCTGCCTGCGCTGAGACAGGTGACCGGCCTGGCAAAAAAGTCGGGCCTTGAGGGTGCACTCTTGGTGGATAGTGGGCAGGTCGCGATCTAAAAGGGGGCCGATGGCCGTCGACACCCCTACTTTTCAGAGCACCCAAAAGATCGGCGTGCTGCTGGTCAACCTGGGCACCCCCGAGAGCCCGCAGACCGCAGATGTCCGCACCTATCTGCGCGAGTTCCTCAGTGATCCTCGGGTTGTAGACATCAACCCGGTCGGTCGCTGGCTGCTGCTGAACATGATCATCTTGCCGTTTCGGCCCGCAAAGTCCGCGCACGCGTACCAAAAGATCTGGAATGAGCGCGGCTCACCGCTGCTGTACTACGGTCAGGATCTCGCCGATGGCGTGCAGGCCACCCTTGGGCAGGGCTTTCACGTGGAGCTGGGCATGCGCTACGGCAAGCCCTCCATCGCGGACGCCATCAACCGCCTCGTGGAGGCTGAGGTGGAGCAGATCATCTTCCTTCCGCTCTTCCCCCAGTACTCCTCTGCGGCCACGGGGTCGGCGATTGAAAAGGTCCACGAGGTCTCCAGCGCCATGTGGAACGTGCCCTCGGTGAGCACCATCCCCTCGTATTACGAGCACCCGGGCTTCATTGAGTCCTTCGCGGCGGTGGCGCAGCCCGCGCTGGAGGAGTTCAAGCCCGACTACGTGATGTTCAGCTACCACGGGGTACCGGAGCGCCAGGTTCAAAAGAGCGACACCACGGGGTCTCACTGTCTCGTCAAGACAGGTTGCTGCGACGAGATAACCTCCGCAAACCGATACTGCTACCGTGCTCAGTGTTATGCGACGACGCGGGCTCTAGTGAAGACGCTAGGCATGCAAGATGACTTTCATGAGGTGGCCTTTCAGTCGCGTCTGGGCCGGACTCCGTGGATTCGCCCCTATACCGACGTTCGCCTCATTGATCTCGCCAAGGAGGGCAAAAAGCGCCTCGCAGTGCTCTGCCCCGCCTTCGTCGCGGATTGCCTCGAGACCATCGAGGAGATCGGCATGCGGGCCAAGGAAGACTGGATAGAGGCGGGCGGAGAGGACCTACTGCTGGTGCCCTCGCTCAACGCCCATCCACGTTGGATTGAGGCCGTCAGCGAGATGGTCAAGGACGCTACGCACCCCACGCGAGTGGGGACGGCAAGCTAGGCTGCTTCTTTAGCCATGCGCTCAAAGACCTCTCGAGCGCGGTGGAACTCACCTTCCAGCGCTTGAAGGCCTTGTCGCGCCGGGTCCGCAGAGGAGCCGAGGCCATCGACGATGGACGCGAGGTGATCAACGTTGCCCATCCACTGGGCGACGGCGTTGTCGGGCTTACGAAGCTCGTCGATGGTGTGGTCAGCGGCGGCGCGTGCGTCGCCTTTGCGGGCGACCTCTAAGAGGAACTGCGCGATCAGCGCGACGTAGGGAACGCCCATGTTCAGGGAGCTGCCCTTGAGCTTGTGAGCCTCCTTCTGCAAGGCGGCCCAATCTTCGCGCTCCAGGGTCTGGCGCAGGCTGTCGACCAGGCCCACGCTGTCCACTACGTAGATCTCGATGATGTCCTGTAGGAACTCAGGGTCACCGGCCGTCATCTCATTGATGCGCTCGACGCAGACTGGGGAGTTGTTGGCTTGCATCTTCGTGTCCGGCCTCCGAATACAAGGTTCGGTGATCGCCCAAAGATCTTTAGACCAATCTAGGGCGAACCTGAAAGGCCCTGGCGTCGCCTGCGTGCACTAAGGCCGGCACCCGCCAACATCAGCAATGCCCACGTGCCAGGCTCCGGGGCCCCGCTGAGGTTGCCGTCGAGGCTCATGGGGTGGGCGAGGGGGGCCTCGTCCACGGCCTCGCGGCGTTCAAAGCGGTTCGCCTGTCGGCTGGCCCGACGCAGCTGTTCCCTCTGAGCGTCGTTCACGAGCACGATCATCGAAGAATACGGGGTCACCACGGGGGTCGCGCGGGCCAGATTGTGCAAACGGTCCAAGGCTGCCACCGAAGGCTGACTCTGGGCCTGGGTGTGTGCACGGATGAACCAGCTCGCTGCGATAGCGGCGCGATCGGGCTGCGGTGCCCGGGTGCGGCGGTCGGAGCTGGGCCCCAATAAAAATGCCCAACCGTCCGCCACCCCGACCAGGCCCACGTCAGGGCCTGTGTCTGGCAATGAAGGTGGATGTGCGGCCCATGCGAGCGCGGACCACAGCTGCGACAAGGTGGTGAAGGTGTCCCCGCCGCTGGCGAGCACGGTCTTGGTCAGCGCATCGGGCATCGAGGGCGGCGCACCATTGACGGCCACAATGAAGATGGGCGCATCGGTCCCCAGGGGGATCTGCGGAGCCGCGTTGAGGCCGCTATCGGCCCCATCGGTGATGACAATGAGCGCATCGCGTCCGGGCAGCCGGGCCTGCGCCTGCTCGAAGAGCACCTGCATGCCCTGGCCGCCGAACATGAGCAGCTGGGTGGGGTCCACTTCGCTCAGGGCAAGCACGGTGGGCTCCTCACCGCGGGTCGGGGCGGAGGTGAGCAGCACATCCAGCTGATTGTAGGGGCCGAGGCGCTGACCCAGGGCCTGCAAGGTATCCTGCACCTGTTCACGCACGGATGCCATGCTCGCCGACCGGTCGATGACGACACCAAAACGACGGCCCGCGGCAAGCGGCGGATGCTCGTCGCCTAAGGGGGTGGCGAAGATGCTGAGTCCGGGCGCCACTTCGTGGCTCCAGGCTCGTCGAGGCTGGTTCGGTGCGGCGGCGAACCGTGCGGGTGTCCACGATGAGTGCGACGATGGTTGTGCATCCACGGTGCGCACGGCGCTGTCTGGAAAGACCACGTTGCGGGCCTTCAAGAGGCGTGGAGCGGGCCAGCCGTCTGGCCCGAGCAAGGCCTGGTATTGGGTCCAAACGTACACGATCGGCGCTTGTTCGGCGCCGTCCCTTCCTGGGATCGGGAAGATGCGCAATCTGAATTGCCGAGGTCCGACCTGCTCCAGGAGCGCGGGATCTACGCGGCGTCGCACCTGTGCCTCGTAGACCCGGCGGGCCGCCCCTCGGGGGGAGAGGGTGAAAGGGAAGGCCTCGGCCCGGTTTGCGCTGGGACCCATCCATAACCCGGTGAGCGCCGCCGTGGGCGGCAGTTCAAAGCTCAGCCAGACCTCGCTGTCCTGCTGGACCTGGCTCTGATAGGCGTCTTGCACCTCGATCGTGGCGCTGGACCCTTGAGGGCGAACACGGATGTGCTGGGCGATGCGGTGCACGCGTGACGCGCCCTCATCACGTCGGCCCGCTGCGCCCTGGCTGAGCAGCGGACGGTTATTACGCAGGGCGTCCTGCACCGCTTCGGCCGCATCAGCGGTCAGAGGCGCGTCGAAGTAGGCCTGGTAGCGTTTGAGGGCCTCGGCCTCGCTCATGGAGCGGCTGTGATCGTCGAAGATGAACGGGCGCGCCCAGCTGTTAAAGGCACCTTGCACTTGCTGGGCTGTGCTGCGCTCAAATCCGACCTCCATGTACAGGTGCTCGATGACGTGCAGGCCTCGGTCGGTGCCGAGGTACAAGTGACGCTTGAGGTAGGTCTGAATCAGGCCCTGCCGAATATCGGCGGCCTCGCTGAGCCACCGCAGGCGGTCCTGGTGCGTGGCCGGAGGAGCGTCGGTGGCTTCAAAGGCCATGCGCTGCGGCTGCTTTGTGCTGAATACCAGGGCGAGGACGCAGCCGGCCATGGACAGGCCGACGGTCAACAGGGCTGCGGCGAGCCCGCCCTGGCGCGCCATCTGGGCGCAGCCGCGGCAGCCCCGAGTGATCGGAAGCGTGACGAGGCCGATGGGTACACCCGCGACCAGGACCGCGGAACCTAGGCCCAATAGGAGCCCCAGCAGGTGGACAGCGCGCACATGGGTGAGCGCGCGATACAGCTCGCGGTAAAGGCCGTCGTCTTGAAGCACCGTGACGACGCCCTGAGCCCAAGGCGGCACGAAGAAGAGCAGAAGTCCCGCTAGGTATAGGCCGCATACCAAGCCCATGGCGTTGAGCATGAGCAGGACAAGTTGACCGGCGGTGTTTCCGGGCGTGGGCGGCGCCAGGTCGCCGCCGCGCCGCAGGCTCTGTATGGCCTGCGCAAGCGCACCTGCGAAGAAGCCCACAAGCAGCAGCGTTACGGCCGGGGTCAGGCTGCGGTGAAAGACCCCTAAAAAGAGCGTCACGAGCAGCACCGGGGCTTCCACGCCGAAGAACAGGGCCATGAGGGCGCGGGGTCGCCGTCGCACCTTAATGAGCGCAAACACCGTGCAGACCAGCGGCACCAACGCGCCCACAAGCAGGATGCCGAGCATGGTCACGGGCACAGAGCCGCGCTGCACGTCATCGACCAGATGGCCAAGCTCCATGGGAATAAGGCCAAAGTACAAAAGGGCGATGAAGACCGCATTATAGCCCCAAAAAATGAGGTGGGCAGCGAGACCAAGCGCGCGGCGAAGCAGCGGCAAGAGTGCGGAGAAGCTGAGGGTCATGAGGAAGCCTCCAAAGCTCGGTCGACCGAGTTGTGTAGGGATTGAAGAAGCTCGTTGAGGTGTGGGTCGTCGGGCGCGAGGGGCTGGTGAACGAGCACGGAGACCATCACCCAGGTCTGAGGCGCGCCAAATACACCGTCTTGGATGCGCTCCAAGAGCGCAGGCGTTGTTGCGTTTTTGGACTGAAACCAATGCACGGCCGTGCGCTGTTGGCCGTTGGTGGTGGAGTACTGCGCCCGCAGTGTTGGGCCGAAGCGCACCGGGCGTGGGGCGTCTAGGCGGTGCCCATCTCCCGCGAGGCACAGGGCGGGCGGGTGATGGGCCCTCCAGCTGTCGGCGGCCACCAGCACCACCGTGGCCGCCAGGGCACCCGAGCGGATGACGTGCTTGGAGGCCATGCGCACCCCTTGTTGTCTGAACAGGCCCTGCTCCCCCTCACTCAAGGCCATCGTCCGGGGGTTTAGCTCGGCGCCCAGCGGTGCGGCGAAGCCCTGTCGATGGCGGGGCGCGTGGGGGCGGGCTTCGTACATGAGGCCGCCCACCAGCCCAATGCCGGCAAGCAAAATTGCAAAGCCTGGACGAGGCATCGCAAGTCTGTAGGTCAATGATGTGCGCGAGGGGCGGCGCTGGGGCCCCCGACGGCCCAGCACCGCTAGCCCAGCGGCGGTGGCCGTCACGAAGGCCAAGATGCCCAGCGGCTCATGCACCAAGTTGGCTAACCCGGGCTGCTGAAAGTGGTGGGTGAGGGTGACGATCGCGGTGATGCGAATGATGTTGCCCAAGAGCAGCAAGATGGATTGCACGACTGCGGCCATGAGCAGGCGCGGGCCGGCCGCCTGGCGCTGCATGAAGGCCGCGCCCAGCAGCAGCAGGCTGGCCGCCCATACGCTCTTGAGCCCGCTACAGGCCGCCTCGACGTGGGTGACGCCGCGCTCCAGCACCAGCACCGTCTCCGAGGTGACCGGCGCGAGGCCCAGGTCACTCAGCTGGGCCGCGACCACCTTCGCGGTGAGCAGACGCAGCGCAAATCCCGCGTAGTGGTGGGCCTGCTCGGCGAGCGGTAGCGCGGCGATCGCCAGAAGCAGGCCGGCGCGGGCTCGGCGCCAGCGTCCCGGTGAGACGAAGAGCCCGAGCAGCCCGTAGAGCGTGACGAAGGCCGCGCTGGCCGACAGCAGGCTGATGTCGACGTGGCGCTCTAGCCACAAAAAGCTCAGCAGGCCCAGCGTAGCCAGCAGCAGCGGCACAGCCCGAGGGGTGAGGGGGCCGAGGCGCTGTCCGCGGGTGTAGCGCAGGGCGACGATCACTGCGCCGGCCCCCAGGATCAAAGCGTTGGCGTGGTGCTCAGGCCGGCTCAGGGTGCGGGCCGTCCAGGCCAAGCTGGGCGCCAGCGCCCACAGCCAGGGCAGGGCGGGCCAGGCCCTTAAGGTCCGCGAGACATCGGGCCGGCTCATGACCCCAGGCTGCCCCCTGCTCATGGGCCTGAGGTTGTCGCCTTAGGGAGAGCTCAGGGCAGGGCTGTGGCGAAGTTGTGGCAGCTGCTAGCTGGAGCAGAATTTGCCGATGAGCCCGTCGACGTAGTGAATCGCGGCCCGCGTGTAGATGCCTTGTGCGTCATCGGTGTCGTCCGAGGGGGTGCGCAAGACGACGAAGCGCGGGTCCGTCTGGGGCGGGCCCCAGCACAGGGGCGACATCTTGCTGAAGATGGCCACCGTGGGCCTGTTGGCGAGAAAGGCGAAGTGCATTGGCCCGGTGTCATTGGTGACGACCACATCCGCGGCCTCGACCAGGGCGATCAGGGCCCCCAGGTCTTTTTGAGTATAGGCTGTGGCACCGGCGCCGATGCGCTTGACGAGCCCGCGGATGAGCTTGCCCTCGGCCGGAGCGCCCACCGCCACCACGGTGCCCTCCGCCTCATTGAGCACCCACTGCCCGACCCGCTCGTAGCAGCCGACGTCGATGCGCTTGGCCTCGTCTCGCGAGCCCGGGATGAGCAGGACCTTGGGGCCGGCGCCGAACAGGGCCTCAGCTTTGGCGCGTGCCTTGTCGGAGACTTTGAACACGAGGTCATAGTCGGGCTGGCGCAACCCCAGCCCGCGCAGCGGCACCATCATGCACCGCGACCAGTGCCGATCGACCATGAGCCGCACATCCTCTGCGCCCCAGGTGAGCCCGCCATCGGTGGGCGGCGCGCCATGGTTCACCCAGCCCAAGCGCACCGGGGCTTCACAGGCCGTCAGCCAGCGGCGGCTGTCCACCTGGGTCCGGTGGGTCAGATCCACCGCGATGTCGTACTTCTTCTTCAGCAGCTCCTCGCTGAGCTTTTGCACGTCAGCCTGCACTTCGGGGGTCTTCCAGGCCTTCTTGCTCGCGGGCGAATCCGCCACTACCGGCGGCAAATGCAAGCTGTCCGGCAAAAGGTGGATCTTCAGGGGCAGGTCCAACAGGCGCAGCGTACGAGCCGCGTTGGCCCGGGCGAGCACACCGATGGGGCCCTTGGCGCCGCCGTTGAGCAGGGCCTTGAGCACCGGCCCCAAGAGCACCGCGTCACCGACGGCCTCGAAGAGGTAGACCACCAGGACCTTCTTGCCCTGCAGCTCCAGGTCTGGGCCCGGGTCGCCATCCGTATCGATGGACCGGAAGGTGCGCTTGACGCGCCGGATGGAGTCGATCAGCCGGTTCACGGCCTCCTTCGTGCACCTGCGCGGATCTGGGGTCAAGCGCCGCCGAGCCCAGCTTGTGCGCCTGCAAGCCCTCCTGCTAGCCTGGGGGCGTGCAAGACGGTCAATCGCCCAAGTCGGTGGAGTTCTTTTGGGATGTGAGTAGCCCCTATACGTACCTCGCCTGGACTCAACTCAAGACCTTGCAGGCCCGGACGGGCGCGGCGGTGCGCTATCGGCCCTTCTTGCTCGGGGGCGTATTCAAGGCATCGGGCAATGTGGCCCCCGCCGTGGTGCCCGCCAAGGGCATCTACCTGTCCAAGGACCTTGAGCGCTGGCGCGCGCATCATGGGGTCGCCCTGAAGCTGCCGATCGCGGAGGTGACCTTCCCGATCAACAGCGTGCTGCCCATGCGCTTGGCCACGGCCCTGTCTGCCCAAGGTCAAACAGAGCAGATCTGCGCGGCCTTGATGCGCACCTACTGGCAGGAGGGCCTCGACGTCTCGGAGCCGAAGGTGCTCAGCACCATGCTGCAGGGCATGGGCCTCGACCCAGAGGTCTCGCTCGCTGAGGCCGCCACCCAGCCGGTGAAGGACAGCTTGCGGGCGGCCTCGGACGAGGCGGTGGCCCGCGGGGCCTTTGGAGCCCCCACCTTCTTCGTACAGGACCAGATGTTCTTCGGTCATGACCGCATGCACTTTGTGCAGGCGGCGCTCGATGGCTGAGGCGTTTTACAACTCTTTTACGAGGTCTTTACCGTCGGCTGACCACCCGCCGGGGCGGCTCTAGTAGCTTCAGGAGCGTGAAAGGGGAGACATCCATGACCCAACCTACGCGACGCACCGCCTTGAGCCTCGGCGGATTCTTGGGGGCCCTGGGCCTGCTGATGACGGCTGGCCCGAGCGCCCAGGCTTCGGGCAGCGTGCAGCTGCACGTCAACGCCGGCAAGCCCATGATGAGGGCCGACCGAATCGGTAAGAACTACCTCAAGGTCGGCCTACAGGGCAGCAAGGCCGAGGCCAACCGCTCCCAAAAACCACCGTTGAATCTGGCGCTGGTGCTCGATCGCTCGGGCTCCATGCAGGGCACCAAGATGAACGAGGCTAAGCAGGCTGCCTTGCTGGTCATCGACCGGCTGGCCGCTCAGGACATCATCTCCATCATCGCCTATGACTCCGGGGTCGAAGTCGTGGTGCCCGCGACCAAGGCCCAAGACAAGGCCATGCTGCGCCGGGCTGTGCAGGGTCTGCAGCCGCAGGGCTCTACGGCTCTATTCGCTGGGGTCTCGACCGGCTTGGCCGAGATCAGAAAGTTCAAGGACGATCGCCGGGTCAATCGGGTGATCTTGCTGTCGGACGGGCAGGCCAATGTCGGGCCGAAGTCCCCCAATGAGCTGGCCCTGTTGGGCGCCGCGGCGGGCAAGGAGGGCATCAGCGTCACCACGATCGGTCTGGGCCTTGGCTACAATGAGGACCTCATGGCGCGCCTCGCCAAGGCCAGCGATGGCAACCATGCCTTCGCTGAGTCCGCAGATACGTTGGCGCAGATCTTCCAGTTCGAGCTGTCCGATGTGATGAGCGTCGTGGGCCAGGAGGTCTCTGTGAAAGTGAAGTTGCCCAAGGGGGTGCGCGCGGTGCAGCTCTTCGGTCGCGAGGGTGAGATCAACGGCTCGGAGGTCTTTGTGGCCTTCAACCAGCTCTATGCCGGTCAGGAAAAGTACTTCCTGGTCGAGCTGGAGCTGACGGGCGGCGCGCCCCAGACGACGGTCCCCTTGGCGAAGGTTGAGGTGAGCTACGCTGAGATGAGCCAAGGAAGCACCGTGCGCCTTGCGGCCACTGAGTCCGTGCGCTTCAGCAACTCCGAGGCGGTGATCAGCTCCGCAGAAAACGCCTCCGTGATGGTCGCTGCCGTGGAGGCCCTAGCGGTCCGCGCCAACCGCGAGGCGGTCGCCCTGCGAGACAAGGGCGACGTGAAGCGGGCCCGCAAGACCCTTCAGGATAACGCCATCTACCTTCAGCAGAACGCGGCGCGCTATGGCTCTCAGCGGCTGGAGACCTACCGTCAGCGCAACGAGGAAGACTCGAAGAACCTCGAGGGCGCCAAGTGGAACAAGCAGCGTAAGTCGATGCGCAAGACTCAGCACGAGCTCGAAGTGCAGCAGTCCTACTGAGGTTCATGAACCCTTCAGGCAAACTCAGCGTCGTCTTTGTACTGCTCGTGGGGCTGCCCGCGCTCGCGGTGGGTGGGCTCGCGTGGCGCATGCAGAGCGACCGAGATCGCGTCGCGCAAATGGAGGTGGCCGGGCTGCTGCAGGAGCGCCTGGAGGATCTCAAGCGCCCCATCATGCAGCAGATGGTGGCCGTGGAGCGCAGCTTGCTCAGCAGCCTCTTGGCCGGCGGCACCAGCCCCGCAGACCTGCGGGCCTTGAGGCGCGCTGACCCACTCATTGCCCAGGCCTTCATGCTCGACCCTCAAGGGCAACTCAGCTTTCCGCCCGAGGATGCGACACGGTCGGAGTCGGAGTCGGCCTTTGTGGCACGCACCCGAGATATCTGGCGAGGCAAGGCGATCCTCTACCAGGCTCCGGCCCCCGAACCTTCGAGCCTCAGCGTGCGGGCCCGGGTCAAGATTGAGGGCGATGATGTGCTGGGCCTGGCGGCCCGCGAGCCGCACGGGTGGATAGTCTGGTATTGGCAAGATGGGTTGCGACTGCTCTTTTGGTGTCGAGCCCCGGACGGAGGCGTCTTGGGCGCCGAGGTGGAGCGGGTGGTGCTGCTGTCTCGATTGTTGGGCGGGCTGGCGGACCTGGGAGTGGCCGAGGACCGGGTGGTGCTGGTCGACTCTCGCGCCGATCCTGTGCAGCAGTGGGGGCCCTTTGATCCCCCGCAGGCGATGCAGCCCTCCGCGAGGCTGCGGCTTCCGCATCCGCTCGACGGCCTGAGTCTGCAGTACTTCTTGTCGCCGGCCCGCGGTGAGGCCCTGCTGGGCGGCGCGGGCTCTCAGGGCATCCTACTGGGCGCGCTCGCGGTCTTCGGGGTGCTGGTGGGGCTGGGGGTCTATGCGCACCGGGAGTCCTCGCGCCAGGTCAGAGAGGCCTCTCAGCGCGTGAACTTCGTGACCCAGGTCTCCCACGAGCTCAAGACGCCTCTATCCAACATTCGCCTGTACGCGGAGCTGTTGGAGGGGGAGCTGGAAGAAGACGATCCGGGCTTGAAGCGGGTGGGCATCATCGTGTCCGAGAGTCAGCGGTTGGCGCGGCTCATTGAAAACGTCTTGGTCTTCGCCAAGGTCCGGCGGGGTACACATCGCGTCGAGCCCCGAGCCATGGTGGTGGACGATGCGGTCCAGCGCGTGCTCGACCAATTCGCCCCGGCTCTACAGGTTAAGCATATTGTGCCGCAGATCACCTTGGCTGCGCCCACGCCGTGCTGGGCCGACCCGGACGCGGTGGAGCAGATCTTGGCCAACCTCATCAGCAACGTCGACAAGTACGGCTCGGCCGGCGGGCAGCTCTTTGTGCGCACCCGCCGGGAGGGCGCGCAGACCAAGTTGGTGGTCGGCGATCACGGTCCGGGCATCGGCAAGGCGGCGCGTGTGCGCATCTTCGAGCCCTTCTTCCGGGTCAGTCATGCGCTCAGTGACGGTGTCACGGGCACGGGCATCGGGCTGGCGATTGCCCAGCAGCTTGCAAAAGAAACCGGAGGGCAACTTGCGTTGCTCGACGTGGCACCGGGCGCGTGGTTCGAACTCACGCTGCCCAACGAAGGATAATCAACATGAGGGTACTACTGGCCGAAGATGATCCGCACATGCGCGCCGGCATCGAGGAGATCTTGGCGACGGAGGGCTATTCAGTGACTGCGGTGGGCGACGGCCGGGAGGCGATTTCGGCCTTTGACACCGGCAACCCGGATTTTGTGCTGCTCGACATCATGATGCCTGGGCTGAACGGCTACGACGTGTGCCGGCAGATCCGCGCGCGCAACCAGGATGTGCCGATCGTCTTCCTCAGCGCCAAGTCCGAGGAGGTGGACAAGGTCCTGGGCCTAGAGCTGGGCGCCGACGATTACGTCATGAAGCCCTTTGGAGTGAAGGAGCTGATCGCCCGCGTGCGGGCAGTGGCGCGTCGCGCGATGCGCTCGATGAGCCACGAGCCGTCGCGGGCCTTCACCCTCGTGGACCTGACAGTGCATCCGGCGGAGCTGCGGGCGCGGCGGGGGTCTGACACGATTGAGCTCAGCCTACGGGAGGTGCGGCTGCTGCAGTGCCTCTTTGAGCATCCCGGGCAGGCCTTGGACCGGGACCACTTGTTTAAGGCGGGCTGGGGGCATGAGAGCTATCCCAATACGCGCACCCTGGATCAGCACGTGTCGAAGCTGCGCAAGAAGGTCGAGGTCGACGTTCGCGCCCCGCGAATCATCCGAACCGTCCACGGTGTCGGCTATCGATTCGACCCGTGACGCCTGAATTCACCCAAATGGGGTACGTCGATGTCGCGGATTTTGCAGGAAAAATCAGCACGAACTGTACCTTGAGGACAGGTGAATCTGCGGGGCCGTGGGTCTAGAGTAGCGGCCGAACCACGCTCGGTCGCGCGAGACGAGGATCGAGCCGTTTCGATATGCATATGGCCAGCGGACCCAACTCCTTTTACGACGGCCCTCTCGTGGGCGCGCGCATTCTCGTCGTGGACGACGAGGATCTCACGGTTCGTGCGATCAACCGCGTGCTTGCCCGTTGCGGGTCCATCGTTGTCTCGCGAAATACGGTCGCTGAGGCGCGGGTGGTGATCGAAGAGGGCGCGATGCCCTTCGACGCTGCCGTGGTGGACTACCAGCTGGTCGACAACGACCGTGGCACCGAGATCATCGAGGTGCTGCGCAGCGGCAGCTACCCCTGCTGCACGATGATGATCACGGGTAGTCATGACCCCGAGAACGGGCGGCGGGCCTTTCAAGCCGGCGCTGAGGACTTCTTGCTCAAGCCCTTCCCAGTGCCCGACTTCATCGACGTGCTTGAGGGCTTGGTTGAGCGCACCATGCATCGAAGGGCGCGCATTGCCGGCACCCCCTATGACCCCCTGCGTCCGACGGGGGCGCCCTTCAAAGAGCTGAACCCGCCTGAGCATGTGCCCCACATGACGGGTGGCCGGCGCGAGCGACACGGTAAGCAGGCCGAGGTGCTCGAGGAGCAGATTCGCCTCGTCGCAGACAAAGCCGGACTGTCCAAGCGTGAGCGTGAGGTTGTGGGCCGGGTGCTGCGCGGTAAGAAGAACATCGACATCTCCGCGGAGCTGGGGATCACCACCCGCACCGTGAAGTTCCATGTGCGCAACATCCTCAAAAAGTGCGACGTCTCGCAGCGCACAGGCCTGATGGCCTTATTGTGGAAAAAGGACCTGCCCGCCTGGAATCCGCAGCTGGAGCGCGCCACCAAGGCACGAGACGACGAGCCCGAAGACGCCCAGTAGCGCTTT
>SPJJ01048840.1_pt1 | contig 14020 bp, 6 predicted proteins | sample 3741741 | NCBI WGS metagenome assembly SPJJ01 (sample SAMN10925908, study PRJNA522277) | cold seep metagenome | isolation source: Elba SIP-enriched marine methane seep metagenome, extraction at timepoint T1 | place: Italy: coast of Elba, Mediterranean Sea | collected 2014-05 | reverse complement strand
GCTCGCCGTCGGGTCGGCAAGGTCTCGTCGCAAGAAGATCGGCGTCGACACGAACGGCGCACCATTGGCTTCGCCGGTCAGCACGGTCGTCCCGCCCATGCACTTCCACATCTGGTCGTCCTGGCCCGCGTAGTGGTCGACGCAGGTCTGGTCGTAGAACGAGTTGGACGCGCTGCGGATGCCGACGAACTGCTCGGTGGTCTGGTCGCGCATGTAGCTGGCCCAGTCCGTGCCTGGCGTCACCATACCGTCCCGTCCCGAGTCGACGTAGACGCCGTAGCTTTGCAGCACGTCGAAGCTGGGCCGTACGCTGCCCACGTCGAGGACGCCGCGCACGACCACGTCCGAGTTCGTGGATTGGAGCCGCTCGTGCAAGAAATCCATGTTGTGCAGTGCGCCGCCCGACCCCGCCGACGAACCGGAAATCACCACCCGGGTGGCGTCGTCGATGGTCGGTAGCGTGACTGCGCCGTCGTCGGTGGTCACGCCGGTCTTCAACATATCGATCACAGCGGCGGCGATGGCGTGCCCCCGGAAGTGGACCGAGAACGGAAGGTCGGTGGAATCGTCGTCGCTGTCGTCCACCAAGGCTACGTCGCTTGCGTCGCCGGTGTGGGAGTCCGAGCCGCAATAGCGGATGCGCACGATGTTGGCGTTGGCAAACGGATTGCCGACCAGGTTCGGGTCGAGGGCGGACCCGGTGTCCGGACGAGAACAGTGGTTCTGATCGATCTTGCCGTCGCCGTTCCAGTCGTTGCTCATGATGCTCGCTCGGTACTTGTCCCCGGATTGGTTGCCGCACCAGCGCTTGGCGCACACGTGTTGATTCGAGCAGCCGCCGCCGCCCTTGAACCAGATCAACCAGTTGTTGGCGCCAGCACCTCGTCCCCTGCGAACTTCGATCAACGCTGGCGAGCCGTCATTGCACACCGCATTGGGGAACGTGAGCGTGTCGATGGTGGCGCGATGTAGCCAGTCGGAGCTGGCAGGTTCCTCGCGGCAGTCCTGCGAGTCGGAGGCCCCGCAAAGCGCCGGGTTGCCGGCGCAGTTGTCGTCTGCGGCTGGTCGGCCAGGAGGCGATACCCGTCCAGCGTTGGGCAATTCGGCAATGCAAGCCGCTTCCCACTCCGGGTTGAGCGCAAACGGCTCCGTCGATGTCCAGGGCCGGCCGAGCGCTTCCGAGACGTTTGGTAGCGGGACGGCGGCATCGACTGGAGCCGACGCGTCCGCTGATGCACCGGCGTCGTCGCCAGAACCCGCATCCTGGTCACTCGGGTTGCTGACACTGCCGCAGCCGAGGAGCATGATCGTGGCCGTTGCGTAGATTGGTAGCTTCATGCCGGACAACAAAGCACGCGCCGTGCCGGTCGCATCTGCCTGAAACTAGGTGCAGGCAGGGACCTGGACGACCCACTCGGTCGTGTTTGCCGCGCCCGCGGCGGGACGTCGAGGGGCCTATCAGCGGCAGCGGAACACGAGGGTTTGCGTTCGCTTGTTGGTGAACGGCACCGCCCAATGCTCGGGTGCGTCGGCGGGCTCGAATAGGCTGACGTCGCCAAACCCGCTGTCGATCAGATCGTTGCGCAAATCGTCGCGGCTGCGCTCGTCGAACGCGAACGTGGCGCCGCGGGTGAACTTGCGGAACAGCCGCTCGAAGCTGCGGCCGACCACGCCGGGCTTCGGCTGCTCGATGAACGGCACCAGGTCGAACGCGAACGTGCTGCCCGGGTGTTTTGCCATCAGCGCTGCGATCTTCGACCACAGCTGTTTCTGCCGTTGCTGATCGAAGTACATCAGCAAGCCCTCGGCGATCACGCACACCGGACCGTCTTCGACTAGCTCGTCCAAGTTCAGATCGAACACGTCGCCGCGAACGAAGTGCAGGTTGTCTCGAGCCGCGATTTCGCGGCCGCGTTTCGAGCGCGTGAGCAGCTTCTGCTTCTTGTCCACCACGCGAGGCAAGTCGACCTCGGTGTAGCGCACGTCGGGATTTGCGGATGTGGCGGCGCCGCGGCGGGACAGGCCCGACGCCAGCTCGACGACCTGACGGGCGCCGGACTCGGCCATGATCGCGTCGATCATCGCGTGGCGCTGGGCCAGGCTGTGGCGAAGCGACGGTAGTCCGCGGCGGAACACGCGAGCGATACCGAGACTGAGGTTGGTCGCATTGAATACATCGCGGCCTCGCCAGGTACCGAACAGGTCGCCGCCATCGAATTTGGCCCACTTCCACACCTGCGCGGTGTACAGAGCGGTGATCGTCAGGTCACCGGACTTCTTGCTGGGCTTGGTCATTCGTCGACGTTGACCCGGGAGACCTCGAGAGTTTGGTCGCCGGGGTTAGCGTCTATTACCAAGAAGTGGCGGTCGATACCATCCAACTTCTCGTCGCTGGCGCCGCCGCCGCCGGAGATGTACGCGGGAATACCGGCGTTGGTGTACTGATAGTACGAGTGGATGTGACCGTATAGAGTCAGATCGACGTTGCCAGCGGCCAACTTGCTCAGCAGTTTCTGAGCCTCGGTTCGGCTGCGGAACGAGCCCGCGCGCACCCCGATGGGGTCCGTGGGCGGAATGTGGGTGCCGAATACGTGGATGCCATCGCGAGCCTCGTCGAGCCAACCGTCGAGCCGGTCGTAGACGAGCAGGTCCAGGGACGCGTTGCCCGAGTCCACCAGAGAGAACGTTACGCCGCGGAAAGTGAAATGTACGTTAAACAGCCCGAAGCGCCGGCTCCATCGGTCCGGGGGCCCCTTTAGCTCGTGATTGCCATTGGTCGAATAGAACGGCACGTCCAGGGTTTTCACCTGTTCCATGAACAACTCGTATTCTTCTTCTTCGCCGTCTTCGACCAGGTCTCCCATCGCGACGACGAAGCGCACGTCGGTCTCGGCGTTGATGCGCGCGAACACCTCATGGACCTGGTCCATGCCGGTTTGAATGTCCGCCATGGCGGCAAACGTCCATGGGCCCAGGTCGGCGGCATCGGGCGGAGTGATGGTGACCACGAGCTCGCCCGTCGGTGGATCAGGTAGGCTCAACGACCAGCTGCGTAGCGTCGGCCTGTCCATCCGGCGCTCGGTCACGGCTAGCTGGACCCCATCCAGGGTCGCGGTCAGCCGGGCGTCACTCAGACAGTTGGCGACTTCGATGGTCCAGTCTCGGGTCGCTGTCGCGTCGACCTGGCCGCGGATTTCGATGCTGGGCGCTTGGGCCCATAGCTTGACGAAGCCATCGCCGGCGACGTGGAACTGAGCCAGGCCGTCGGTGACCACGAAGTCCACGCCGGCAGCACTGGCCACACCGACGTTGGCCTCGTCCTGGGTGCGCTCTTCGCCTGGACGCTTGCACGCACTCGCGACCACCAAGGCGATGCACAGCCAGCGCATCATGAGCCGCCTCCGAGCCGGCGCAACACACCCACGCGGATGACATTCGCCGAGCCGGTCTCCAGCTCGGTGGCCACGCCCCAGTCCGCTGACAAAAAATAGCGGCCGGCTACACCGAGATGACCGAGAAAACCGTGAAATGGTCGAAGCGCCACACCGCCCGCGTAGTCGTCGCGGCGATGGTCGTAGTACAGCTCGAGCTCGCCGGCGCGGGTGGGCAGGTAGATGCCGAAAACGGTCCGCGCCAGCAACTGACTGGTCGGGTCTCCCGGTTGGCCGTTGGTCTTGAGGTAATCGAGGCCGAGCCCGAGGTCGAGCTGCATGTACGTGCCCACGAGTCGGGGTGTGAGTTGTTTGAGATTGACGCGCCCGGATACCAGCAGCTCGAGACCCGACGCCGAAAAGCCTTCGTCGAAGCGATGATGGCTCAACGCGCCGCCCAGCTCGAGGAACGTACCGCTGTCGTACTGGCGCCAGCGGTACATGGCCTCGACGCGTCCACGTTGGTTATTGTCGTTGAGCGCGACCCAAAGCCGTGGTCGGGCGCGCCAACGCTCGCTGAGTTTGATGTCCGCGCTCGCCACCAATAGGCTGCGGTAGTCGAATTGGGGGTCGTACACGTAGGCGTGATCGAAGCGGACGACGGTCGAGCGATCGAGGCGCGGGCAATCGCAGCGTCCGCTGAACGCCATCGGTACCGCGGACAATGAGCTCCATAGCGCGGCCCAGCCGACTGCTGCTCCAGGCGCCGCGGTCACGGTTGCCGGTGGCGTTACCCAGCGATTGGCTGTCGTGGCCAGGATGCCGACGGCGGACAATCCACTGAGCGCGAGGGCTGCCGTCGCCCACCACTTGAGTTGTTTCGACTCGGGGCCGGTTGTAGGCTTCGCGTCAACCGGGTCGGCGGAAGCGGCGGGCACGGCCACAGCGATCGTGAGCGCCGCGAACGCGGCAACGATCCCTCCCCGTCGTCCGCTCATCATTTCCTCTAGGGTAGACCCGAGCTTTCTATCAACAACAAGATGACGGAGCCGACGCCGTAGCTGATGTCGTCTTCGACCTCGACCATGGCGTAGTTGTCGAAATCGCCGGCGGTCGTGGGCCCCGAGATGCCGGTGACCACGGGGCGGTCCATGGCGTCAGGGACGATCATCGTCTTGACCCAGGCCAGGGCATCCGCGACCGGGCCGCGTACCTCTTCCCCAGCGAACCCGTAGCGATATGCCCGGGCCATGCCGTAGGCGAAGAACGCGCTGCCGCTGGTCTCCAGATAGGTCTCACCCGGGCGGTTCATCACGGTCCACCAGCCGCCGCTGGCGTCCTGGCTGTCGATGATGCCGGTGATTTGGTCGGTGAGGATTTGCTCGGCGCGCTCGTCGGTTTCGTAACGAAGTGCGCGGGCGCGCAAGTAGTCAGCGGTGGCGGGGGTGATCCACGAGTTGCCGCGTGCCCAGTAAATGTCCGGGTCTTGATCGAGCGGCCAGTTGTAGGCGTGGGTGAACAGGCCATTGGGGTTCTGCATCGTCGTCGCGAAGATGTCGAGTTGATCGGACATCTCATCGAGGCTCTGGCGGTCGCCCTCGAGCTCGCCCCAACGTGTGAGCGGCATACCGAACATGAACAAACTGTCCACCCACAGAGTGACAAGCCCTTCCAATGCGCCAAGGTGGTTGATGCCACCTTCCTCGGTGCGTGCCGCCAGCTCGAACAGGTACAGCAGCACCTCGTCGATGATGTCCTTGTACTTCTGCTCGCCGGTTTCTTGATACAGAGCGATGGCGGCTATTGCGGGCGGGCAGCTGTCCGATACCGAGATGCCGTAGCCTTCGGCGATGTGGTGATCGATGTACGCCTTGTAGTAATCGCGAATCGCGGTGTCACCGGTAACCCGGTACAGCTCGGTCATCGCGTACATGAGCACGCCTTCTTCCCAGTTCCACGCCATCGTCTCCGCTGGGTGCTCGTCGATGTAGCGGTGGGCGATGTCGGTGGCCAGGGCTACGTCCGCCGATGTCGGGTCGCGCTTGTCCGCATAACACGATACGTCCGGTGCCAACGCCGGGTCGCACGCGTCGAAGAACTCGAACGGCGGCTTGGGCTCGTCGCTACAGCCGGTGGTGGTGGCGAGAAAGGCGAATAGGCTAATGACTGCTACAGCTGTGTTCTTCATGCACAAACATCGCGAACCGCGCGCTCGATCTCCGATGCGCGGTCGGCGTCCAGGGCAAAGACGGTGATCTCCAGCTCGCCATCGGCGGTGGCCACACATTGGGGTGGCTGCGCGATCGATGACCAGTGACAGAGCAGAGCGGCTTCGCGGACGCGTTGTTTGGCTTCCGGTAGTGATGTGTTCTTCGGCATGGGTACACGAAACACGTGGAACGAAGTCCGATCCGCTGCCGGCGAGCGGTAAATGGTGCTGGCGGCGACCTGAGTGTACGACAGGATCGCGAGCTCGCCGTCAGGAGTTTCGATGGTAATCGAGCGCAGCCCGGTGCTCTGCAGACGGCCGCGGATTTCGCCGATCTGCACCTGATCACCGACCAAAAACGACCGGGCGCTGCGGAAGTACAGGCCCTCGGTGACATCGCGGATCACCCGCCAGGACGCGGCGACGCAGGCACCGCCGACGATGATCACGGTGTAGTGAGCGGCATTCTCCCGCAGGGCCCAGTGCACGGCGACGACGGCCCAGAGCACGACCAGCCCGGCCGCGAACAGCGGTTTGACGCGCTGAACCAGGATCTGGCTGTCCCGACGCATCGGCAACGCCTCGAATAGCCGTTCGAGGACTCGGTACGCGCCGTACAGGGCGGCGGCACAACCGATGATGACCAGCAGGTTTTCGCCGATCGTGCGGGCCGCGTCCATCATGCCAGGCTGCCTCGCTGCAACCACTCGGTGACGGGCACGTGTGCCTGAGGTGTCATGTGGAATACGCTGCGGCGGTACTCGGTGACCAGGCCGATGCTGCGCAGCTCGTCGAGCGCCTCGGTCAGCTCGCTGCCGCCCATGTTGGTTACCCGTTGTAGCTTGTCCATGGACGCGTGCTTGTGCAGCAGCAGCTCGACGAGAATCGCGGCCAGCTCGGGACGCAAATCACTCAGGGCGTCCCACGGTTTGCTGCCGGGACGGCGAATGTGCAGGTGTTCGTCGGTGACATCTGTGATGTGTGCCACCCAGGCGCGCAAAGACGAGCCTACGTTGCCTTTCGAGTACTCGAAGTGGGCGTGGAACAGCCGGGCCAACGACCACTCGGTGAACGCATCCTCGCGGGTATTGCCCAATTGCATGCGCAGTCCCGTGGACGTATGGCGCGCCATGACCACGTCCTTGATCTGTTGAGCGGGCAGCGGGGCGCAGCGCAGATGGGCCATGGCCAGTCGCGACAGCGGGCGCACATCGTCTAGCAAACGGATCGCGTGAGAGCTGCCGGACAGCACGAAGCCGACGTTGTCCGTACTCTCGCGGATCACTCGGATGATTTCGTCGATCGCGGCCAACCCCCCCGGTCGCCGCTCCCACCACAGGTCGATATCGTCGATGACGACGATGGCCCCCTGGTCGAGACCCGCGAGCAGCTGCTCGGGGGTGCCGCGTTCGCCGATGGCGGCGGCCAGAGCATTGCGGAAGCCATCAGCGCTCGCGCTGCCACCCAGGGGAGGCGATACCCAGATCGTCGGCGCTTTGATCGCCGTGGCGATTTGTTGGCACAGGGTGGTCTTGCCCGCACCGCGATCGCCGGATACGAGTACGACGCGTTGGCCCACGTGATCCGGATCGGCCAGGGCTTTGATGCCGATGTCCAGCTCGCGTTCGCGTCCGATGAAGAACGCTTCGTTGATGTTGAGCGCGCCGAGGAACAGGTGCTGGTAGTAACGCGGTAGGTCGGCCATGACCTTGGCGTCGCCCTGGGACTCGTGAACCAGTTGGCGGACTTGCTCCGCGCCGCCGCCGTCGTGGCTGCGGGCGACGCTGCGCCGATAGATCAACCGAGCCGCCATGTCCCGGGTGCGAGCGCCGATACCGCGGGCGAACGCGACAACCCGCGACGCTCTGCGCGCCTGGCGTTTTTGGCCAGCTCCGGCGAGAGACCCGGCGAGGGTGAGCACGCTCGTCGCCTCCGAAAGCGTCTTGAGTGCACTCGAGATCGCCTCGTCCAGGTTGCTCATGAAATCGTTGAGGCGCTCGACCTCGGCGTCGATGCGCTCGATGGAGTAGCTCAGGGTGCTCGCGATGCGATCGTCGTCGCCCTCTTCTTCGTGGTCATCGGCGACTTGTTCTTCCCGAGCCTGGGCGGCCAGCAGCCGGATCGTGTCACGAGCGACCACCCAGGCGTGGGACTGCAGCTCGGTGATGCGTCCAGCCTCGGCCTCGACCCGGGTGATCAAGTCGGTTTCGACCAACGTTTGCACGCCGCCGCGCACGCTGAGGGTGACCTGCTCGATCGTGCCCAACTCGCCCTGGGACAAGCGCAGTACGGTCTCGTCGGTGAGTGTGGTTTCCACCGCCGGCAGCTCGGCGGTCATCGGTGCCACAGATCGAGCCAGCTGCACAGCTACCGGATTGCCGTCATAGTTGGGTTCCTTGGGAACGACCGGGGCTTGCTTGACCTTCTCCGGATCGTCGCGGCGCAGGACCAACTCGGCGCGCAGTTGGTTGCACACCTGCAACGCCGACGTGCGCACGCCGGCGGATAATTGCTCGAGCGCGCGCATCGCGGCGACGGTGAGTTGGTGGCGAAACGAGCCCATTCGCACGGCCAGGCGCACCCGAGATGCCAGGTCGGTCTGGCGCTGCCGCCACGCTTCGGTCGCGCTGTTGAGCAGCACCATGGAGTCGATGCCGTCTTTGTTGCGCTTTCGCTCCTTGGCGATGAACGGGCCGGCGTCGAGTCGCGATAGGTCGTCGCCCAAGCGGCGCGATAGTTTGATGTGGCGCCGCAGTACGCGACCGCGGTGCTGATCGATGTGCTCGAGGGTGTGTTCGCGTAGCTCGTCGATCTTCTTGAGCGTCGACTCTTTGGTCTTCTCCAGATGCTCGACCACGTTGAAGTCGCTGGCAGACGCGGTGACCGAGCGGTTCAAGTGGGTGTGCGAGCGGCGTTCGGCCACGGTGAGCAGACGGCCCAGCTCGACGATCAGCTCGTGGCTGTCGTGTTCGAACCGATGCACGGTTTGCTGGACGAACGTGTGAATCAGCTCGATATGGTAGTAGCGGGTCAGCTGGGCCAGGGGAATTGTCTGGGGCAGCTTGCGGCGATAGAACCGGCGCCAGCGCTGGCTTCGTTTCCACCGGCGAAGCTGGGCGTCGTCGTCGGGGTCGGCTTTGAACTTCGCCCGCGGGATGGTGATGCTGAGCAGCTCCGGCAGATCCTCGGGGAGCAGAACGCCGCGGGTCATCAGCGCGCCCAGCTCTTCGTCGAGCAGGGTGGCTTGCGCGGACACGTCGTTCTCGATGAACTCGGCGACGCTCTTGTACGCCTCGGTAAGGAAGGTGCTGGTGGCGCGGTTGGCCCTGGCACGACGGCGCGGTGGGTTGGATTCGCCCGCCGCCTTGATCATCGCGTCGTAGCGTTGCTCGGCCAGCCTTCGCACTCGGTTGCACAGGTCGACATGGCGCTCGTAGATGCGGGTGACGCCACGCTCGTGCCAACGCTTGAGCCGCGTGCGCATGTTGTCGTAGATTTCGTTGGCCGCCGACGAGACTTCCCGGTGGTCGGGAATGGGCAGCTCGAGGGTCTCGATCTCTTCGGTCTCCAGGGCGGCGCGCGAGTCGTGCTCGGAGCGTAGGGCGGTGCCCAAGATCTGCGGGAATGCCTTGTTGGCACGCAGCACCACGACACCACCTGGCAGGGCAGAGATGTGCTCGAGGTGGTCGAGGGAATCGGCTTCCGCGTTGCGCAGATCGTGGGGCAGGCCGACGATGCACAGCGCGGCATCCTTGGAGGTATCGGTTACCAGGGTGTGATGGGCCGTCGTGCCCACCGGCGGCGGGATGATGCGGAATTCGGCTTCGACGCGCGACTGTTCCAGGTGGCGCACGGCCTTGGCGCGGAGCAACTGGTCCTCGTCCTCGATGCCACTGCCCACGATGAGCACGCGCACATCGGCATCTTCCCAGGCTGCGGACCGTGTCAGGAACCGCACCAACGACACCGATAGGGCCAGGTTGCCGTTGTCCTGCCACCACCACACGTCGATGCGCGGTTTGGTCTTGCTGCGGTCTATGTCGCGATGGGCTTCTTCGAACAGCAGTAGGTTCAAGTCGTTTTCGGCGGCGACCTGAAGAGTCTCGAGGTACTCGGCCTTGGCGTCCTTGTGCCAGCGCCATGGCAGCAGCAGGGTGTTGGGCTGGATGCCGGCGAAGCCGTGGTGTTGCACCAAAGAGCGAATGCTCTCGAAACGATCGTTGGCCACCAGGCCGCGGGCAAAGTAGCCGGCGGTCTGGGTATCGTCTGCGGGATCATCGCGTGGTCCGCTCTTCTTGTCGGCCATTGCGAAGTCGGTGACCATGCCGTTGCCGGTGACCAGCGACATGGAGAACTCGCGAATGTACGTGTGTCGCGGGTGCTCGGCCTCGTCGAACATGAGCATATTCGGGCGCCAGTTGCGCTGCTGGCCGGTGCTCAAGTGCAAGCGCTTCAGCCCGACCCGGACCAACGAGGCCCACACGCCTTCCCAGGTGTCGCCAGATTCCAAGCTGAGCTGGCGGCGCTTGAGTGCGACGAACGCCAGCAGCATCAGCAAGATGGCCGCAGCCGAGTACAGCACGTCGAGCTGAATCATCAGCAGGATGCAGGTGCCTGCGCCGACCAGGGGAATGATGTTTGGAATGCGAAACTTGGGCCGGAAGTCGGGGCTCGCCCAGGCTTCGATGGCGCAGGCGATGTTGACACTGCCGTACATCGCGAGGAACACCATCGACACGATGCGTGCGATGGCGTTCAACTCCGCGATCAGGATCCCGGCTTCGCCGATGGCGAAGGCCAGGAACAGAGCGTTGCGCGGCTCCAGGGTCGGCCCGAAGCCCTTGGCAAACACGCGCGGGGTGATGCGGTCGAGGGACATCGCCTGCAAGATGCGCGGCGCGCCCAGGATGCTGCCCAACGCCGACGACAAGGTCGCTCCCCAGATACCGGCGATGACCAGGGGCGCCCACAGCGCCATGTCCTGCAACACGGATGGGTTGTCGCGCAGGGCTTCTGCGCTCACGCGGGTGGCGAGGAACCAGGCGAGTACCAGATACACGACCATGCCGACGACGATCGCCAGCATGGTGCCCTTGGGAATGGCGGACTTGGGATCGCGAAGGTCACCCGACATGTTGACGCCGGCGGTGAAACCGGTGACGGCGGGGAAGAAGATGCCGAACAGCACAGCGAAGCCGACACCGCCGCCTCCGTCAGCCTCTTTGGCGGTCTTGCCGGCGGCTTTGGCCGCCTCCTTGGCTTGGGCCGCGAGATCCGGTCCGAAGTCGGGGTTGAGTCCGCTACCGAAGATCGCGACCAGTGACGCGACGATGGCGGCGAGGATGAAGAACTGCATCTTGATCGCCAGCGAGGTACTGATGAACGTGATCGTTGTCAGCGCCAGGATCGTCGCGGTGCCGCAGATGCGAATGTTGTTCTTGGACTGCTCGACGTCGATGTAGGCCAGGAAGCTCTCGGAAAAACCAATGACGTACAGGCTGATGCTGAACGACAGGCCGAGAAACAATGCCAGGCCGATCGCACCGCCGATGGGCAGGCCGAAGCTGCGACTAATAATGTAGTAGGGGCCGCCGGCGCCGACCTTCTTGTCGGTCGCGATCGACGACACGCTCAGGCCGGTGGTGAGGCTCACCGTGTGAGCCACCATGATCACCATGATGCCCAGCCACAACCCGCTGTTGCCCATGACCCACGGCAGGCGCAGGTACATGATGACACCGAGGATTGTCAGGATGGACGGCGTAAAGACGCCGCCAAACATTCCGAACTTTCCGTCCTTGGCCATCCCCTGCGATCATTGTTTCTCAAATCGAGAGAAAAGCGCAGGCCCAAGGGCGCAAAACTCGACGCTTATGTAAGCGTGGCTGGATCGAACTTCTTGTAGGACACCCGGAACAGGATGGAATACAAAATCGGCACAACACCCAGAGTTAACAGCGTGGAGAACAGCAATCCGAAGATGATCGCGATTGCCATGGGCTCCCACATTGCACCACCTCCGAACCACAGCGGGAGTAGGCCGCCGATGGTCGTCGCCGTGGTCAGCAGGATGGGCCGCAGCCTGCGCTGAGCCGCCATGATCACCGCGTTGGTGTCGGGTAGACCGTTCTCTTCGATCTCCAGCTTGATGCGCTCCAGCAGAACGATGGCGTTGTTGATGACGATGCCGGCCAGCGACACGATGCCCAGAAGCGTCATGAAGCCGAAGTACGACCGGGCCACGAGCAGCCCGAACACCACGCCGATGAGTGCCATGGGGATGGTGAACAGAATGATGAACGTGCGGCGCATGGAGTTGAACTGGAGCACCAGCAGGATGAGGATGATCAGCCCGGCGATCGGCATCTTGGCGCCGATGGACGCGTTGGCTTTGCCGCTGGTCTCGTGCTCGCCACCGATCTCGAAGCGGTAGCCGATTCCCCACGACTTGGACTCCTTCTCGAGCCACGGGATGATCTCGGCGTTGACCTCGGCTGCCGTGTATCCGTCCTTGAGTTGGGCGGACACGGTGACCGTGCGCAGTCGGTTGCGGCGCAGCACTTTGGCCGGGGCCATGACGAGCTTGAGCGGATCGGCTACCTGAGCCAGGGGCACGTTGTTGCCGGTCTGCTGGGAGTAGATAGATAGGGTTTCGAGCTTGCCCAGGTCCGTGTGCGACGCATCGACCGAGCGCAAGGTGATCGGGATGACCTTGTTGTTCTCGCGATACTGGGTGGTCTCGATTCCGCTCAGACCGGTGAGCATCGATACGGCGATGTCCTGGCTAGTGATACCCGAGCGCATGGCACGGGTCTGAGCCACGTTGACCTTGAGCTTTTTGGTCCACGGCCCGCGGTTGTCGGCGATGCCCTTGAGGCGTTCGTCGCCGTTGAGCTTGGCTTTGACCGACTTGACCATGGCGAACAGCTTGTTTGGGTCCTTGCCCGACAGCCGGACTTCGATCGGGTTCGTTACCGGCGGACCGGCGGCGATCATCGCGACCTTGGCGCGCAAGTCGGGGAAGCGCTCGAGGTAGCGTTCCAGCTTGGGCATCAGGTCTTTAACGATCGACGTGTCGGTCGTGTTGATGATCATGTACGCGTATTCGGGGGCCGGCGGCTCCGGGTTGTAGCCCAGCACGTAGCGAGGTGCACCGGCGCCGATGAATGTCGCCCAGTTCTTCACGCCGCGCTTGCGGGTTTTCGAGGCCAACATGTCGGCGCGCAGGTACTGCTCGATCTCTGCCACGACGCGCTCGGTCTTTTCGATCGGCGTGCCCACCGGCAGGTTGAGCGTGGCGGTGAACCGGGTGTCGGCCTGGACCGGGAAGAACAGCTTGGGCACTTTGGCAAAGCCCATCATCGCGACCACGAACACGGCCAGGGCGACGCCCATGGAAAGCGCGCGCTGGCGGAGGCCCATGATCAGCACCCGTCGATACATCCGGTAGAACAGGCTGTCGAACTCGCCCTTGTTGTCGTCGTCCTGCTTCGCTGCGGCGGCCTTCTTCTTCTTGCTGAATGCCTTGAGCACCGTGGTCGCGATGGTGCGGCGAACCTTCTGTCCCCAGGTCAGCTTGGATTCGTCGGTCTTGCGCAAGAACCACACGCTGAGCAGGGGAATCATCGTGAGCGCGAGCACCCACGACGACAGCAGGGCGATGGTCACGACCTTGAACAGCGGGTTGGTGTACTCGCCGACGGCGGACTCGGCCAGGAAGATGGGCAGGAACGCCGCTGCGGTGGTGAGGGACGAGGTCAGCAGCGGAACCCGTAGCTCGGTTGCCGCGCCAACCGCGGCTTCGACCCGGTCTTCACCGGCTTGCACACGGACCATGGTGGCTTCGGTCATGACGATGGCGTTGTCGACCAACATGCCGAGGGCGATGATCAGCGATGCGAGTGACATCTGGTCGATGCCGATATCCAGCAACGACATGATCAGAATCGACATCACCATAGTGACTGGGATCAGGCTGGCGATGAGCAACCCGGTGCGCAGACCGAGGAAGATCAGCATGACGCCGAGCACGATCAGCACCGACTGGACGACGTTGCCGACGAACTCGTTGACCTTGTTGTCGACGTCGTCGGGCAAGAACGCAATGACTTCGAAGTCGATGCCGTGGGGGTACTGGTCGGGAAGGCGGTTGAGTAGCGCTTTGACCTTGCGGCCGAGCGTGATGATGTTGCCACCCTCGCGCAGCGAAACCGCCAGGCCGAGAGTTGTGCCCCGCGGCGCCTGCTTCGACGAGCGCATGATGCTCTGAGGCGGATCGACGTAGTCGCGACGAATGTCGTGGACGATGTTCTTGAGGAACAGCAACTCGCGGCTGCCGGGCAGGCGAATAACCGTGTTCTTCAGATCCTCGATGGACTCGAAGTTGCCGGACGGCTCGAGCACGATGGTCTCTTCGCCGGTGGAGATGTTGCCGCCGGGG
>SPJJ01041020.1_pt1 | contig 14054 bp, 12 predicted proteins | sample 3741741 | NCBI WGS metagenome assembly SPJJ01 (sample SAMN10925908, study PRJNA522277) | cold seep metagenome | isolation source: Elba SIP-enriched marine methane seep metagenome, extraction at timepoint T1 | place: Italy: coast of Elba, Mediterranean Sea | collected 2014-05 | reverse complement strand
CCGTTGAAGCGCGCCACCAAGGGACCTAGGCGCGCATCCCCGAGCCGCTGTGCGGCGAGCTGGGCGAAGGTCTCGCCGGTGCATCGCTGCACCACCTGAGCTGAGGCCGGAGCGGCGCTGAAAACGGCCGCCAGCACCAGCAGTGCACGAATCGAGACTCTCAAAACGCCCCCGAAATCCACATCTGAACGTCGTGGACAAGCGTAACGCCATAGGCGCTGAAGGTGGGTTGGGTGCCGAGGCCGTAGCGCAGCGCAGCCCTGAATCCTGGACCCGCCCGCAAGCTGGCCAGCATTCCGCCGTACAGCCCCAGCTGATTGCTGGCTTGAGACAGCGGTCCTTGGCTGTCCCACAGCGTGGCTTCGAACTCGGGCCGTAGCGTCAACGCCCAGCTCGGTGACAAGCGAAGCGGGACCTCACCGAAGGTGCGCAGCACCGCATTCATTCGCTCGCCGTCTCCCTGAGCAACAAAGATGCGATCACCTTGGCCAGGATCCTCGCTGGCCAAGCGCACCTCAACCGCCACGCGATCTCCGCTCGCAGTCGCCAACTCTGGCCCCGCCCAGCCCTCGAAGATGCGAGGCTGAAGGCTGCGCACCGCGGCATCGCCGAGCGGCAACCTCAAAAATCCGCCCGCTCGCAGGCCAAAGATCTTGGCGACCCAGTGCTCAGCCCCAACCTCGGCGAGCACGTGAGGCTGCCCGGGCCCTAAAAAGAGCCGGTCCAGCCTCGCCTGGTTCATCGATACGCGCAGAGCCGCGTCCACATCGGCCTCGGCGGGCCCCTGGCCCGCACGCCCAAAGACGCGCGGGTCCACACCCACCTGCGCCTCGGTCACCAGGTACAGGGCGGTCTGCCCAGAGGGGCTGGCGTAGTCCGCGTCAAATCGAACGATGAGCGCAAAGGGCAGCTCGCTGGTCTCGAGGCCGGTGAGGTCCCGGTCGGCATCGACGGCACCGCTGCCGCCGAAGACCATCTGAGTGCCCAAGGACATGCCCACCGTTCGCATGGGATCCCAGGCGATACGCAGGCCAGCCTGCTGAACTTCTTCGAAGCGATGATATAGCTTCACCGTCAGCTGAGAAAAGCGCCCCTGCACGTACACACCGGAGACCAGCTGAGCGCCAATGCTGGTGCGATCATCTGCGAAGTTGCCGTCCAGCGCGGCCCGCCGACCGCCATAGCCTCCGAAGGACCAGTTGCGCCCCAGCTTCAGCTGCACATGCGCACCATCGTACATCAGCAGGCGAGCGCGCTCGTCGAAGTCCGACATGCGACCGGCCTGCACCAGCATGCTGAGCCCGCCCTCCTCGCCTCGCAATCTGTATTGCACATGCGCGCCGAAGATGCGGATATTCTGCTGGGCGGCGAACTCGTCATAGGGGCTCAGCAGAGGGTCGGCGATGCCTTGATTGCCTCCAAAGCGCCCCACCACGCCCAAGCCCACATAGGCGCCCAGGCCGCCATCGGGCGCGCCGGCGTAGCGGCCATTGAGGTGAAAGCGCAGCTCACTGCGGCCGCCCGGCCCTTCTGTGCTGTCCTCAGCGTAGACCGCCGATTGCTGCCGAAAGCCAAGCTGCGCGTTGAAGAACAGGTACTCGCGGAGATTACGACGGAGCTCTTGGCGGGACTCCAGGTCTTGGGCCTGGGCGGTGGTCCCAAGAACCATGCAGCCGGTCCAGACCGCTGCCGCGGCCCACCTGGCGACATGCCCGGTTGTGGCTCGATCCGTCACGGATTGCAGGCCAGGAGGTAGCACCCTTCAGGGGTCCTCACAATCCCGAGCCGCCCCGGGCGCCGCTGCGGCGGCGGCCCGCATCGGCGCGGGCCAGCTCAGGGCGCCGCCGGCCCCACGGTCTGGACAAAGTAGCCGCGCTGTCCCTGGGGCAAACCGTCGTCTGCCACCAAGACCAGCTGCGGCCCTAGCCCTAGGATCTGGTGCACGGTGGCGTCATTGCCGATGAACAGGCGCTCGGGAACGCAATAGCCTTCGGGCTCGTAGTACTGATCCACGATCCCATAGCGACCCGTGACCGCCAGGCCATCACCAAAGGCGGTCATGACCTCGATAGTGGAGGCCACCAGCACGTTCTCTTCTGCGACCTCCCAGCGATTCGAGGTGCGCTTGAGCAGGTGCCCCTGATCCATGCCCAAGAAGGTGCCAAAGCCGTCGACGTGAAGGATGGACTCCATGCGATCCGACCGGGCGAGCAGCTGGGGGTCCAGCACCGTCGTCTCTGGAATCACCGCGCCATTGAGCACCCGCAAGACAGCCTGCCCATCGGGACGTAGCACCAACAGGTCGTCACGGGCCAAGGCCACCAGGCCCCCGTAATTTCCGGTCTCACCAGTATCGGCCACGATCTCCAGCACACCCTCCGAAATCTTCAGGATCTGGCCACCCGGGCTTAGCCCATAGACCGGGTCATCCGCCGGGCTCCCCAGGACACGCGCCAGGTGGGTGGGCCAACGAAAGCTGGGCGCTCCGGCCAAGCTAGCCAGCGGGACCAGTGCGCCGCCTGGTTGCCCCACCAGCACGCTCGCACCCATCGTCGAACCGCCGCCCACCAATACCCGGCCATCGGGCAGGCCCACGGCGGCCCGCGCGCGAAAGTCCTGGGGCATCTCGATGGGATCGCCGAGGCTGGTCGCTGTGACCTCGCGCAGCCGACCGAACTGAGTGGGTCCCAGCGCGCTGACCAACCAAACCCGCTCATCTGCCCCCTGCACAAAGCCGATGGGCCGCTCATCAAACTCCAACATCAAGCGGGGCCCGGCGGTGGCGAGCGCCACGCAGGGCGACTCCTCGGCGAGCTTGAAGCCCTCCAGCACCGGGGCACGCATGGAGGGTGTGGTCCAAACCGCCTCATCCCCCTGCTGAAGGACCGCGGTCAGAGTGCGCAACTCCGTGGGCAGGCTGCTGCCCTCGCTGGCCGATTGAAGCACGCCCGGCGCTAGCCCCAGCGCCTCGAGACTTTGTCTGAAGTACGCGACATGGACCTCGATCTTGGCCTGGCCATCCCAGTCGCTGACGGAATGCAAGACAGGCTGCGACCCGCGCAACGCCGCATCGACCCCGTAGAACTGCGTGCGTCCGTCATCGACCACCGCTACCACCGCGGACGTCTCCGCGACCTCAAACGGGATGAGTATTGTAACGGGCGCCGGGCTGCAGCCGCAGCACAGCCCAGCCAGCACGGTGCCGAAGTACGCTTGGCCTAACCTCGACACCCGCTCACAGGTCCTCGGGCACGTCGATCTGCGCCTTGATGTAGGCCAAGGCCTCGGGGAAGCTCTCTCCAAGGCCCGGCTCCTTCAGCAGGACAGATTGCGCCCAACCTTCCAAGCGCAGGCTGGTTTGCGTATCCACATCAGCGCTGCGGTGGATGAGGGTCTTGGCCATGCCCAGCCCAGCGGCCGGAAAGCGTGACATGTGCTCTGCGAGGGCTGTTGCCGCCGACATCGCCGCGTCTTCATGCTCGGCGGTCTCGCTGACGAGGCCATCCTTAGCAGCCCGGCGCCCGGTGACGAGGCGACCGCTGAGCACCATCTCCTTGGCCCGCTGAGGGCCCACGGTGCGCACAAGGCGGGTGGTGCCCCCGACGTCGGGGATGATGCCGAAGGCCACCTCTGGCAGCCCCATGACGCAATCCTCGGTGGCGATGCGGAAGTCACACGCCAAGGCCAGCTCCAGGGCCATACCGACGCAGTAGCGGCTCATCACGGCGATGACCGGCCGCTCCATGAGCTCGATGCGATCCATCACCGACTGCAGGTCCCGGTGCAGGTGCCGAAACGGAACCTCCTGGCTCTTTTGAAAGACGTGCATCAACAGGGTGTGGTCGATGCCGGAGCTGAAGACCCCGCCCGCCCCCCTGAGGATGACGACCCGAACCGAGGCGTCGTCACGAATCGCGTCCAGTGCTGCGGACAACGCGTCCATGAGCGCCTGATCGAGCGCGTTCTTTCGATCCGGACGGTTGAGGATGAGATGTGCCACCCCGCCATTGCGTTCAATGAGGACCAAGTCGCTCGCCATGATGACGCATCGTAGCAGTCCTTGGCGGCAAGGGCTGCTACCGTCACCGCATGACGCGACCGCTACCGCCCTGGCGCGCCCTCAACGAGCAGGAGGTGATGCGCTGCCGAGTATTCTCCGTACGCCAGCGCCGGCTGCAAGAGGACCCGGTGCCCGGCGAAGCCGCTCAAAAGCAAGGCGACTTCTTCGTCATTGACGCGCCGGACTGGGTCAACGTCGTGGCCCTGACCCCAAGCGATGAGCTGGTGCTCATCGATCAGTGGCGCCATGGGGTGGACCGGGTGACCACTGAGATACCGGGCGGCATGGTGGATCCGGGCGAGACCCCCGCTCAGGCCGCAGCGCGGGAGCTGGCCGAGGAGACCGGGTTTGTGGCCCGCACTTGGACGAAGCTGGGCGCGGTGCAGCCCAACCCAGCCCTTCAACCGAATCCGTGCCACACCTTCTTGGCGCTCGACTGCGTGGCCGAAGCGGCCCCGCAATTCGACGGCAACGAACGCATACGCACCTACACCCGGCCCTACCTTGAGGTGCCTGGGCTGATCGCGGACGGGCACATTCAACACGCGCTGGTCATCGCCGCCCTCGGCTTCGAAGCCCTGCGCCGCCGGGGCGCGCTTCGAGCCCAACAGGGGCTGTGATAGGCAGCGGGCATGCGCCTATTGTCCGCCTGCCTGCTCTCGGTGCTGCTCTGCAGCCCCGCCCTCGCCGACGAGGGTCAGTGGCCGCCCGGCATGCTGAAGGACCTCGACCCCGCGCGCCTCAAGCAGATGGGCTTGCAGATCTCCACCGAGTCGCTGTGGTCCAAGGACGGGGGCCTGCTGCGCGCGGTGGTGAACTATGGAGGCTGCACGGGCGCCTTCATCTCGCCTCAGGGCCTGGTGGCGACAAATCATCACTGCGCCTACGGCGCCTTGCAGGCGGCCAGCTCGGTCGATCATGACTACCTCAGGGAGGGCTTCGTTGCCGCGACCCGGGATGATGAGATCCCGGCGAAGGGCCGCAATACGCTCTGGGTGCTGCTGCGCATCGAGGACGTCACCGCGCAGGTGCGCCGCGCCGCCGCCCAAGCCAAGGACGATGCCGGCCGCAAGTTGGCTGTCGAAAAGACATCTTTGGCCATCGCCGAAGCATGTGAAGCCAAGACCGCCGGTCGGCGCTGCGACGTGAAGAGCTTCTTCTACGGCGCGCGATACGAGCTGCATGAGTCCCTACAGCTCAAGGACCTGCGGGTCGTCTTTGCGCCGCCCTCTTCCGTCGGCGAGTACGGCGGTGAGATCGACAACTGGATGTGGCCGCGCCATTCGGCCGACTTCGCCCTGCTGCGCGCCTACGTGGGGCCCGACGGACAGCCGGCCGAGCCCGCCCCCGAAAACGTGCCCTACGTGCCCGAGCAGGTCTTTGAGGTCGGTCATGAGGGCGTGCAGCCAGAGGACTTCGTGGCCGTGCTTGGCTACCCTGGGCGCACTCAGCGCTACCTATGGGCTGAGGCCCTCGACCATCACGTGCAACACACCCTGCCCGGCATGATCGACCTGTACGGTCAGTGGCTGAAGCTGCTGCGCCTCGCCAGCGCGGGCGATCGTCAGCGCGCCATCAAAGTGGCGGCCCTTAAAAAGGGCCTCGCCAACCGGCACAAGAACGCCCGCGGCATGCTGGAGGGCATCGAACGCATGGGTTTGCTCAAAAAACGCCAAGCCGAAGCGCAGGCCATGTTGCGATGGGTAAAAAAGACGAAGAACCTTGAGGGCGCTCAGGCCCTCGCCGAGCTGAAGAAGATGAGCCAGGCTCAGCTGCGCATGGCTGCCCAAGATCTGCTCTTGGATCACGTCTCCCGGGGCCCGCGACTGCTCTGGGTGGCCATGGTGTTGGTGCGCCGGGCGGAGCTTGTGGATGTGCCGGATGCCGAGCGCCCCGTCATGTATCAAAGCCGAAACGAGGCGCGCCTCAAAAAGCGCGTGGACCGTGCGGTCGCGGACTATGACCCTGAGGTCGAAGGGCCGCTGCTGGCCTCGTGGCTGCACCGCGCCGACGCCCTGCCCTCGCACGCCCGCCTTCCCGGCGCCGATCGTCTCAAGCAGCTCCTGAAGGTGCCGCCCGAGCGGCGGGCGCAGGCTCTCTTGCACGGCAACCTGATGCGCGACCCCAAGCTGGTGACCGCGGTCTTCAATACCCCTGGCCTCAAGGGGCTTCAGAACTTGCAGGATGGCCTGGTGAAGCTCGCCTTGACGCTGAGGCCCGAAGTCAACAAGCAGTACAACCGCCGACGGACTCACGCCGGCGCCCTCATTCGCCTGGCCCCCGACTACCTGCGCATGCTGAAGGCGGTGCGCAGCGGCCCCCTGTACCCCGACGCGAACGGCACGCTGCGTGTCTCGGTTGCCCAAGTCCGGGGCTACTCGCCCAAAGATGGCCTGCTCGCCACGCCGCAGACGACCCTGCAGGGGCAGATCGCCAAGCACACCGGGCAGGCCCCCTTCGACGTGCCACAGCGGGTCCGAGAGGCCGCGAAGGCCGGCGCCGCAAGCTACCTTTCCGACCCTAAGCTCGAGGACCTGCCGGTATGCTTTTTGAGCAACGGCGATACCACCGGCGGCAACAGCGGCTCGCCCGTCATCGACGGCAAGGGGCGCTGGGTGGGGCTGAACTTCGACCGCGTGTGGGAGAACATCGCCGGCGACGTCGCCTACAACCCGCCCCAGTCCCGCAACGTGTCCGTCGACGTGCGCTACATCCTCTGGCTGCTATCCATCACACCCGGCGCCGAGCCCCTACTCTCGGAGCTGGGTGTCGCCGAAGTGCTCAAGCAGCCCCGCCGCACCGCGGCCCCGAAGGCGCCCGTGGCCAAGCCGAGCACAGCGCCGTCGGACAAGACTCAACCAAGAAAGTCCTGCACCTGCACGTCGACTCCGGCTGCGGCAGGTACTGTTGCGCTGTCGACTGTAGTGCCCCTGCTCATGGCCCTCAGGCGTCGGCGGCGCCGCTAATATAGACCACGAAACCCCCGCGCTGACGCAACGCCGAGGCCTCAGTGGGACATCGACGCACGACGCTTCTCGAGGAACCGCCGATCTGCGTCGTTGTTCGCCCGCGCGATCGCGCGGTCATAGGCCTGCACCGCCTCGGCGTATTGCCCCTGCCGGCGGAGAAGGTCGGCCTTGAGCGCGTGCAGCGGTTGGTAGTCGCCGAGCGATCGCTGTAACGGTTCGAGTTGGTTCAACGCCTCGCCCGCGCCGCGGGTATGGGCAATGGCCGCGATCCGATTCAGGGCGTACACCGGGTTGTCGCGGTGCTTCTCCAGGGCCTCGTAGAGCAGGACGATCTGGTGCCAGTCGGTCTCGGCCGCGCTGGGCGCCTCGGCGTGAAGAGCGCCGATCGCCGCTTGGATCTGGTAGGGCCCGGGCCGGCCACGCCGAAGGGCCCTCTCGACGAGCGCGGCTCCGGCCGCGATCGCCTCGTGGTCCCAGGCCGCTCGATCCTGCTCCTCAAGCGGGACCATCGCTCCGTCCGGTCCTAAGCGGGCGGGCCGCCGGGCGTGGTGCAGTCCCATCAGGGCCAGCAGGCCCTCGAGCTCGGGCTCCTCGGGGCAGAGCCCAAGCAGGATGCGTGCGAGGCGAATCGCCTCTTCGCAGAGGTCGGCGCGGATGTATGGCGCACCGCTCGAGGCGTAGCCCTCGTTGAAGACGAGGTAGAGCACGGTCAGCACCCCGTGCAACCGCGCCGGCCACTCTTCGGCGTCGGGTACCCGGAACGGGATGCCCGCCTTGGTGATCTTGCGGCGCGCGCGCACCAGGCGCTGGGCCATCGTCGACGGCTTCACCACAAAGGCACGGGCAATCTCCTCGGTGGTCAGGCCGCCGAGCGTGCGCAGGGTCAGCGCCACCCGGGTGCGCTCGTCGAGCGCGGGGTGGCAGCACGTGAAGATCAGGCGCAACCGCTCGTCGGGGATCTGCTCCGGAGCCACCTCCGGCTGCGTCGCCTCCAGCTCGAGCAGGTGCGCATACTCGGCGCCCTTGTCTCGAAGCCGGGCCGCGCGACGCAGCCGGTCGATCGCCTTGCGGCGGGCGACCTGGAGCAGCCAGCCCTCCGGCGAGCTCGGCACGCCGTTGCGCTGCCAGTGCTCCATCGCGGAGGTCAAGGCGTCCTGCAGGCAGTCCTCGGCGAGCTGAAAGTCGCCGAGCTGCCGGATCAACAGCGCGAGCAGGCGCCCCCCGTCGGCGCGGACCACCTCACGGAGGGCCGGCCGAACCGGGGCGGGCTGCGACACGTCGTTCACTCTGCGAACTGGCTGACGTCCATGACGGGGCGGATCTCGACCGTGCCGGTGGCTGCGTCGGGGATCATCGCCGCGTAGCGGATCGCGTCGTCGAGGTTGTCACAGTCGAGCAGGTAGAATCCACCGAGCTGCTCCTTCGTCTCGGCGAAGGGGCCGTCCATCGTCTCCGTCTTGCCGCCCCGGACCCGCACGCTGGTTGCGGTGTCCGTGCCCTCGAGGGCCTCGCCACCCCGCATTACGCCCTGCTTGTCGAAGGTCTCGTCCGCCTTCACGTAGCCGGCCATGTAGGCCTCGAACTCCGGTGAGTCTGGTGTGGGAGACGCGTCGGGCGCCCCGTAGATCAAGAGTAAGTATTTCATGTTCAGTCCTCCTGGGCGCGCAGCATCATCGGGCGCCCACTCGATGACGAACGGCGAGGGCTGAAATCGACACCCGCCACGAAGAAATCTCGTCAAAATTGACCGCGACGTCAAACCGCGTCCCGCGAAAGGGGTCAGGGTGCTGTAGCTGCCATACGTCCGTGTCCACACCACAGGGCCGCACGAACGGTTCACACCCTGCCCCCTCAAGACCTCGTCAGTCGTATCAGCAAGCCTGGTGCCCTGACCGAAAGCTCCCGAGTCCAGCAGCGTCACGGCTGCGGGAGCATGGGCGTGTACCTGCGTCCGTCTTGCTGGCCCCATGTCGCCGGAGGCGCCCCTGAACTCCGAGTTTAGAAACACATGCAGCGCAGATGCTCGGGTCCGCCGAGGCCCTCTGCCGCGCAGGAGCCGCGAAAGATGGGGCATGGATTCTCGGCCGCGGCCCGTTCGCACTGAGAGCCGGCACCGGCCGCAGTTCGGTGACAGAAGGACGCGGCCTCCACGCAGCCTCCGCCCGGCGTCGCGTCTGGGTTGCCGCCGCCGCCGACGACCACCGGGTGCACACAGACCTCATCCGCTTGGCAGGTCATGGGTCCACAACTCACGGTCGCTCCGGTTGCCGCGTCCGCACCTGTCGCGGCGTCTGTAGCCACGGAGGCGTCAGGCGTGAGAGCCATCGCACGATCTTCATCTCCGCCGCAGCCCAAGGCAGCGACGATGAGGGCGAGCATGACCAGGCGATGAGGCATGGACGACATACCGCGCTATACGGGCGCTTGCCCGGTTCGGGCGGAGCAATTGTCGGGACAACAACAAATGTTCCGCCCAAACGGAGCAACCTCTGGGTGGAGACTCCGGTCCATTCGGTGTGGGGCGACAACTCGCCCCGATCGAAGCTCAGCCTCACTGGCCCCCAGCCCAGCCGGAGATCACGCCCTCAAAGACGCTCCCGCCCCAACCCGCCGGTCCCCAGAAGCGCGCACTCCTGAGGCCCCCGGAAGCGAAGCGACGACCAGCACAGCCCTGCTACGCGCCAACCAACACGAAGCCCCCAGGCCCGTCAACCCTGCTTGCATTCGCACCCAAATAGTAAAGTTCCACAGCGAAGCCGGAGCAAAGCGCGAGGGTTCCTTGGGGGCGCGTGCTCCAGAGATAGTCTGGGGCAGTAGTTCGCCCCTATCAAGGCTGGGCAGCCCTGGGCCCCACCCCATGCGCAGTTCAGGCCCGACAACTTAGTTTGCCTGAACACACAAAGACTTCGCGCGGCCGTATCCGGGGGCAGAGACTATGCAGATTATTGTGGATGACTTGAGTATGTAGGCGCGGAAGTCAGTCCTCACCGGAGCACTCGAAGAGCAAGAAGGTGAGCGCTCCGGTAAAGTCACACCCTTCACCAAGGCTCAAAGCATCGAAACTGGCTGCGTTCCGCCGAAAGCGAAATCAGCATTTGGTCTCGCCGGAACCGCGCGGTAGCCGAACCACCAAGTTGCATGTTGTGACGGAGTTTGCGGGTGAATATGCAAACGGAGAAGAAGTACTGGAAAGACAGCAGTTCGAGCGACTTGTACCCTTCAGGGCCTGGGGCCCGTGCATAGGAAGTGCGGGGCACGCTCGGCCTACTCATGCATTGGGGAGGCTATCTATCCTCCCGCCCCTCCCCTCTAATCTTGGGGCTCACGCGGGATGCGGTGGGTGCAGCCGCATCACCCGGTGACCGCCTTAGCCCCACTATCACCCGTTCGGGGGCCGGGTCATAGTTATGGACATCGTGGACCTCTAGGTCCAATCTCGGCCTCGATGCTCCTTTCGGTTTCACTGTTGGGCCTTGCGCTTGTCTGCAGCTCGAACCCGACCGAGGTACCTGATGCCGCTGAGGCCGCACCTCTTCCTGCCGCGCGCAGGCGAGTCTGGGTTCCGCCAAGCGTAGACTTCGAACTCGCGTTTCAGGGGGGCGCAGATTTCGTGCTCAGGTCTTCTCGCTACGCGCTCGGCGAATCCTCCCCCGCCGAAGTCGGGCACGGCCCGGCGGTGGCCGTCGCCGTGGGCCTTAGCATTCCTGAAGCCTGGGTGGCGGTCTGGATATCTGCAGACGCGTACAGCGGGCGCTATCGCAGCCGTCAGGTCTTTGCAGGCACCGACGCCCCTGAGCTCGAGGCGGGCTCAAGATTTGCAGTCGGCCTAGGTTTTGAGGTCCGCCCTCCCTGGCGGGGCTGGGCGCCCTATGTTCGCGGCTCCATGGGCGGCACTCGCCTTGGAACCTCAGACTCAACTACGCCCTACTGCCCCGAGGAAGACAGCCTGCGATGTTCGGATCGCGCCATTCCGATTGATCATATCAACTACTGGGGAGTCACCGGGAGCGCCGCGCTCGGTCTCGCCTATCAAGGGCTGCTGCCCTTGCACAGCCTCGCCGCGTTTACTTTTGAGTTCCGCTACACGGTGTCCGAATGGCAGAGCGTAAAACTCAAAACTGCGGAAGGCGTTGACCGGGTCACGCTCGACGTGGGGGGAGCGTCCCGGCGCCTTGGTGACGGCCCTTCGGGACTGCATCAGGTGGGCATACTGATCGGCGTGCGCTTTGGGCTGGTCGCGTGGCGGGAGCGTGGAAGCACGCCTCAGGCCGGAGCCGCCGGGTCCATCAATCGAACCAGCCCCCGACCCGCGTACTGAACTCGAAGGTCGTGAATCTGCTGGTGGCGAAGCTCTCCGCCTGCCCATCGTAGCGGCCGCGGCCGAAGACTTGCTTGCGGAATCTGGGCCCGACCCCCACGAACAGCTGCCCGAACCGCGCCACGAGCGGCAACTCCACCGCAACGTCGATGGTATGGGTGGTGTAGTCCGAGTCGGCGCCGGATACATTGTCTACTGCGCTCCTTGAACGATTGTAGCGGTAGACAGTCATGACCTTAGGGAAGATGCCGAAGCTCTCGGCCAGCGGTGCGTGGTAGCCAATCCCGAGTCCCGGCCCGAAGCCGAAACCCGAAAGGCCCTCTCCGCCTTGAAACCAAGCCTGCCCACGGACGTGCACGGCCAGGTTGGGCGCCACAAAGTAGTCAACCTCGGGCGCCAGGCTGGCGGTGACGAACTGCGAGCTGCCGAAGTCCTGGTGTTGGTACGTCTGCTGGGCAAGAGCCAGGCTCCCGCCCAGGCTATAGGTGCCTACGTCGCCGAAGGCGGCCCGCGCGGGCCTTGAGTGGGCCCTGGACATAGCCGGGTCAGCGGAGACGGTCGCGATGATGACCGCGGTCAGGATAGTGGCCTGCATGCCGGCTTGCAAAGCAAGTCGAGTGCCAAGAACAGGGGCTAGGGTAACGTCCGGCCCGCGGACAGAGTGTCACGCGGCGCAGGGCACCTATGCCAATTCGGCACCGGGAGGCGACGGCCCAGCCCCCCAGACCCCGGCAGCGAGCCCACCGTCGCGGTCGGCGTGCGCGCCCCGCGATCGGTGAGCTCGCGCGCGTATGGAAGCTGCGCAACTGGAGTTGCTCTTTGGCGCCCCTCAGGCACGGGTTGATGGGCATCCAAAGCGCCGACGTCGCACCGCGCAGCTGTCCCGTGAGAGGGCCTCATGATGCACCTTGAACGGTGCAACTGACGCGAGGCGTGGGCTGTTTTGCGCGAAACCCGTGGTCCCGCCCGTCGGCATGAGTCTTGGAATGGAAGACCTCGTGTCCTTGTTGCAGCCACGCGAAGGCCCTTTCTGCAGCCACGGAGATTCTGCCCTTGAGCTCAAGGGCCGGGCCGCAGACCGGTGGGTGGAGGTTGATACGCAGGCCAATGCCCCCGCACTCAGCCGCCTCAGGATGAAGCCTCGCCACCGTATGATGAAGGTGAACCCGCGCGCTGGCAACATCCAGAGTGTCGTGCGCAATCTGGGGCTAGTGAACCCTACGTCGCACAGAAACGCTGCGGCGCCGCGATGCTTCATCGCCTAGCCTGAGTATGCCCAGCGACGTATCACGTCCGTACGTTGCCTACTCTTTGAGGCCGCACACTCCTGGCAACTAAGTCCCCCCTGAAACTCTTGGCACCTATCCCAGGCCTGAATAAGTACAGACCTAGGTCCGCCCGCAGCGGTTTTGCCGACATCAAAGTTATGCAAACCACCTGCCGCGCGCCATCGGAGTCGCTGAGTGCGACGCGAAGGGCGGAGATCCGCCCCCTCTTCTATGGGCCTTTGGGGGCGCGCAGCACACAGTCTTAGAGTAGGTCTGCAGTGAGCCATTTGGCGTGATCGTGACTGAAAAATAGGTTGTGAGGCGAGTCACGAGGGCATGGCCGATAAGTTCAGAAAAAGTCACCAAGTGTGATCGAGCGCTCTTGTGCTCGCCCGGGAGGACTATTTACCTAGCGGCATGACCCACGTAGAGATGGCCCCGTCGGTATTCAAGAATAAGCGCGCCTCGTTTAACGTCGACCAAGTCATGGACACGCTCTATCATGAGGCCGTAATAGGCTATCGGGGCGATGCATCGGCGGCCCGTGAGCATGTCGACGCTATGCGGGACGATGTGCAGGCCCTACATGGCCTGCTGCCTCGGTTGCGTCGGGGCGATAGCGCCGCCGTGAATCGGGCGGCAGAGATCTTCGGCGAACACCATCTGCCAGACCAAGCTCTGCACGACTTCCTGAACGGCCAGAAGGTCCCAAACTCGGCGCTGAGAGATGCCGGCATGCGCCCCGTTGACGTTCGGCCCGAACTGGTCATTGAGAATATGATCCCGGCCATCACTGGAGATGATGAAGCGAAGGCGGGCCGGTCTCTTCGCACGGCGCTCAAGATTCTGCGCAATAAGGCTGGTCTCGAAGACCCAGAGCCTCTGTATAAGTGGCTCAGTAACAATGTGAGCAACGACAATGTCCTGTATGCGGCAGGCATAGATGCCGAGGCGGTGCGGGAGGTTGGCGCTGCCCCCGATCTGCACCCCGATGTCGCCGCGCTCCTAGAAGCCGGACGCTCCATGTTGGATAGTATCAAGGGGCTGAGGGATGCCCACGTGGATGACGCGGTGCTTGCCTCCGCAGGCCGGACCTTCGAAGCCTTCTCGGGAACGGGTCCGTCCGGTCCTGAGCTGGGTGCAGTCATCGACGGGGTGCCCTTGAGCAGTGTGGCCGCCGTTCCGGTCAGGGTGTGATCACGCCCCGAGCCCCCAAAACGCCCGGCGGACTGGGAGTATCGCCGCAACAACGTCACAGCTGCTCAAGATACTCGGTCAGCAGCTCGATGCCCTCATCATGAAGAACAGTCGTTCCGATGTAGGGCATCTCGCCCTCGTTGATGAGTTCGATCATCTCCTCGGCCTCGCCTTGAATGCCTGAAGCCGCAAGTGCAGTCTCATATCGAAGGTCGAGACCTTCTTCAGCAGGCGCCCGCCGG
>SPJJ01016981.1_pt1 | contig 14088 bp, 11 predicted proteins | sample 3741741 | NCBI WGS metagenome assembly SPJJ01 (sample SAMN10925908, study PRJNA522277) | cold seep metagenome | isolation source: Elba SIP-enriched marine methane seep metagenome, extraction at timepoint T1 | place: Italy: coast of Elba, Mediterranean Sea | collected 2014-05 | reverse complement strand
GGATTTATCGTTGCCATTGCCGGCAACATGATGACCATGCCAGGACTGCCTAAAGTTCCAGCCGCAGAGCGCATCGATATTACCGATCAAGGTCTTATTACTGGCTTATTCTAGGAGACCACCAGGTTATGACGGTTCCCTTCTTTGCAGTAGAATCATTCATAATCAAACAGCCTCTCTGGTCCGCAATCAACTGGACAGGGTTTTACCTGCCCAGTTTATAAAAATCACTCAACTCCATTAATCTTACAGAACTTTTATGTTGTTATTATCAAAAAAGCAGGATTGGTTCGGCAATATCCGTGGCGACGTGCTCGCCGGTACGGTGGTTGCCTTAGCCCTTATCCCTGAAGCCATCGCCTTCTCCATTATTGCCGGCGTCGATCCTAAAGTTGGACTTTATGCCTCTTTCTGTATCGCTTTCATCACTGCCATTACCGGCGGCCGTCCCGGCATGATTTCCGCTGCTACCGGCGCCATGGCACTGTTAATGGTGACTCTGGTCAAAGAACATGGTTTACAGTACCTATTGGCCGCCACATTATTAACCGGTCTGCTGCAAATTATTTCTGGCTATTTTAAACTCGGCAGCCTGATGAGCTTTGTCTCCCGTTCAGTGGTCACCGGTTTTGTCAATGCCCTGGCTATTTTGATTTTTATGGCGCAACTGCCTGAACTGACTAATGTCAGCTGGCATGTTTATGCGATGACCGTAGCCGGACTGGGTATTATTTATTTATTCCCCTATGTGCCGTCGATTGGCAAGATTCTGCCCTCACCATTAATTTGCATTATCGCGTTGACAGCCGTCGCCATTGGCCTGCAACTTGATATCCGAACCGTTGGAGATATGGGTGAATTACCCGACACTTTGCCTATTTTCCTTTGGCCTGAAGTACCTTTAACCTGGGAAACACTGCAAATCATATTACCTTATGCCGTTCCACTGGCAGTTGTAGGCATGCTGGAATCCTTGATGACCGCAACGATCGTTGATGATTTAACCGATACCGACAGTGATAAAAACCGCGAATGCAAATCTCAGGGCTTAGCCAATATCGGTGCCGGTTTACTCGGCGGCATGGCCGGTTGTGCAATGATCGGCCAATCTATTATCAACGTCAAATCAGGCGGTCGTGGACGCTTATCCACCCTGCTGGCAGGCTGCTTTCTGCTCATTATGGTGGTATTTCTGGATGAGTGGATTAAACAAATCCCTATGGCTGCATTAGTTGCGGTAATGATTATGGTATCTATCGGTACTTTTAGCTGGGAATCCATTATCAACCTGAAACAACACCCGATCTCTACCAATATCGTGATGCTGGCCACCGTGATCGTGGTGGTCTGGACTCATAACCTGGCATTAGGCGTATTTATTGGTGTACTCTTGGCCTCACTGTTTTTTGCCAACAAAATCAGTCACTTTATGTATGTCGGATCGGTACTCGACGAAGTAACCGATACCCGCATCTATCATGTACACGGTCAGGTTTTCTTTAATTCTGCCGACCGTTTCACTGCTTATTTTGATTTCAAAGAAGCCGTTACCAGAGTTACAATTGATTTAACACATGCTCATTTCTGGGATATTTCTGCCGTGTCAGCCTTAGACAAAGTCGTTATCAAATTCCGCAGAGAAGGTGCAGAAGTTGAACTGATTGGTCAAAATGAAGCCAGCTCCACAATTATTGACCGTTTTGGCGTACACGATAATCCAGAAGAAATTGAAAAAATTATGGGAGGTCACTAATGAGTACTGAAAAAGCAAACGTTGTAGCCTGTATAGACGGCTCCGCCCTAACTGAAGCAGTCTGTGATTATGCCAGCTGGATTTCAGAAACCGTTGATGCACCATTAAAACTGCTGCATACCGTCAATCACCACCATGAAACTTCTATCAAATCGGACTACTCCGGCAATATCGGCCTAGGTAGTCAAGAACATTTATTAGAAGAGATTACCTTGCTGGAGCAACAGCAAAGCAAGCTAAAACTGCAACAGGGCAAATTGATTCTGCAGGCCGCCAGCGAGCATATAGAAAAAAAGGAAATCTACCCCAGCTGCAGCCAACGCCATGGTGATTTAATTGAAGCCGTGATCGACCTGGAAGACAGTATTCGAGTACTGGTACTGGGTTTACGCGGTCAGGTTCATGACAACAAGGAAAATCAGATTGGCGCCAAGCTGGAAGCCGTTATCCGTTCCCTGCATAAACCCATTTTGATCGTCAACGAAGAGTTTACCGCACCCAAACGCATCATGATTGCTTATGATGGCAGTGCTGCCGCCGACAAAGCAGTGGACATGGTCGCCTCCAGCCCATTATATAAAGGTCTGAATTGCCATTTGGTCTGTGTAAACAACAACTCGGAAACCGCTGATAAACTGTTAAAGCAGGCAACTGCTTTATTAGAATCTAGCGAAGATCTTGAAATTATCAGCACTAAATTAACAGGCAAGGCCGACCAGGCTTTATGTGCTTATCAGGACGAACATCAGATTGATTTAACCGTCATGGGTGCTTTTAGTCATACTCGTTTGCACGATATGTTATTGGGTAGTTTTACTCACAAAATGTTGCTCAACACTAAAAAGCCATTACTTTTATTAAGATAATCTTTAAGCTCAACAGCTGTTGAATAAAGTAGAGACGTAGCATACTACGTCTCTACAGCACCCTAAAATAAAAACCTACCCCTTCCAAACCTTAGCTTTAAAAAGGTTATTTAACAAAAAAACCGCTCTCCAAATAAAGCAACAATTGTGTATAATTAACGGTTATCTAAAAAAAGACTTAGTATTTTGAATTTTTCTTTAGCTCTGTTTTTGTTCTTTTATGAAACAAAATGATTTCTAGCATTATTACGGCAGCAATTTTTATGGTGGTATTGGGTGTTATCCTAGCCATCATACTGGCGATAGCCAATAAAAAGCTCTTCGTCTATGAAGACCCGCGCATCGATGAGGTAGATGATATGCTGCCTCAGGCTCAGTGCGGCGCTTGTGGCGTACCGGGCTGCAGGCCCTTTGCAGAAGCCGTGGTCAGCGGTGCTAAAAACCCTTCGGCTTGCACCGTGAATACGCCGGAAGGAAATGCCGAAATTGCCGCCTATATGGGTGTCGATATGGGCGAGACTGAAAAAGTGGTTGCTCGCTTGCACTGTGCAGGTGGAACACATGTTGCTTATACCCGGGCAAAATATGAAGGCATGCAATCCTGTCAGGCAGCAGCAGTGGTATCGGGTGGAGGAAAAGGCTGTAACTGGGGTTGCCTGGGATTGGCCGATTGCGCCGATGTTTGTGATTTCGATGCCATTTTTATGGACGAACATGGTCTGCCCATTGTGATTGAAGACAAATGCACAGCCTGTAATGACTGTGTGGTAGTTTGCCCTAAAGACCTGTTTTCTTTGCAACCCGTCAGTCATAAACTATTTGTTGCCTGCAAGAGCCTGGATGAAGGCGATAAGGCAGAAGAAGAATGTGAAGTTGCCTGTACTGCCTGCGAAAAATGCGTGGTGGATGCACCGGAAGGCCTGATTGAAATCAAAAATAATCTTGCCGTCATCGATTTTGAAAAATATGATCAGATGACGGTGGACAGATCACCGATAGAACGCTGCCCAACAGGTGCAATAGTCTGGATAGACAGCAAACTGGGCACGACTCGTTCCAGTGTCGGCAAAGCAGCCAAACAAACTAAACGGACAGAATCTTTACCTGTTTAATAGGCTGGTTAACCGCGGGGCACCTAATTAGATTTACATATGCGTTCAACAACCCGTGTTGCTGACTGCTATTAGCAAAGAAATGTTTATTTTCTTTGCCAATGTTGAACAATCAAAGAGTGATTTTTCAACGCAAACTAAATAATTATTTTTTACATACACGAGCTTCTTTGATTAATAATGGCCCTTTTTGGTAAGAAAAAACAAAATATAACACCCAAATACCCCGGTATCCGCAGCTTAATGACTGGCTCCGAAGCCGTGATCGCCTGCGAAAAAGAATCAAGTGATGCGGCTGGCGCCTACCTTTCCACTGCTGCCTCGGAAATGAGTGCCGGCTGGAACAAGGAGAAAGACCGCGGGCATCTCAATATATCCAACAGAGCCCTGATCTCGGTAAACCCAGAAGATAACCATGCCGCCGCTACTGTCACGGCAGGACTTGCTTTATCCGGTTTAAGGGCGACTCATTTCTCCGCATCGGCACAAACTGTCGCCAGCATGCATGAGTCCTTGTATGCCTCTGTCGGCAAGCGCCTCCCTTATGTTTTAAATATAGCCTGTAAAGCAGTCAACAAAGCCAGCAGCAACATTCATTGTAGTCACGATGATTATCACAGCATGGATGATACCGGCTTTATTCAGTTTTTTGCGCGTAATAATCAAGCGGCTGCCGATCTAAACATTATCAGTCGTAAAATTGCCGAATTGACTTTAAACCCGGCGGCAGTTGCTCAGGATGGTTTTTTGACCTCGCAGTTAAGCGAACCTCTATACCTGCCTGAACGCGAATTAATAGCCGAGTTCCTAGGCTTGGCGGATGATATTATTCCTACGCCAACTCCCGCTCAAGAGATTCTATTCGGTAAATCCCGTCGTCGTGTTCCCGAGTCCTGGTCTATAGACCAACCTACTCAATTGGGCGGAATACAAGACTCAAACAGTTATATGCAAACTGTTGCCGGACAGCGCCCTTATTTTTTCGATCATGTTAAAGAAATTACCAAACAATGTCTGCAGCAATGGGCTGAACTCACCGGCCGCCGGTATCACCCCGTTAACAGTTATTTGGCAGAAGATGCCGAGTATTTAATCATCGCCCAGGGCAGTGTGCTTGACAGCGCCGATGCTACAGCCGATTATTTACGTGAAAACCGCAAGCTAAAAGTGGGTGTACTGGGTATGACCCAGTTCCGCCCCTTCCCCGGAGAGCTGATTAGTCACTTATTGAAAGGCCGTAAAGGTGTACTGGTGTTGGAAAGAACCGACCAGCCTCTAGCTGAAGATCTCCCCATTATCAGCGAGATCCGTAACTGTCTTAGTAAAGCCATTGAAAATGCTAATAACAAAACCCCGGCTTTCCCTGACTATGCTCAATACAGTAAAAACAGCGATACACCTCCCTTGTACTCAGCCTGTTTCGGCCTGGGTGGTCGAGAGCTGGGACAACAGGACATTATTGCAGCTGTCGACAATATGCTCAGCTCTGGCAAACAACAAAAGTTTGCTTATCTAGGGATAGATTTTGTCAAGCAAACACACAGCTCGCCACAGCAGGAAATTCAACAACAGGCCATCATCGAGGGCTACCCAGAGATTGCCGATCTTGCCTTATCTGCCAAGGAGTTAGCCGAGCAAGATACAAACACTATTAATCTGCATATCCACGGCCTAGGCGGTCATAAAATGCAGCGTTGTGGCCATAAAATTGCAGAAACCTTATTCCAACATTTTGGCTACCATATCAAAGCCCATCCTGCTTTCGAGATAGAAAAAAAAGCTCAGGTTAGCGCTTATTATTTAAGCGCCTCGGCTAAAAAACAAGGCTTACACAAGCTGACTCAATCGGCCAGCCATATTATTGTCCACAATGAGCAGACCTTAAGCCTGCAGATACTTGGAAAACTCAGAGCAGGCGGCAGCCTAATTCTACAAAGCAATCTGGACAACAGCCAACAGCTTTGGCAAAGCTTCTCGATTGAAATTCAACAATTTTTAGTCGAGCAACAAATTCAACTGTATTTTATTGATGCAGCCAAAATTGCCCTACAAACAAATTCGGAACTGACTAAGCAATTTGAACTGCAAAACACTATTTTGCAGTCTTTATTCTTTAAAATCAGTGAAGTTGCTGAACAATCAGATAAAGACGAAGATCAAATTCAGGCACTGATAAGCAGCAATATAGACTTAGTTAAACGCGCCTATAATGAAGTCAACGAACTCAAACCAGGTGAAATGACTATTGGCGACAGTCAACGTCAACAGCAGCCAGAAACCAGCGCGCCTTTGTTATTACAACAAAGTCCGGCTAATAGCGAAGCGATTGCCGATGTTCACCGTTTTTGGAATCAATCCGGTAGCCTATATCGTCAGCAGCAAAAAACTGAGACACTAACAGATCCTTTTGTAGCCTTAGGCGTAGTTCCAGCATCCAGCGGTATTTTCGGTGATATGACTGCAAACCGTAGCCAGCATCCCGAATGGATTGCTGAAAACTGTACTGCCTGTGGTGAATGTTATAAAGCTTGTCCTGACAGCGCAATTCCAGGCTTAATTAACAGCGTCAATGAAGTTTTCGAAACCAATATCAAACGTATAGAAAAATCAGGCCATAAGGTTAAACATCTACGCCGAGCCATCCGTACGGTAGAAAAAAAATATCACGCCCTCACTGCGGATAAATCGGTAGGCAGCAATTTAGACCCGATTTTTGCCAAAGCCATAGGGGATACGGTCAAAGAATACCCTGAGCCTGAAAGAGAAGAAGTTGCTCAGGAATTTGAATGGTTTAAAGAAGTCAGCGGCGAATTTAAATTTGCCCTGACCGAGCCTTATCATGATGATATGAACAACCGCATGCCTAGAAACGGCGGCTTGTTCTCTATCACTATCGACCCTAATAGCTGTAAAGGCTGCATGGAATGTATCGCAGTCTGTGAGCCTTCAGCTTTAAATGTAGTTGAACAAAGTGACGAATCGATAGAAAAACTACGTCAAAAGTGGAATTACTGGCTGGACCTGCCAAGTTCCAATAAAAAATACAGTCGTATCGACAACCTGGAAGCCAAACAAGGCGTACTGGACAGTTTATTACTGGACAAGACTCACTATCACAGCATGCATAATAGTGATGAAACGCGTGCTGGTAGCTCGGAAAAAACTGCCCTGCATTTATTCACCAGTACCGTAACGGCTTTAATGCAGCCAAGAGTAGAACAACAGCTTAAACGCATTACCCAGCTTATCAATGAGATGGAAAAACATATCCGCCTGCAACTGGTTGCTAATCTGGATATCAGCGATATTGATGCGCTGGAAACGGCTATAGATGAAAATCAAAACGTCGACCTGACCTTATCCCGTTTAAGTACCACTCTGGATAAAGACAAAGCCAGCAACCCAATCGACCCGCAATGGTTGAAATGGGCATTACAAATTGTAGCCAAACTCAAACACCTGAAATGGCAATACAGCGAAGGCGCATCAGGTAATGGCCGTGCCAGCCTGGCGATGAGCAGTGGCTCTGATCCTGAAAATGCCTGGTCAGCCAATTATCCTTATAACCCTTACCCATTCCCATGGGCCAGTCATATTTCACATCAGTCTCCGGTTCTGGCCATGGGTTTGTTTGAAGGCCAAATGCTAAAAATGGCGGAAGGTTTTAAAGCCATCCGAATCGCTGAACTGGAAATCAAAGGCAAATATAAAAAAGATGAACATGATAAGTTCTTCGCCTATTTTGACTGGCGTCAATTTGATGACCAGGAATACCTGCTGTGCCCACCTTTAGTTTCTGTATCCTCTGAAGGGATAGGTGTTGATGCGGGCTTACAAAGCCTGTCTCACAGCCTGGTATCCGGCATGCCGATTAAAATATTAATCCTGGATAATAAACTGCCTGCGGCAAACGGTCAGACAAATAAAGAACTGTCCTTAATTGCCATGGCGCATCGTAATACCTTTGTACAACAAAGCTCCTTATCCAATTCGGCACATTTACTGGAAGGTTATATAGACGGCTTAAATTACAGAGGCCCTGCCCTTTGGACTGTTTACAGTTCTAATCAACCGGAAAATGGATTGGCCAATAACTCTTTTAGCGTACAGAGTAAATTAGCTCTGGAATCGCGCGCCTATCCTCTTAGCACTTTTGACCCAAGATTAGGCAACAGCTGGGAAGACTGTATCAGTCTGGCAGGCAACCCGGATATAGATCAGGATTGGATCAGTTATTCATTGGCTTATACCGATGAATACGGCAATCAGTTTTCCATGGATGTACCTTTGACATATGCCGACTGGGCTTTAACCGAGAGTCAATTCAGCCATCATTTCAAGACCCTAGCCACAGACTCCGACTCTGACGAGATGATGTTGTTAAGTGATTATCTATTAACGGATAGCCATAGTCAGGCTGACAGCATCCCCTTTATCTGGGCTGTACACCCTGAAAGCAATCATTTAATCAAGGTACTGGTTTCTGCCGATATGGTTAAAGCCAGTCAAGAACGTCAGAATTACTGGCATACCCTAAAAGCCCTGGCTGGTTGTAATCACATCGAAGTCGATACCCAGGCTATTGCCGACCAGGCAAAAGCGGAAATGGCGCAAACCATTACCGAAGGCTTAATGAATATGGTCGGCGGTGATGCAGGTGCTTTAACACGGATCTTAGCCGATGCACCCGCTGTCTCTACCTCAGCTGTTACCTCAGCCCCCGCTGCAAAGCCAGCAGCTGCAGAAAAAAACAAGGCAGAAGCCAAACCAGCGCAGGCAAAAGCTGAAGCCCCTGCTGCGGCTAATAATAAAGATAAAAAACCAGCAGATAATGGTTTTGAGCCAGTCTGGATAGAAACTCCCGACTGTACCACCTGCGATGAATGTGTAGAAATTGCGCCGGAAATTTTTCAATACAATGCCGAGAAAAAAGCCATCGTCGCCAACCCGACTAACGGCACCTATGAACAAATTGTCCGCTCAGCAGAAAAATGTACTGCAGTGATTATTCATCCCGGCACTCCCTGGAATCCAGATGAACCAAACCTGGATAAACTGATCAAACGGGCTGAAAAATTCCAATAATAAAGATGACTTTAATATTTTCAAATTAAGGTCTTGATAGCCGGTTTATTTTATTTATAGCCTAATAAAATAAACCAGCTAGAATCTTTCAATCATCCCGATTAGATTTTATTTCAAGATTTCCCTATGAATCTATTTAGCCTTTTTGGCAAAAAAACATTTCCTAAAGGCATCCACCCTGAAGGTTTTAAAGAAGAAACTCACGACCATCAAGTTCGTCGTCTACCGTTTCCCACCCAGGTCATCCTGCCTTTATCACAAAACATAGGCAAACCCGCAATTCCTTTGATTCATCCCGGCCAACAGGTCCGTCGCGGAGAACTAATCGCCAAGGCGGATGGATTTATGTCTGTCCCACTGCATGCATCGGTCACAGGGCAAGTAAAAAAAATTGATTTAGTACCCAGTGCACGCGGCAATAAAGAGCCTGCCATCATTATCGATACAGCTCTCAGCTCGACTCAAATACCTCTGCGGCAATCATTTATCGATTATCAGCAGATGTCGGCTAAAGAGTTGGTAGCAGCCGTACAAAATACCGGCATGGTCGGATTAGGCGGGGCATCATTCCCCAGCCATGTAAAATTAAATGTGCCGGAGGATTGCCATATTCACACCTTGTTAGTCAATGGTTGCGAATGTGAACCCTTTTTGACCACTGACCACCGCTTAATGCTGGAGCAAATTGAATATTTGCTGACTGGCATAGCGATCGTTATGAAAGCCATCGGTGCTCCGAAAACCATCATAGGCATAGAAGACAATAAGATTAATGTCCTGGAAGCTATTAAGCCGCATTTACCCGATGACGGCAGTATCAGCATCGAGGCAGTGGAAACAAAATACCCGCAAGGTGCCGAAAAGATGCTGGTCTACTCCTTGCTTGGCGAAGAAATACCCTCTGGAAAATTACCTTCGTCGATAGGTGTCGTTATCTTCAATGTTGCCACCCTGGCGAGCATCGGCGAATTACTGCCTTATCAACAAGGTTTAATCGAACGCATCGTCACCATTACAGGTGACGAATTAAATAAACCCGGTAATTACATGGTTCCCCTAGGCACGCCTTTAAGCCATATTCTTGACTATGCAGAGTTTACCGGCACTGAGGCCGAACTTATTTTAGGCGGGCCGATGATGGGCATGCCGGCCGGTTTTCTTAACACGCCGGTCAAAAAAGGCACCGGGGCAGTACTGGTACTGGATAAACGGGCGACTAAACGCGATGATATCCAACCCTGTATAAAATGCTCACAATGTTTGCAGGCCTGCCCGATTAATCTTAACCCGTCAGAATTAGGTATGCTGGCAGCAAAACGTCAATATGATGTGATGGAAGAAAAATATCATCTGAATGATTGTTTTGAATGTGGTTGCTGCAGTTATGTCTGCCCTTCCAATATTCCGCTGGTGCAGTATTTTAGGATAGCTAAAACACTGAATCGTGAAAGACATATGGCCGAGTCATAGTAAATAAGTGCAACTTGACTTAAAAGCATAATAGCGTAATATTTCTTACATATTTCTTACGCAGGAAGTAACTCGATGGAAACAACTAAACTATCCAGCAAGGGGCAAGTTATTATCCCCAAACCTTTTCGTAATGCTCATCAATGGGAAGCAGGACAAGAACTGATTGTTATTGATACAGGGGACGGTATTCTACTAAAACCCAAGACGGCTTTTCCGGAAACCAGTATCGAAGATGTCACCTCTTTTCTTCAGTACTCAGGCGAAGCAAAGAGTATAGAAGAGATGGAGGCAGCCATACAACAAGGTGCTAAGGAGCGTTTGAATGATAGCGATTGACACAAATATAATCGTGCGCTTTCTGACTCGAGATGATGAAACTCAATTTAAAAAGAGTCTCGCGCTATTTGAGAAGCATAATATATTTATAGCCAATACCGTTATTATGGAAACTGAATGGGTGCTACGATACGCATATAATTTTGAGCCTAAGAAGATTTCCACCGCCTTAAGCAGACTTTTTGGCTTACCCAATATTCATCTTTCGAATCCAAGCTTAATTGCTCAGGCTATTCAATGGTATAACCAGGGGATGGATTTTGTCGATGCCCTGCATCTATGTCAATGCCAACAATACGACCAGCTTTACACCTTTGATAAAAAGTTTATCAAGCAAGCCAAAGGTCTTAACAAATGTCTGGTTTTAGCGCCCTGATAAAAACCTGAACACACTGTAATACTGTAGACAAACACAATACATGGCCAATCAACCAAAAATAGATATAAGAACCTCCCCTTATATTCGTAGAGCCCCCACCGTTGCCGAAATTATGCGCAATGTGGTTTATGCCCTACTGCCTATCGCCGCCTATGCAATTTATCAATTCGGCATCAGCGCCCTGGCATTAATGATCGTTACGGTACTAGCCTGCATCGGCACCGAACACCTGTTCTGCCGCTTATCTGATAAAAAAACCACGATAGGCGATGCCAGTGCAATCATTACCGGCTTATTACTGGCGATGACATTGCCCCCCGGCTTCCCTTTATGGATGGGGGCTGTTGCAGGTTTTGTCGCCATTGCCATGGGAAAAACCCTATTTGGTGGCATCGGCTTTAATGTCTTTAACCCTGCATTAGTAGGCCGTGCTTTTATTCAGGCCGCCTTTCCAGTCTCAATAACCACTTGGACACCTGCACTGGCAACAAATCGCTTTGTTGAGTTTATTCCTTCCACCTTAGCATTACCATTTATGAAACCAGTGCCAACTGCTGACTGGACGGCACAAGTCAGCCTGGATGGATTTACCGGTGCAACCCCTTTAGCACTGATGAAGTTTCAAGGCATTATGACTGATGCCACGGATCTGTTTTTAGGCTTAAGTACTGGCTCAACAGGTGAAACATCATCCTTATTAATTCTTCTATGTGGGGCTTATCTGATTTATAAAAAGATGTTGGACTGGCGCATCCCAGCAGCGGTAATTCTAGGCACCGTGATATCAGCCGAGTGTTTTTATCTGCTCGATGCCACAAAATATCCTTCACCTGCCTTTATGGTATTTTCAGGTGGATTAATGTTTGCGGCCGTTTTTATGGCCAGCGATATGGTGGCCTCCCCTGTTACCCCTATGGGCATTTTAGTATTTGGTTTGTTAGTCGGATTTTTAACAGTGATTATCCGTTTATTTGGCGGCCTGACAGAAGCCGTGATGTATGCGATTTTATTTGGCAATGCGGCAACACCGCTGATTGAATCTTATACACAACCCCGTATCTATGGAGGGAAATAATCATGGCTAATACTCCAGATAATGAACCGAATGAGGTTCCAGCATTACCTTCCAGTTTTTCATTAATCTCGACATTAGGCGTAGTCGCCATGTTGTCGGGTTTTTTAGTGGTACTGGTTTATGAATACACCAAGCCTATTATTGCCGAAAACCAGAGACTGGCAACAGAACGAGCGATTTTCAAGGTATTGCCCAAAGCCACCAGCCGCCTGACCTTTATGATTAATAAAGGAAAAATTGAACTTGCTGATGATAAATCCAAAGGTGAACTTATTTATGCGGGCTATGATGCCAACAATCAATTTGTCGGCCTAGCTATTAATGCGGCCGAACAAGGTTACCAAGACATTGTAAAATTACTCTATGGTTACCAGCCTGACACTGGCTGCATCACTGGTTACGATGTTTTAAAGAGCACCGAAACACCTGGCTTTGGCACAAAAATAACCAGTGATGAGGCCTTCCTAGCCAACTTTAACTGTCTGGATGCAAAAGTTAATCAGGAACAAACCGCATTAATTAATGTCATTAAAACAGTTAGGCATGGCACAAAGAAAAATCCTTGGGAAATCGATGCCATCTCCGGTTCCACCATTACCTCAAATGCTGTGGGTCGCATGTTTAATAAAAGCGGCCAGGCACTGCATGCCGTCATTGCACAACACTTAACCCTGTTAAAAACAGCAAAACAACAAAAGGGGCAACCATGAGCAAAACCAGCAATAAAGAATCACCGTTAACCCTGGATGTGTTTACCGCCGGTATCTGGAAAGAAAATCCCGTTTTTGTCATGATGCTAGGCCTCTGCCCCGTGCTGGCGGTCACTAACAGTGTGGAAAACTCCTTGGCCATGGGTATGGCCAGTATCTTTGTATTGGTTTGTTCCAATGCATTGGTCTCTGCATTAAGAAACTTTATTCCCAAACAGGTCCGTATCACCACCTATATTATTATTATCGCCACTTTTGTCACCCTGGTTGATTATATTATTCAGGCGATCAGCCTGGATTTATACAACAAACTGGGCGCATTTATTCAGCTAATTGTGGTTAATTGTCTGATTTTAGGCAGGGCAGAAGCCTATGCTTCAAAAAACTCATTTACTAAATCTGTGATTAGTGCGCTAGGGATGGGACTGGGGTTTACCCTGGCTTTAGTGATGCTAGGAGGAGTGAGAGAGTTACTGGGTGCAGGACAATTATTAGGCTATCAAGTTTTTAGTCTGAATTTTGAACCCTGGGTAGTGATGATCCTTCCACCAGGCGGCTTTATTGTTTTAGGCTCATGGTTATTATTGATTAACTATATCGAGCAACGTAAAACTGGACAATTGATTGCTGAAGATTCGGCGTCTCATTGCACTGTCAGCCAATCAGGGAGTTAAAAAATGAATCCGGAATCACTCAGTTTTATTTTCCTTAGCGCCTTTTTAATCAATAACTTTGTATTGGCTCTGTTTTTAGGTTTGTGCCCTTTTGTTGGGGTCTCAGCAAAGCGTGATACGGCTTTTAATATGAGCCTGGCCACCGCATTTGTGATGTTTGTCAGCTCAAGCTGTGCTTATGCCATTAATCAGCTACTCACTACTTTTGATCTGGAGTTTTTGCGCCTGATCAGTTATATCGCTTTGATTGCCTCATCAGTGCAATTGGTGGAAATGATTTTAAAGAAATTTAGCCCCGCACTGTTTAGAGCCTTAGGTATCTTCTTACCTCTGATTACAACCAACTGTGCAATTTTAGGTGTCGCCCTATTCCAGACTTCCAGAGGCTATGACTTTCTACAATCAGTCGCCTTCAGTTTAGGTGCTGGTGCAGGCTTTGGTTTAGCGATTATATTAATGGCTGGATTAAGAGAAAAGCTGGAATTATCGGTGTCACCTAATATTACCCAGGCTGCCGCTTTAAGTATGATGCTGGCAGGTATTTTATCTTTAACCTTTATGGGCTTTGCTGGATTGGGTACTACAGCATAATATTAAACATTGTAGAGACGTAGCATGTTACATC
>SPJJ01057609.1_pt1 | contig 14115 bp, 9 predicted proteins | sample 3741741 | NCBI WGS metagenome assembly SPJJ01 (sample SAMN10925908, study PRJNA522277) | cold seep metagenome | isolation source: Elba SIP-enriched marine methane seep metagenome, extraction at timepoint T1 | place: Italy: coast of Elba, Mediterranean Sea | collected 2014-05 | reverse complement strand
GCCACACGCGCCGACCACCCTGACTCGTCGCGCCGCCCACCTGATGATGAGCTCGGAGCTGGTGTTGCCGGCGCACACGGTCGCTCGCTACGGGCAACTGACCGCGTTGGGCGCGTCCTGGCAGCAGTTCTGGGCGTTCCGTTGGACCAGGGCGGTCGACGACTTCGCCAACGACCACATCTGGTTGCCGCTGTTCGAAAAGATTGCGGCTGTGCCGGCGTTTCCCGAGAATCTGGTCGGGCCCCTGGTGCGCTACATCTACCACCGCATCGACACCGCTCCGTCATCGCGACCGTTTTCGATCCGCCAGCGACCGCTGCTGCCGTTCGTCCGCGGCATGTTTCGTTGGAACCCGCAGTTTCACGTCCGCCGTCGCTTGTTGGAACGACTCGGTCGCAGCGCGCCGGAGTTCACCAAGCAATTGAACGTGGCGACATGGCCGAACATGGCCGATACCGAGCCCGCGCGTACCGGCGATCTCAAACATGGCTGGGACCTGGTGGAGCTGTGCTCGTTCAACGAGCTACTCGAGGAAGGTGCCGCCATGCGCCACTGCGTCGCTACCTATCTGGCTCAGTGTATCCGCGGCGGTAGTTCGATCTGGTCGCTGCGGGTCCGCCGCAAGCATCGGATCATCGACCGGGTCACCGTGTGCGTGTGCACGCAGTCGCGCAAGATCGTCGAGGCCAGGGGCGCCGAGAACCAGGCGATCACCCGCTTCGCCAAGTCGCTGCTCGACCACTGGGCGCGCAACAACGACATCGGCATCGCCAGTGACATCGCTGTCCAAGACTGACTAATCGCGTGTCGGCCGCCAGCGTTCGCCGGTGGAGCCCTCGGCGACAAAGGTGTTCGCGAACACGACTTCATGGTCCATGGCCGCGTCCTCAGCGGCTAGCAAGCCGCGCCGAACCAGGGCGTTGATCGTGTTGCGGGTCACCGGCACTGTGCCGGCGCCGGGCACGTAGAAGCCGGCGCCAGTCGGGTGGGACCACAGACCTGCCGTGGATGCGGCGAGCTCTAAGGCGAGTTGCTGGGGCGGGGTAAGGCTGTGTGGTTGTGATTCGTGTCCCATCGCTGGGCTCCGAAATTCGGCGGCTCGGCCCTGCCAGAGGGCCGGGACGTCGAATTGTCCGTGTTGATTGGTGGGCAGCGGTACGACCTGGCGTACAGCGTTGAGGTTGAGTGGCCCATAAAGATGAGGGTAGATGCCTCGGTTGGCAACCTCATCGAAGCGAAGCTCGGCCGTCAGCGCGTCGCCATCGATGCGCAACACGAGCAGATCGCCTTGCCCACTGAAGTAGCTATTTGCCGAGCGCAGAAGCTGGCCGGCGAGGCTGAGGTGGATGAAGCCCTCGTCGGCAAGGGAAGCCGGTGCGTAGATACCGGCCGCCTGAGCGTCGCGCCAGGCGGCCTCACTCAGAATGTGAAACAGGTCGTCGCTCACTTGCGGGTGTCCCAGGGCTGATCGAGCAACAGCGCTTCGGCTCGGCGTTGTAACCAGTCGTCGGTGCGTCCTTCGGCGGCCGCTGCGAACGCCGTTGCCAACTCCTGGCCGCTGGCAAACCGGTTGCTGCGTTTTTTGGCCAGGGCAACCGCCAGGACGTCATCCAGCTGTGGCGGTAGATCGACGATGGAGCTGGGTTGCGGTGGCGTGTCGTAGACGACCGCGTACAGCAGCGACGGTACGTCTTTGGCCGAGAATGGTGCCCGCCCGGTCAGGCAGCGATACGCAACCGCCGCGAGAGAATACAGATCGGCACGGGAGTCCACGGGCTTGCCGCGGGCTTGTTCCGGCGCCATGTATGCAGGGGTGCCGACCACGTGGCCCCCGGTCAACGTCCCGGCGTTCTCGCCCAGGGTGGACATGCCGAAGTCGAGAATCTTCCACTGGTAGATGCCGTCGCGCGGTTCGTGGCGGAACAAGTTCTGGGGCTTGATGTCCCGATGCACGATGGACGCGTGGGCGGCCAGGTCGATCACCGGGCCAACCTGGCTGACCAGCTCCACCACTTCGCGTATGGAAAGCCGGCGGCGCTTGCGCAGCCAGAACGCCAGGTCGTGGCCCTCGAGTAGCTCCATCGCCAGGTAGGGCAGGCGCTCTTCGGGGCTGGACGACTGCAGCACTTTGACCGCGTACGGCGAGTCGAGAGCACCGGCCGCCTGAGCTTCGCGAAAGAACCGCTCGATGGCGCCGTCGCTGTCGAGGACGTTCGGGTGCAGCAGCTTGACCGCGGCGCGTTCGCCCGTGTTCTTGTCCACCGCCTCGTAGACTTCGGCCATGGCACCGCGACCGATCACCGAGCCGAGTTTGTAGGCGCCGACCTCATGTTCGGTGTAGCGCCCGGCACCGCCGAGCATGAGCGCGTTGTCCAGGTCCTGGCGGACCTCTTGAAACAACGCCTCGCGTTGGGCGACCTGATTCATCACTCGCTGGAGGTCTTCGATGGCGCGCAACGAGCTCGCCCGGGTCGACCGCGACAGGGCAAACGCGATGAAGAACAGCGCTTGCACCAACACCTGGATGAAGATGGCGACCCGCATGGGCACGTCGTGAGCGGTGAAGATCCCCGGGTCCTTCATGCCGCCGGTCAGCACGAGCAACGCCAGGCCGCCCTGGCAGACCACGGCGATCACGTAGATCAGCATGGCGCCCGCGGGACTCTGGGTGCGGCCGAAAAAGTAGATGCCGACGACCACCGCGGTCGGGCCCACGGAGAAGATGCCGACCAGGATCACGCCGACGTATGTAGTCAATGCCGCCCACACCGCGAACGCGGTTACCCAGCGGATGTCGTAGTTGGCCGGGTTGCGCAATGCGAGCGATGCGTAGATCGCCTGGATCATGCAGCCGACGACACCGCCGATGAACGTCCAGCGCACCGTGGGATCTCCGCCAAAGAACGGCAAGGCGAGGATCAAGAAGATGCACAGGGGGATCGACAGCTGGGCGAATACCCGGGTGCGCTCCACTTCCTCGATATGCAGCACGTCGAGGGGAGACGACGTGGTCATGCTGAAGCTCGCGCTGGCCGCAGCGCTGCGATTCATCGACGTATGACCCGGGCGGCCGACGAAGGACGCGCTGTCGGTCGACTCGGGAACGAGTTTACGTTTCGCCGCCGGCGACTCCACTCGCGTGGCTTCGTCGGGTGGGCGATCGGCCGAGTTCTGTCCGTCCCCTGGGCTGCTCAACTACCGGGAGGATACCCCGCCAACGTCCCCATGTGGGTGTTTTGGGCAGATCTCCCGGTCCACCTGTTCAGGGGTTTTCGGGGTTGTCCACAGGAAAAAACCCATCGCGGCGGTTGCGGTCGAAAACTATCGGCCAATCAGGTGCAAAAAGTTTACACGGATCCACCGCTTGGCTAGTTCTGGAGCGGTGTCGACATCGTCGGTAGCTCAACGGCAACACCCGTTTCCCTTCGTCCCGCGCCTGCGACTGTTCGTGGAGGCGGTGTACATCGACCGCAGCGATGGTCTGTGCGACCACACGAAGGAGGAGGACGCGGCCGTCCTGGCCGTGGACTTCGCCTACCCCGGTGGGGTCCCGCGAGATCCCGCCGCGGAGCTTCAGGCGCGTTACATGCTCGAGGCTTTCGGCCCGGTCGAGCTGGCGTGCATGGACGAGTTCGCGATCGCCCCGGACTCGGATGCCGAATACATGGTGCACATCGACAGTGACGTGCACCAGCTGTGTGCGTTCGGTGCCTACGCGGTACCGCAGCTGCGCGCGATGGGCTGGCAGGTAGACATCGACGCCAACTACCGCTGGCACGTGGTCACCAGCGACACGCCCTGGTTCGCCAACGTGTCCTCGTCTGACGACGGCGACGATTGGTTCAGCTTGGAGCTTGGCCTGGATGTCGGCGGTCGCCGGGTGAATCTACTGCCCGCGCTGCTCGACATGATGGACGGCGCCAGCAGCCTGCGCGCCCTGGTGCGGTCGTCTCGCAAGTGTGTGGCGATCCCGGTCGACGACAATCACTACCTCCCGCTCGAGCCCCAGCGACTCAAGACCGTGCTGGGCGTATTGCTCGAGCTCTACGGCGAAGAGACTCCCGCTGGGCGGGTTCAATTTGGTCGCGGTCGCGCAGGGCTGTTGTGTCGGCTAGACGACGCCTTCGAGCAGCCGATCCACTGGGCCGGCGAGGCGCCTTCGCAGGGCGGTTCGCGCAACTACGTGTTGCCATCCAACCCCCTCGAGATCGCCGAGGCCCAGGAGCCGGCCGAATTGCGCGCCACGTTGCGCCCGTATCAGCGCGATGGCCTGAGTTGGTTGCAGCACCTGCGAGCTCACGATGCCAACGGCATTCTGGCCGACGACATGGGACTAGGCAAAACCCTGCAGACCATCGCCCACCTGACCGCGGAGAAAGCCAGCGGCCGATCACAGCTGCCGTCGTTGGTGATCGCGCCGACCAGCCTGGTCGGCAACTGGAAACGCGAGCTGCGCAAGTTCGCTCCCCACCTGGCGGTCGTCATCGTTCACGGGCCCAAGCGGGCGGAGCAGTGGGACTACGTGCGCTTTGCCGATGTGGTCATTTCCACATACCCGTTGTTGGTCCGCGACCGCGAGGTGTTCCAGCAGTTCCAGTATCACTACGTCATCCTCGACGAAGCCCAGACCATCAAGAACCGGCGCAGTCAGGCTCACAAGGCCGCGTGCGCTCTGGCCGCGCGTCATCGCTTGTGCTTGAGCGGAACCCCCGTCGAGAACAACCTCGGCGAGCTATGGTCGCTATTCCAGTTCCTCATGCCGGGTATGCTCGGGGATCCGCAGCGGTTTCGAGATACCTTTCAGGCGCCCATCGAGCGCAAGGGTGCGGAGGAACGCCTCGACATGCTGCGCGAGCGCGTGTCGCCGTACATATTGCGTCGCAACAAGGAAGAGGTCGCCACCGAGCTGCCGCCGAAAACCGAGCTGGTCCGGGCGGTGGAGCTCACGGGCAAGCAGCGCGACCTGTACGAGAGCATTCGCGTCGCCGCCCACGCTCGGGTGCGCCGCACGATCGCGCAAAAGGGCATCACGTCATCGACGATCGCGATTCTCGATGCCCTGATGAAGCTGCGCCAGGTGTGCTGCGATCCCAGACTGGTCAAGATGCAGTCCGCCCGTGCGGTGAAGTCGTCGGCCAAGTACGAGCTGCTGATGGACATGCTAACCACGCAGTTGGCCAAGGGGCGCCGGGTGCTCGTGTTTTCCCAGTTCACCAGCATGTTGTCGCTGATCGGCGAAGGCCTCGAGCCGTTAGGCATCGGACACCTGTCGCTCACCGGCAGCACCAAGGATCGCCAGGGCAAGGTCGATGCCTTCGAGAGCGGTCAGGCCGACGTGTTTCTGATCAGCCTCAAAGCCGGCGGCACCGGGCTCAACCTGACCAGCGCGGACACGGTGATCCACTACGATCCGTGGTGGAATCCGGCTGCCCAGGCCCAGGCGACCGACCGCGCGTACCGCATCGGCCAGACCAAGCCCGTGTTCGTTTACAACTTGATCGCCGCGGGCAGCGTCGAGGAGCAGATGCTGCTATTGCAGCGCCGCAAGAAGCAGCTGGCCCAATCGATCCTGGCACCGCGCGGCGGCGTGCGTCTGGACTCTGCGGAAGTCGACAATCTGTTCGCGCCCTTGCCCGACTAGCTCGTTATGGTACCCAGGCGTAGGTCTGGATGGTCTCATCCGTGAGCAGGTCGTCGTTCACTCTGATGGCGGTTGCTGGGCTGGCGGCGGACAGATCGACCCAATAGAGTTCGAGTTGGTCCGACCCGGCGGGCCGCCATTGGTAGCTGAGCGATTCGCCGTTGTCTGCCCAGCGCGGATCGGACGCCTTGGCACCTCCGGCGGCGGCGTCACTGATGCGAGTCGGCGCACCAGCCGTGGTACCGGTGAACTCGATGAGCAGCAGCTCGCGGCTGCCGTCGGCGGTCTCGAAGTCGTAGGCGAGGCGCGCGCCCGTGGGCGCCCATTCTGTATAGATGATGCCCAGACCGTTGTGCGGGTCGACGCTGATTCGCGTGCTGGCGGCCGGCATGGTTGTCGCCGTGGCATGCAGCTGGAAAGGCGCGCCGGACGCAAAGTTCACGCGATGGGTCATGACTTCACCATCGGCCGAGAAGCGTAGCCCGGTCTGAGCGAATTCGCCGGCGACGGTCACTTGAGCCGGGGTGGCCGGCGTGGCGATGCTATTGACGTAAAGGCCACCGCTCGAGCGAAAGCCGATCCATGCCGAATTCGCGGACACGTCGACGTCCGAAGCCGTTTCGTCGAGTACCGTGAGTCGCTCCGCCGCACCCACGCCGCCGGCCAGGGACACCCGCCAGATGCCGTTGCGGCCATCGGTGTCGTGGTCGGCGCGATACAGGATGTTTGCGGAGTCCGGGGTGAACTCCGCGCTGCCGACCGCGTCGAACGTGGTCAGAGCCTGGTTGAAGCGTTGGGCGGTCGCGGCGGTCGTACCGGAGATCGTGGCGAACCAACCTTCGCGCCGGCCGAGCGTTTCCTGGTCGGCCACGTACAGCAACGTGGCCCCGTCCGGCGACCATCGGAACGTGCCGATGCTGGCGCCATCGGGCATCGTGGCGTTTACCTTGTTCGGCGTGGCCACAGCGTTGGTGTCGATCACATACAGGTCTTCGACCGTCAGCGAGGTTTGGTACGTGGTGAACAGAATGCGCCCGTCCGTCGGGTGGACGCTATAACTGGTGACGCCGCCGCCTTTGACCGCGGTGCTGGTCAGAGGCACTTCGGCGGCCGGGCTGCCGGAGCGGAGGTCGCGTGAGTACAGCTCGTAGCTGTCGGTGACCTGTTTGTCGCTGTTGTAGACCAAGTGGTTGGAGTCGCCGGTGAAAACGTAGCCGATGCTCGTAGTCAGAGGGCCTAGCACCTGCGTGGGCGGGCCGGGCACCGCGCCGCTGATATCGACGACGTACAACGTGTAGTCGAGGGTCGTGCCGCCGCCGCCGCCGGACGCCCAGAAATTTGGCAGGGTGCCGTCGTGGGTGCGGACTTCGTATGCCACCCATTTGCCGTCGTTTGATACGCGGAAGAAGTTGACCCACTGGTTCGTGCCCAGTGGGTCGTGCAGCTGCTGAGGCGCGACCCGCACGCCGTTGAGGATGCCGCCGATGTACAGGCGTTCGGTGTTGGCCATGGGGTCGCCGAGCTTGTAAACGAAGCGCGGGCTCGGCACGGGCACGCTCGCATCGGAGGTCGCGTCCGGCACCGGGGCGTCGGCGATGATCTGAGCATCGACGCTCGGGGACACGTTCGCGTCAGCGCTTGCGGTGCCGCCATCGTCGCCGCAACCGACGAGGCATACAGCGAGAGTGATGAGAACCCCTGTGGATAGTCGCATTGCGCCCATTCTAGCCGCTCAGCCGTGTGGGGGAGTGTGGTCCTGCTCCTGCAATCTGTGCTACCAATAGCGCTATGGGACGCATCTTCGAGACCCGCAAAGCCACGATGTTCAAGCGCTGGGACCGCATGGCCAAAGCGTTTACTCGGGCGGGCAAGGAAATCACCATGGCCGCCAAGGCCGGCGGCCCAGATCCGGACAGCAACTCGGCGTTGCGCCGGGCGATTCAGAACGCCCGCGCCGTCAACATGCCCAAGGACAAGATCGATGGTGCGATCAAACGGGCGACCGGCAAGGACACCACCGATTTCCAGGAGTGCATCTACGAGGGCTACGCGCCCCACGGTGTCGCGGTAATGGTGGTGGCTGCCACCGACAACCCGACTCGTACCGTGGCGAATGTGCGCGTGTGTTTCAACAAGGGCAACGGCAGCATGGGCAACAGCGGCAGCGTGAGCTTCGGCTTCACCCGAATGGGTGTGTTTCGTCTGTCGCCGCCGGACATGGATCTGGAAGAGCTGGAGCTCGAGCTCATCGACCACGGTCTCGAAGAACTCGGCGAGAGCACCACGGAAAAGGGCGACGCACAGATCGTCATTCGCTGTGCGCTCAATGCGTTCGGCACCATGCAAACGGCCCTCGAGGAGCGCGGCCTCAAAGTCACCGAGTCGGTGACCGAGTTCATTCCTACGACGACGGTGTCACTGGACGAGGAAAAGGCCACCGAGGCGTTGAAGATGGTCGACATGCTCGAACAGGACGACGACGTCTCCCACGTGTTTCACAACTTGGCCTGAGTCACGACCAGCCCTGGCGCGCGGCCTACGACCTCGAACCCCTGGGCTGCGTAGAACGCTAGAGCGCCTGGATTGTCCGCTCGGATCTCCGCCTGGATGATCTGATACCCGTGGTCGCGAGCGCGGGCCAGAGTCGTGGTCGTCAACGCGCGACCGACCCCACGCCGGTGGGCCGCTAGTGCGATGAACGTGCTGACGTGGCCCTGCGTCGGCGCGTCCGGATCTGGAAGCACGTCCTGAATGCCCAGCAGTACCCCGCGCTCGTCAAAGGCGCCGTGGTACAGGGCGCGGGCGGGTAGGCCGGTGATGAACGCGCGTTGGTCTTCGATGTCGATTGGCCGGGTAATCGCCGTGTACGTGCCGGCTGCGATGATCGGGTTGAGCAGGGCTACGATGGCGTCGGCGGACGCGCTGGTAATCCGGCGTATGGAAAGCGCGGGCACGGCCGCATGTTACTTGATACGCTGCGCTGATGATGATCCGCTTGGGCCTGGTGACGCTGATCGTAGGGCTGGTGGCGCCGCAGCCGGCGGCGGCGCAGCGCTGCCGAATTTCCTCGTCGGCGGCCGCGTTGGGCAAAGTGGATGTGCAGGCCGGGCGCGATTCATTCAAACTCGAGGTGACCAAGGTGGCCGCAACCGTGGTGCCTACGACCGTCGGGGTCGGCACGGTGTATGTCAAAGCGCCCATCCGTTTCACCTTGCGCGGATTCTCGATCAACCAGGCACCGATCAGGGCCAAGCCAGGGCTCGCGTTGTTCGGCGGGCGATTGGTCCTGAGTGATGTGCCGATTCGACTGGTTCGGCTGTTGGCCGGAGGCGCGGTGGTCAAACCGGCCCTGCATGGCTTCGATGCCCGCAGCCGGCTTCGGGTGCCGTGCTCTGGACTAACCGTGGGCACGAAGCTTCGTCAGGTCGCGCCCCGGCGCCAATTGCCCCCGGGTAGCCATCGCGTCGCTCGGGCCAGCGCGCACGTACCGGTGCATCGCACGCCGCGCGCCGGTGCGCCGCTGTGGGTCAAGGTGGATGGTCCGATGGTGGTAACCCGCGACGAAGGCGCCTGGGTCAAGATTCGCGCCGAGTGGTCGGGAGGCTCGCGGCTGGTGGGCTGGGTGCCGAAGCGCCACGTGACGTTGACGGGCCCCGAGCTGCTCGGCGGCAATATCGGGCTAGGAACTATCGGCAGCACCGGCTGCGGCAGGAGCCACGCACCGCCCCGGGTGACGATCACCGTTCGCCGAAATGCGGCGATCGCCTCCCGGGCGGGCGGGAACGTTTGGGCGCGCACGACCAAGCGCATGCAGTTGGTCGCCATCGCTTACTTGCGCGCGGATGGTTGGGTGAGAATTGCTGATGTTCCGGGCATTCCGGCCGGGTCGTGTTCGGAGCACGACAAACTGTGGGTTCACGCCCGGAACATCATCTGGAGGCAGACCAAGCCGTAACTGCTAGCAGGGCCCGTCTGAGCAGCAGTCGCCGTAGCTGGTACAGAAGCTGTCGCACCAGCACCCGCCCGGGGCTTTGCCGCCACAAGAGTTGGTCTGTTGGCAGGAGTTTTCGTCGACACACTGGCCGCAGTCCGCGGCGCAGCTGTCACAGGTCTCGTCGCCGTTGCAGGTGCCGTCGCCGCAGCTCGGTCCCGCGGTGCACGGACCGTCGGAGCAGCAATCGCCGTATTGGGTGCACAAGCTGTCACACCAGCAGCCGCCCGGGGCCTGGCCTCCGCACGCATTGCTTTCCTGGCACGAGTTCGGATCCGGATCGCCGCCGCCGCCACCGCACGTACCGCAATCGGCTTCGCAGCTGCTGCAGGTCTCGCCGGCATCACAGGTGCCGTCGCCGCAGCTCGGGCCGGTGCTGCCGCCGCCGATGGCGTTCGGGGGCAGGTCGCCGCCCATGTGCGAGATGATGTTCTGAATGCGCACGCCGAGGCCGGTGCAGCCGGTGGTCGTTCCGCAGTGGTGAAGCGCGACGACCAGGTTGTCGTCGTAGCCCAGAACCGGCGAACCGGACGACCCGCCCTGTGTGTCAGAGGAGTACGTCACTTGATTGGGGCCACAGGTCGAGCCGCCGGACGCCGTCGTCGAAGTTACGGTCAGCGGGTCGCCCGCTTGTTCCATCTGAAGGTGCTTTCCCCAGCCCGCCGAGTGCTCCGGCAGGTAGATGCGCTCGCCGATTTCGGCGCCGGTCTCGCGCAACTGCAGGAAGCCGTAGGTGCCGGTCGGGTTGCTGGGCAGCTTCAGCAGGGTGTAGTCGAGGGTGCCGTTGGTCTTGATGAACTGGGACGACGCGGCGACGATGGTGCCGCCGCACGCTCCGGCCGACCGACAGTTGCTGCCGCAGCTGGAACCCTCTGCCATGAAGTCGAACGTGGTGTTCGCGGCCTGGGAAGCGGTACCTACGCAGTGGTTGTTGGTCACCAGGTGGCCAGCATCGCCGAGCAACCAGCCCGTGCACAAAAACGAGCCGTTGATGACCAGACGTGCGACCGCCTTACCCTTGTTGTACGCATCCGGTTCGGATGAGGCGTAACAAATGGCGTTCTTGCCGTCGTTGGCGCCGCAGATCAACGAGATGTCCGTGTCCGCGTCACTCACCTGGCCGAGCGAAGCGAAGCCCTTGGCGAATTCGTCGATGACGATCGCACGCGCAGGCAGTGGTACCGACGTGTACAGCTCGATGACCGCTTCGGTACCCCAGACATGGATTCCCCAGAAGCCCGAGGACACGCTCAGCTTTCGGTCGACGTCCGTTTTGGTGTACGTCCACGACCGGCTGCCGTCCACCGAGCGAACGACTAGCTTGGCGCCTTGTGGAATCGACGCGGCCGAGAAGTGAGGTGCGATGTACGTCGCGCCCGCGGCGGAGATCTCATACGACCAGACTGGACGGTCGTCGTCGTTGAGATCAGTCGCGGTGATCTCCGGCGACGCGATCGCAATGGTGACGGTGTCAGCCACTTTGGTCGGCGCTTCTCCACTGATGTTGGGTAGGTCCCGCGGATCATCGATGTCACTCGGGGCGCACGCTGCGAACGTGATCGCAGTCAGGGCACACGTGTACCGCGCGAAACTCAGGCGTTTCATCTACTCACTCCGTTTCGTTGTGGGTTGGAAAGTGCGAACCGGAGGTTTCACATTCGATGCCAGAACGCGCTGGATTTGCGTCAGAAGCCTGATCCGCAAAGCCGACCGGTAAGTGAAGCTACAAAGCTCGTGTTCGCCGCTGTCCGAGCGTTAGCCGCGGTACATGTGCAGATATCTGTCCCAACTAAAGTTTGGGTGGGTGATGTGGGCTGTTATCGTCCACGCCGGTTGGTTTCGTTGGCGCCGGTACGTTCGGCAGCCTGGTGAGACGACAAGTCGCAGCGGAAGATCAACGCTTGTGGCAATTCGCCCCGCGGCTTGGGCAACGGAAGTTTGCTCGGAGGGTTGGGGCATTCCGCTACGCCCGATCGCTCGGTTGTACCGGAAACGGACAGCGATCATTGACTGACCGACGTCGGTTCGCGGGGCTGCGAGTGGAACGGCGTATGCACTTCACCTACCTATGAACAAACTCGTTGCCTGCTTCGCGGTGTGCTTGTTTGCCTGTCACGGAACTATCGTTGGTTCCGGAGGAGGTGACGACAACGCGCCCGATGCCGGTAGCGACAATCCCGCCGTCGATGGCTCGGTCATCTCCGACCCGGATGCGCCACTGCCCCAGCTGGCGATCGCCTCGGGGATTCGCATTCGCGATATCTCGGTCTACCAAGGCGTGCAGATCCCCGTGGTAGCCGATGGCGTACGGGTCGACGAGCCCAGGCCCGCGCACGTGATCGCCGGTAAGCCGGGCATGATCGGCGTGTTCGTCGACGTCGAGGATGGCTGGCAGAACCGGCAGATCATCGCGGAGCTCGATATCGAGACCTCCGCCGGGGTGTTGAAACGCTACACCTCGACCCAAACCATCGACGGGGCTTCTGGCAGCGACCCATTCTCCAGTGGGTTCGCGTTCGTCGTCAACGGCGCCGATTTTACCGCCGAGGGGCGCTACGCGGTGACCTTGCGCGAAACCACGTCCGACGCCGAGTACCCCGGGGAATCCGACGGCGCTCGCTGGCCGTTGGCAGCTGGCGAGCTCGATGCGTTCGAGCCCTGGGAGATGCACGGCATCCTCAACCTCGTGTTGGTGCCGTTCGCCTACAACGCGGATGGCTCTGGTCGCGTGCCGCCCATCGACGAAGCCGCCCTGCAGCAGTACCGTGACTTGTTCGGCCGTATGTACCCGGTGGCCGAGATCAATCTGAGTGTGCGCGAGACCGTGCCCTACAACAGCTCGCTGATCGGTGGCGGCTGGAGCGCGTGGCTGGACCGGCTCACCCAGATCCGCGAGCAGGACAATCCACCGGCCAATACCTATTACTATGGTGTGGCATCGCCCCGGGCCAGCTTCGGCGCGTATTGCAATGGCGGTTGCATCGTCGGTCTGGGTTGGGTGCCCGGTCGCGACGACGAGTACGGTCGGGCGTCCGTCGGCGTGTCGTTCGCCGGTGACGTGAACGTGTTCACCGCGGCTCACGAGGTCGGCCACAACATGGGCCGCAACCACGCGCCGTGCGGTGGTCCGTCGGGCGTCGACGGCAGCTACCCGTACTCCGGTGCCGCGATTGGCGTGTGGGGGTACGACTCGACGACCCAGGAGCTCAAGCAACCGAGCGAGCACAAGGATGTGATGAGCTACTGCAACAACCAGTGGATCAGCGACTACACGTACGACGGAATCACTCACCGCCTGTCCCACGTCAACCAGACGGTCGCCTCCGCCGTGGCCACGCCGCGTCGATATCGTGTTGGCTTGGTGGACGGCGCGGGCAAGGTCACCTGGCGGCGCTACACCACGATTCGTTCCCGGGTCGGCGGCCAACAGATGATGTTCAATCAGCGGCGCGCGGACGGTTCGTCCATGGGCACGGTCGCCGCTCGCTTCTATCGTTACGACCATCTGGACGGCGGCATGCTGCTCGTGCCCGTCGATAGTGGCCGGGTACCCGCCAAGATCGTAAGCCCGCTGACCGGCGCCGTCACCTGGTAGGCCAGGTGGGTTCCTGATGCGCTGCCGCGCCGAAGGTGGTAGTAACTAGGCGTGTACAGAAGCGCCGGTGTCGTAGTCTTCGCAGCTTGGTTTGCGCTTGCCTGTAGCAAGGGCGACGCGGACAAGTCAGCCAACAACAGCAAGCCGGCCAAGCCGGTGGCGGCGAAGACCTCGCCACCGAGTAAGGCGGCTGCGAAGTCGCCCAAGACCGCCGACGCGCTTTTGGCGCGAGCGAAATCCCTGGCCCAGAAGGTGATCATCGTGGATGGTCACATCGACTTGCCGTATCGGCTCGTCGGCGGCAAGCGCAAGCACGGCAAGGTGATGGAGGACATCTCCAAGCGCACCGAGAAGGGGGACTTCGACTTCGTACGGGCCAAAGCCGGCGGCCTCAACGCACCCTTCATGTCGATCTACATTCCGGCGAAACACCAGACCGCGGGAGGCGCCAAAAAGCTCGCCGACGAGCTCATCGATATGGTCGAAGGCTTCACCAAGGCGCACCCGGACAAGTTTGCCATCGCCAAGTCGGTCAAGGACGTGGAGGCCCAGTTCAAGCGCGGCGTGGTGTCGTTGCCGATGGGCATCGAAAACGGGGCGGCGATCGAAAGCAAGCTGGAGAACCTCAAGCACTTCTACGACCGCGGGGTTCGCTACATCACCCTGACTCACTCCAAACACAACGCGATTTGTGGCTCCTATGACAAGACGCCGCCGCGGCGTGGGCTCACCAAGTTCGGTAAGCAGGTGGTGGCCGAGATGAATCGCCTGGGCATCATGGTAGACGTCGCCCACGTATCAGACGAGACATTCAATGATGTGATCGCCATGACCAAGGTCCCGGTGATCGCCTCGCACTCGTCTCTGCGCCACTTCATCCCCGGATTC
>SPJJ01024139.1_pt1 | contig 14196 bp, 12 predicted proteins | sample 3741741 | NCBI WGS metagenome assembly SPJJ01 (sample SAMN10925908, study PRJNA522277) | cold seep metagenome | isolation source: Elba SIP-enriched marine methane seep metagenome, extraction at timepoint T1 | place: Italy: coast of Elba, Mediterranean Sea | collected 2014-05 | reverse complement strand
GCACGGTCGCGGCTCCGGGCGCTGCGTAGTGGCTATGGGTGTGTGTATTCGGTTGTGTCTAGATGGAGTGGCCGGTCACCGGTTTGGTGTGGAGCATGTTGGTGATGCGGCTGTGCCGGCGGATATTGTTTCATTGGACGGGGCGCTTGGCACTGTGCATATTCCTGTTACTCTTGATTTGGCGGAGCATTTTGGTTTGTTATTTTCGGCCGGACATGAATTAAAGCCCGAGGTGGCGGTGATTTCTATTCAACCGGACGGGCGCGTTTTGTATAATGGTCAGGATTTATCGAAGGATTTTGCGCATATTTGCGCGCAGACGGATTCATTGAATGGACACTAGGCCGGTGATGGCTTAGGGTCTTTTGCTGTAATGTAATAGGTAAGCAGGTTAAGATTATGAGTAAGAAGAAACCCCGTACAGCAATTACTCCGACACGCGCGGATAACTTCCCGGAGTGGTATCAGCAGGTTATCAGGGCGGCGGATATGGCCGAGAATTCACCGGTGCGCGGGTGCATGATTATTAAGCCCTATGGTTTTGCGCTGTGGGAAAATATGCAGCGAATATTTGACGGCATGATTAAGGATGCGGGGGTGAGGAATGCCTATTTTCCGCTGCTTATTCCTTTAGAGTTCATTACTCGTGAGGCGGAGCATGTCGAGGGGTTTGCCAAGGAATGTGCTGTTGTGACGCATCACCGTTTAGAGCAGGGTGATAACGGGTTAGAGCCAGCGGGCAAGCTGGAGCAGCCGTATGTGATTCGTCCGACTTCGGAGACGATCATTGGGGATGCTATGGCGCGGTGGATTCAGTCTTATCGGGATTTACCGATGAAGCTTAATCAATGGTGTAATGTTATGCGCTGGGAAATGCGTACGCGGATGTTTCTGCGGACGTCTGAGTTTTTGTGGCAGGAAGGGCATAATGCGTTTGAAACTGCGGAGGAGGCACAGGCAGATTCTCGTAAAATGCTGGAAGCTTATCGCGTGTTTGCCGAGGATTATCTGGCGTTGCCTGTGATTACGGGGGAAAAGACAGCGGATGAACGTTTTCCGGGCGCGGTTGCGACCTATACCATTGAGGCGATGATGCAGGATGGCAAGGCTTTGCAGGCAGGAACTTCGCATGATCTTGGGCAAAACTTTGCAAAATCTATAGGCATTAAGTTTCAGGGGCGCGATGGGGATGAGCGGTTGGCGTATACCACCAGCTGGGGGATTTCTACGCGGCTTATTGGCGGGATGATTATGGCGCATGGGGATGATGATGGCATGATTATGCCACCGCGCGTTGCACCGGAGCAGGTCGTGATTATTCCGATGGTGAAGGATGATAATGAGGCGGTCGTTATGGACTTTGCCCGTAAGGCTGCGGATGCGCTTAAGGCTAAGGGCTTGCGGGTGCTGCTGGATGAACGCGAGATGCGTACGCCGGACAAGATGTGGGATGCCATTAAAAAAGGCGTGCCTGTACGCATGGAAATTGGTGGGCGTGAAGCAGAAGCGGGTCAGGTGACCTCTGTGCGGCGCGATTTGGGGCGTGCATCAAAAACGACGCAGCCCCTTGAAGAGTTTGTAGGTAGCGTTGAGGCAATGCTGGACACTATGCATGATGATATGTTGGCGGCGGCGAAGAGCAAGCGCGATGCGGCGATTAAGGATGTTGAGACGTTAGAAGAGGTTGAGGCTTTCTTTAAAGACGACAATATTGGTTTTGTGCGCATTGATGTCAGTGTGCTGGACTTGCCGGATTATGGACGGGTTTTGAAGGACTACTCCTTGACGCCGCGCTGCATACCCTTTGCCGATGGTGGGCAGAAGGTGTTGATTGCGAAGGCTTATTAGGGGCGCTTAGATATGATTACGGCATTTGAACGGATGGTGGCGCTGCGGTATTTGCGTTCTCGCAAGGCAGAAGGGTTTGTGAGCGTTATTGCGGGTTTTTCTTTTACCGGGATTATGTTGGGGGTGGCGACGCTTATCATTGTTATGTCGGTGATGAACGGGTTTCGCCAAGAGCTGTTTAATCGCATTTTGGGGCTGAACGGGCATATGAATGTTTATTCGATGCAGGGGCAGCTTTATGACTATGATTATTTTCGTGACAAGATCGAGAATATTGACGGTATCTTGAGTGTCACGCCGATGATTGAATCGCAGGCGTTGGTCTCAAAGGATGGTGCGGCCAGCGGAGTTATGGTGCGCGGTCTTAAGTGGGAAGACTTTAGAAACCGCGAGACACTCCGTGATAGTGTCATGGCGGGTAAGATGGATAACTTTACCGGCACCGGCATTGCTATTGGCAGTGTTTTGGCGGAAAAGATGCGCCTTCGGGTCGGGGATTCTCTGGTGCTGACCTCACCTAAGGTGAAGTCGACGCCTTTTGGCTCTATGCCACGGCAACGCTCTTATAAAATTGCGCTGATTTTTGATGTCGGGATGTATGAGTATAACAGCGGCTTTGTGTTTATGCCGTTAGATGCGGCGCAGAAGTTTTTTCAGTTTGACGGGTCGGTGAGTGCGCTGGAGCTCTTTTTGGAGGATCCTACGCAACTGGACCGTGTGCGCCTTGCCGTGGAGCGGGTGATTGAGGGGCAGGCGGGTGTTTATGATTGGCGTGATACGAACCAGAGCTTCTTTAATGCGTTGCAGGTTGAACGGAATGTTATGTTTCTTATCTTGACGATGATTATTTTGGTGGCGGCGTTTAATATTATTTCTTCTATGATTATGCTGGTGAAGGATAAGGGGCAGGATATTGCGATTTTGCGTACCGTGGGAGCCAGTCGTGGCAGTATGATGCGGATATTCATGTTGACGGGGGCGAGTATCGGTATTCTCGGGACGTTTGCGGGGGCGGTGATCGGGATCGCCTTTGCGGTGAATGTCGAGAGGATAAGACAGTTTTTGGAAGGCCTTACCGGCACGGAGCTTTTTGCCGAAGAAATTTATTTCCTTTCACAGCTTCCGGCGGTTATTGATTGGGGGGAGGTTGTCACGGTCATTTGTATGGCGCTTGTGCTTTCTGTTCTGGCGACGATTTACCCAGCTTGGCGGGCGGCACGTTTAGACCCTGTGGAGGCGCTTCGTTATGAGTAATGGGCATATGAAGAACTGGATCGAACAAGATGTTTTGCTAAAAATCGAAGGGCTGGAGAAGAGCTTTTTGCAAGGGGATCGGAAGCTGACGATCTTCAAAAACCTAGACATGAAAATCGAGGCGGGAGAGCTGGTGGCTCTTGTCGGGCAGAGCGGTAGCGGAAAGTCTACATTGTTGCAATTAGCTGGTCTGCTTGATAAGCCGACAGCGGGTGAAATCAAAATCAAAAACCGGCCTACCGGTAAAATGAATGATCGGGCGCGTACGCAAATGCGACTGTCTATGATTGGGTTTGTGTATCAGTTTCATCACTTGTTGCCCGAATTTACGGCGCTAGAGAATGTCGCGATGCCGCAGATTATTGCTGGTGTTCCTAAGGCGGATGCCAAAGATAAAGCCGAGCGGTTGCTGCGTAATCTGGGGCTGGGAAAACGTTTGGAGCATCGGCCGGGTCTGTTGTCTGGTGGAGAGCAGCAACGTGTTGCTATCGCGCGGGCCTTGGTTAATGACCCGACCTTGTTATTTGCCGATGAACCCACGGGGAACCTTGACCCGCAAAGCGCGAGCGATGTCTTTGACATGTTATTGGAGCAGGTTCGGGAGCGAGAAATCGGGGCGTTAATTGCTACGCATAATATGGAGCTTGCTGACCAGATGGATAGGGCTTTGGAATTGAAGGCCGGAAGGATTGTGCCGTTTGATTAGTGTTTTATTACCTAACCCCCTTCTCAATATTTCTTAACTGTTCAGCACGCTGTTCATTGTTTTTGCTTTACATCGCGTCTTGCTTATGTTTGTTTGCAGAAACATTGCTGAGTAACGGATGAGTGAAGACCTTAATAAAATTGTACGTAATCTTGCCTATACATTGGTTGAAAACAGCCGTGATTTGAAAATTGTGTGCGGGGAAGAGGACGAGAGCGAAAGTCTGGCACTTTGGGCAGAGGAGTTTCTGAAGCTTGGCCCTGTGCGTTTGGGGCGAGATTTTAATGCTTATGCGGCTATTCACGGGGAAGACTATGAGCAAACGGCTCTTCTCGTTCTTTTTAATGAAGTTGTTCTTCCGTTATATGAGGCGGAGCAATATCCAGCTTTTTCTGCTGGCGTTACGTATTTGAAGCAATATAGCCGTTGTTTTGGAGACCATGAGGCCATTTTTATTGCCACGCTTGATGCCTATAAAATTGACTGATAACGCCTATCCATTTTGATATTTAAGCAATTACCAAATAACTCTGGATCACCGGGGCGTAGGCTTGCTATGGTGTCTTTCATGAGCCAATTCATCCATTTGCATTTGCACTCGGCCTATTCGCTGGCCGAGGGGGCGATTAAGGTTAAAGACCTTATTAAAACTTGCGTGAAGCAGGGCATGCCTGCTGTGGCTGTTACGGATTCCAATAATGTCTTCGGGGCAATGGAGTTTGCGCTTGAGGCCTCGAAGAATGGGGTGCAGCCGATACTTGGCGTGCAGGCGCTTTATGGTGAAGAGGCACATCAAATTGTGTTATTGGCGCAGAGTGAGCGGGGTTATTTTAATCTTTCACGCCTCATTAGTGATGCCTATATGGGTGGTGATGAAACCGGTCAAACGGTGATTACGGCGGAAGATTTAAGCGCGAATTCAGAAGGTGTGATTTGCTTGACCGGCGGGTCAAAGGGGCCGATTGATAAGGCGTTTTTTCATCGGCAGGACGATAAGGCGGAAAAGGTACTTTTGTTTCTTAAGGGCGTGTTTGGTGACCGGCTCTATGTAGAGTTGCAGCGTCATGGTTGGGTGGAGGAGGAGCAAGTTGAAGAGCGTCTTGTTGATCTGGCCTATAAGCATGACGTGCCGCTTGTTGCGACAAATGATTGTTATTTTCTTGGGCGTGCGGGTTATGAGGCGCACGATGCCTTGCTTTGTATTGGTGAGGGGCGCTATGTGACGGAGGATGACCGTCGCAAGGTTACGCCCGAGCATTATTTTAAATCAGCCGATGAAATGGTGGCTTTGTTTGCGGATATTCCGGAGGCTGTTTCTAATACATTGGTGATCGCGCAGCGTTGTTCATACTTGCTGGAGCCTATCAAGCCGCTTTTGCCACCGTTTGATACAGAAGGCGGGCGGAGCGAGGTTGAAGAATTGCGGGCGCAGTCCAAGGCGGGTCTGGATTGGCGTCTGGATAACTTTGTGGATAGTTCTGTGGATCGGCAGGTTTATTATGACAGGCTGGAGTTTGAGCTTAATGTTATTATCAATATGGGGTTTCCCGGGTATTTCCTGATTTGTTCGGATTTTATTAAATGGGCGAAGGAGCATAATATTCCCGTTGGGCCCGGGCGTGGCTCGGGGGCGGGTTCTGTTGTGGCGTGGTCATTGAAAATCACGGACCTTGACCCGATCGCTTTAGGGTTGCTGTTTGAACGGTTTCTTAACCCCGAGCGGGTTTCTATGCCGGACTTTGATGTGGACTTTTGTCAGGATCGCCGAGATGAGGTTATTTCCTATGTTCAGGAGAAGTACGGTCATGATCATGTTGCGCAGATTATTACTTTTGGTAAGCTTCAGGCGCGGGCGGTGGTGCGTGATGTGGGGCGTGTATTGCAGATGCCATATGGACAGGTGGATCGTCTGGCAAAGTTGATTCCGAATAATCCGGCGGCGCCAATGACGTTGCAGGAGGCTTTGGATAGTGATCCGGATCTTCGTATCGAGATTAAAAAGGACGAAACATCCATTCGTTTGATTGAGATTGCGTTGCAGTTGGAGGGGCTTTTCCGGCATGCTTCCACTCATGCGGCGGGGCTAGTGATTGGAGACCGGCCGTTGCATGAGCTGGTGCCGCTTTATCGTGACCCGCGATCGGACATGCCGGTGACGCAGTTCAATATGAAATATGTTGAACAAACAGGTTTGGTCAAGTTTGACTTTTTGGGTTTGAAGACCATGACTGTGGTGCAGCGTAGTGTTGATTTGATTGCTGCTGCGGGGACGGAGATTGATATTCTTCAGGTGCCGCTGGATGACCCGAAGGCTTATGATTTGATGGCGCAGGGGGATACTGTTGGTGTGTTCCAGTTGGAGAGTGCGGGGATGCGCGATGCGCTGCGCAAGGTGAAGCCGAACAGGTTTGAGGATATTATTGCGTTGGTGTCGCTGTATCGTCCGGGGCCGATGGATAATATTCCTAAATATGTTGATGTGAAGCAGGGGCGGGAAGAGGCGGATTATATGCACCCTATTCTTAAGCCGTTTCTGGAAGAGACATATGGCATCATGATCTATCAGGAGCAGGTGATGCAGGCCGCGCAGAATCTGGCGGGTTATACGCTTGGGGGCGCGGATTTGTTGCGACGGGCGATGGGTAAGAAAATTCAGGCCGAGATGGATTCTCAGCGACAGATGTTTGTCGAGGGTGCAAAGAAGCATAACGATGTGCCGGAGGCGCAATCTTCAGAGATTTTTGATCAGATCGCAAAGTTTGCGGGGTATGGATTTAACAAGTCGCATGCGGCGGCTTATGCCTTGATTGCGTATTGGACGGCTTGGCTTAAGGCGAATTATCCGGTGCAGTTTATGGCGGCCTCCATGACGCTTGATCTTGGTAATACGGATAAACTCTCGGTGTTTAAGCAAGATATGGACCGGATGGGGCTGACGCTTTTGCCGCCGGATATCAACCGGTCGTTTCCTGACTTTGCGGTTGAAGATGAAACGGAGGTTCAGGGGGTGCGTTATGCGCTGGCGGCGCTTAAAGGTGTTGGTGAGGCGGCGATGGAGAATATTGTTGCGGAACGTACGGAGCATGGCGCGTATGCGTCTCTTGATGATTTTGCCAGCCGGATTGATTACAAGGCGATGAATAAACGCCAGTTCGAGGGGCTGGCCGCTGCGGGCGGGTTTGATTCTCTGGATAGCAATCGGGCACAGGTTTTTGCAGCGGCGGAAATTGTGTTGCGTCATGCGCAGAGCCTTGCGGCGGAGCGTGAAAGCGGGCAGGTGAGCTTGTTTGGTGAGGCGGGTGACGACAATGCGCTTGGTTTGCCGGATTTACCGATGGTGTCTGTGTGGGATCCGCTGGAGATTTTGGCGCGTGAGTTTAAGTCTGTTGGATTTTATTTGTCTGCGCACCCTTTGGATAGTCGGGAGAAGCAATTCGAGAATTTGAAGATCTCCAGCTATGCCGATGTTGAGCGAGCGTTGCTTAATATGTCATCTTCACGTTTTCAGATGGCCGGTGTTTTGTTAAAGAAACAGGAAAAAGTTTCTCAAAAGGGAAGTAAGTACGCGTTTTTGCAACTGTCTGATCCGACCGGTATTTTCGAGGTTACTTTGTTCTCCGATATGCTGGCGACGTGTCGTGAATTTCTGGTGCCTGGCAGTGCCTTGCTTTTGGGCGTCGAAGCCGAGCAACGAGAAGAGCAAATTCGTTTCACATGCACCAAGATCGAGCCTTTAGAGGAGGCTCTCGAGGGGAAAATACGCGAGATTGATATCCATCTGGATAGCGCAGAGCCGGTAGAGAAGATCAAGGAGTGTCTGGAGCGGGAAAAGCGGGGGCATGCCATTATCAACCTGCACGTTAAGATTGACGAACAGCGTGTCGCTCATGTTCGTCTTGCGGGGCGGCATGGGCTGGATTCACAAGCGCGCAATGATATTCGTGCGGAGCGCGGTGTGCTGGAGATTAGCGAGGGGTAGAAAGTGCTTGCTATTATCCTCTCTTGCCCGTATAAACGGCGGCATCGTTCAATTGTGGGCGAAAATCACATGCAGGTTCCTTTGCCGGTGCTCTAACTTTTAGGGGCCAAGGCCTGCAGAAGAATAACCGGATCATATAAGGAGATTAAGATCATGGCATTACCAGAATTCGATATGCGTCAGCTCATGGAAGCGGGCGTTCACTTTGGACACCACACTCGTCGCTGGAACCCGAAAATGCGCGAGTATATTTTTGGTGTTCGTAACAACGTACATATCATTGATCTACAGCAGACAACGCCTTTGCTTGGCGATGCCTTGAAATCCATGCGCGATATTGTTGCCAAGGGCGGGCGTGTTTTGTTCGTTGGTACCAAGCGTCAGGCTTCTGATAAAATTGCGGAAAGCGCCAAGCGTTGTGGACAGTACTATGTTAATCACCGCTGGCTCGGTGGGATGCTGACAAACTGGAAAACCATTACGAAGTCTATTAATCGTTTGCGTGACCTTGAGGATATTCTCAATACGCCCGAGAAGGTTTCTTTGCGCACCAAGAAAGAAGTTTTGATGATGACGCGCGAGCGCGACAAGTTGAGCCTTTCTATCGGCGGAATTAAAGACATGGGCGGCCAGCCGGATGCTTTGTTCATTGTTGATACGACGAAGGAAGATATTGCGGTTAAAGAAGCGAATAAGCTTGGAATACCTGTGTTTGCTGTTCTTGATACAAATGCTGATCCTGATGGTGTTGATTTTCCTGTGCCGGGTAATGACGACGCTTTGCGGGCGATTGATTTGTACTGTAATTTGTTTGCCGATGCTGTTCTTGATGGCTTGCAAGCTGAAGTTACGGCAAGTGGCACGGATATTGGTGCGGCAGAAAATGTTAAGGTTAATTTGCCACAGAAGAAAAAGCCTGTAGTCGAAGTAGCGGAAGAGCCAACTCCTGGTGAGGCGGCGCAAGCTGTTGCCGAGACCAAGAAGAAGGATACGCCTGCGAATGAGGCTAAAGCCAAGGTTAAAGCTGACGAGAAGAAGGCAGCAAAAGCTTAATTTTAAATTATAACTTTATATTGAATGGAAGGAATGAAAAATGGCTGAGATTACAGCTGCTCTCGTTAAAGAGCTTCGTGGAAAAACTGGTGCCGGTATGATGGATGTGAAAAAAGCATTGGTCGAGAACGGTGGGGACATGGACGCAGCGGTTGACTGGTTGCGTACAAAGGGTCTTGCCAAGGCGGCTAAAAAGTCTGGCCGTACGGCGGCAGAAGGTCTTGTTGCAATTAACACAGATGGCACGAACGGTGCGATTGTAGAGCTTAATTCCGAGACTGATTTTGTTAGTCGTAATGAGGAGTTCCAGAGTTTTGTTAGGTCTGTATCTGAAAAAGCGTTGGGTGTGGATGATGTTGAGGCTTTGGCTGCGACGGCACTGACGGATGGTAAATCTGTTGCTGATAGCTTGAGTGATTTGATTGCCAAGATCGGTGAGAATATGGATCTGCGGCGTTCTGCACGTTTGTCTGTTTCTAATGGCGTGGTTGTGGGGTATGTCCATGGCGCGCTGGCGGATGGCCTTGGTAAAATTGGTGTTTTGGTTGCGCTTGAGTCTGATGCACCTGCGGATGCGTTACAAAATGTTGGTAAGCAAGTTGCGATGCATGTTGCGGCGGCAAATCCACAGTTTCTTGATAAAAACAGCGTTGACCCGGCCGCTGTCGAGCGTGAGCGCAAGGTTTTGATCGAGCAAGCTGTGGCCTCCGGTAAGCCTCAGGAAATTGCAGAGAAAATGGTCGAAGGACGCATGCGCAAATATTACGAAGAAGTATGTTTGACAGAGCAGGTTTCTATGATCGATGGCGAGAATAAAATTGCGGATGTTCTGGCTATTGCTGGAAAGGATGCAGGGTCAGAGATCGCTTTGACCGGCTTTATTCGCTTTCAGCTTGGTGATGGCATCGAGAAGGAAGAGGAAGATTTTGCTGCTGAAGTTGCCAAGGCTGCCAACGGCTGATTATTTTTTAATTATGATTTTATGCAGCCGCCTTGTGTTATGGGGCGGCTGTCCTTATATTGAACGCAGTTTTCTAGAAAAAGGTTGCCATGATGCCAGAAGCCTCTCCTTCCGAAGTTCCACAAACCAAGACTTACAAACGTATTATGTTGAAAATGTCAGGTGAAGTTCTGATGGGAAATGATGAGTACGGTCTGGATCCCGAGACGGTCAAGCGCGTGGCTCTGGACATTAAAGAGGTTGTGGATAGCGGCATTGAGGTTTGTGTTGTTGTTGGCGCGGGTAACATCTTTCGCGGTGTTGCGGGCGCAGCGGCGGGGATGGACAGGACAACGGCAGATTATATGGGGATGTTGGGGATTGTTATTAATGCGTTGGCGTTACAGAATGCGTTAGAGCATATTGGCATTCAGACCCGCGTTCAGTCTGGCATTCGTATGGATTCTATTTGTGAGCCGTATATTCGTCGTAAGGCTATGCGCCATATGGAGAAGGGGCGGGTTGTTATTTTTGCGGCCGGAACGGGGAACCCTTATTTCACCAGTGATACAGCCGGGGCTTTGCGTGCATCCGAGATGGATTGTGATGCGATCTTTAAGGGTACAAAGGTTGATGGTATCTATACGGCGGACCCAAAGAAGGACCCAGAGGCCAAGCGCTATGATAATATAAGTTTTATTGATGTGCTGACCAACGATTTGAAAGTTATGGATGCGACGGCCATATCATTGGCGCGTGAGAATAATATTCCTATCATTGTGTTTTCCGTTGAAGAAAAGGGCAACTTTGCCAAGGTGGCGCGCTCTGAAGGGCAATTTACGATTGTATCGAATAATTATTAGAGAAAAAAGAAAAGGGGAAGTTATGTCATATAATAAAGAGGATATTAAGCGTCGTATGGATGGTGCGATTGAAGCTTTGAAAAAGGAATTTTCTGGCTTGCGTACGGGGCGGGCTTCGGCGAGTTTACTTGACCCTGTTATGGTTGATGTTTATGGCAGCAAGATGCCACTTAATCAGGTTGGCACAGTTAATGTGCCAGAGCCACGCATGCTCAGTGTTCAGGTTTGGGATGCGGCGAATGTTCGGGAGGTTGATAAGGCTATTCGTGATGCGGGGTTGGGGCTTAACCCTATGCCGGAGGGGACGAATATTCGTATTCCTATTCCTGATTTGAATGAAGAGCGGCGTCAGGAATTAACCAAGGTTGCCGGGAAATATGCCGAGAGTGCACGGATTTCTGTGCGTAATGTTCGTCGTGATGGCATGGATAATATCAAGAAAAGTGATCAGTACGAGGATGAGCAGAAGCGTTCCTCCGATGAGGTTCAAAAGCTTACGGATGATGCGATCAAGAATATTGATGCGGCGCTGGTTGAAAAAGAAAAAGATATTATGACCGTTTAACTGCGGGCAGGTTATTTTATGAAGATCAAAGCACAAAATTGCAAAATTCCTCGGCATGTGGCTGTTATCATGGATGGTAATGGTCGCTGGGCGAAGCAACGTGGATTGCCGCGGATTGCGGGGCACAGGCAGGGCTCTGAATCTGCGCGGCGGGTTGTGAAGTTGGCGGCGGAAGCGGGCATTGAGTATTTGACCTTATTTGGATTTTCTTCGGAAAACTGGAAGCGCCCAGAACAGGAAGTGCGGGAGCTGATGAAGCTTTTGCGTCATTATTTGCGCAGCGAGACTGCAGAGCTTCATAAGAACAATGCACGGCTTAGGGTTATTGGCGATCGTAGCGCGTTTGATGATGACATTGTGAAGCTCATCCAGAATGCGGAGAGGCTGACGGCGGAGAATGATGGCATTAATGTTGTGATTGCGCTTAATTATGGGGGGCATCATGATATTGCACAAGCCGTGCATCATATGACGGCGAAAGCTGTGGAGATAGGTTTTGTGCCATCCGTAGAAGAAATCGAAAATCAATTTAGTGCGCATTTAATGACTGCGGGGATGCCTGACCCTGATTTGCTTATACGTACAAGCGGTGAGCAACGAATTAGTAATTTCTTGTTGTGGCAATGCTCGTATGCCGAGTTTTTCTTTACCCAGACATTGTGGCCTGATTTCGACAAGCGGGACCTTGATGAGGCTTTGGCGGTTTACGCCGGGCGGGATCGGCGTTATGGCGGGCTTCAGGTCGTGCAGTCGGAAGGGTAGGTGCAGGATGAGTTTTTTGAAGAGTGCTTCTTTTCAAAAACGGGCGCTGTCTTCTGTGGTGCTGGCACCGGTTGTGTTATTCATTATATGGTATGGTCAGTGGCCGCTTATACTTTTTCTGGCGGGCGCTTTTTCTTTAGCTCTTTATGAGTGGGTTTTGTTAGTCAAAGGCCTTTGTTGTGCCAAGCTGTATATACTTGCCGGGGGCGTTTATATGGCGCTTGGTTTTTATAGCTTCTATTTATTGTGGGGGTTTAACCCTCAATTACCCATTTTCCTGCTCTTGCTTGTTTGGGCCAGTGATATCGGAGCCTATTTTTTTGGTAAATTTGTTGGCGGGCCAAAGCTTGTGCCGCGAATTAGCCCGAATAAAACATGGGCTGGCTTAGTGGGGGCGGCTTTATCTCCTGTTCTTGTTATTTCTGCCTATCTGATTTTTTCAGGGACAACGCGCGAGTTTGGTCTTGCGATTGCGTTTGCTTCTATTCTTGGCTTAACGGCACAGGTCGGTGACTTATTGGTTTCTTATATGAAGCGCAAAGCTGGAGCCAAGGATACGGGGGATTTAATTCCTGGACATGGGGGCTTGCTGGATCGTATTGATTCTCTGCTTTTGGTTGCGCCGGTGTCTTTTGTATTGGTTTCATATCTTGCGACATTTCCTTAATGACTAGATCAATCTCAATTTTCGGTGTTACTGGCTCTGTCGGGCAAAGTACGGTGGATATTATATTATCCGCGCCGGATTCTTTTGATGTACGTGTTGTCACGGCGCATAGGCAAGTGGATAAGCTGGCCGAGATTGCGGTTAAAGTCGGCGCTAAGGTTGCTGTTATTGCCGATGAGAGTGCTTATCTTGCCTTGAAGGAGGCGCTTTCGGGAACAGGGGTTGAGGCTTTGGCGGGGCAGGCGGCCTTGGTTGAGGCAGCGGGGCAGGCGGTTGATATTTGTATGGCGGCGATTGTCGGCATGGCCGGATTGGAGCCACTTATGGCGTCGATCGAGCATTGTAAAGCGGTTGCGATTGCAAATAAGGAGCCTTTGGTTTCTGCTGGCCCTCTGGTTATGGCGGCGGCGCGGCGATATAACACAAAAATATTGCCGGTCGATAGTGAGCATAATGCGATTTTTCAGGTTTTCGAGGAACAAAACAGAGTCAGTATAGAGCGTATTATTTTAACGGCTTCTGGTGGGCCATTCAGGACATGGTCTTTAGACGAGATGGCACGAGCAACGCCTCAGCAGGCGGTAGCGCACCCGAACTGGACGATGGGGGCAAAGATCTCTGTTGATAGTGCCAGTATGATGAATAAGGCATTAGAGGTGATTGAGGCGCATTATTTATTTGATATGCCGGCGGATAAGATTGATGTGCTTGTTCATCCGCAATCGATTGTGCATTCTATGGTGGAATATGAAGACGGGTCGATTTTGTCCCAGATGGGGGCGAGTGATATGCGTACGCCTATTGCGTATGCGCTGTCTTGGCCAGACAGGATGCGTACATCTGGAGACAGGCTGGACTTTAAGGCTTTGTCACGGCTGGACTTTTTAGCGCCAGATGATGACAGGTTTCCCTCTTTATCACGTGCTTATCAATGCTTGGCAGATGGTGAGAGCGCTTGTGTGGCCTTGAATGCGGCGAATGAAATTGCTGTGGAGGCATTTTTACAGGAAAAAATACGTTTCCTTGATATTGTAGACGTTATAGACTCTGTTCTCGAATCTGTCGGCAGTTGTGCTCTTAACTCAATTGAGACTGTTGTTGATCTGGATGGACGTTGCCGCACTATGGCACTGGACTATATTTATTCGAGACAAATAAAATTGGGCGTATAGAAAAGGTAATCCAAAATTATGAATTTTTCAGATGTGTTAGAGATGATGAGTGGCGGCGTTCCGTTTTATGTGGCTGCCTTTATTTTGGTGCTAAGTATTTTGGTTTTTGTGCATGAGTGGGGGCATTATATTGTCGCGCGGATGTGTGGTGTACGTGTGGAAACATTTTCTATTGGTTTCGGAAAAGAGTTATTCGGTATCAATGACAAGCATGGCACGCGCTGGAAGGTTTCTATTGTGCCTCTTGGCGGTTATGTGAAGCTGTACGGGGATATTGATCCGGCAAGCGCAGGGCATGACGAAAATGTTGAGGATGGCGAGGGTGTCCGTCCAATGAATGAACGAGAGCGCAAGGAGGCCTTTTTTGCGCAGTCTGTTTGGAAGCGT
>SPJJ01038859.1_pt1 | contig 14215 bp, 10 predicted proteins | sample 3741741 | NCBI WGS metagenome assembly SPJJ01 (sample SAMN10925908, study PRJNA522277) | cold seep metagenome | isolation source: Elba SIP-enriched marine methane seep metagenome, extraction at timepoint T1 | place: Italy: coast of Elba, Mediterranean Sea | collected 2014-05 | reverse complement strand
GCCGCGCCAGGGTCATGTGCACGATGGTATCGACCATGTCGTGCTCGCCCCAGGTGATGAAGATCTTCTGACCCTTCACCCGGTAGGCGCCCTCACCCAGCTCAGGTGCGGGGGCGGCGGTGGCGCGCACCGCGGACAGGTCGGAGCCCGCAGAGGGCTCGGTGAGGTTCATGGTGCCCGACCAGTGACCGCTGATCAGCTTGTCCAAGAAGGTCTTCTTTTGGGCCTCGGAGCCGTGGGAGTGCAAAAGCTCTACGGCGCCCTGATTGAGCATGGGGCACAGGGCGAAGGCCATGTTCGAGGAGTGCCACATCTCCTGCACCGCGAAGGCCACGGCCCACGGCAGGCCCTGTCCGCCGTACTCGGGGTCGAAGGGCACCGCGTTCCAGCCGCCGTCTCGGTACTCTGCGTAGGCCTCTTTGAAGCCCTCGGGCGTTTCGACCACACCCTCTGAGACGAGCTTGGTGTGCGCCTTATCGCCGGGCGCGTTGAGCGGCGCGAGCACGTTGCTCGCCAGCTTCGCGGCCTCCTCAAGGACCGCCTGCACCATATCTGGCGTCGAGTCCTCGAAGCCAGGCAGGGCGGTGATCTCATCGAGCTTCACGACGTGATCGAGGGTGAAGCGCATGTCCAAAACCGGGGCGTTGTAGTCAGCCATGGGGTCGTCTCCTGATGATCGCAGAACTGAGCCGCGATTCAGGTCTAACAAAGCGGCGCCGGGCGGGGGGGTCAACCGCTTGTCGTGCCCATCTTCCCGAACGTCTCGCTGCGGGGTATTCGATTTGACTCCCCATTTGAACGGCAGCTACGCCTGCAAGGGGTTTGAGGCCCATACGATGAGCAACGAAGCGCACACCCAAGACGTCCCACCCGCCTCCTGGAAGGTAAAGCTGGGTGCGCTGGTCATCATGGCGGTCCTGGTTGGGCTGGGGCTTCAACTCATCAGCTACGGCATCATGGTTCGCCGCCGAGGCTGGGGCTTTTTGTCGAAGAAGGGCGGCGACGGCAGCGTGCGGGGCGACGCGCTGGTCGGCTGGACCTACACCCCAGGCTTTCACCAAAAGGACTACTACGGGCCTGGCCAAGACTACACGGTCAACGCCAACGGCTTTCGTGGCCGCGAGGATCACACCAAGGAGATCCCGCAGGGGCGCTACCGGATCATGATCCCGGGCGACTCCTTCACCAATGGCTCAGGGGTGGGGGACGACGAGATGTTTGCGGACTACCTGCAGCAGATGGACCCCCGGCTGCAGACGATGAACCTGGGGCTGGGCGGCGGCGGCGTCGACCAATCGGTCATCTGGTACGAGCGCGAGGCCAAGGCCTACGAGCACGATCTGGTGATGCTGTCCTTCATTCGCGCCGACTTCGACCGGATGATCGGAGACACCTTCAATACCACCAACCCCAAGCCGCGCTTCATGCTGGTCAATGGCAAGCTGGAGCTCACCGGCGTGCCGGCGGTGGACTATGGCAATGAGCCGGGCGTGGGCCCTTGGCTTCGGGCCTTTCCCAAGAGCACCATGGCCTACAAGGTCATCCACGAGACCCTGGATACCTTCTTGGTGCGCCAGCATTATGATCGCTATGGCATCGCCTGGATGCTCTTTGATCGGGTGATTGAAGATGCCAAAAAGAACAACCGGCAAGTTGCCTTGACGTTCCTTCCGGTCCCCGTGGATCTCGAGATCAAGTGCCCGACGGGCGATAAGCGCTTTTGCCTCAACCCCGAGCCCGCGAAGGCCGCCGTCAAGATGGCCGCTTATGCGAAAAAAGCCGGCATCCCTTTCATCGATCCGACGCCTGCGTTTCGGGAGGTCTATACGGGGGACTTCAAGAAGTACTTCATTCCGGATACGCACTACTCAGCGGCGGGTCACAAGATTGTGGCGAAGTACATTCTGGACGACCTTCGAAAGAAGGTGCCTGGCTTTCCGCAGGTCGTGAAGACCGCCACGGTCAGCCCAGACGGCGCCGAGCCCGCGCCTCAGTGAAGCGCGGGCCCGGCGTATGAACTAGCGCTGGGTAGAGGCTCGGGCCTTGCGGCGGTCGCGTCGGGCCTTACGATTCGCCTTATTCTTGGAGCGCTTGCTGCGCCGCTCAGCCTTCATGGCCTTTTTGGCCTGGCGGGCGGCCTTACGCTCGGTGCTCTGCAAGATGCCGTCGCCATTGGTATCGGCCTTCTGCAAGCGTGCTTTCATCTTCATCTGGCGATGTGAGACCAGCTCCGAAATCTGCAGCTGTCCATCGCGGTTGGTATCGAGCATGGCCATGCGTTTGGCGCGTCGCGCCTTCTTGGCCTCCTTGCCACGCGCCCGCTTATTGCTGTGCTTGCCCTCGGCGCTCACCTTGGCCGCAGGACGCAGGTCCTTGGGGCCCGTGCGTGTGTGATTGGGGGTCGCGGCCTGCGCCGTGAAGGTGAGTCCCATGATGCCGAGGCCCATCAGGATGGTGGTGATGCCGCGCGTGGTTTTCTTGCTCATTCTTTGTGCTCCTTGTTCTTGGCCGCCCTCGCGGCTTGCATAGATAACGACGCGGCCTCCTCGGTTTTATGCAAACATTTGTTATCACTCGGAAATCTGAGGGGTGAGGCCTCAAATCCCCACGGGATTTGCCCGCCTAAGGTGTATGCTGGGCTATGCCTCGCCTTTCAGTGGTGAACCATGACCGAGATGCCGCCGGCATGACCTACGTCTACCCGGTGGTCTCCCGCCGGGCCCAGGGCGTGTCCGTGGGCATTAACCTCAACCCCAATAATGCCTGCAACTGGCGTTGCGTTTACTGCCAGGTACCCGACCTGGTCCGGGGCAAGGCGCCTGAGATCGACCTGGACAGACTGAGGGATGAGCTGTCGACGATGCTAACCAGCATCGTTCATGGCGACTTCATGCAGATGAACGTGCCTACCGAGTTTCGTCGCCTCAATGATATCGCTCTGTCCGGAAACGGTGAGCCCAGCACCTGCACACAACTGCAAGAAGTCTTGCGCTTGATTGAGGAGGCCCTGCTGCGCTTTGAGTTGATGGGCAAGATCAAGCTCGTGATGATCAGCAATGGCTCAATGGCGGGGCAGGCCTATGTGCAAGATGCCCTGCGGCACATGGCTCGCTTGGGCGGGCAGGTCTGGTTCAAGTTCGATCGCGCCACCAGTGAGGGCCTGCAGGCGACCAACTCGGTGCGCATGCGCCCCGAGGATCATCTGCAGCGCTTACAGACCGTGGCCGGGTGCATTGAGACCTTTGTACAGACCTGCATGTTCGAAGTCGGGGGGGCGCCGCCCAGTGAGGCAGAGCTCGTCGCCTACCTCGATGCGCTGAAATCGCTGGTGGACCGCGGCGTCCGTCTCAAGGGCGTGCTCTTGTACGGGCTGGCCCGACCTTCCATGCAGGAGGAGGCGGCGCAGCTGTCTGCCGTGTCGGCCGAGTGGCTGCAGGCGCTGGGGGACCGCATCGGGGCCCTCGGTCTGCCCGTCACCGTGACGCCCTAGTCCCAAAAAAAAGGGCGGGGCGCCCGATGGTGCCCCGCCCTAAGAATTCATGCCGGTTGTGCTCAGCCTTCGACGAAGGCCTTCAGCCGCTTGGCCCGAGACGGGTGCCGCAGCTTGCGCAGCGCCTTAGCCTCGATCTGACGAATACGCTCACGGGTGACCTCGAAGTCCTGACCCACCTCCTCAAGGGTGTGGTCGGACTTTTCACCGATGCCGAAGCGCATGCGCAGGACCTTCTCCTCACGCGGGGTGAGGGTGGCCAGGACCCGTCGGGTCTGCTCCGCCAGGTTCATGCCCATGACAGCCTCAGAGGGGCTGACCGCGTTCTTATCCTCGATGAAGTCACCCAGGTGCGAGTCTTCCTCTTCACCGATGGGCGTCTCCAGCGAGATGGGCTCCTTGGCGATCTTGAGGACCTTACGCACCTTATCGAGCGGCAGCTCCATCTTCTCGGCGATCTCCTCCGGGGTGGGCTCACGGCCCAGCTCCTGGACGAGGTAACGAGAGGTCCGGATCAGCTTGTTGATCGTCTCGATCATGTGGACCGGGATACGAATCGTTCGTGCCTGGTCCGCGATCGCGCGGGTGATGGCCTGACGGATCCACCAGGTGGCGTAGGTCGAGAACTTGTAACCACGCCGCCACTCGAACTTGTCGACGGCCTTCATCAGGCCGATGTTGCCCTCCTGGATGAGGTCCAGGAACTGCAAGCCGCGGTTGGTATACTTTTTGGCGATGGACACCACGAGGCGCAAGTTGGCTTCCACCATCTCGGCCTTGGCCTTCTTCGCCTTGCGCTCACCCGCCTGAATCTGACGGTAGGTGACCTTCAGCTCATCCATCGGCAGGCCAGCTTCCTGCTCGATGCGCTTGATCTTGCGGATGGCGCCCCGCACCGTGCGCTCCATGTCATGGAACTGCTCGGGGCTAAGCCGCAACTGACGTTGCGCGTCGCGCTCCTTGCTGGGCATGTCTCGCACGTCTCGCAAGAGGCGGCGAATCTCGACCATCGGGGTGCGCAGACGGCGCTCCCACATCAAGGCCTCGGCCTCGGTGCGGTTCACCTTTTGAATGAGGCTCTTGAGCTTGGCGACCACCTTTTGGATCTGCCGCTTGTTGGGCTGCATCTCCTCAAGGGCCGTGGCCATCTGCTCGCGGTTGTTCTCCAAGATGGCGTGGATCTCGTCGCGGCGAGGCTTGGTCAGCTTCTTCCGCGCCAAGAGCTCCTCGCGCATCGTGTCGTTATTGGTATCCAGCTCGCCGATCTCGAGCATGATCCGGTTCACCTTCTCGGTGACCGCGATCTCGTCGAAGGGCTCCTGCTCCTCGTCGACCTCTTTGACCACGTCTCGGATCCGCACCTTGCCGGTCTGCAGGCGCTGGCCGAGGGCCAAGATCTCTTTGACCGCCAAGGAGGACTTCAAGACGACGTCGAGCACCTCTTTTTCGCCGGCCTCGATGCGCTTGGCGATGTTGACCTCGTCCTCACGAGACAACAGGGCCACCGAGCCCATCTTGCGCAGGTACATACGGACCGGATCATTGGTCTTGTACGCCGCGTCCATGTCCTCGCGAGACTCGGTCTTGCCGCCGGGCTTGCCGTCGTCCTTGTTCTCTTTGAGGTTCTTGGGCAGGTCCGGGATCGCGTCCGTCTCAACGATCTCGATATCGTTTTTGTAGAACAGCTCCATGACGTCATCGAGCTGCTCTGCGGACACCATGTCGGTGGGCAGAGAGCGGTTGACGTCTTCAAGGGTCAGGACGCCGGTCTTCTTGCCGCGCTTGAGCAGGGCTTCGACGACCTCTTGGTTGCTACCGGTACGACGCGAGGCCTTGGCGGCCTGCGCAAGTCGGGCTGCACGCGATGCCTTGTCGGCCATCTCGGACTTCGCCCGCAGCGTCTTCTCGGTGAGGATCATGTTCTTCTTCGCCGCGTGAAGGGCCAACATGTCCCGGCGTGCCTCCGCGAGCTGAGCCCTCTCGGTCTCACGCTCCGCGGCACGGCGCGCCTTTTCAGCCTCACGCTCTGCGACCTTGCGGACCTTCTCGGCCTCGCGCTCGATCGCCTTGCGTGCTTTTTCGGCTTCGCGCTCCGCCGCCAGACGGGCCTTCTGCATCTCCCGTTCGGCAGCCTTGGCAGCCTTTTCAGCCTCACGTTCCGCGAGCTTCAATGCGCGCTCTTTTTCGCGCTCCAGCTGCTTCTTTTCGCGCTCTCGCTGCTTGTCGAGTGCCTTCTTTTGACGCTCCAGCTCGCGATCCTTCACCTGGCGGGAGCGCGCGCGCTCCTTCGCCTTGGTGCTCTTTTCGCGCTCCTTAGCCTCGGCCCGGCGTGCCTTTTCGGCCTCGCGCTTCTTCTTTTCGGCTTCGCGCTGCTTGGCGAGCTGCAGCTTCTTGCGCTCCGAGGCCTTCTTTTTGGCCTCGGCCGCTTTTTGAGCGAGCTGCTTTTTCTTCGCGAGCGCCTTCTTGCGAGCTTCGGCCGCGCGCGCCGCTTGTTGGCGCTTACGCTCAGCCTCTCGCTTGCGGGCCGCGGCCTTCGACTCAGCGTTGGCCTTTTTAGTTACCGCCGCACTCGTCGCGCCTTCGCTCGCCTTCTTCGTCGACGCCTTCTTGGCCGCCGCGGGCTTGCTGGTAGCAGCAGACGTCGACCGCGCAGTGGTGGTCTTCGTCTTCGTGGCTGCCTTCTTGGTGGCAGTTTTTTTGGCCGTGGTCGCCATCGATCGTCTCTTCCTCGGTTCCCTAGCCGTTGGGATCCAAAAGCTTTTTCACCTCGTGCGCTCGTTGGAGCGAACCGAGGTCGCCCTCTCGCTGTATCTGCTCTTTGAGCTTTGCGAGTTGGGCCTTTTTGTGACTCTCCAGGAGCCGCGGTACGAGCTGATCCAGCGGATCACGCTCGGGCAGACTGTCGAGCAGGTGTTGTCGCATCTGCGTCAGAATCTCTTCGTTCGCTCCCGCTTCGCGCATGGCATCGATCGCCGCTGGCGCGTCAAAACGTCGTCCTTCGTTAACTGCAATCTGGACTGCCTCAATCACTGTCCTCGGCGCGTCGTGGGTGAACGCATGGAGGGCCTTCTTTGATTCCAGATACGCCAAAGTCTCTGTCGGGTCCTCAAGCACCATCTGCAAGATAGCCATCTCTACTTGGGGAACGCGCGGTTGGCGAGTTTGTGGCCCATTGTGTGTGGGCGTCGCAGCCACGCGCTTGGCAGGGACCGGTCCGCGATGGCCGAGGTGACGCCGCAGCACATCGGTTTGAACACCGAGCGCACGAGCCGCGGCTTGAAGCGTCACATCGCGCTCCAAGGGATCCTTGATGGCCAAGATCATAGGTTTGACTGCGTCCAGAGCCCGAGCCGTGCCTGCGATGCCCCCGCCCGCCTGGGTGGACCGCGCCCGGAACACGAAGAAATCGATGGCGGAGGGCGCTTCGTCAATGAGTTTCTTGAGAGAATCCGCGCCATGTTTCCGTACGAAGGTGTCCGGATCCTCACCTTGGGGCATCGCCGCGACGCGAACCCGCAAGCCCTCACCCAAAAGCAGGACGGCCGCTTTGGCCGTGGCCTCGATGCCCGCGGTGTCGCCATCGTATAGGGTCACCACCTCGTCGCTAAGACGAACGAGGCTGTGCGCATGTGCACGGGTCAGGGCAGTTCCACACCCGGCGACGGTGTTCTTAAAGCCGGATTGAAACAGGGCGATGACATCCAGGTAGCCCTCGACCAGCAGCGCGCTGCGGGCCTTTCGGATCTCGTTTCGGGCGAGGGCCAGCCCATATAGAATGGAGGACTTGTCGTAGACTGGGCTCTCCGGCGAGTTGAGGTATTTGGGCGCGTCCTTGTCTACCCAGTCCGCGCGTCGCGCGCCGAAGCCCGCCACATGGCCTCCCGGCACTTCGATGGGGAAGACGACGCGGCCGCGCAGGCGGTCATAGACCCGGCCCGTCTGGGCTTTTTGGCCGAGCAGGCCGAGGGTCACGCCGAGCTGGCTGTCGACGCCCTTTTTGTGAAAGAGGTTCGATAGGGCCTGCCAGTCGTCGGGGGCCCAGCCCAGCTCGAAGGCCCGAATCGTCTCATCCGTGAGCCCGCGTTCGCTGCGAAGGTACTGTAATGCTTGAGGAACCCGCTCTAGGCACTTGGCGTAGAACATGGCGGCGAGGCGGTTGGTGGACAGCAGGCGCTCTTTGGCACTTCGTGCCGCCTGCTCCTTGGGCGTCTCTTCACGCTCGGGCAGGGCGATGCCAAATTCGGCGGCGAGCTGGCGGATGGCCTCGATGAACTCGACGCCCTCGATGCGTTTGACGAAGTCGATGACGTCGCCGCCGGCCTGGCAGCCGAAGCAGTGATACAGCTGCTTATCAGGGCTGACCCCGAAAGATGGGGTCTTCTCGGAATGGAAAGGGCACAGGCCGACGTGTCGGCGTCCCTTCTTCTGCAGGCGCACGTAGCGACCAACCACTCGCTCGATGTCCGCGCGTTCTCGAACTTCGGCGATTTTCTCTGGCGGGATCTTCGTATCGAGCCCCTGTCGTCGTGTGTGTCGCTGCGCACGCGGACGTGACAGCCGTAAATATAGAGAAGCCCGAGGTTCGAACAACGAACCCCGGGCCTGCGATCCGCAGTCGAGTCCGGCTCAGCCGGAACCCTCCTTGCGCAGCTTCTTGATCAGACGCTTGCGCGCGGCCGCAGCCTTCTTCTTCGCCTTGACGGACGGCTTTTCGTAATACTCGCGCTTACGAACTTCACCGAGGATGCCGGCGCGCTCGCACTGCTTCTTGAACCGACGCAGCGCGCGCTCGAAAGACTCACCTTCTTTGACTCTTACACCTGGCATACACAATCACCCCCTCGGCTTGGCTAGCTGCCTTGCCGCCTCCCTGGGGAGGACGGACGGCGCATATTAGGGTTGGGGAGCCTTGTGTCAACGTGTTCGTCGACCAGATGTGCGACCGAGGCTCAGCCTGGGTTGAGGCGCCGCTCGAGCTCTCGGTACACGCCACGAAACGACAGCTTTTGGGTCCTCAGCGCGGCGGCCACATCGAAGATGAGGTCGGCGGCTCGGGCGATGATGCGCGCATCATCCTGCGCGTCGAGGGCCTGCTGCAGCGCTTGTGTTTGCTCGGCGAGGTCCGGTCCCTCGGGCGCGTTTTGGGCCGGGATCGCCAGCGCGGTCTCCAGCTCCGGGGACATCTCGCTTTCACTGGTATGGGTGAGATCGACAGCCTCCCGCGCCCAGCCGTTGCCGACCCTTCGCCGGGAGAAGCAGGTGTCGCTGCCCTCATGGCAGGCGGGCAGCTTCGCTTCGACCAGGTACAACAGGGTGTCGCCGTCGCAATCGAGTCGTACGTGCACCAAACGCTGGGTATTCCCGCTCGTCTTGCCCTTCTCCCATAGGGTCTGGCGCGATCGGGACCAGTAGGTGGCGTTGCCACAGGTGAGCGAGTGGGCCAGGGCCTCCTTGGATACCCAGGCCATCATCAGGACGGCTCGGGTGCGCAGGTCTTGAGTTATGCAGGGCACCAGCCCGCGTTCATCGGGGTTTACGCTCTTCCATAGGGTTTCGATGTCCAGGTCGGGCACGGCCACGGCCGCATGGTACGCGGGCCGGGCGGTTGGGGGCCAGTGGTGTGCACCTCCCGATCACGGATCGAAGCGACGCAGGAGTGCACGGTGCTCGTTGACCAGACCCCGGGGCACGTCTACGTTCGTCCAACCCCATGGAACCACTGCTCAGTCGCGTCGCAAAGCACGCTCGTCTTAATTGGCAGAACCTGGCCTTCCCGGAAGTCCAGACCCCGCCCTTCCTGATCCTGTTCATCAACTCGATCTGCAACATGAAGTGCGAGCACTGCTTCTACTGGCAGAACCTCAACCAGCGGAACGACCTGAGCTTGGACGAATTGGTCGCCCTGTCCGAGGAGCTGGGGCCCATCCAGAACCTCAACCTCTCCGGCGGCGAGCCCTTCATTCGCAAGGACTTCGCGACGGTTTGTCGTCAGTTCATTCAAAAGAACGGCGTCAAAGAGATCTACGTGCCGACCAATGGGTACTTCACGGAGAAGACCGTGGACGCGGTGCGGGAGACGCTCAAGGAGCCGAGCCTCAACCTAATGGGGGTCGAGATTTCTCTCGATGGTATGCCGGAATTCCATGACACGTTTCGCGTGACTAAGAACGCGTTCAAGAACGCCATGGAGACCTATGACGCGCTCGCAGAGATTCAAAAGGAGGATCCGCGCCTGCAGATTCACTCCATCTCTACGGCGACGCATACCAACATGGCGGAGCTCAAGCGGCTGACGACGTACATCTTCGATCGCTGTCCGCAGATGATGCACCACAACCTGGCGGTCATTCGTGGGGACCGCAAGGACCCGACTTTGCAAGGTCCCTTGCTGCAGGAGTACATCGATCTGTACGAGTACATCCGCCGCCTGTGGGCGCCCCGTGAGGAGGGTCGCTACGGCTCCATCGTTGAGCCGATGCTTCAGCACGTGAAGGTCGAGGCGATGAAGAAGCAGCAGCAGCACGTGCCGTGTCGAGCCGGCGTGCTGAGCGCGGTGGTTCATGCCAACGGTGACGTGGGCCTGTGTGAGCAGCACCCGCCCATCGGTAACCTGCGCAACAATACGTTCAATGAGATCTGGCGTTCGGAGAAGGCCAAGAAGCTGCGTACGTCCATCGCGGCCAAGGAGTGCTTCTGCACCAACGAGATCTTCATGTGGCCGTCGATCACCTACAATCCCAAGTACCTCGCCAAGTCGATGTTGGGCGCGAAAGTGTGGGAGAAAGCCGAGCCTCTGCCCGCCCACGAGCGGGTGGATTATACCGAGGCGGCCAAGCCAATGGGACCGCTGCCTAAGGCCCACGGTTCCCTGCCCGTCATCTCCTGAGCGCCTCCGCCCTGGACTTGAGGGGCACCTTGCCGTACGCCCGGCCTTGGTATGCTGGGATTTCTCTCGTCGCGCAAAAGCCGCCCGGGCGTAGATCGTTCGGTGGCAACGCATCTTCAAGTCCGACTGAGTGAGGTGGGCGCCGAGGCGCACGCCACGGCTTTGGAAAAGGTCCTGGGCGATCCTCGCCTTCAGAACATCCTCAGCGCCGACATCGTGCTCGAAAGCGCGGAGGTTCCGGGGGCCCTGCAAGATGTCTTGCGGGCCATCTTGCGCAGCCTGCCACGGGCGAAGTCGGTCGAGCTGGTCACACCAGGCGCGGCCGACAAGTACCCCTTGGCAGCGATGCTGGAGCTGCATCGCGTCGCGCGTGAGCGCGGCGCTCGTTTGACGTTGGGCTTCGTGCTCGACGAACAGGCCGATGCCTTCGAGGCCCTCAACAAGCGCGCCAACTCGATCAGCCCAGTCTTCAAGGCCAGCCTCGCCCTCAGGACGAAGGGCGTGAAGATCCGCTGGTGGGTGCCCGCCCGCGCGGAGCTGGCTCATCGCCTCGAGGCGATCTTCTCTTTGGCCAAGGACGAGTGGGTCGACGCCGTCTTGGTGCCGACCTGGTGCCTACCTGCGCCGGGGGCGCAGACCGCACCCCTCAATGAGGACGATCTGCTCTTCATCCAGGACTTCATCATCTACCGGCTGCTCGAAGAGGAGGGCGCCACGACCGCGCCCGAGCGGGTGGCCTACTACCAGTGGCTCAAGAACGCCTTGGATGGGGCCGGGCCGCGCCGCCCTGCCGGCGTGAGGCCCGTGGCGACCGTCGCCTTGAGCCCGGACAGCGCGCCGCAGGTGCAGCTTGAAAACCGCCCGACGCTGGGGGACCTGGCCTCGGTGGGCACCGCGCCCGATCGCAAGTCAGCCTTCACCAGCTTGAGCGATAAGTTCAGCGACATCGGCGAGGTGGTGGTGGATGGAGACCGCGCCCTGCTGAAGTGGGCCCGCAGCCAAGGGGGCGTAGCCGCGCCTTCGGCCCCGCCGCTCAGCCCGGATACCAAGCTGGGGCGCATCGTCGTGATTGGCGCCTACGGGGGTGAGCACATTGGCGACATGGCTATCCTGGGGGGCGTTCTGCTGCGCTGCCATGAGCGCTTTGGCACCACGGATGCCGTGCTCATGAGCCAGCGGGCGGATCATACGCGCCGCCTTGTGAAGAACTTGGACCTGCCGCTCAGCCTCACGGTGGAGTCCTACGAGCACGACCAGATCAAGGCCGCGGTCTCTCTGGCCGACGGTGTGGTCTACGCCGGTGGTCCCTTGATGGACCTTCCGAAGCAGCTTGTCTTGCACCTGTATACAGCCTCCCAAGCCCAGGCAGAGGGCAAGCCGCTGGTGCTCGAGGGCATCGGCGCGGGGCCCTTCACACGAATGCCCTCGGAGTGGATCGGGCGTCGCTTGACCACGATGGCGTCCCGCATCTCGGTGCGCACCGGCACCGATGCAGAGCAGGCCATCATGCAGGGGCTCAATCCAGAGGTTGGCCACGATCCGGCCTTTGATTATCTCGCCAGCCGACCCGAGGAGCTCACACGGATCTCCGACGGGGAGCGGGCCGACATTGAAGGCCTGCTCGAAGATACGCAGGACAAGTTGCTCATTGGCATCAACCTGCGACCCATTCGAGAGATGTTCACGGCGGGCGCACCCGACGCTGCCAAGCGGGCCGAGTACACGCACTTCGTGGTGCAGCGCTTCGAAGAGCGCCTCGCCGAGGCCATGATCCAGTTCAGCAAGGTGTCCGACAAGAAGCCTTGCTTCATCTATTACTCGATGAACTCGATCCAGTTCGGCAGTCCGGACCTACGCAGCGCCTACCGGGTCAAGCGCCACTGCCGTAACGCGGTTGACTTCAGGGTCTGGCAGGCGGATCCGGGCATCGACGGGGTGGTGGCCTTGCTGCGGCGACTGGACCTGGCCATCGCGATGCGCTTTCACGCGAACATCTTTGCGTTGTCTCAGGGGCTCGGCGTGGTCGGCATCGACTACCGGCCCGGCAAGCGGGACAAGGTTGATGCGCTGCACCGGGATCGCGGCACCATCGAGAATGTGCGCCGCATCGATAACATGAGCACCGAGTGGTTGGTGCAGCGCCTGTCTCAACTCGCCCAAGACAAAGCCTGAGCCTTGGGCGCAGCCCAGAGCCTAAGGCTGGGCGGCTGCCGGCTGGTGCGAGAGCTCCTGCAGGATGCCCTTCGCTAGCAGCTCATAACCCTGGCTTGAAAAGTGCCCCGTGATCCGGAGGTTGTAGCAGACCAAGGGATCCTCCATGGCCTCGACGGTGCTTTGAAAGTCGAGCAGGTCGATGCCCAGCCCCGATACGATCTCGAGGATCTCATCGCGGCGCCAGCGCGCGTCCAGGGGGTAATGGGGCACCACCGGCAAGTAGACGAAATGCAGCTGTCCGCCCCAGGACTCCACCCGCTCTTTGGCGGTTCGCATGACCTGCTTGAACAGTCCATTGGGGTTGGCGGTGGGCCGCAAGTAGAACTGCTTTCTGAGGTGGTAGAGGCTCAGAACCTCCTTGAGGCGGATGGGCTTTTTGGGGCGTTGGCCAGACTTAATCTTTGGGCGATCGCGGTGCGCCTGCTCGCGCTCGCTGGCGTAGGCGCGCAGGGCCTTGGCGACCGTCGCAGACTGGGCGACCAGCCCTTGCAGGCCGTCTTGCTCTAGGTACTTGCGAAGGATGCTAGAGCCCGCCTCACCCTTGAGGTCGCTGAGGTCATTGGCGGGGTAGTGGACCCATACAACGTGTTTGGGATGGTGGGGCTGACCGTACTCGGTGAGCGCGGCCAGGGACATCAAAGGTCCGTTACCGCCATAGCCGAGGTTCAGTACGCGCAGGCTGGAGTGCTTTCGCAGCTGGCTGCCCAGGTCCTCCCCCTCGAGCACGCAGGCCCCGTGTGCAAAAGAGTCGCCGACCAGGACAAGATCGGCGCCCGCTTCGTGCTGGCCCTGGGGGTTATTGAAGCCATGCTCATCTGCGGGGTAGACCGTGTATTGGCCGCCCTCATTGCAGTACACCGAGTCGACACCTGGGATGCCGCCCAGCGGGTGCACTGGGCCGCCTTCGAGCTGCAGCGGGCGTTCGTGAAACTCCATCGGGTGCACCGTGGGCCAGGCGTCCCGGCCCTGTTGGCGTAGGTCGTCCATGACCTCGATCTTGCTGCGCTCGTCCCATTGCCGGCCCATCTCTTTGGCGATGTCGGCTCGGCTCTTGCCGCCGGCCTTGTTGAGCACGCCCATCGCCACAGCGAGGTCGGCCGCGTAGATGCACAGACCCAGCGTGACAAGGCTGATTGCAGCAAGGCTTCTTGCTTGAGCGCCGAACACGAGGCCGGCTGCGGAACACAGGCTTAGGATTGCGCCGACGATGAGGTACTTGCTGGCGACAAAGGCGCTCCAATCCGCCCATCGCCACAGCGCGATTGCGACAAGGCCCAGTCCGAGGATGAGCCCGAGGGCCACGATGGCGGTGGCGACCTTGGCCGCAGGGTGTTCGCGAGAGGTGTCCATAAAAACCGAGCCAATCTACTCTGGGAGCAGGATGAGGGCACGCGCTTCATCAACACAGTCCCACCGGCCGGTTGAATAATGCGCGCCTTTGTACCGCCGGCTCTTTTTGCACCTGCTGGCCCAGACTCATCGGTGGCGTATGCCCGATATGCGCCCTCTTCGCAGAACAACCAGGCACAAAAATTTCTCACCGCTAAGACCGCGACCATTCTACAACGGGCAGCCAGGGCAAGACAGCGACGTCAAGGCGTGGGCTCCGCGGCCGGCTCTGGCTT
>SPJJ01005072.1_pt1 | contig 14224 bp, 16 predicted proteins | sample 3741741 | NCBI WGS metagenome assembly SPJJ01 (sample SAMN10925908, study PRJNA522277) | cold seep metagenome | isolation source: Elba SIP-enriched marine methane seep metagenome, extraction at timepoint T1 | place: Italy: coast of Elba, Mediterranean Sea | collected 2014-05 | reverse complement strand
TTGTAGAAAACGCTATCATCAAAGCGCGAAATGCAGCCGAACAGACTCAACTTCCGGCGATAGCCGATGATTCCGGATTGGTGGTGGATGCTCTGCAGGGCTCGCCTGGCGTGCTTTCCGCCCGTTATGCAGGCGCGGGTGCAACGGATCAGCAGAATCTGGATAAATTATTAATTGAATTAAATGGCATCGAAGCCGGTCAGCGCACGGCCCGTTTTGTTTGTGTCATGGTGTTTATGCGTCATGCAGATGACCCATTACCGGTTATCGCGCAAGGCGTATGGGAAGGTCTGATTATGGAACACCCCGCAGGCGACAACGGTTTTGGCTATGATCCGGTGTTTTGGGTGCCACAATACAAATGTTCTTCTGCCCAGTTAACGCCAGAGATAAAAAATTCGCTAAGTCATCGGGGGCAGGCATTGCAGTCGCTGAAACAGACCATGTGTGCTAGGAGACTGTCGGATGATGGATGATTCTACTGCGGCGATGGGAAAGCGGCTGATTTTTCCGGTCTTCTTCGTTGCGTAGCGCCACTATGCGCCTCAAAAGATCAAAAAAATCCGCCCGATGTTCCACTCGCCTGGCGACGAACCCCATAACCCGACAGCCTCCTAGTGGATGATGCCTTGGTTAAGGCAGCCAGTCATTTTTGTCTGCCTGATTCAATAAAATCAATAACAGCATTTGGGAATGGGTTGATCAATTCCACCTATCTGGTGGAATGTTCAGATCGAAATTTCGTATTGCAGAAAATCAATACCGATATTTTTTCCAATCCGGGATTAATCCTGCAGAATGTAGATCGGTTGCATCAAGCCGCTGAACGAATGTCCTCTGATCAATCTTTGATTATCCCTGCCTATCTTCATTCACACTCAGGGCCGGGTTTATATGAGGATTTTAGCGGTGCAAGCTGGAGGGCAATGGAATATGTGAAAAACAGTGCAAGCCGGGAAGCAATTCGATCGATTGAAGAGGCGCAACAGGTGGGTAAAGCCCTGGCGCGTTTTCATAACTTATGCCGTGAAATTTCGGTAAATGATATGCATATAACATTGCCAGGATTTCATCATACGCCTGATTACCTGGCAACGTACCTGCAAGTAGAGAAAAAGCGTAGAGAGTATAAAGCTCAAGCAGAAATTCGTTATTGCCAGCAGTCAATTGAAAAGCATAAGGCATTTGCTGCGGTTCTGGAAAAAGCAAAACAGGCAGGGGAATTAAAGCCAATCGTCATTCATGGTGACCCTAAATTGAATAACTTTCTGTTTGCCAAAGATACCGATGAAGTGATTAGTCTGATTGATCTGGACACGGTGCAGCCCGGATTGATCCATTATGATGTTGGTGACTGTGTACGGTCCTGTTGTCACCAAAAACCAGGGAATCAATTTGATATGGAATTATGCGAAGTCATATTGATGAGTTATCTCAAGACAGCGCGCCCGTTTCTGAGCCGTTTTGATATCAATTTTATTCCTGCAGCCATCAAGTTGATTCCTTTCGAATTAGGAATACGCTTTTTTACTGATTTCCTAAATGGAAATACCTATTTCGAAGTAAAACATCCGCACCAGAATCTGCATCGGGCCGTCGCGCAGTTTGAGCTTTTGAACGCCATCATCAGGCAGGAAGCACTGCTGCAAAAGATTGTTGAAAAAGAAAATTAAACTGTTAGGCTGTATACAAAGTACACAATATAACGTTGGCATTTAGCCCGTCATTAAGCCATGAGCTCAGATACAGACATTGAACCCATTGATACAAATTTTAGCAGAGAGCAAAGCGCATCGCTATTGCAGATTCAGCACGAAATTATGGAGCAACTGGCGCTGGGGACGGATCACCAAAGCATACTCGATGCACTTTGTAGAGCAGCTGAACATATAACAGAAAATGCGGTGGCATCGGTGATGTTGTTTGATGAGTCAAACACATTCTTACAAGTGATTGCTGCGCCATCTCTTTCAGCAGATGCCATAGCCCAATTGAATGGTTTAGTGCCAAGTGAGGAGGGCGGTTCTTGCGGGGCAGCGGTATATTCTAATAAGCCACAGTATGTGTGTAATACCCAAGCCGATAAGCGTTGGTCAGTATTTCATGATTTTATCGAATCTTTTAAAATAGGAGCGTGTTGGTCAAATCCTATTCGAATGAATGAAACAACGCCGATTGGCTCGTTTGCCCTTGCCAGTTTTGAAACCCGCCAGCCTACCGAGTTTCATAAACGCTTACTCGAAACCTGTGCTTATATCGCGGGGATAGTCATCAAGCGTCAAAAGGAAGAAGATCAGCTATGGAAAATGGCGCATTATGACGGATTGACAAATCTACCCAACCGTTCATTTTTTAACTCTCATCTTGATTACTCTATTCGTATTGCCCAGCGAACGGGTAAACAGTTTGCGTTGTTGTTTCTGGATCTTGATCGGTTTAAGGATATTAATGATACGCAAGGACATGAAGCAGGCGATGAGGTGCTGAAGTATATTGCAGAGAGCATCAAATCCAGTCTGCGCAAGAATGATATGTTTGCCCGTATAGGCGGGGATGAATTTGTCATTCTGATTGAAGACCTTGATGATAGCAGCCTGGTACAGCAGGTCTGTGAAAAAATTGCCTCATCATTTCTATCGAAGGTGACAATTCAGGGAATTGATTATCCATTGACGACCAGTATTGGTGTGAGTGTTTTCCCCGAGCATGGCGAGACGCCACAGATGCTGTTGAGGAATGCCGATACAGCGATGTATGCCGCCAAAAGAAGAGGAGCGGGTAACTATTGTTTTTACGAAGCCGAGCTCACTCACAATGTGACTGAACGTATTCAGTTGACTGCAGAAATTCGCAAGGCACTGGTACAACATCAGTTTGAGGTTTATTTCCAACCCCAATTTGACAGTGTGAGTGAACAGCTCACGGGGGCTGAAGCATTAATCCGGTGGCCTCATCCTGACAAAGGGATGATTCCTCCCGTGCTGTTTATTCCCGTTGCTGAACAATCGGAATTGATCAAAGAAATAGGGCTTTATGTACTGGAAAAAGCGTGTCGGCAATGTCTCGCCTGGTGGGACGCTGGCCTGCCTAAATTCATCTTGGCAGTAAATGTTTCCGTTAATCAGCTGGACGTCGGCTTTTCTGATCATATACACAATGTGCTTAAATCCATGGCGTTCCCAATTGACAAATTGGAGCTTGAGATTACAGAAAGCCAGGTGATAAATTTTGATGATCTGGAAGAATTAAAAAAACTGGAATCCTTAGGCGTGGGGATTGCCATGGATGATTTTGGTACGGGTCATTCATCTTTGGCTCATTTGAAAAGATTACCCATTACAAAATTAAAGATAGATCGCTCTTTTGTTAAAGACCTTCAGGAAGATTCAGATGATAAGGTGATTGCCTCAGCCATCATCAGTATGGGGCAAAGCCTGGGCTTGAAAGTCGTTGCAGAAGGCGTTGAGACAGATGCGCAAAAGTGTTTTCTGGTAGACAATGGATGCGATCAATTGCAAGGGTATCTTCTAGGGCGGCCGATGCCGCCAGAAGAATTCGAAGGCTTTGTGTCATCCTTGAATTAACTTCAGTTAATCGTTTTGTCTTTAGTCTGGATGTTTTCTGTCGTATAACTAAAAAACTCAATCGTATCTGACCAGTAGCCGGTCGGTAAACCGGCTTTGCTTTTCAAATGACGCAAAAATTCTTGTTTATTAGTGGCCAGTTTCCACTGGGAAGGTAAAAAGTTTCCATGATGAGGCCCTTCTTTCACAATGAGCCCGTCTATCCCCGGTCTGATCATCTCCATCAATTCTTGTTCAGAATGTGCAGGCAGATGCAATGGTTCACTCAGTATCGCCAAATGTATATCCAGTTGAGCGATTTCACTTTTATCTATGGGCGGGTAGCGGGGGTCTTTATAGGCGGCTGAAAATGCATTTTCAGCGATATCTTCAGCTAAGGGTAAAACGGCTTCCAGCATACCGGTGGAACCACGGACCTCATGGTTTTTAAATAGGGTGACAAAAGTTGCTGCCGGGGTGACCAGAGCGGACGGGTAGTCTCTCAGGTCAACGCTGAGCGGATAACCTGTTTTATAGCCACTCTCTATAGATTGGCGGGCAACTTCCAATAATATCTGTTTATTTGCTTCGTTCAGGGGCATGGCACTTTTTTTGGCCTTGAATATGGGTTTCTATATTCGGGCGTATCCAATTTTTAAGACAATCCTGCTTTATCGTGCGCTGTAAAAATGACGTGGTCAAATGACTAAGTTAATGTATCGCCAATCAACATCTTTATAAAGACGGCATATCCACGTTGGGTCAGCTCAAAAGGGATGTTGGTTGACAAAACTATAGTAAAGTTATAGGTGTTTTGTGAGAAATTTCAAGGTTTATGAAAAAGGAAAATTAGCGTCCAAGGATTTTTGCAATCGCATCCTGCCAGAAATCAAGTGGTTCAACCAATGGGTTCATGCAGCTTGCATAGCCCTGATATTCAATTCCCAGAAAGACATCCTGGCGTAACCATTGATAGGCTACGGGTGATGAGTGTTTGAGTTGTTCAGGCAGGAGAATGTATTGCGCAATCAGCTCGGCCAGTTTTTCCTGCAAGCGTCCGTTATAGCGTCCTTCATTGACTTCCCATAAATATTCATAGGCTTCAAACCATTTGGAAGGCCACAGAGCAAGTCTTGCCTTTTTAATAATCGCCGAGGTGGCGGCGTCGGTTGATATTTTGCGATACCAATAAAAAAAGTACAGATCATCCTGACCATTCCAGAAATGAAAATTATCTATCGTATGGGCAAGTTCATGCATTAATATCGGCAGCCGAAAGTCGACCAGATATTTCAAGTTGATATCCCGGTACATGTTTCCATCACCGCCTTTATCAAACGCTTTGACGTTAAACTGGATCAGGTTTTGCCCGCTGAAGACCTGGGCGACTATTTCGTGCCCATAACCATTGCCGGGAATGAATTTGAGAGGGTATGTATTATCTGTCCACAAGCTGGTTTCATAATCAATCGGTTGGGCTTCCCTGGCAAAAGGCTGAATTTTTTCGGGTAGATTGGTAACTTCAGCTACGAAATCAGAAAGGGGCTTGGCATGGGAAATCGTGGTGCGAAGGTAGGCGGGAATTTTACGTATGCCTTTTTCAAACAAGCGCAGATGGTCTCTGTTGAATCGAGGCAAGTCATACCATTCGCTGTGTTTAATGATGGTGCGGGTATCATAAAACAAGGCCAGGGCGCGCAACGTGGCTTCCTGGTCATCGTCCCAGTAAAGTTGCAGTATACATAGCTCTGGTGTACGACTGATTTTGCACGCCTGTCGGAATGCGGCCAGGTCTTCAAGGTGAGACTGATTTTTGTGATCAGTTAATACAGCGATAGCCTGTTGTCGATGGTGAGGATTATTGAGTTCATAAAATTGAATGATTTCAAGCAACTCTGGAATCGATTTAAATCCGTTTTCACGGGTTGTGCACAACAGTTGATTGGATTGAGACAGGGTGAAAAAAAGGTTTTGGAACAGGCTGTTTTCGGCTAAAACAGGGCGGCACAACAGGGAAGCAAAGAGGATGCTGGCAGCAGCTGAAGCATGTCCAGACAGGGGGTTATTCATCCAGCGCAGTGAAGTCCCATATTTCTTCAAACAGGGTTTTATTCATACCGATTTTGGGCGGGCCGTCCGGAAAATTCAATTTATAAATACGCTCAGCATCTGCCGCCAAATCAGTCAAATTGAGTTTGGTATAAGCTTGTTGCATGGTTTTTAAGGCATAGGGAACAGCCGGGGTGCCTTGGTAGTCCCTGATAACATTGCCTGCCCGGTTGGCCGCAGCCATATAAGCGTTACGTTTCAAATAAAATCGGGCAACATGGATCTGATACATGGCCAGGTTGTTGCGTAATGCCGTCATTCGTTGCCTGGCATCATCGCCATATTGGCTGTTCGGAAAGCGGCGCAGTAATTCTGCAAAGTTATCATACGCATCCTTTGCATTGCCCGGATCACGTTGGGAAGAGTCTGTGGGCAAATAACGGTCAAGAAAGCCAATGCTGCGATTAAAATTCACCAGGCCTTTCAAATAATAGGCATAGTCAACATGCGGGTTGCGTGGGTGGATTTTGATAAAGCGTTCAACCGCGGCAATGGCTGCTTCCGGGTTGTCATTCTTGTAATAGGCGTAGGCGATATCCAGTTGAGTCTGGGCGGCATAATCACCAAACGGATAACGGGTTTCCAGGGTTTCGTAAAGTTCAATGGCCTTCTGATAATTAAACCCGGCCATAGCTTTTTGCGCATTTTCATACAGCTTCCTGGCATTCCAGTTGGTATAGTCGGTATCGGAGTCCGAGGTATCGAAGCCCAGGTCTTTTAATGTTTCACAGCCAGGCAGACTGAGACAGATCAAGCATAAAAACAGCAGTTTTGGTAAAACAGATCGCATAAACAGGTTAAATCATTGTAAAATGGCAGGTTTTTCAGGATTTTCCTGCGGTTGGAAATTCCACGATTAGAGCATATTGTAAAACATGCTTAATAGTCGCGGGAAGGTAAACCGACAATCAAATATTTTCTCTGAGTCCAGTTAATGCCAATTTTAACAGAAACAGTCCCCGAAGAATGTGCGGGTATGCGTTTTGATCAATGTCTTGCCGAAATATTTCCAGAATATTCAAGGCGTAAATTACAAAGCTGGATTAAGGCTGATCGGGTCAGGGTCGATGGTGAACTGCGCCGTCCACGGGATAAGCTGGATGGGGGGGAATTTATAGCGCTGGATGTTGAAGCCGAAGTTGTTTTGGAATGTGAAGCAGAAGCCATTCCTTTGCAGATTGTGCATGAGGATGAGTCCATCATCATTGTTAACAAGCCTGCCGGATTGGTAGTGCACCCGGGCGCCGGTAACTGGTCAGGTACTTTGGTCAATGCGCTGTTACATCATCAGGCGTCCTTGAATACGCTGCCTCGTGCCGGGATAGTGCATCGGCTGGATAAGGAAACCAGTGGTTTATTGATGATCGCGAAGACCTGGCAGGCGCATAACAGCCTGACAAGCCAGTTACAGGAACGAACGATACACCGGGAATACCTGGCCCTGGTCAAGGGGTGGATGACGGCAGGAGGAACCGTAGATGAGCCGATTGGGCGTCATCCTGTCGACCGTAAACGCAATACAGTGAGAGAGGATGGAAAACCTGCCGTTACCCATTACCGGCTGGAACAACGCTTTAAACGACACACGCTGGTGAGCGTCAAGCTTGAAACCGGGCGGACCCATCAGATTCGTGTTCACATGGCGCATATAAAGTATCCGCTGGTCGGAGACCAGGTTTATGGGGGCCGGTTTCAAATGCCGGCAGGCTGTAACGAGGCATTGGCTGCCGCATTTAAAGCCTTCCAGCGTCAGGCGCTGCATGCAACAAAATTGGGATTGGAACACCCTGATACGGGTGAATACCTTGAATGGGAGCTGACGATGCCGGACGATATGCAACACCTGGTAGATTTACTGCAGGCCAATGAAGTGGATTAAAGCTGACTGGCCTGCGCCAGCCAATGTCCATGCGCTGACCACCTTACGCCGTGGGGGCTATAGCCAGGGAGCATTTGACAGTTTTAATCTGGCCGCGCATGTTGGAGATGATGATCACCATGTTTCTCATAACCGCCAGTTACTGAAGGATATTTTGGCGTTGCCTGCTGAGCCTTTGTGGTTAAATCAGATACACAGCCATCAGGTGGTTTCGGCAGATCAACAAACTTCAGCGGTTCAGGCGGATGCAGCGTTTAGCAACCTACCCGGCAAGGTGTGTGTGGTGATGACGGCGGACTGTTTACCGCTGCTGGTGACCACCGCAGACGGCCAGAGCATTGCGGCCATCCATGCCGGTTGGCGCGGATTGCTAGCCGGTGTCATTGAGCACACCCTGGCGGCGATGCCTGCGGGAGACAAGCTGGTATGGCTGGGCCCAGCCATAGGCCCAAAGCAATTTCAGGTAGGTGATGACGTCAGACAGGCCTTTGTGGAAAAAAATCCACAATGGGCATCTGCGTTTCAACGGCAAAAGGAAGGCAAGTGGCTGATGGATATTTATTCGGCCGCGCGACAGATATTAGATGAGAAAGGCATTCAGCGTGTTTTTGGTGGCAGGTTTTGTACGGTGAATGAATCAGACAGTTTTTTTTCCTATCGCAGGGATGGGAAGACCGGGCGTATGGCCAGTCTAATTTGGAGAGAATGAGTGGAGTTATTGGGATATATCATTGTATTTACAGCAATAGGTGGCGTGCTGAGTGTTCTCGCTGCCGGTATTTTTCTGGTGTTGCCAGAAAAACAGCAACATAGCGTATTGCCGCATGGGATCAGTTTTGCGATAGGTGCACTGTTGTCAGTTTCCTTTGTCGGTTTGATTCCTCATGCGTTTAGTCATGTGCCCGTCGGTGAAGTCAAATACCTTTCGATGACGGTACTGGTCGGCATCTTGTTGTTTTTTGTACTGGAAAAGTTACTGATCTGGCGCCATTGCCACTCTCACAGCTGTGAAGCACATGGTGAAGAAAGTCATCAGCATGGCCATGGGTCGCATCAGGATTTAAAGCGCGCGACCGGGACACTTATCGTGGTCGGGGACAGTATCCATAATTTTGTTGATGGCATATTGATTGCTGCGGCTTTTTTGACAGATGTGAAGCTTGGCATTGTGACCAGCCTGGCTGTAGCGGCACATGAGATCCCGCAGGAAGTGGGCGATTTTGCCATATTACTGCATAGTGGGTACGCGCGAGGCAAAGCTCTCTTTTATAATATTCTGGCCAGTATGACAACGGTGTTGGGTGGTGTTTTAGCCTATTACAGCCTTGATCATATGCGTGATCAATTACCTTATTTTCTGGTCCTGGCGTCTTCCAGCTTTATCTATATTGCGGTTGCAGACCTGATTCCAACCCTGCATCAAAAAACGGAGATGAAAACGTCTTTGCAGCAGGTGTTTCTGATATTGTCAGGGGTATTCACTATCTATTTTTTGCATGGCCTGACACATGGAGAAGCGCATGCTGTGGTGAACAATCATGCGATAGAATCTTCGGTACAACAAAAACATGCCGGGCATCAATAAATCTCCCCGCATTATCCTCCGCGTATAGATTTTAAATTGTACGTATCACCCTGAAATTGTTGTCGCATTGTTATTATTGTCGGGATTAGCCTGCTTGTTTTTTTATAACCGTTTGATTTTTTTATAAAATTCAGATTGGAGCAGGATTTGCTTATATTAAAAAAAGGGCGTTTTAAAACAATAAAGCAGGTGAGTATGAACAAGATAGGCATTTTTTTTGGCACTGATACCGGCAGTACCCGGCTGGTTGCAGAAAAAATATACAATGCTTTGGGCGAGGGTATCGCAGATCAACCCAAAAATGTTAATCAAACCAGGGTTAGTGAGTTTTTACTCTACGATGCTTACATCCTTGGGTTGCCTAGCTATGGTATCGGTGACCTGCCCGGCATACAAACCGGATGTATGGAAGCAAACTGGGCGGAATTTTTATACAAGTTAGATGATGTTGATTTAACAGGGCGACGCGCAGCGTTGTTTGGTTTGGGAAATCAGCAGCGTTATGCTGATCGCTTTGCCAGCTCAATGATCAAGTTATATCATCAGGTGTATGGACTGGGTGCGGATATTGTGGGTTCATGGAGTACCGAAGGGTATCAGTTTATTCATTCTGATGCCGTTGTTGATGGCCGCTTTGTTGGGTTGGCGCTGGATCACCGAAATCAATCACACTTAACGGATGAACGGGTGAATACGTGGTTGGCAGAGGTGACGCCCAGATTGTTACCAGATACGGCTGCAGCAGCCTGATATGGACATACCCATGCAAACCCCTGCTGATAAGGATATGACACCGACAGCAGACTGTAATCAATGTCGTTACAAAGACAGCTTGCTTGCAGCACAACGTTGCAAACCGGGCGACTGCTGCGTCGTTGCGGAAAGTGGCCGTCAGATCGACCGTTTTTTTCGAAACAATCCCGGTTTTGCAGAAGAGTATATCGAAGACAGTTTTTGGGAACGTCGTGCAATAGCAGCCCGTTATCTTGCGACAAATAAATTACGTCCTTTGTTGAAAGATCCGGATGAAGCCGTGCGTCGGGTGCTGGCCTATCGTGTGCCGCTAGAATGGTTACCGGAATTAATGCGCGACAGCGATAGAGAAGTGAGGATTACTGTTGCTGACAGATTACCGGAAGATCAGTTGGAGCATATGGCCGAGGATAAAGATTATCTGGTCAGAGTATATGTTGCGCGGCGGATGCCTGTAGGTCGTCTGTTTCGCCTGGTGACTGATCAGGACGACCAGGTGCGACGCACTGTAGCTGAACGCATTCCAACGGTCAGCCTGGGCTTGATGGTGAACGATACAGAAGTGGAAATTCGCAGGATTATTGCGCGGCGCATGGACGCAGCGGATTTGGCGTTAATCAGCCAAGACCCTGACTGGACAGTACGCTATGAAGTTGCTCTGCGTGCTGAGACTGAGTTATTACAGCACATGCAACATGACGAGGATGAAGAGGTGCAACGCCTTGTTCAGGAGCGTATGGCCCACATGGACACCTGAGACGCTGTGCTGATGAACCCATAGGTAGGTTGAAAAGAAATAAAGAAGCCAAAAGCAGGCCGTTATGGATAAAAGGGACTAATTTTGAGCGAAGCCTGAACATCATAGGATGAGAGCTTCAGCCGGGTCTGTTTTCATTAGACTTAAACCCATGGTGGTAGCAATATAGCGGGTAGCGCGTGACATAATGTCAGGTGATGGTTAGGGTTGCAGTGAGCACCGGGTTTCTATTGGCAAATATATTTCAGAATTTCAACGACTTCTTCAGGAGATTGAGTCACAGCCAAGGCCGCGGCGTCAACTTCTTTTAACGGGTGGGTTAACTCCGGGGCGTGCATGACTATTAATGGAATGCCAAGGCCGCTGGCGATTCCAGCATCAAAGGCGGCATTCCACTGTTTGTAATTGTCACCAAATCTGACAATGACGATGTCTGACCGACTGAGATAGCTATTGGTTCGCAAAGCGTTAATTTTGGCAGATTTATGATCTTTCCAGAATGAATTAGATTCAGCGCCGAGGATGTTGTCGCCGACATTGTCACTGGTATCGTGGTCAAGTATTGGAGATAACACTGTAATATCAAGTGCGTGTTCGTTTATTCCATTGATGATGTGGTCACGCCAGTCGGTATGAATTTCGCCCGAGAGATAAATTGTATATGACATAAATATAAGAGAGCGGATTAAGATAGAATAAGGGGTTTACATTGTAGCAATTGAAAAACTGAATGTCTGACAGAAATATTTACAGAGTCATTTTTATTAATCAGAACAAGGTCTATGAAATATATGCCAAAAGTGTTTATCAGGGAGATCTATACGGTTTTGTGATTATTGAGGATTTTATCTTTGGGGAGCGTTCTGAGATCGTAATTGATCCTTCAGAAGATAAGATCAGGACGGAATTTGAAGGGGTGCAACGTTCATTTGTTCCCATGCATGAGGTGATTAGAATCGATCAGGTCAAACGCAGTGGAACAGCCAAGATTATTGACAATATTGAAGGGAATCGGGGGACCTCAAATGTGGCATCTCTTTACCCTGCAGGGTCTAAAAAACAGGAATAAATGTTTACTTAACTACGCGTAGATTCGGTTTGTTATTATCTGGCGGTGTGGGGGGGGTATCGTTATCATCAAGGTCGTCTTGATCGAAGACCATGCCCTTCCCGTTTTCCTTGGCATAGATGGCCAGGATGGATTTGATAGGTGCGACCACATGTAAAGGGTCGCCGGAAAAACGTGCATTAAATTCAATGTGTTCATTGCCCAGCGTCAGCCCCTGGATCGCTTCTGGCCTTATATTTAACACGATGCGACCATCTTCAATATATTTTTCCGGCAGGACAGTTTCACTTTCTTCCGCATTTACCAGTAAATGCGGGGTCAGGTTGTTATCGATGATCCATTCATATATTGAACGGATCAAATAGGGTTTGAGAGGAGTCATACTGAGTCCATCAATTGTTTTTCAGCCGGGCTTAACGAATTCTGGAAAGCATTACGGGAAAAAACCCGATTGGAATAAGCGGTAATCCCTTTGCCCAAAGATGGGATTTCAATGCCTATTGACCCCAGTCGCCATAATAATGGCGCCAGCGCACAGTCAATCAGGGAGTATTCGTCACTCATGAAATAATCTTGTGCGTCAAAGATAGGGGCCGCGGCGATCAGGCTTTCACGCAGCATTTTTTTTGCACGCGCCGCTTTTTTTTCTCCGGAATTAAGAATTTCATCATAGAGCTGATACCAGTCTTGATCGATACGTTTGATCAGCATTCTGGCATTGGCCCGCGAGACCGGATCCATTTGGTGCAGCGGAGGATGGGGAAAGCGCTCATCCAGATATTCCATGATGATTCTTGAATCATACAAAACGAGGTTTCGTTCAATCAGAGTGGGAGAAGAGCCATTAGGATTTAGTTCAAGTAGTTCTTCAGGAGGCTCATTGATGTCAAAGTATTCAACATTACAGGTGACGCCTTTTTCATGGAGCACTAGTCTGGCACAGTGGCTTAACGCGCAATCAGGAGAAGAATATAGGGTCATAACAGATAGGCAAGCGGTGAATCAGTCTCTAAGTAAAACATAATTTGAATGATAATCATGCAAAAAGCGGGGGAATTATAACACGGTTATTACAAGCGAAAGGAGAAGCTATAAAATTTGATGTATAAACACCTTGGTTTGTGGAGGGATCGTTAAACAGAAGGGAAGAAAAATGGCGCGGATAGGTGATCTGGCTATCCGCGCGCAAAGGATCAGTGAATATCTTTCCAGTATTCCCTTTTTAACAGAAAGGCGACAACGGTAAACATCAGCAGAAAAAACAAGACATATTTACCCATGCGCTCTCTTTCCAGCTGTACCGGTTCACCGGCATATTCCAGAAAATTAACCAGATCATTCACGAACTGGTCAAATTCTTTTGGAGACATCTGGCCGGCACTGATCTGTTGAAGCTCTTCAATCACGTCCTTGCCGTCTTCAGTTGCGGTGATTGCAATCTGTTCTCCCTGCAATTGCCACAACACGTTAGGCATCCCGACATCTTCAAACACCGTATTATTTACCCCCAGCGGTTTGCTTGGGTCTTTGTAAAAGCTTTTCAGATAAGTGTATAACCAGTCCGCGCCACGCGAGCGCGAGATTAGCGATAAATCAGGCGGGTAGGTGCCAAACCACTTGGTTGCATCATGTCTGTTCATCGCAGTATGCATTTTGTCGTAGATGTTCGCTCCGTATGGAGTAATGACCTGCAGTACCTCTTTTTCATCAAGCTCAAGATCAATCGCAATGCGCTTGTAACGCATATGCTTGATCGAGTGACAGCCCAGACAATAGGTGACGTAGTTTTTTGCGCCTCTTTCCAGTGATGCGTTGTCACTCAAGTCAATATCGGCATGTTCCAGCTTGACTTCACCGCCACTGGCAAACACGCTGAATGGCATCACGATTAACAGTGTTTTTATTAGTTTTTTCATATTAATTCAGGCTGTTAATAAGTTTTTTAACTGTTCGCCCCAAGACCGCAATAATGCCCGACGGATTTGGGCGGGTGACGATTTTCTTTTCTCCTGATGCGGCTTTCACTTCCTGTTTTTCCGTCATTTCATGATAAGTCTCAATCCACTCTGGAATTTTTTCCTCAATAGAAGGCTGCTCAGTCAAACGCTCGGGTACCGGTTTGGTTTTTTCCCAACGTGTGTACAATGGCATCAGCAGAAAGAAACCAAAATATATAGCGGTAAGAACGCGGGCAGCCATGGTTGCAGAAGGTGTTGCCGGTTGGGTTCCAAGGTATCCCAGTCCCAGGAAACTGATGACAAACAGTAACAGCGCTTTTTTGTAAATACCGCCACGATAACGGATAGAGCGTACTTTGCTGCGATCCAGCCAGGGAAGCAGGAACAATACAACAATGGCGCCCCCCATGGCGATGACACCGGCAAATTTGTCTGGAACGGCACGCAAGATGGCGTAAAACGGTGTGAAGTACCAGACCGGAGCGATATGCTCGGGCGTTTTTAATGGATCAGCCGGAATAAAGTTGGCGTGTTCCAGAAAATACCCCCCC
>SPJJ01013879.1_pt1 | contig 14330 bp, 11 predicted proteins | sample 3741741 | NCBI WGS metagenome assembly SPJJ01 (sample SAMN10925908, study PRJNA522277) | cold seep metagenome | isolation source: Elba SIP-enriched marine methane seep metagenome, extraction at timepoint T1 | place: Italy: coast of Elba, Mediterranean Sea | collected 2014-05 | reverse complement strand
CGCCCTCGATCAACTCCATGGTGAAGAACCACGCATCGCGTTGTCGCTGCAGCTCGTAGAGCGTGACCAGGTTGGGGTGCACGAGATCCGTCAGGCTGCGAAACTCGTTCTTGAACCGATACAGCATGGCCCCGTCCACGTGCTGCAGTTGTTTGAGCGCGACATCTACCCGGCGAACGGAGTCATACGCGCGATACACGGTGCCCATGCCTCCGGCGCCGAGCTGTTCGCCCACCACGAAGCGCTCTACCTGTCCCCCGTCCCGATGAATGGTCCGATTATACGCAAGCCCACCCCGCGGGTGCGGGCGGACGGTCGCTTGTCATCGAGACCGGTGGGTTTCAAACGCGAGCCAACGCCGTATCCGACAATGGCCCCTATTCACCTCTAACTCGTCGAGTTCCTTATGCCTTCCGAATGCCGGAGCGCTGCGCTCATCGCCGAATACGACTACCCGGACGTCGACCTTGACGACCTCGAACAAGCGGAGGCCTGGGGCCTCGAGTGAAGCGCGGTCCGATCCGTAGCGCCTAGCTCAGCACCGCCTTGGCGCCTCGAGCCGAAGCTTCTGGCTCAGCTTGTCTTGGCGCCTCGAGCGATCCACCACGCGGCCCAGCCGACGACGACCGGGCCCAGCCCAACGTACAGAAACAGCCGCGGGCTACCGTTCCACGGGGTGAAGATCAGCGCGGCAGCGCACGGCAGGAACACCGACCCCACGATGCCCAGGCGCATGAGCATCGACAAGCCCTTCGGGGTTTTGTCCGCAGACCGCCGTGATTCCTCAGCTGGCTCGCCTTCCATGATCATTCGTCTCAGGCGCGGGCCAAACAGGACCGCTCCGGCGATACCGGCGAGAACGATAATCTCTTGTAAACCAAACAAACGCAGGCGCTCCTGTGGGGACAAGCAGGCGATTAGTCTCCTCCTTGCCAGCCGGGGACGCAAGCTATTGGGCGACAGGCCTACCGGGGGGGCTCAGTAGCTGCCGCTCCACGTGGTCTCGCCACGGGCGTATTCGGCTTCACCGCTGAACCCACCTTGGGGGACGGTGATGGTGAACCCCAGGGTCTCACCGGCGTCGTTGAAGAATACGCCGACGGCGGCACCCGCTTTGAATGACGCGCCGAAAACGACGCCGTGGTTGGTGCCGGCGAGCTTGTTGTTCAGGTCAGAGTAGAAGCCAAATTCGAGAGCCATATCGAACCCTGCCGAAATGCCCACAGTCCACGCCTTGTTCGTGTAGAAGTTCGCGGTTGGTTTGCCGGCCGCGTTGGGGGTGATATCCCACGCCCAGAACTGGGTGATGTTGCCACCGCCGATGAATGAAGCATCGAACACGTATCCGAACGTGAACGTGCAGAAGTCGTCCGAGTTCGGTTGGCAGTTCAATGCGGTTTTGGCTACGCGGCGGTTCTTGGCTTTGCTTTTCGAGCCCGACGGTGCAGCGTGCGGGCGCGGAATTGCCATTAGCTGGCGGGCCGATGCGGGCTGGAATACCGGCTCACTCCACTCGTCGACCTCCGCGCGCTGCAATCGCTTGGGCATGTGGTAGGACGCCTGACGGTTGCGCTTCTTTGCCCACGGTACGATGCCGGCGGCGATTCGGTGCATGCGCTTGCGCCGCGCCTTGGCTGACTTGGCCTTGATGATCGAGGGCAGATACTTCGCCCGAGCCTTGGCGACCCTGACCAGGGCATCGATGTGGGGAGCCCACTTCTTCGTGATTCGTTTCACCTTGCGTTTGAGCCGGGCGAAATTGCGTCGTTTCTGCTTGTTAATCCACCGTTTGGATAACGAGACCTTTACACAGGCTCGCTTCACCTTGGCCAGATCCACGCCGACGACCATCGAGCGCCGATAGCCCCGGGGGCAGGTGTAGCAGCCGCCAAACGGGTGATTCATGAACGCGCCCTTGGGACAACCCTTGCTTTGACACGCACGCGCGCTGGTGACTGGGTACACGGTGCGCTGGTAGCGCGCCGGGCAACGCCAGTATTCGCCCCCACGCCGTGGATCGACGAACGCGCCCCTCGGCTTGGGTCGCTTCACCTTGCCGAGGAATTTGGCTCGAGACAAGCGCTCCCCGATGATGCGCTTGGTAGCGCACGCGCGTTTGCTCGTAACGGCGTAGGCCGTGCGCCTCGGGCGACTTCTGGGACAACGCCACCATTCGCCGCCTTTACGCGGATCGTAGAAAGCCCGACTGGGCTTCGGCATACGGACCTTGCCCAGGTAGGCAGCCTTGGCCATTCCGCCAGCTCGCTTGGCGGGCGCCCACTTGGTGCGGATCGGCAGCTTTGCTTCGGCGCTGCCGGTCTCGCCAACGATCAACACGAGCCCGAGCGCTCCGATTAATGACAACAAACGCACCAACTTCCCCCTTTTCCCGGCCACCCTATCAGCGATCGTCCCGAACGCGCGACAGCGAGCGATCGAAGAATGCGAACGGGGTTCTCAAGCGATATTCTGGCCGTGTAGCGCTCGGTCACCGACTCGGTACGGGCTGCAGGCGCTCATGGGCCCGCGTTCAGCGGCGAGTCATAAGTACGACTTGACCCGGTCTGGCACGGGTTGCGACGATCGGCTGCATGACACGCTTGGCGATCATGCACCTGAGCATCGCGGTGTGTTTGACCTCGGCTTGTTTTTATTCGGCTGACTTTACCGATACCAACTACAGCTGCTCCAACGGTCAGTGCCCGCCAGGGTTCATGTGTGTTGCTGGCATGTGCGTCGACGAGGTTGCCGACGCCGACGCTGGTAGTGATGGCGGCGTGCTGCCAGCGGCCTGCGGCACCCTGACGAACCTGACCAACGACTTCACCACTCCGGCAACCGATTGGGCGTTTCCGTACGCACAGGACGGAGCAGTGGTCGACGTCAGTGGGGGCTCGGCTCGGCTGACGATGCCGGCGACCGCCAGTGGGAGCCCGTACTGCGAGCTGGCTTCGATGCTCTACTACGATGCAAGGGGGAGTCGTTTCTTCGTCGAGATAACCGAGATGGTCGACACCAGCGACGATGCGTATGCCGGGATTCGTCTATTCAGCCGCAGCGGATACTTGATCACGTTCGCGCAGCAACGCGGTCAGCTGAATCTGACCATCGACGAAAACGGCTCCACCACAAACTCGAACTCGTCCCATTCGTACGACCCGGTGGCGCACCGGTGGTGGCAGTTGCGCGAAGACAGCGGGACGCTGTACTGGGAGGTGTCGGCCGACGGCCAGGATTGGCAAGTGCTGCACAGCGCGCCCACGCCATCGTTTGTCAGCTGGGTGCAGATGAACCTATACGCTGGCACGCTAGATGGCCTCGACGATTCGGGACAGTTCACCCTGAGTAGCTTGAACGGTGGCACCTCCGATGCACCGGTCTGGTGCGCGCCAACGACACTGGTAGACACCTTCGACGACGGTCAGGTCACGCTACCGTTGACCCGGTTTGGCTCGGCCGGTGCTTGCATGTGGGACGAGACTCCAGGCCTGCAGATTAGCGCTGCTGCGTCTGCTGGTTCGTGTGGCTACGTCTCCGGCACGTTGTTCGATCTACGTGACAGCAGTGTGAGCCTCGACATCTCCCAGATGGTCAACACCGCTGAGGATGGGCTCGTGTACTTGAGCGTGAACGAGCCAGGTTTCGCGCGCAGTCTCAACATGTATCAACGTGGTGGCCTGCTCGAGGCCGAGCGCTGCGTCCCGGCGTGCAGCGTCGTCGACAACATCGCTTACGATCCAATCGCTCACCGCTGGTGGCGTATCGCCGAGGCTGCCGGCGAGGCATTGTTCCAGACATCCCCCGATGGCCAGATGTGGACCACATTGGGGGCTGCGCCTAGCGGGTTCGACCTGTCGGGCATCGTCATCGACTTCGCGGTCGTCGGTAACGCGTCGCCGGCGGCGGCAACGTTCGATCGACTCAACTGATCGTTGACCAACACGTCGGTGTCGTCGACCGACCGTGCTGTGTTTCCAACAGGTTCCGTGTGGTTGTCACATCCTCGGAACGTGGCCTCTGACGACATGCCCATCGCGGCTCGTCGAGGAGGAACAGCTTGTGAACACGTACAGCCATGAGCAGCAGTACCAGGGGGCGGATACGGCCCAGGTCCAGGAGCAGCTACCCGCGGAGATTCCTGTTAGCAACTCAGCGGTTGCCTTCGAGGCCGCCAAGGTGCGAGCCGAGCGCGCGGCGAATGCCGGTGGGGCATCGAGCTCGGACAGTTCCAACTCCGAGCGCCCGCTTGTGCGCGTTGGGTCGACTGGCAGCGCTGTGACGATTCTACAAAACATGCTGTTGGGGCAGGGGAACCAGCTGGCGGTCGACGGAGTATTCGGTCCGCAAACGCACCAGGCGGTGACCCAGTTTCAATCCGCGAACGGGCTGATGGTCGACGGAGTGGTGGGGCCCCAGACTTGGGGAGTCATGGAGTCTCAGCAGACCCAGGCCGCACCTCCCGGGCTCGACTTCGCTATCGGCGACGCGGAAGGCAACGGCGAGCTCGACCAACCACAGCCTGTCGCAGGCGAACAACAGACGACCGAGACCACGTCACTGGTCGACGCAGGGGGAGCGCAAGCCAAGTCACTCACGGGTGACCCCGTCATCGCTGACAACGCCAAGCCCGGCGTGGACCACGCCGAGAAAGGGGCACTCCTGGCCGGTGGCTTTGCCGATCGGGGCGACTACCGAGCCAGCGGTGATGGCTTCACCGATGGTGATCTGGACCAGTTGCTCGCGGCCTACGGCGCGTTCTGGGGAATCGACGTGCGCGCCACGCCACAACCGGACGACCCCAAACAGGCGCCCGGCGCCGGAGACAGCGCGGGCAAAGGCGTTCACCTCCATCCACCCTGGGTCAAAGCCATGCAGAACGCGATCATCGGCAGGCCCAAGTGGAACGACGACGATCGCGCCACGCAAAAACTTCTGGAGTCGTTCTTGCGCGCATGGACGCGCGAGATGAACGAGGCCGTACCCGAAGGCTTGCCACCCGGCGCCGAGCAAATGTTTCATCAGATCGGCGCGAGCGAAACCAACAACGAGGCGGGGAGCCTCGGTGGATTCAAAGGCGCAGGCAACTGGTGCGGTCAGGCGTCGTCCACTGCGCTAATCGTCGGTATGTACAACCGGGGTATTCGGTTCAAAGGTGGAACGCCATCGAAAAAGTTCTTTCCCGAGCTAGCGCGGCAGATCAGCCGGTTCTCCGAGTGGGTCAAGTCCGGGGGCCAAGCCGTTGGTGGCAAGACCGCGTGGACGGCTCCGGTCGAGCCGGGCGATATCATCAGCGTGGTCAACGGTGGGCACCAGGGCCCGTTGTCCGGTCACGTGGCGACGGTCGTGGGCGAGGAAGGCGACAAGATCTTCTACGTCTCGGGTAATGCCGCGGGCGTTCATGGGTTCGAAGGGGCGGTACGCGTCGAGGAGGTGACCCGGGAAGTCCCTCCTGCCAACTACGACTGGTTGACCGTTGGTGGTCGAGGCAACGACTACGCCGAGTTGGGACAAACAGCGTCCGCACAGAACAAGGCGGCCGACGCGACCCATGCCGAAATCGACGCCAAGACCGCATTCATCTTCGCCAACTTGCCGGCGGAGCTGGCCACGGTCACCGACCTCAACGTGTTGCTGACCAAGCTGCTGTCGTCGCCCACCGCGGTTCTCGGCAAGTCGGCGCTCATCGGCAACATTCGCGAGGTCCTCGAGCTGCAGGCCAAAGCGACCGGCCATCGCTCGGCAGCTCTCGCCGCCCAGGCGAAGCGGAAGGGAATGGAAACTGACAACACCGGTCTGCCGGTCAGTCGGAGCGACTTGCGGTTCCGGAACAATCCGGGAAAGTTCGCGCCAATCGATCCAACCAGCTCATGGGTGGTGTCCATCATCAAGTCCAGCGGGCTGACCAAGGCGGCCATGCTCGGCAATAAGCAAGTCGGCCTCGTGCCCACGGATCCGGCACTCGAGGTCGGCCCCACCCTCGCCGAGCAGTGCCCAGACGCACCGCCGGAGCTGATCAACAACAGCTGACGTGGCCCGCTGCAGGCACGGCTGTGGCCGCGCGCGCTGAGCGATTTCGAAGTTTCTTCTGAAACCGTGATCGAATGGCGCGGTTTTGTATCTGTCGGGACATGAGCCGTTTGCGTGTACTGAATCCGTTCAAGTTCGGGCTGTTGTCGTTGTTGGTCATGTCGTCGCTGGTGCTGGCGTGCGGAACCGTGCGCGAGGAGGTCGACGATGCGGCTGTGCCCGCCGCGGACGCCGGCGTGGTCGATGCCGTCGCCATCGATGCGAGCCCGGGGGCGATCACGTTGCGCTCCGGCCGCGTCGGCCCAGTGGGAGGACCGCTAGGGGACGGCAAGTTGCGATTGCGGGACCACGGTCTACAGCTCGGGGCTCAGTCATGCGCGGACAACCACTGTGTACAAGGAGATGTACGATGAATCGCTCGACCTACGCACTCGGCGCCCTCACCTGCGCCGCCCTGCTTTGTGTTCCCGTCCAAGCCCAGGCCGATGGCATCCCGCAGGACGACACCTTGTTCTACACGGGTGTTCTGGAAACCAACGCGGGTAACGTCGTCACTGGCGACTACATCATCTCGGTGAAGTTGTTCAGCGACGGCTCGGGTGGCACTGAGCTTTGTCAGACCACGCCGTCCGGGAGCACGTCCGTCGTGTCCGGTCGCTTCCGCATCGCCCTGTCATCCAACTGCGTCGATGCTGTGAGCAACAACAGCAATGTGTGGGTCGAAGTCTCCGTCGACGGAGGCGTGCTCGGGCGTGCCAAGTTGGGAGCCGTGCCCTACGCTGTCGAGTCGGCGAACGCTCAGATGTGTCGCGCCGTGGAAGTCGGCGCCATCGACGACGCCAGCATCAGTAGCACCGCGAATATCTCTCCGGCGAAGATCGCGGGCACCGCGGCGACGCTCACTGGAGATCAATCGTTCGACAACGGTGTTCTGTTCATCGACGCCACGAACGATCGGGTCGGCGTTGGCACCGACACGCCGACGATGATGCTCGACGTTGCCGGGCCAGCGCGGATCGAGGGCCGCCGGGTGCCGTTCGCAGTCGTGGCCGATGTGTGCGCGTCTTCCAGTTGCACCGCCACATGCCCCGCAGGCACGACGGTAGCGATGGCGTTTGGCTTTCACGGGTTCGATGGCAATACGTCCGATTCTCACGCCTGGGCGTGCGGAGGTGCGTGGGAATGGGCTGGCAGCTGTCTCGGCCAGTCGTCCTGCACGATCGCCACACAGTGCTCATCGTCATCGGTGCGCCTGCATTGCTGGTAGGTCTACGGCCTGCGCGCTCGCGCGAGCACTACTGGTAGGTTCACGGCTTGCGTGCTCGCGCAAGCAGCTGGTCGGTCTTGGCTCGAAAGAAGTACGGCGGTTTTAGTTTGCCGCCCAAAGCGAGCGCCCGCTGCAACGCCTCTACCGCCTTGCCGCGTTGGCCCAGGGCCAGATAGCACTCACCCAGGTCGGCGTGTTGTTGAGCGAGTAGACCATTGTTCGCCCCGAGGGCCTTCGTCCACGCGTCGATCACCCGCAGTAACAGGTCTCGCGCCGCTTTGTGGTTGTTCGTTCGCATCTCGATAGTGGCGAGGGTCGACCAACCGATCGCTTTGTCCGGGTGGTTGCCGGGAAACGCTTTGTCCCAGATCGCCAGGGCGCGTTTGACCAATGCCCTGGCTGCGTCGACGCGGCCGCGTTCCAGCTCGACCTTGGCCTGTTTGTCCACACTGTAGGCCACGGCCGGAAACGAGCTGCCGTGTTTGCGCGCAATGGCGCGCTCGGCGCGGCGAAACAGCTCGAGGGCCGACTTGTAGCGTTTCTTGACGAGCTCGATGTCTCCCAGGTTGTTGAGAATCTCCGGTGGTGTTGACGCCCCGCCATAGATGCTGTCGGCGCGTCGCAAGGTGTCGCCGGCAGCGTCGAGGTTGCCGTTGCCTTGTTGAACTTTGCCGAGCACGGTCAGCACATCTGCCACGCGTGGATGCATCCGGCCCAGCCTGGCTTCGCGCATGCCGAGCACCTTACGTAGTAGTGATTCCGCCTTGGTTAGCTCATGCACGCGCATCAACAGAAACGCACGGGATTCCATTGTTGCGGCCAGGTTGAACCGGTCGTTCAGCTGTCTGTACAAGCGAATCGCCTCAGCGTTGCGGCGTTTCGCAGCCTCGAGGTCGCCACGGTTGGCGAGCAGGGTGGCAACCTGGCCCTCGAACTCGGCCTTTACAGCGCGTTCTTCGCCCACGCGAATAACCGCGGTTTCCGCGGCCGCCAGCATGGCCTTCGCCTCGTCTAGTTTCTGCGCCAAGGTCAGCGCCCCCATAAGGCGCATCGTGGCGAGGGCAACCAGGCGATCGTCTTTTGCGGCGGCTGCCGCCTTGCCCGCCGCTTCCAACGAAGTACGAGCCGCGGCAAACTTTTGTGTCATCTGAAGCAACCAGCCGGCGAGTAGGTGAGCTTCCGCCCGGAGCACCGGGTAGGTCGCCGCGGGGTCGGCGAGTACCAGGCGAGCGCCGAGCAACGCTTCGCGGTACTTGCCGGTGTACGCCAAGACCTGTGCCTTGGCGAGCTGGACCATGGCGGCGGTCAGCTTGGTAGTGTCGCTGGGCAGCGCTGGCCGACCGGCCAGCCTGTCCACGTTGGCGCAGTGTTCGAAGCTGGGCAATTTGTCCACAGCGTCGACCGCTTTCAGCACGACAGCGCGTTCTCCCCCGGACAGCTGCTCGATCAGTGATTCCACCCGGCCCACGCTTCGTTTGATGCACAGCATGCGCCGATCGAACAGCTGAGTGGATTGGCCAGCGTCGTCGGCGCTCTTGCAGGCCGCCGTATATACGCGCTTGCCCACCCGCAGATGTGCGTCGACAGCGCGCTCGACGCGGTTGAATGTGTCGCGGCCCAACCGTCGATCCGCCGAATCAAACGCGCCACGGGCTTTGCCGCGCTGGGCGTCGGTCCACACAGCCGCCAACGCGTCGGCGCGCACCAGGCAGCGTTTCTGGCGAGTGGCTACGTCATTGTTGGCACCGCTGCGCGTCGCGGTTACACCGATAGCCACGCCGGCGGCTACCGCTACAGCGGCGAATACCCCCGCGCGCAGCTTACGTCGACGCGCACCGTCTACCAGTGCGCTGAGCTCCTCGACCAGCGCATCCATGCTGGGCAGTCGCTTGGCCGGGTTCGGATCGAGTCCGCGCAGCACCAGGCGTCGCAGCGCAGCGGGTACCTTCGAACTCGCTGGTTCGTCGGCGAATGTTCCGGCGGTTACCGCTTCGACCAACTCGATGCGGGACGTCCAGGTGCACGGATGCTCGCCGTAGAGAGCCTCGTACAACGCCACGCAGAAACTGTACTGATCACTGCGGGCGTCGGCGGCGTCACCGCGGTGTTGCTCAGGGGCCATGTAGAACGGCGTGCCCAGGAGCGCGCCGGTTCGCGTCAGCGTCGATGACAGTTCCTCGTCGGGGAAACCCAGGACCGCGGGTTCGTCGGCATCGTCGCCAGTCCGGGCCAGGCCAAAGTCGATGATTCGCGCCTGACCATCATCGCCGACGACCACGTTGCTCGGCTTGAAGTCCCGGTGTACCAGCCCGCTTCGTTCGACCTCTGCCAAGCCGCGGGCGACCTGCAGGTACATCTTGGCCAGCTCACGCCACGAGCGCGGCTGCTGTTCTTGCCATTGGCGCAGAGTCGTTCCGTCGACCAGGGCCATCGCGAGGAACACCTGGCCTGCGATCTCTCCAGCGTCGTAGACGGCCACTACGTTGGGGGGCGCGAGTTGGGCAAGCGCCCGCGCCTCTCGCAGCAGTCGCGCTCTGCCTTTCTCGGTGTCGTTGCCCCGACCCAGGCGGATCAGCTTGAGGGCGATCTTGCGATCGAGTTGTGGGTCGTGGGCGGCGTACACCGAGCCCATGGCCCCTGCGCCGATCAGCTGCAAGACGCGAAACCGGCTGAACATCACCGACTCGGGGGCAGTTCCGAACAACCGCGCTTGGACTTCGGCACGGGTCAGTTCGGCCGCGATATCGCGGGCATCGGCCACAACTGGATCATGCCGTGGGGGGCGGGCCCGGGCAAAGCACTGTTTTCAACTACCGTGCTGTCGAAACCGGCGGAATCACCGTCGACCGCCCAGTCCGAATGGCTATCATGGGCATGTGGGCGACGAAGAGCTGCTCCGCCAATGGCGGGAGGGTGACAACAGCGCCGGACAGCAGCTGTTCACTCAGTACTTCGACGACATCTACCGGTTCTTCAGTCGAAAACTGGGCGGGACCGACGTTTCAGATCTGGTCCAGCGTACGTTTCTGCAGTGCGTAGAGAGCCGCGACGCGTTTCGCGGAGAATCCAGCATCCGCACCTATCTTTACGCCATCGCGCGCAACGAGCTGTACCAGTTCTTCCGTCGCAAGACCAAACACAACAAGCTCGACTTCGGGGTGTCGTCCCTGGTCGCTCTGGGCGAGTCCCCGAGCACGCGCATGGCTCGGCAGGGCGACAACGCGTTGTTGCTGCGCGCTCTAGAACAAATCCCGCTGGAGCTTCAGTTGATCGTCGAGCTCAATTACTGGGAGGGGCTCACGGGACCGCAGCTGGCGGAGGTACTCGGCATTCCCGAGGGCACAGTGCGCTCGCGCCAGCGCCGAGCGTTGGAGAAACTGCGCGAGGTCATCGCGAAGATCAGCCTGCGCGACAGCGGCCGCTGGGCCACCGCCGAAGACATCGAAACCTGGGCGCGGTCGCTTCAGCCGTACTCTGACGAGTAGGCCACGTCGTTATTTGTCGCAGCGGATGGCGCTGAAGTCGCCGGCGATCTCGAGCTTGTAGTGGCCGTGGCTGGCCTTGCCGGAGATCGTGCCGGTGAGCGGGGCGTCGGTTGGTGGCATCGGGGCGTTGAGCTTGATCGTGAAGCCTTTGTCCACCGTGGTGAGCAGCTTGCCGGTTGCGTCGCCACCCATGTCCAGGCCCCCGGCGACGACCCCGCGTGCGGCCTTCAGCTTCAGGTTTGGATCAACATTCGTGAACGCGAAGTCGAACGAAAAGATCGCGTCCGAGGATATGGACGGCGGCTCACATCGGGTCGGGCTGGTTGAAAACTCGACGGTTCGCACCTGGTCGCCATCCGACATGCCGCGTCTGACCACCCGCGCCCCCTTGAAGATCAGTTTTCGACCGGCGTACGTCGCCGTGAGGTTCTGTTTTCTGACTGGCGGCAGCTTGTTGGTGCGTTTCCCGACTGGGCCGCAGCTTTTGGTATCGAAGCTTCCGGTGACCTTCCAGCCCAGGTAGTCGTAGCTCAGGGTGCCTTTGATCGCGGCGCCCCGCTCGTGTCCGATCGTGGTGAAGTCGATAGTGCCCTGGCTGCGCGTTCGCAGCCGCCATGTAGTCGAGCCCGTCGGTTGCCACCAGGGGATCAGGGTGAGCCCAAATGTGTTTGGTTCGAACATCGCTTCGGTGACCTTGTTGCAGTCGAGGGGCTTGGGGCTGAATAGCAGGTGGATGGTTTGAGTGCCCGGGTAGGTGTAGGCGACAGCGTGGGCGAGCGTTGCCGGTTTACCCTCGTTCGTCGCCGTGAGCTTGGCGGTCGGTCCGCTGGTGATGACGTTCGCGCCCGGCGTTTTGCCGTTGGGGCTGTTCGCCTCCGGACGAACCGCGGCAGGCTTGTCAGCCACCGGCTTCGGTTTGTCGTTCGAGGTCTTGTCCCCGCCGCAACCGACGAGCGCCAGAGCCAATGAGATGGTCAACGCGCGTGTCATTATTGCTCTATAACACCGTGCGCCAGGGGCCAGGTCAGTCTACGTGCTTGAGGCTCGGGTGGCCGCCGACCAGGTTGCGCAGACGAGCAGCCAGCGCCGGCTTTATCTGCCGATCCAGCGCGTGCAGGGTCTCGATCGAGCCATTGTTCGCCAGGGCGCGCTCGAACTTCTTGAACCCCTTCGCCGTGTAGCCCCACCAGCGCGTGCCCAGCTCGGTCAATGTCGTGGTGTTGGTGACTAGCTCGGCGAGGGCCTTGTCCACCGAGTCACGAAACTCAGGACGCGGGTGCAGCCCGGATAGATTCAGTGTGGTCAGCGCTCCGTGGCGCGCCGCAGCAGCGAGGACATCGCCGAGATACTTGGTTCGCTTGGCGCTCCCTTGAGTCAGGTCCAACTCGGTCAACTGAGGCAGCGCGTCGACTAGTTGGCCGACGTATCGCAACGGCGCACGGCGCAGGCGTCGCAGCCCGGTGGCTTTGCTCAAGGCCGAAACCCCGTCATCGGTCAGGCCCTCTGGCCCGACTAGCTCGCGCAACCGTGGATTGCCGGCGATTTGCTCCATGAAACCTGGAATTTGGTCATCGTCGAGCTCCCAGTCTTCCAGGTTGAGCACGCGCAATCGCTGGCTCGAACCCAACGCGCGCGCGATCAGCTGCGCGCTGGTTGAGTCCGCCTCGCCGTCCAGGGTGATGGTTTCTGCGCAAGCGATTAGCGCTGGCAACGCGTCCGCCGCTGGTCCGGCTTTGAGGTCGAGCCCAGTGAGCGTGAGCGACGACAGCTGGCGCCCTTCGAGTGCGCGGCACACGGCCAGAACGGCTTCGTCGGACTCGAGGGGGCCGATCGCGAGACTGTGGATTTCGGTGTTGCGCTCGAGGCCATCGCAGATGGCTTGCACACTTGCGGGACTGTCATCCAGCTGCTTGACCTCCAGCGAGCGTAGCGACTTGGACCCCGCGATCAGCTCGGCGACGACCGGCGCGGTCTTGTCATCGCACAGCGAACGCAAGACCAATGATTCGATGCTCCCGCTCGCGGTGATCGCGTCGGTCAGGGCGGCCATGTCGGCGGCGGTGGGCTCGTCTCGCGCCTGGCTAATCTCCAGGGCGGTGAGCTTGGTACCGGCGATCAATCGGGCCACGTGGGGCCAGCCATCCTCGCCAATTCGATTGCGCACGATCTCGAGGCTGCGCAAACTGTCGTTGCCCGCGTACGCGTCTGCGAGTGCAGCCAGGTGCGCCGCTTGCAGACCGTAGATGTGGGGGGAATCGAAGCGCAACCTGCGCAGGCTGGCGGTGCCTGCGAGGGCTCGGGCAAGCGTGGCGAACGGCCCCGGTTCAAAATCGTACTGGGACAGATGAACGTCGGTGATACCGGCGTCGGGTTGTAGAGCGGCGACCATGTCCGGGATGTGTTCGTCCTTCGGCAAGTCGAAGACCGCGTGCGCGCTCAGCCAGCCGGCGTAGGTCCACGGCCCGACGTCGCCCTTGATCGCGGGGGCAGGTGCCGAGGTGTCCGGGTCGGCTAGCAGTGTTTCTTGCAGCTGTGCCCGCAGTGCCCCCTCGGCAAACGCGGGCTCGCTGGCGATGTCTCCATCGAGGGTCGCGGCCGACAAGTCCAGATGGGTCAGGGCGGGCAGGCCGTCTGCGGCGAATAACGTGGCGAGCGCGTTGGGCTCGACGCATACGCCGTGAACATCTTCGGTCAGCGTCCAGCGCAGCCGGGTCAATTTCGCCAGCGCTGCGGGCGCGTCGAAGAATGACGCGGTGATCGGGATGCCGACCATGTCGAGCCGCTCCAAGCCGCGATGGCTGATAGTGCCGAATAGGCTGTTACATGCCAACGACAGCGAGCGCAGGTCGGGTAGGGCGTCGTCCAGCTGTCCGTCGGGTAGCACTGGCTCGTCTGCCAGTTCGTCGCTGGCGTCGAAGTCTACTTCGGCAATTGCGAGCTCCGTAATGCCCAACCGCGGCGAGCGAATAATCCCGGCGATGGCGTCGCCGAGTTGGTCGGAGGCGGTGACCTTGACCTCGAGGCTGGTCAGCGTGGGTCGAGCGTCGAGCCAGGTAGCAAGCTCGTTGGCGGTTGCGCCGGGGCCGAGCACGACGCTCGCTTGCCCGCGGTTGTCGGTTGCCACCTGGATGCCGCTCGGCAGTGCTCGTGGTTTCATTCCCATGGCCGCGGACTATACCCAAAAAGCGTGGACGCTCACGGCAATGGAGGAGCAGGTGGGCTCACGCGACACGAAGTGAAGGCGTGGTCGCCTGGGGGGCGGCGACCACGCCGGAGGGGGGCTAGCGGCGGCGGAAGCGGTACGAGGACCGGAAGCTGCGGCGAAAGGTGCGCCGCGGGCGGTAGGTGCGCCGGTACGTACGCCGGTAGGTGCGCCGCGGGCGGTAGGTGCGCCGGTAGGTGCGCCGGTACGTGCGCCGCGGGGTGTAGCGCTTGCGGTACGTACGCCGGTAGGTGCGCCGCGGGGTGGAACGCTTGCGGTAGGTGCGGCGAACCGTGCGGCGGGGCCGATACTTGCGGACGGTGCGGCGGGGCCGATACTTGCGCACGGT
>SPJJ01046829.1_pt1 | contig 14333 bp, 9 predicted proteins | sample 3741741 | NCBI WGS metagenome assembly SPJJ01 (sample SAMN10925908, study PRJNA522277) | cold seep metagenome | isolation source: Elba SIP-enriched marine methane seep metagenome, extraction at timepoint T1 | place: Italy: coast of Elba, Mediterranean Sea | collected 2014-05 | reverse complement strand
GGGTTCAAACACAGTTTGAATTTGTTCATGGCTTAAGCCACACCCACTATCATATACCCCCAGCTCAACAAAATGCGCATTATTTCGTTGCACTGCTTTGAGGGAAACAATGATCTGCCCTTTGTTATCCATCGCTTCCAATGCATTTTTTATCAAATTATGTAAAACCTGACGAATAGTATCCGGATCAACTTCAACCAAGGTCGTTGACTTGTCGTGTTGCAATAAAATTTCAGCCTGTCCTTGTAAGGAATATAAATGTAACACTTCCTGCACCAACGCTAACAAGTCGATGTGTTTCACCTGTTTTTTGGACGGTTTGGCATAGGCTGTAAAATCATCCACCATACGTTTCATTGCTTCAACCTGTTGAATAATAGTGCGCGATGAGCGTTGCAACATTTCTGCTGAAGGCGCTGATAATTCAGTCGATAATTTTAGCTGCAAGCGCTCGGCAGACAGTTGAATCGGGGTCAATGGATTTTTTATTTCATGCGCCAAGCGCCTGGCCACCTCACCCCAAGCGGCATTTTTTTGCGCTTGAATCAAATCTGTCACATCATCAAACACAACAATGGCACCCATGCGCCCGCCACTTTGAGAAAATAACGGCGTCCCCCGACATAACAATTCCTGACGTCCATTCACACCCAGAAAAGCAATACGTTGCTCCCAGATTTCATCGGCTTGCTCCAACAACGCTTGTATCTGGGTGAGTAAATCAGCCAGATCTAAATGTTTTTCCGCAACCTCATTCAAATCATGGTCAACAAAGTGACTGACCGGAATATGCAAAATTCGGTATGCCGCCTGATTAGCTGTGCGAATTTTATTACCGGGATCAAAACTGATCACTCCAGTGGTCAGGTTAGCCAAGATGGTTTCAAGATAAGCTTTTTGACTTTCTACCTCAAAACTGGCTGAACGCGCCTCATCCCTCGACTGCGAAATGCGCGTTGTCATCATATTGAAAGATTCCACCAGAAAACCCAGGTCATCATGTGATTGAACCGTCAATTGCTGGCGATAGTTTCCACTGGCTACCGCTTGCGTACCTTTTACCAATGCCTTCACCGGCGCGATAATATTGCGGATAATGATAAATGCTAACCAGATGGACGCAAGTAAACTCAGTAACAAAACCAGCGACAAGGTTAAAGAAAAACTGGTTTTTAACGAACTTCTTAAAAACGTCATTTCCTGATATCGCACATAGGCAAATTCAATGGAATCCGCCAAGTCTGCAATGCGTATTGGTACAGAATATAAAGCCTGCAGGAAACGCGGCTCATCATTGTCAACTTCAACAATCACCCGGATCATCATTTCCTCTTGCCCCGCGTCAATGGCAAAAAACTGATTATTTTGCTTTAACTGCAACCACACCTGCTCATCTGGCAATTTCGGCAATATATCACTCGGATTAATACTGCTGGAAGCAATAATTCTACCCTGTCCGGAAAACACGGCAAGTTCCATTGATTCCAGCGTTTCTCGCCAGGCAGAAATTTCCAGTGCGGTTAAGGTCTCTGATTTGTTGGCCAAACTGTCTGCCGCCACGCGGGTCTGTTTAATATGCCAGCGGATGCGTTGATCTAATGAGGCCTGACTCAACTCTAATGCGTCGTCCATTGCACGGTCAATTTCCACGTTAAACCAGCTGTTAATGCCCTGATTGAGAAATTGCACAGAAAAATAAAAGACGATGGCAGCAGGCGCTAATGCCTGCAACACGAACAGCATCAACATACGCGTGGTTAAACGCGAGCCCGCTTCCTTCTTTTTTAACTGCCGCGCCAATGAATATAGATTGACCCCGATCAACGCGACCAGAATAAACGAGCCCAATGAATTCACCAGCAACAGCCATGAATACATCTCACTTAATTCAGAAGACTCCTGTGAGGCAGTACTCATCAACTGCAGTGACAGCAAAACCAGCCCCAGCACAAACAAGGCGGAAGCACCGACCGGAAACTTCAGTTTTGAAAATGCCATATCAACCAATCACTCGACAAATCCCACTGTTCTTTAAAATAAGATTCAGGGCGCAGTGGTACCGGCAAAAACTCCCTGTCGAAATATATTTTTAACGCTAAACGCCAGTTTGTTTCGCCCTGCTCAAGCGAAATAGGTAACGGTAGTTTTTGGATATGCGTTAAATAATCCATCATGCCGTGGTAACTCACAAACATTTCCAGTTTACCGGTGTATTTATTCTCCACGGTGTAGTGGTTTAATAGCGCATGGTAGCTCACTACCAGAGGGAGGTTAATTTCATCAATGCGGCTATACCAGAACAGGCCACGCTGTTGAATTTCTATGTGTACCACCCACGACAACGGAATACCTTTGTGAATGGCTTGTTTTGCCAATGCACTGATGGCAAACTGCATCTCCAGATCGAGTAAATAGCTGTCCTCCTGTTGCGTCACATGCACTTTTTTTATGGCTGTTTTTTTCTGTTCGGCACCCACCGCTAAAGAAGTCACAACAACGGCATTTAGCAACACCCACATTAAGCATCTTAGCGAGATCACGTCCACACTACGGGGTCTTCCGCAAGCGGGCATAATAAAAACCATCCATAGCCTGAGAACCCGTTAAAACCTGGCGTCCCACTGCCTGCTCCCAGCCCCAGTCGGCCTTGATTTTTACTTCTTCAACATTCTCATGGCATTGCATAAAAGCCAGCATCTGCTGTTCATTTTCCTGCTTTAACACTGAGCACGTTGCATACAGCAAAATCCCATCGGGCTTTAATAATGCCCACGCTGTTTCCAGTATTTTTCGCTGCAACGCGACCATTTCTTCAATATCGGTCTCCCGTCGCAACAATTTAATGTCAGGATGACGACGAATGACCCCTAATGCAGAACAGGGAGCATCCACTAAAATTCTGTCGAACTGCCGCCCCTGACACCAGTCCCCGCTTAAGCTGGCATCAGCCGCCACTAATTCAGCTTCAAAATTCAGGCGATGCATATTTTCTCTGACCTTGTCCAGACGTTGCTCATCAATATCTAGTGCTACCATGTTTTGCAGCTCGGGTTGTAGCTCCAAAATCGCCGCCGTTTTTCCACCAGGCGCCGCACACATATCTAGTACTGAGTGGGCACTCTGAACATTTAACAATCGTGCCGCCAACTGCGCTGCGGTATCCTGTAAAGACACCAAGCCCTCAGCAAAGCCAGGCAATTTCTCAACACGACAAGGCTTATCAAGCGTAACAGCCGTATTACATTGCCGCACCGTTTCGGCCACGATCTCTTCTGCGTTTAGCAACTGCACATAGTCTGCCCGCGATATTTTGTTTAAATTTATACGCAAGACCATTGGAGGATGTTGGTTATTTGCTTTCAATATCTGTTGATAGTTTTCCGGCCAACATTTTTTTAGGGCATCGACCATCCATTGTGGATGAGCAAGTTCAACGGCTTTCTGCCCTTTGACCTGCTGCTCAAGTTCATCACGGCGTCGAATATAATTTCTCAGTACCGCATTCACCAAGCCGCGAGCCCAGGGCTTTCTATCCAATGCCGAGACAGTTTCAGTCACCGCAGCATAGTCTTTTACCCGCATAAAACGCAGTTGGTACAAGCCCAGCATCAACTGAATTCTGACATCGGCATCTTTAGCTCTCAACGGTTTATCCATCAATTTACCGAGCATATATTCCAACCACACATATTGTCGGCACACGCCAAAACACAAGGCCTGCACAAACCCCCAGTCTTTATGGTCAGGAAAATTGGGCTGCATTTCAGCCAGTGCAGCGGTCATTGATCGCCCGTCTTTTGTTATCTGTAGCAACACTTTGGCTGCAGCATTACGCGATTTCATGATTTTCCAGCTTAATGTCTTCTAACGAATGCGCATGGCTAAACGCCTGTATATCCATGCGTTTCCCCCCTGGTAATTGCACTTCAAGCAATCTTAACCAACCCTCTGCGGTGGCCACATCAACCTGTTTATCATGGCAATGCACCTCCCCGGGTTGACTGTCAACCGTGCCTTGCACGGCTTGTGCTTTCCAGATCCGCATCACTTTGCCCTGATAACGCGTCTGCGCCACAGGCCAGGGATTTAACCCTCGCACTTTCCGTTCCAACTCAATCGCTGGGGTATTCCAATCCAGCAAGGCTTCCTGCTTAGTGAGTTTTTCAGCATACGTCACCAACGCTTCATCTTGCGGCTCGGCCTCAAGCGATCCATCAAGCATCTGCGCAAGCACTTGTCGTAGCCCCTCTGCCCCCATGTCCGCCAAGCGGTCATGCAAATCTGCTGTTGTATCCTGCGCCGTAATCTCACATGCTTGCTTAAGCAGCATATCGCCCGCATCCAGTTTTTTCACCACTTGCATGATGGTGATGCCGGTTTCTTTATCACCCGCCATTAATGCGCGATGAATGGGCGCTGCGCCGCGCCAACGCGGTAAAAGTGAGCCATGTATATTGATACAGCCGTATTTAGGTGTATCCAGCACCGCTTGTGGCAAAATTATGCCATACGCAACCACCACCATAAGGTCGGCCTGTAAGCTGTTTAACTGGGCAAGGTCCTCTTCAGTTTTCAAGGTCTGCGGTTGTAATACCGGTATCCCTGCAGACGTTGCCAGGCTTTTGATCGGGCTAGGGGTAAGCTTGCGTCCACGCCCGGCAGGCCGGTCAGGCTGCGTGTAAACGGCGCACACAGTATGTGGTGAATCAATCAGTGTCTGTAAGGCTGGAACAGCGAACTCCGGTGTGCCGGCAAAAATTATCTTCAATCCTTTTTGCTTCATTCAGCATCCGCCTGTTGCCGTTGTCTCTTGTGCTCTTTTTCCAGTTTGGACTGAATACGCTTGCGTTTGAGAGTAGATAAGTAATCCACAAATAATTTACCGTCCAAATGATCCATCTCGTGCTGGATACATACCGCCAATAAATCATCGACGTGTAACTCACACTGTTCGCCTTGTGGGTTCAACGCTGTCATCTTGATTTTCTCTGCACGTTTCACTTTTTCAAAAAAACCCGGTACAGACAAACAGCCTTCTTCAGACTCTTCATCACCCTCACTTGCTACAATTTTTGGATTTATCAAGCAAATGGGGTCATCTTTTTCTTCACTGACATCAATCACGATCACGCGTTTATGAACATTCACCTGAGTCGCTGCCAGGCCTATACCACGCGCGTCATACATCGTTTCCAACATATCATCAACCAGCTGCCTGATTGAATCATCCACTGTCTCGACCGCCTTTGCGACCGTTCTTAATCGTTTATCTGGAAACTCCAGAATTTTCAGTTTACTCAAACCAGCACACCTCAATACATCATTTAATCGGTAGATTTTAACCAAATCCGATAAAAATCTAAATGCTATTCATTCACAGCTGCCTTTAAAGCAGTTATATGACCCAGCTTTCTGTCACACACACGCCAAATAGTGTGATTATTCTGCTGTTCCTGAATAACACATCTGGATTTATAGCTAATTTAATCTAGACTTTTGACTGATAAAGCAGAGCATAAATCCCGGCTAACGCTTGCGTTATTTGCTTTCTGCTCACAACTTTACCGCTAACCTCAGGAACAATCATGGCTATTCGTGCATTAACCGGAATACTGGCAGCCTTTTTAATAAATGCTGTAGCTATTGCCGATACGCTTAAAATCAACCCTTCACACCCGCAACACTATACCGTGGTTGAAGGTGACACCTTGTGGGATATTTCAGGAAAATTTCTTGAAAACCCCTGGCAATGGCCGCAACTGTGGAATAAAAACCAGCATATAAAAAACCCACACCTGATTTATCCAGGCAATACGCTGTACTTTTCCATTGTGGATGGCAAACCACAATTAAGTCTGACTCGTCCCGGACATGTCAAACTTTCACCCAATATTCGTGAAACCCCCGTAGAAGAAGCCATTTCAATCATTCCTGCTGATGCCATTGCACAATTTCTAACCTCCCCCAAAGTTGTCAGTGAACATGATCTGGAAAATTCACCGTATGTTATCGATTTTGTCGGTGAACATTTAATTGCCGGGGCAGGAGACCGGGTTTATGTGCGAGCTATAAACAACCCACGTGGCCTAGCCTACACAGTCTATAGAAAAGGCCAACCCTACGTGCGCCCGGGCAGCAATGAACCTCTTGGCTATGAAGCAATGTTTGTTGCCGATACCACGCTACAAAATGCAGGAGATCCAGCCACCCTCTTAATTAACAAATCAAACCGCGAAGTACGCATTGGCGACCGTCTGATGATCAGCAGTGCAGGTGAGCTGGCGTTAAATTACTTTCCAAGACCACCCAAACATGCCGTTTATGGAAATATAATCAGCGTCCTTGATGGCGTCAGCCAGATTGGTCTATACAATATTGTGGTGATAGACAGAGGCGAAACGGATGGCATTGAAACCGGCCATGTTTTTGATATTTATCGCCGAGGCCGACTGGTAAAAGACCCTTTCCTGGAGAAAAACAAACAACACATTGTCAAATTACCCGATGAAATCGCCGGTTCATTGATGGTTTTTCGTACATTCCACAAAGTCAGCTATGCAATCGTGATGCAAGCAAATGCTGCGATTCACATCAATGACATCATCATGACCCCCTGAAATGGGCCAAGCGTTTGACAATCCCATTCAATAATTCATACTCTTAGGTAGATCATTGCTAGGGGGTATGAAGAATTTTATTGCGCCAATGGAAAATCCGCTAAGCATACTTTTCTTTCATCCATTACCCGCGTATCCCTAGTTGAAGACTGCCCACAACGATTCTCGCAAATACTGGCTGGCCATGTTAAGAACACATGGCTTAGGCAGCAAATCCATTCACCAATTATTACAACATTTTTCGCCAGAACAGGTTTTCACCGCCAATCACTCACAACTTGCCAAACTGGGGATTAAACCCGCCGTTATTGACGCTCTACAAAGCCCCGACTGGCCGTTGATTGAGCAAGACCTGGCCTGGCTCAGCCAAACCGATCACGATATTGTCACACTCACCGAGCCAGACTATCCAGCATTACTCAAAGAAATCATCAATCCGCCGCCGGTTCTGTTTTTACGTGGTAACCGCGACTTATTGAATGTGCCACAAATTGCCATCGTAGGCAGTCGCAACCCTTCAACGGCGGGCTCGGAAACCGCTTTTGAATTTGCCAAAGCGCTGGCAGCCGTCGGTTTAACCGTCACCAGCGGCTTAGCACTTGGAATAGATGCAGCCGCTCACCAGGGCGCCTTGCGAACCGGTGCGACCATTGCCGTTGCCGGTACCGGGCTGGATCGCGTGTACCCTGCTCGCCACAAAACCCTGGCGGAAAACATTGTCGAACATGGCCTGATAGTGTCTGAATTTCCACCTGGCACCACCGCAAAAGCCAACCATTTCCCGCGTCGCAATCGCATCATCAGTGGCTTGTGTATGGGCTTATTAGTAGTCGAAGCCGCCAAACAAAGTGGTTCACTAATTACTGCACGCTTGGCTCTTGAACAAAATCGAGAAGTTTTTGCTATACCCGGTTCTATCCATAACCCTTTAGCACGGGGTTGCAATGCTCTGATCAAAGAAGGCGCAAAACTGGTCGAAACCAGTGAAGATATTCTGGAAGAATTAGGCATGTATAATCAACAAGATAGCCTTCAACACACAGAAAATTTGCAAACAGGACTTGACCTGGAACAACAAAATCTATTGAATTTGGTGCAGTTTAGCCCCACTTCCATAGACTTTCTGGTCAAACAAAGTGGCCTGGCTGTAGAAGTCGTATCGTCCATGCTTCTGGTGCTTGAACTGGAAGGCTATATTAATGCTGAGGCAGGCGGCTCGTACATTCGTGTTCATTAAATATTAAAATGAAAGAAGACATATTTGACGTATTAATTTACTTATTCGAAAACTACCTGGATAGTGAAATCGAAGCTTTTGAAGATGCTGACAGCATCGCCAACGAACTGATTAAAGCCGGCTTTAATCAGCCAAATGTAAACAAAGCGTTCGACTGGCTTGAATCACTCACCGATGACCTCAACATCACGTCGACGACATCCACCAGCTTCCGCATATTTAGCGAGCAGGAATGCAAAGCCCTGGACATTGAATGCCGAGATTTTTTACTATTTTTACAACACAACGAAATCTTAACCCCTGACAACCGCGAAATTGTCATCGACCGAGCCATGGCTTTAAAAAATGAGAATATCACCTTAGACCGCCTTAAATGGCTGGTATTAATGGTTTTATTAAGTCAGCCGGGCGATGAAACCGCCTACTCACGAATGGAAGATCTTGTTTACGAATTACCCAGCACAGCCCAGCATTAAACCTTCTCATGAGTAAAAATCTAATCATTGTTGAATCACCTGCCAAGTGCAAAACCATCGAAAAATACCTTGGCAAAGATTATCATGTTCTGGCTTCATACGGGCATGTACGCGACCTGATCCCCAAAGAAGGCGCTGTCGACCCAGAGCATCAATTCGCCATGAAATACCAGATAATTGATCGCAATCAACGCCATTTGCAAGAAATCGGCAAGGCCATGAAAACTGCCGACACGCTCTACCTTGCCACTGACCCCGACCGCGAAGGAGAAGCCATTTCCTGGCATGTGTTTGAACATCTAAAGGATAAAAAGCTGTTAAAAAATAAAGATGTCCACCGCGTAGTGTTTCATGAGATCACCAAAAAAGCAGTCACAGAAGCCATCGAACACCCCACAGAATTATCCACTCAATTGATTAATGCACAACAGGCGCGTCGTGCACTGGATTATCTGGTGGGGTTTAACCTGTCGCCATTGCTGTGGAAAAAAATCCGCCGCGGCCTGTCTGCCGGTCGTGTGCAAAGCCCGGCATTACGCATGATTGTCGAGCGCGAACTGGAAATTGAAGCTTTTAAATCGCGCGAATACTGGAGCCATACGGCAGAAGTCGTGGCCGAAAAACAGGCTTTCAAAGCTAAACTGACTCATTTTGATGGCAAAAAGCTGGAACAATTCAGCTTCACCGACGAAGCAAAAGCCACCCAGGTCAAACAGACGTTACTGGATGCAGCCGATGGCAAACTGATTGTTGCCAAACTGGAAAAGAAACAACGTAAACGCAACCCGGCCGCCCCGTTTATTACCTCCACCCTGCAACAAGAGGCCGCCCGTAAACTCGGCTTTACCACCAAACGTACAATGATGGTGGCGCAACAGCTCTACGAAGGTATTGACCTCGGTGGAGAAACTGCGGGTTTGATTACCTACATGCGTACCGATTCGGTGAACCTTGCAGAAGAAGCCATTGCAGACATTCGTGAGCTCATTGCAGAAAAATACGGCGCAGAAAACGTCCCCAAAGAGCCACGCTCTTTCAAAACCAAATCCAAAAATGCACAAGAGGCACATGAAGCCATCCGCCCTACTTCTGCGCAGCGTTTGCCTGATCAGGTCAAAAACCGCTTGTCTGATGAGCAATACAAACTCTACAACCTGATCTGGAAGCGTACTGTTGCCTGCCAGATGATTCATGCTACTTTAAACTTGGTAGCAGTGGATCTGCATTGTGGTAACGAAAAAAATGTATTCCGCGCAACAGGCTCCACCATTGCCAAACCGGGTTTTATGGCTGTGTACCTGGAGGGTAAGGATGACGGTAAGGAAGGCGATGACAAAGAAAGCTTTTTGCCGCCCATGCAGGAAGGCCGCCCTATTGACCTGAATGATATTGTCGCCACACAACATTTTACCGAGCCACCACCACGTTACAGCGAGGCCAGCCTGGTTAAAGCATTGGAAGAACACGGCATAGGCAGACCCTCTACGTATGCCAGCATTATTTCCACCTTGCAGAACCGCGAATATGTCACCTTGGAAACTAAACGTTTCTACCCCACCGACGTGGGGCGCATCGTTAACAAGTTCCTCACCGAACACTTTACCAAATACGTGGATTACAACTTTACCGCCAACCTGGAGGATAACCTGGATGCCGTCTCACGCGGAGAAAAGGACTGGATCCCGTTAATGGATGATTTCTGGAAACCATTCACCAAACTGATTCATGAAAAAGAAGAATCGGTTCAGCGCAAAGATGTCACCCAGGAAGAAATTGATGAAAAATGTCCTGAATGTGGCAACAAGTTATCCATTCGGCTGGGTCGTAACGGGCGTTTTATCGGCTGCACACAATATCCAGACTGTTCCTACACCCGTAATTTAAACGATGATGGCAGCCAACCTGCCGAACCGGAAGTGGTCGAAGGCCGCAACTGCCCCAAATGTGATTCGCAATTAATCATTAAAACCGGGCGTTATGGCAAGTTTATTGGCTGTAGCAATTACCCCAGCTGCAAACATATTGAACCATTAGAAAAACCGCTGGATACCGGGGTGGAATGTCCGCAATGTAATAAAGGCACTATTCTTAAGCGCAAGTCGCGCTATGGAAAGATATTTTATTCTTGTTCAGGATACCCTAAATGCGACTACGCCATTTGGAATGCCCCAGTCAAAGAAGCATGCCCGGATTGCAATTGGCCGATCCTGACACTGAAAACCACCAAGCGTAGAGGACCGGAAAAAGTATGCCCACAAAAAGAATGCAAATACGCAACCCCTTACGAAGGTGACCCGGAAGATGTTAATGGCCCACAGGAGCGCAAAGAAGTTAAATCCTAACTAACAATATATAAAGTCAACCAGCGCTGAGCTTGAAAAACTGACCTTTTTCATATATTTTTAATATTTATTCGTTAGATATTGTTAAAAGGCGAACGTGTACTCTCATTCATCCGCCGCCTTTGCTTTCCCAGGATGTTTAAAGAGGGAAATACGCAAAACTGAAGAGGTATAGATGCAAGCATTATTCAGTCGACTTTCTACACATTCACAGCGCTTTTCATTCGCCATTCACATCATTTCATCAGGGATTGAGTAATCCACACTCATTAATGATGAATTCAATAAACTCCTTTTTTTCTGCTAACCAACCTCCCCCGGAAGAATCAGAAATCCATTATATTCTTGGAGAAAGCACCACTGCCATTTTTGCCAGCAACCTTATTCTTAATTTAACCGGCTATTCCTCGTCTGAATTTATTAACTCAATTGTCGACTTTATTGATCTTATACACCCCCATGATCATGACCTTGTACTCCCCCGGTTTGCACTGCAATCCACGCCTTCGCAAAAAACGATACATTTTAGAATCAGGCACAAACAAGGGCATATACTTTGTGTAAAAGGGCTTTTTTCTCACACTTTTGATCCTCATTCCTCTTCCCCTCTACTTATACTTAGCCTGCAAAATGCGAAACATCTTGCACATTCCCTAGAAAACCATACGCTACTGACCAATTTCACAGTCATGATGGAAACCACCGATGACTATATTTATTTTAAGGATAGAAACCATGTCTTTACAGGGGCAAGTCAAACTCTGGTTTCGGTGACTGAACCTTCAGAGCATTGGACTGACCTGATTGGGCTGACGGATTATGATGTCTTCCCTGAACACTATGCGGACGAATACTACAAGTTAGAAAAAATGGTATTTAGCGGCGAAATCCAGATTGCTCACGAAATACAGCCTACCTTGGACAACCAAGGCAAAAAGGGGTGGGTGGATAATAGAAAATACCCGATCCGCAATGAAAAGGGTGAAATCATCGGCTTGTTTGGCATTGCCAGAAACATTACAGAATTTCAAACATTACATTTAGAACTACAAAAAAAAGTTCGACTTCTTGAAAACTCCAACAAAATCTTTGATGAAGCTGGCGATGCCATCGCCTTATTAAACCAGAATGGCTTTTTTGACTGCAATAAAGCCACCCTGAAGCTTCTTGGATTTTCTGAGAAAAGTGAATTTATAAACACGCCTATTGATGCAATATGCCCAAGCAAACAACCCGATGGCCGCTCTTCAATGGAGGCACGCACAGAAGCCATACAGCTCGCACAAAAAAAAGGGATGCATCGTTTCGATTGGGTCAACAGGCATACCAATGGGAATTTGATCGATACTGAAATCACCATCACTGTGATAAACATCGAAGAGGAACAGGTTTTTCATATCCATTGGAGAGACATCACCGAACGCAAAGGTTTGCTACAACGTATTGCCTGGCAGGCGACTCACGATCCATTAAGTAATTTGCCTAATCGAACGCTACTGGCAGACCGCTTCCAGCAAGCCTTTCTGCGCGCCCAACGAGAGCAACAATATTTACTTGTCGTCATCCTTGATCTGGATCATTTTAAACCTGTCAACGATTATTACGGCCACAGCACGGGGGACAAGCTGATCATTCAGGTGGCGCAACGTTTAACCAAGCTTATCCGCAGTAGCGATACGGTTTCACGTCTAGGTGGAGATGAATTTGTTCTTCTGCTCTCAGACTTTACCAGCGAAGCAGAAATGCATGACATCATGCAGCGCATTTTGCAGGAAGTTTCCTCTCCCTATGATATTGAAAAAACCACCATTAACATAACGGCAAGTATTGGCGTCACCTCTTTTCCCTCTGACAACCATGATGCCGATACTTTGCTGCGTCATGCAGATCAGGCCATGTATCAAGCGAAACAATCTGGACGAAACTGCATTCACTGGTTTGATATCGAGCAAGACAAACTAACGGTCAGTTCTCTGGACACGATTAAGCAAGTCAAAAAAGCGCTAACCAACAATGAACTCGAATTATATTACCAGCCAAAAATAAACGCCCTCACTCACCAAATCGTCGGCATGGAAGCCTTGTTGCGTTGGCAACATCCCGTAAGAGGGCTTGTTCCACCTTTGGACTTCTTGCCTTTGGTAGAGCAAACTGATGTCATTGTAGATATCGGTGACTGGGTCATTCGCCAGGCATTACAACAAATTCGCACCTGGGAACAACAAGACTACTCATGGACTGTTAGCGTTAATATAGCTGCACGGCATTTCCAACAGCCTAATTTTGAAGAAAGTCTGCGTGATTTATTGTTAATACATGACGATGTTCAACCACAACAATTAGAAATTGAACTCTTGGAATCTGTCGCTATTCATGATATCCAGCATATCAATCATGTGATGAAAGCGTGTCAGCAGCTGGGCGTTAAATTCGCGCTGGACGATTTTGGCACCGGCTATTCTTCCTTAAATTATTTAAAACAATTACCCGCCGAAACAATAAAAATTGATCAGAGTTTTGTGAAGGACATATTGCACGATGAAGATGCTCTTACCCTGGTTAAGTCGGTGCTTAGTCTTGCCAACCATTTTAAACGTAAAACCATTGCCGAAGGCGTTGAAACACAGGCACACGAAACGCGCCTTCTGGAACTTGGCTGCGATGAGCTGCAAGGCTATGGTATTGCCAGACCCATGCCAGAATCACAGATACCCCAATGGGTTAAGCACTACCAAAACCAGCACCCACCATCACAAAATTCATTAGATTATTCGATTTAGCCCGAATAATTCATCAGGACAATGGAATATCTGGGAAATCTGGGAAATGATTAAACGACAACCTAACGAAATATTCTGGATAGGGTTCTTGGCTATTTTTGAACGACCTGATTTCGCCCGGTTTCTTTAGCCTGATACAGCGCACTGTCTGCTCGAGCGATAAAACTTTCCACATTGTCACCTGCTTTTAACTCGGTAACCCCTATCGACACCGTAATTTTCCCTATAGATTGGCCATTATCTTTTTGCTTTAATTCACTTTTTGCTAGACATTCACGAATAGTTTCTGCAATTGCAGCCGCCTCATTAACGGATGTATTGGGCATGATCACAGCCATTTCTTCACCTCCATATCGCGCTATATAGTGGTGCTTGGGTACATGTTTTTTCAACAAACTTGCCGTATAGCGAATAACCTTATCACCCACCAGATGACCAAATGTGTCATTTACCTTTTTAAAATGATCCAAATCCAAAATCACCAGACAATTTTCTACCACCATTTCTTCATCCATCATTTTTGACAATTCATCATCAAAAGCCCGGCGGTTTAGCAATCCCGTCAATGCATCCGTGGAAGCCATTTCCTTTACTTTAGTCAGCTCATTGCGCAAATGCTCCATCTCATCATTGGCATCACCTAATTGAGATTTCAAATTCTGACTGATGTCGACCAACTGCTTAGTTTCAGAAACAATTTCCGCTAATACCGATTTAACATCATTAATATCATCAACGTTTTCTAAATGATTTGAATGACTCTGAAAGCTCTCCCCTGCAACAGACACTTGCTCACCAGTTAATTGAATAGACTTGCTGGCAGTATCAATTAATTTTTGCAGATCAATATTAATTTTTTCAAAAGAATCTACGGATGCGTT
>SPJJ01057045.1_pt1 | contig 14392 bp, 9 predicted proteins | sample 3741741 | NCBI WGS metagenome assembly SPJJ01 (sample SAMN10925908, study PRJNA522277) | cold seep metagenome | isolation source: Elba SIP-enriched marine methane seep metagenome, extraction at timepoint T1 | place: Italy: coast of Elba, Mediterranean Sea | collected 2014-05 | reverse complement strand
GATCCGAGTGGAACAGGCCCTGGGCGAAGCCTATGCATTGCCTCTGGAGGTTTGCGTCGCGGAAACCGAAGGCGAGCTGGGTTACGTACTGCAGCAGACCATGCACAACGTGTTGCGAGAGCTGGACATCGCACGCCCCGTGGTCAGCTTGCTGACTCAGGTCGAGGTCGCCGTCGATGACCCTGCGTTCGCGACCCCGACAAAGCCCATCGGTCCCTATTACGACGCAGCGCGTGCGGAGGAATTGCGCAGCCAGGGCTTCGAGCTCGCCGGGCCGACCGAACACGGCTATCGCCGGGTGGTGCCATCGCCGCGGCCGTTGCGGGTCGTCGAGGAGCAGGTCATCGCCCAGCTGCTCGACCTGGGAGTGTTGGTCGTCGCCGGTGGTGGCGGCGGCGTGCCGGTGGTGCGCGAAGCAGAAGGCCTGCGCGGCGTCGATGCGGTCATCGACAAAGATCGTACCGGGGCGTTGATTGCAGATCGGGTGGGGGCGGACTTGTTCGTCATCCTCACCGGAGTGCCGTGCGCCTATGTCAACTACGGTCGCGAGGATCAATCGATGATTGGCAACACGTCGGCAGCGGAGCTGACCGCGTTGGCTGCAGCAGGCCATTTCGCCCCGGGCAGCATGGGGCCCAAGGTCGAGGCTGCGCTGGAGTTCGTGTCGGTCCCCGGTCGCACCTCGATCATTTGTGATCCACCGTCTCTCGCCGCGGCCCTCGATGGTCGCGCGGGCACCGTCGTTCGCTCGAGCGAATCAACCGAGGACCAATGACCTTCAACTGCATCATCATGGGCGCCGCCGGGCGCGACTTTCACGACTTTCTCAGTTTCTTTCGCGAGCGTCCCCAGTTCCGCGTCCGCTGTTTTACCGCGGCCCAAATTCCGTACATCGACGAGCGCGTGTTCCCTCAGGCTCTTGCCGGGCCGGGCTACGACGCAGACATCCCGATCTACTCGGAACAGCGCCTCGTCGAGCTGATCGCCCAATACGACGTGGACTTCGTGTTCCTGTCCTACAGCGATCTCGCCCACGAACAAGTGATGCACCACGCCAGTACGGTCCAGGCCGCCGGTGCCAGCTTCGCGCTGCTCGGGCCTCGCCACACGGCATTGACCAGTAAACGCCCGGTCGTCTCGGTCACAGCGTCGCGAACCGGGGCTGGCAAGAGCCCGCTGTCTCAGGCGATCGCCCACCACGTGATAGCTGGAGGCCGTCGGGTCGGCATCCTGCGCCATCCGATGCCTTACGGCTCGTTGGCCAAACAGGCCGTGCAACGATTCGCCACACCGGCGGATCTGGACGCCCATGATTGCACCATCGAGGAACGGGAGGAGTACGAACCCTACGTCGCGCGCGGCCTGACCATCTACGCTGGGGTCGACTACGCGGCGATTCTCGAACGCGCCGAGGCCGAGTCCGACGTGATCTTGTGGGATGGCGGCAACAACGACGCGTCGTTCATCAAGGCGGACCTGAGCTTCGTGGTCCTCGACGCGTTGCGCGCGGGTCATGAGCTGCGCTACTACCCGGGCGAGTCGAACTTTCGCGGCGCCGACGTGCTGGTGGTCAACAAGGTCGGCTCGGCTGCGCCTGAGGACGTCGAACGCATTCGCGCCAATGCTGCCGCGCATAATCCCAGCGCCGCGTTGGTCGAGAGCGATCTACAGGTGACCACCGACGATCCGGACGCGATTGCCGGCAAACGTGTCCTGGTCATCGAAGATGGGCCGACGCTCACCCATGGTGGCATGTCGTATGGCGCCGGCGTGGTGGCGGCGCGACGCTTCGGTGCCAGCGAGCTCATCGACCCGCGCCCGGGGGCTGTCGGCTCGATCGCCGACACCTTCGCCGCTTATCCTCACATCGAGCAGGCGTTGCCCGCCATGGGCTACTCGGACGAACAGCGCCGCGACCTCGCCCAGACCATCGTCGCCGCCGGCCCGGACCTAGTGATCGACGCCAGTCCCGCCGGTCTGAAGGCGTTACTCGGGCTCGAGGTGCCGGTGCAGCGTGTCGGTTACGAGTTCTGCCAACGCGCGGGGCGTTCGGTGTTCGACATCGTCGACGGGCTGCTCGCTGGCTAACCGGCGGTACGAGCGCGGTAGAGGCTGGGAAACCTGGCCATCACCGCGATGACCGGCGCCAGCTCACGGGAGTCCACGCACTCTCCGATCTTATGGGTGTTGTGTTCAAGGCCCGGACCGATCCCGAGCATCGCCGGGTGTTCGTAGTGGCCGGAGCGTACCCAGCGCTTGTTGGCGGCACCGGGAATCGCCGCGTCATCTGGGCGTTTGGTGAAGCCGACGCCGTCGGTCGAGAACACCCAGCGATCGACCCGCGGTGCCGAGCGCATTGCGCCGGCGCTGCCCGACGACACGATCATCGGCGTGGCGACGCGTTCATACGCATCGACCGCGCTGCGGATAGCCGGGTGCTCGGCGGGAGTAACCCAGCCCGGATAGATCTGGGCGTTGCCTGGGGTATACCCGCGCCAGGTCGGTTGGTCGTAGAACGGGACACGCACGACCACCGCCAGACCTGCTTGGCGCGCCCGCGTCACGGTTGCCATGGCGTCGACGTCGCGCAAGGCCGCGTCTGGATCTTCACCGGCCGTCAACCGGCGGTCGAAGCGGAAGGTGAATCGCTCCGGCACCGCACAATCGCTGGGCGTGTCGAGGGTCGCGAACGAGGCGGTACGTGTACCCGTGCCGAGGAAATCGTCGGTGGCAAACCCACTGCCACGCGCGTGAAGGTCCGCGGCTTCGGCGATGATCGCGGCGCCGTACTCCAGCGGGTTGCGGCCTTCGGAGGGCATCGAGCCGTGACAACTCTTGCCGGTAACCTCCACCTCGATCTGCATGCGACCGCGCTGGCCGCGGTAGATGCCCACCGCGCCGCGTTGGCTGCAGCCAGTGCCTTCGGACAGGATGACCACGTCGGGAACCCGGTCGGCGCCGGCGCCGGGAAGCTCGTGCTTCATGATGTACATGGGGCCGCCGCCATCGTTGTCCTCTTCGGCGACGCTGCCGTAGCTGCGCACGACTACTCCGTGCAGCGCGCCTTGGTCGCGAAGCTCGCGCATGATCTTGGTGGCGATGATCTGGGACACGACCCCGGATAGCTGGTCGGCGGCTCCGCGGCCCCAAACCAGGTGCTGCCACTCGTCATCGGGCGGCAGGTAACCCAGCTCGTTGCGCAGGAACGCGTGGTCGACCTGGCTGGGATCGGTCAGGCCCAGGTAGGCGTCGATGCCGCCGCCGATGGCCTCGTGCCAGCGCGAGCGTAACGCTTTGACCGTGTCGGTGTGTCCATCGAGGTAGATCACTGCCTTGTCTTCAGCGGCGACACCATCGTTGGGATCGCTCACGGTCCACACCAGGTTGCCGAAGTCGTCGAAGCCGACATCGCGTTCGCTGTCGACGGCACCGCAGTCGACGATGCGCTGGCGCAATACGTCGAGCCGGGGGCCCTCGTGATTGGACAGGCCACACAACGGATCACCGTCGTCATCGACCGCGCGGTCCACGTAGTCGGCGGGAATGCGGATCGCCTGTTTGAGGATATCCACGGCCAGGGGCTGGTACTTGGCGGCCAGCTGCGAAATGCGTTCGTCCATGGTGTTGTCCTCAATCCACCAACGCCGCCAGGCGGGCGCGTAGCTGTGGTTGTTTGGCCGCCGCGAGCAGAGCCATGATCACGTACATCTTCTTGTTCGCCTGCCGCGCCAGGTCGACGGTCGCCCTGGCGATCACTGCTTCACCAACTTCGGCGCCGATATCGGCGGGCAGACAGTGCATGTACAACGCCGCCCCGTCGCCGGTAAGCCCCATGCGTCGGTCATCGCAAATCCATCCGGTGTTGGTCGCGTTGCGCTCGAGCGCCCGTTGCTCGATGGCCGCGAGCTCGTCGGCATCACCGGCGCGATTTGCAGCCACCCGGGCCATCATTAGATCGTATGGGCCCCAGCTTTTGGGGTAGACGATGTCCGCGCCGGCAAACGCCGCATCCATATCATGGCCAACCGAGAAGCTGCCTCCCGATGCCTCGGCCTGGTCCTGGGCGCTGTCTACGCAGTCGGCCAGCAAGTCGTAGCCCGGGGGGTGGGCCAGCCTCACGTTCATACCGAACCGGGTCAGCAGCGTAATCAAGCCCTGGGCGACCGACAGCGGCTTTGCGTAACTCGGCGAGTACGCCCAGGACACGGCGATGGTCTTGCCCGCGAGTCCGGCTGGGAAGCGCTCGCGCAACCAACACAGATCGGCCATCGCCTGGGTGGGGTGATCGACGTCGCATTGCAGGTTGACGAACGGCAGCGGCCGCGGATTCTCGGTGGCGCGCAGGTAGTCGTCGATGCCGCGTTTGGCGTCCCGCATGAACCGGTTGCCCTCGCCGAGGATCAGATCGTGGCGAATGCCGATGGCGTGGGCGTTCATTCCCAGCATCGCGCCGGTCTCGGCGGCGGTTTCCCCATGTGAGACCTGGGTGGACGAACCGTCGACGATCACCGGTTGTGCGCCGAGCCTGGCCGACGCACCGGCCCAGCTGGACTTCGTGCGAGTGGAGGCGTCGAAAAATAGCGCCCAGTTGAGCTCGTGGGGAAACAGCGGGGTTTTGACCCCAGCGCGATCGAGGGCGGCGAACACTTCGGCGAGCTCACACGTCGTCTCGATTTCGGACGCCGACCAATCTCGCGTCCGCAGCATGCTGCGACCGAGCAGGCCATTCAGCGTAGTGTCATCGAGGGCGGAAATCCGCTCCTGAACATTCATGACCACTCCTCTCCGTTCGCGTCACTGTATCGCAGGAGTTGTCAGCTCAAGCAACCGCGGGAGACTAGGATGACATGCAACGTCGAGTATGATGCCGGCCGATGACGCGCAGGTCGCCCAGAGCAGGGTCCGAGTCGGGGCTATGGTCGGCGCCAGTGTTTCCACAGCCCGTGAGCAGCTTCGTCGGCCGACGCGCGGAGATCGACCGCATCACCAGCCATGTTACCGATGATGTGCTGTTTCTGGTCTACGGGGTAGGGGGCATCGGTAAGAGCGAGCTCGTCTACCAGGTCATCCGCGAAATTTGTGCGCGCCCCGAGTGGCGCGATGCCACGCCGGTTCTGGTCGACGTTCGCCCCGGCACGACGGTCGAAAGAACCCTGGCACAACTGTTGGCGGCGACCGGCGCGGGAGCCGAGCCCCGGCACGGACAACCGACCGAGCGCGCGCACTTGAGCGAACAACTCGACGCGGTCGCTGCCGCTCTGGACGCGCGGCCGCTGCTGTTGTTCATCGACGACGTACACAACTTGCCCGCAAAGCCAGTTGGCCGCGCGCTCGGCTACCTGGCGCGTCACGTCAAGAACAGCCGGTTGTTCGTGGCGTCCCGGGCAGAGATCGAGCTGCCCGCCGAAGCGGCGCCGCCGGTGATCACCAGACTCGGCCCCCTAGATTCGGCCGCCGCGACCGCGATGATGGACGCGCTATCCGAGCGCATGCAGTTGCCGCGCGCCAATCCGGCCGACCTGATGCAGGCGACCCATGGCAGTCCGTTCTACATCCGGCGAGCGTTGGCAGGGCAGACCGCCGACGAAGACTGTCTCGACGCGTCGTTGGCGTCGTTGTCACCGTGGCTACGCCGTGTGCTGATGGCCATTGCGGTCGCTCGTTATCGTCCGGCCGAACACTCACTGGCGCATGCGTGGCCCGGGGAACAGACGGTCGGCGATACACTGCGCCAACTGGAACGCCGGTTTCTGATCACCGTAGCCAACGGCCAACTGTTCGTTCACGACCTGGTTCGCGAACCGTTGTTGGCGGGGGCGACAGCCGGGGAGACCGCCGCCGGTCACCGCGACGCTGCCGCCATGTGTCAGGGCGAGTTGGTGAGCAGTGTCTCGCCCGCGTTGCTGCGCGCGGTGGATGCGGTGGCCCACTTGGTCGAGGCGAGCCAGTTTGCGGATGCATGGCGGGTCGTACAGCGTTGGTATTCGGCCCTGGCGGCAGCCGGTAGCGACCATCTGCTGCGAGATTCCCTCGACCGGTTGTTGTTCGCGCTACCGGAGCATCGGGTGCTGATCGAGCTGTTGATCGTGCGCAGCCTGGTTCGGGCGTCGATGATCGAAGATGCCGAGGCGGTGCTCGCACGGGTCAGCGAATCCCGAAGCGACGAGGAGGAAACCCGCTACTGCGCGCTTGCTGGGGAAATCGCTCAACGCAAGGGTCAGCTCGGTCGTGCCGAACAGCTGTTCGAGCAAGCCGTGACGCGCGCGCCGACCCAGGCGGCGCGGTTTCAGGCCCAGGTACATATCGCGGGCGTCGCGGTAATCGCCGGGGAGAGTGCGCGGGCTCGGCAGGTGCTCGAGGTCGCGTTGGCCGAGCTGCCGAACCCGTCTCCTCGCCAGCGGGCTCGCTGGGCGTGGGTGCGCACGATCAGTTGGATGTTCGAGGAGCGCTTCGAGAAGGGAGCGGAGCAGGCCAGGCGCGCTCGAGCGGAGCTCGCCGGCACTTCGCTCGACGATCTGGATAATCGGCTGGCCATGCTGGAGACTCTGTCGAGCATCGAATGCGACGACATGAACCACGCGCGCGTTTCGGCCCGGCTGATCCGCGCGTCCGGGCTGCGCCAGCACGTGGCCGCGTTCTATCGAGCGATCGCCAGCTACGCCGACGGAGAGCCGCGCCGGGCGTGTGCCGAGTTGCGCGATGCTCACGAATATCTGCGCGCCCGCGGCGACACCATCAACGCCTACCTGGCCGGTTACTACGGTACCTATGCCCTTGCGGCGGTCGCCAAGTTGGGCGAAGCGCAGGCGTTGGCCCGCAGCGCCACTCAGCTGGCGCGAGACGCGGGACTACGTGGCCCGACGGCTCAGGCGCTGGCGCGCCAGGCCGTGTTGGCGGCCGAAGCGCTACAGGTGCAGCACGCCCATCAGCTCGCCGACGAGGCGTTGGCCAGCCCGTGTATCCAACGCCGTTCTCGCGCAACAGCCCATTGCGCCCACGCTCACGCTTACACCCTGGAAGGTGATATCGGAACCGCCCTCGAGCATATTGCCCTGGCCCGTGAGGCGGTCGCGCTACCGGACCTGGTGTCAGCGCAGGCGGAGATCGATGTAGAGCATGCCGGCGTGGACCTTATCGGCGGTAACTTGCACGACGCGGTAGAGCGCGCCGAGCGTGCGGTTGCCCACTACAAAGATCGCTCGCGCTACTACGAGGTCGCCAGGGCGCGTGTGCTGTTGGCCGCGGCGTACATCGCCCGCGGCCGCCGAACCGATATCTTGTTCGCGGAACAGACCATCGCCCAGGCGCGGGAGCATGCCGAGCGCGGCGATCTGCACTCGATTCTGATCGGTTGCGCGATTCTCACCGCGGCTCTGGCTCGACGCCAGAACCGTGGCGCTGCCGCGGAGGAGCTGTTGGCGAATGCCCTGCGTTCGTTCGATCCGGAACGCAGCAGCATTTACGCCGGCGCCCTGTTGGCGGCCATCGAGGGAGGTGCTGCGGCGTGGGCCCCACCCGGCGTGATCGCGTTGTTGGCGCATCTGGGCTTCACGGACGCGGTCGGTCGCTACCTGGTCGACCAGCACGGGCGTCGGGCGGCGACCGAGAACGATGTGGAGCGCGAGAGCAATCAACGCGAGCTGTTCGTCGACGAGGTGCGTTCGGTGATCCTGGCCCACGGCGGCGAGGTGGAGATCAGCGGCCGGCCAATGCAGTGCTCCCTGCTATCGGAGCTGATCCAGGCCGGCGGCGCCCCCGTGCCCGCCGAGTCTTTGTACAAACGGGTGTGGGGCGTAAGCGAATACCACCCGTTGCGCCACCGCAACGCGCTCTACGTGGCCATTAACCGTTTGCGCAAGGGCCTGCGCGAGGCGTTCGGCGACCGGGAAATCATCGAGCGTTCGACGGACGGTTGGCGGCTCGCCGATGGCGTCGACGTGTGCACGGCGGTTGCTGTACAGCGGCAAACCCGGTAATCGACACTACATCAGCATCGAACAGATGATGTAAGAACGGCGCGCGATACGTCGGCTAGGTTGGTGTTGCGTGAACGAGGCAACCAGCGAGACCGGCCCACTCGTGCGGGTACGCGCGGGGCCGCGGCCAGCCCAGCTAGGAGCGTATCGCTTGCACGAACGTCTGGGTGTGGGCGGTATGGCCTGTGTGTACCGGGGGCGCCGGCGGGGCGATCCGACGGCTCGGGACGTGGCGGTCAAACGTTTGCATCCACACTTGACCGAAGACGCGACGGCTGTGGCTTCGTTCGTGCGCGAGGCACGCATCGCTTGCTTGCTCGACCACCCGGCGATTCGGCGGGTCTACGCCCTGTGTCGCGAGCCCGGTGAGCTGTTCATGACCATGGAGTACGTGGCTGGTCATTCCCTGTACAGCGTGCTCAAACGGGCCAGCTTGGCGCAACGCCCTCTATCGGTGCGCGGCGTCCTCAGCGTGCTGCAGCGGCTGTGCGAGGCACTTCACTACGCTCACGAGTTGGTCGATGAGCACGGCACTCCTGCCGGGTTCGTGCATCGCGACATTTCGCCATCGAACGTGTTGGTGTCGACGACGGGAGAGCTCAAGCTCATCGACATGGGGGTGGCACGCGCCTATGCCGACGATCTGCACTCGCAGGCAGGTGTGGTCAAGGGCAAGTACGGCTACATGGCCCCGGAGGTGTTGTGGGCGCGTCCGTTCGATCGCCGCGCGGATGTGTTTTCGATCGGTGTGGTTGCCTGGGAGTTGCTCACGCTGTGCAAGCTGTTTCCGATTCGCCAGCCTCCGGTCGACATCGCGCGGGTGCGTTCGCGGGTGATTCCCCCGCCGTCGCGGCGCAATCGCGACTGCCCGCCGGAGCTCGATGACCTGGTGCTGCGCGCACTAGCCGTGGAACCCGCGGATCGTTGGCAAAGCTGTGCCGCGTTTGCCGCCGCTCTGGGCGCGTTTGCCGAGCGACACGGCCACCCCCTCGATGACGTCGACACCGGCGAGCTGGTGGACGTGGTCGATGAACCGACCCTGGTCACTGAACCACCGGGCGCGGTCGTGGTGCCGCGCCTGGCACGGGGCACCACCGACACCGCATTCACCCGGGCACCGCCTCGCGCCGCAAATACATCGGCGACTGAGCGCAGCTCCGATCGATCGTGGCGTTCGTTACTTCTGGGCGCCGTGGTCGGTTCGTTGGGCACAGTTGCGGGCGTTGTGGTTCCCGGCTACGTCGAATCATCGGATGCACCGGATCCGCGACACGTGTCGGTTCCGGCCCGACCGGTGAGCGCCGCGTCTCCGCCGTCGCCGGCGAGTCAATCGGTGTCGCCGGTGCCCACGACGAGCTCCGGCGACGTCGCTACCGTCGTCGCATCCCAGATGATGCGAGTGTCCGGCCCGTGGCCCCGTAGCCGCAGCGGAACCTACCCGTATCGCGCCCGGCTGTGCACGGACACTCAGGGTCGGGTCGTGTCTGCGGTCGTCGTCGACGGTCCCGCGCGCCTGGCCTCGCGAATCACCTGGGCGCTGTTGCGTTGGCGATATCGCCCCTACGCTCCTCGGGGCTCACCTCGGCCGGCCTGTTTCGTCGTTAGCTCGAACGTCCGTAAGCTGGCGGCGCCGCGATTCGGCAAGCTGAGCAATCGCCGCGGTTGACCATGGTCGCTGGCGATAGCGCGTGCGAAGATCACGTGGTTGTCAGAGTCTCGTCGACGAACGCCCTTGCGCCTGTGGCTGCGCCGACTCGCGCCGTTCGTGATCACGGGCGCGGTGGTCGCGGTCGTGCTGTACAAGTACCCGCTGTCGAAGATCGTCGCCGAGATGGCCAACGGCAATACGCTGCCGTTGATTCCGATCGCGCTCGTCATGACAGTCGGGCTGTTGCTGTTGGTCTCCGCCTGGGATCATCTGGTCATCTACGGATTTCTCGGCCGGCCGCGCTACCGCGACGTGCTCCGGGGCAAGGCGGGCACGTCGATGTTACTGACCATCGGCTATGCGTTTGGCCACGGTGGCTACGCGGTGTGGATCGCCCGCGCCACCGGCGCCAGCCTGGGCGAGACCGCCGGCGTAACCCTATACATCTCCGCCAGCGACCTGTGCGCATTGTCCACCATCAGCTCGTTGGTGATTCTGCTGGGCGACGCGGACGTGCCCCGTGCCCTGGCCATCGCCGCGCCGTGTATCTCGGGCGTGATGTTGTTGGTCGCCGTGATTGGGCCGTTCAAGTGGTTGGTCGGCGATCTGCCCAAGGTGTTCCAACCCTGGCAGCGATTGTCACGTCGCCGCCAGTTGCTCAACATCGCCGGGCGCTGCGCGAATATCAGTCTCGGCATCGTGTTCACCTGGCTGGCGATCCGCGCGTTCGGTCTGAACATCCCGCTGACCGTCGTCGCGTCCTATCTGCCTTTGATTATCCTGGTCGGCGCGCTGCCGGTGAACGTTGGCGGTTTTGGCCCGGTGCAAGCCGTGTGGCTGGTGTTCGAGCCCTGGGCTTCGGGGCCGGCCATCCTCGCCTTCAACTTCCTGTGGCACCTGATCGTCGCGGGTGGCCTCGTCCTGCGCGGTCTACCGTTCATCCGCCGTACCATCCGCGAGATCGAAGAAGGTCGCGCGACCTTCGATGCGTCCGATGCCGACTAGCGATATACGCCGTTGCCGCGGGCGGGCTTGTGGGCGTCGTCGCCGTTGGCCAGTCGGGCCAACCAGTGCATGTCGCCGGGGTCGAGAGTGGCAGCCGGTGACACCTGCTTGTCGCCGTGCTTGAAACTCAGCTGGTCATCACGGCACGACGCGCCGTCGACCCTCCACGACTCGACCCGGCGCAAAATGAGCGGGTAGCGCAGGCGCTGAAACACGAGGCCGTGATCGGTCATGATCAACCGCTCGGATCCCCAGAAATCCAGGCCCGCCCAGAATATGGCGACGACTGCGCCGAACAGCAGCCAGAACGCCAGACCGACGGGCGCGAAGTGCAACAGCGCACCCGGGTGATTGCCGATGCGACCAACCACCCAGACCATCGGTGCCAACAACGCCAGCCAGCCGACGGTGAAGAATACGCAAAAGCCGAGATGCACCCAGTCGCCGGGGCCCCGTTGGTACAGCCTCCACGACACCGTGGTGTCGGTGTCACGCTCGAGGAAGGACAGGCTGGTGTGATGGGGCAACTTCGGCAACATGACCCTGTAATGCTAGCGGGTAGTGAACCCGACTTCGACATGTCTTATTGACGCGGCGCTCCCGTCCACGTTGGGTGTCTTCCGTTATCCGACACCATGACACCAACGTCGCGAATGTGAGGTTGGTCGTCGACCTGCGCGCGCCAAGTGAGGGGAAACACGTTCGCGTGATCGGCGATGGTCTTGCAATCTACGCCGCCCATGAGGCCAGCCGTTTTGACAACGATCACAAGTCTTGCCGCCGCAGCGGCGTTGATCCCCATGCTCGAGCGCCCCGCTGAGGCATGCGGTGCTTGCTTTGCGCCGTCGTCTGCCGAGACCACGGTCGACAGCCATCGCATGGTCATCTCCCTCGGCTTGGAACAGACCGTGTTGTGGGATCAGATCGTCTACTCCGGGGCGCCCGAGGACTTCGTTTGGGTGCTGCCGGTGCCGTCGCCAGACGTCACGGTCGAGCTGGCCGATCCGGATTTCTTCGACATGCTCGACTCGGGAACCGCGCCCACGATCTCGCCGCGATTTCCGTTGCGCACCGGCTGTGGTGGTGGCGGCGGCGTTGGCTGCGGTGCGGTCGCAGCCGATAGTGCCGGTGGCGGCGACGCCCCGAGCGATGGCGTCACCGTGTACAACGAGGGCACGGTCGGTCCCTACGAAACGGTGACGGTTGGCGCCAAGAGCCGCAACGCCTTGTACGACTGGCTGTCGGCCAACGACTACGAAGTGACGCCGGCAAGCTTGCCAGTCATCGAGCACTACCTGGACCTGGGCCACGTATTCGTCGCCTTGCGCCTGCGGCCAGGCGTCGGCGTTCAGGCCATGCAACCGGTACGCGTGCGCTATCCGGGATTCATGAGCTCGTTCCCGCTCAAAGGTGTCATCGTCGGCGCCAAGGGCGTGGTCGACCTGTCCTTGTGGGTGATCGCCGAGCAGCGCTACGCCGCGAACAACTACGCCACCGTGCGCATCAACGAAGACGATTTGGTTTGGGACTGGGAGACCAACACCTCCAACTACTCAGACGTGTTCGACGAAGCCATCCTCGACGCCGGGGGACGCGCGTGGGTCGTGGAGTACGCGGACATGCTGAGCAACATCCCTAGAATCGGCAATCCGAGCGACGACCTGGCCGTGGCCCAGGCCGCGGCGCCGGCGCCCTACGTCACCCGGCTACGCACGCGCCTGCGTACCGAGAACATCAACGAGGACCTGCAGCTGAGCCCGGCCGCCGAAACCACTCGGGTGTCCCCGTTCTTGACCGCGCCAAACGACATCAATCGCCCGGACGAGCCCGACTGCAATGACGGTTGCGCAGCCAGCACCCACGCTGCTGGCCTATCGACTTTGGGCTTGCTACTGGTCATCGGCTTGTTCGCGACCCGCCGCCGCCGCCGCGAGTAGGCCGAGGCAGACTCCCCGCCCGGCGTGCCCGTGCCCGCTCAGTTCGGCAGTTTCACGATGCGCACGCGCTGGCCGCTGAGCAGCAGGGCGTAGATCGCGTCGCCGAACCTGGCCAGGGCGTGAAGCGTTGCCTTGCTACGAACTCGATAGTAGGCGCGCTTGCCGCCGCGCCACACGCTGAGGATGCGGTTGTTCTTGGTGGCGGCGACCAGCTCACCCTTGGCCGACAACGCGGCGCCGACGCGCTCGCCCACGGCTCGAACGTTCAGGGTGTGCTTGCAACCGGCTGCCTTGCACAGGCTGACTCCCGTCGGATCGCCGCCGCTGGCGCTCCTGGCCGCAATCATCGTGTCGGCAGTGCAGGCGAGCAGCTGGTCCAACGGTTGTTTCTCCGCCACCATGCGCAGAGAGCCACCCGCATCGCGAACAACGGTGGCGCCGCGCACGCTTTCGAGCAGCCACCAAATGGTGTTGCCGGTGGCGTAGCAGGCTGTGGCGCTAGTGTAGCGCGCCTCGCTCAGCACCGTTGGTGTCCACACCCGGGTGGTGGCGTTGATATCGACCGACAGATAGCCGGCGGCGGTGCGACTGGTGGTGCGCACCACCACGCGGTTCCAGCCGAGATGATCGATGTTCCAGGCGATACCGGCCGTGGTGTAGGTCTGCTGCCAGGTCTTGCCCGCGTCGCTGGTCTCGGCGATGAACAGGGTGTTGCCCACGGACCAACCGACGATGTGGTTGTCGTCTTTGTGCAAATGAAACTGCGCCTGGGGCCACGCCGTGGTCTTGACGATCAGCTGGTGGTCGTCGCCCAGCTTCAGCAGCAATGCGGAGGTCGGGGGCTCGATGTCGTCGGGCCCCGCGTCTGCCGGTGGCGCCGGCTTGTTCGGCTTGGCTTTGTCGACCTTGGCTTTGTCGGCCTTCGCTGTGCCTGGCTTGGCCAACAGCTCGTCCACCTTGGCGATGTCTACGGCCACCAGTCCCCACACCACCCGTTGGCGCCAACCCCGTCGCTTGGGATCGAGGCCGCGCTGGTGTTTGACCACCTTGTCGGGACCGCTGATCACGAACAGGCGGTCTCGGTGTTTGAGTCCCTGCTGAATCGATGCATGCCAGGTGTCGCCAACCTGGCGCAGGCCTTTCGTCGTCGACACGCGCCCCTTGCTCCAGCGCAGGGCTTTGGATTTGACCACGGGCAGGGTCTTGGTTTGGCCTGCGCCGACCGGGGCGGCGGTGCCAAACGCCTTGCTCAGGCGAGCGTGTTGTTCGTCCACCCCGTCCAGAGCGACAGCGATCGCACGCCGGCGCTTGGGCGTGAACCCATCGAGGCGCATGCGCACGGCATTCTCGAGCTTGCGCAGGGCGAGGCCGACATCGATCCACAGCTGCTCTTTGGCCTTGTCGCTGCTCGACGTGCCTTCCGGGCGCCGGGTGTCCCCCAGCATCACGGCGCAGTCTTTGTACACTTCGGTGATGTCTTCGGCGAACGCCTCGCGCATTTCGATGGCGAGCTCCCCCGAAGTCACGTACGGATCTGCGCCGATGAGACATGCTCGCGCACGCTGCCACTGGGCCGTCCACGCTTCGGCGTCGGCCTTCTTGGCGGCCGAGTCCCCCGACGTCAAAAGCGAAATCGCCAGGTAGATACCCCCGGCGATCACCATGCCCGCCACCACGGCAATTGCCGTCACCCGCGCCTTGCTAGAGCTCATCGCTCCGTTGTTTAGCGCGGACGTCGAGGGCGGTCTATTGTTGCTTCGGCAAAAAGCTACATCACTTTGCGCACGCGGCCTTTGTAGCGGCCGTTGCGGTCGTAGATGCGGCCG
>SPJJ01022767.1_pt1 | contig 14406 bp, 15 predicted proteins | sample 3741741 | NCBI WGS metagenome assembly SPJJ01 (sample SAMN10925908, study PRJNA522277) | cold seep metagenome | isolation source: Elba SIP-enriched marine methane seep metagenome, extraction at timepoint T1 | place: Italy: coast of Elba, Mediterranean Sea | collected 2014-05 | reverse complement strand
GTTTTTCTCGTCCGTTTTGAAGACGAACAATTAAATCTTGGAAGACCCATCGGTTGTTATACCGAGGATTTGAAGATTGAAAAAATCACGGAATGATCACGGTTACTGACTATCATCAAAGAACGAAACACAGTCTGGTGCGTTATGCGCGCGGCCCTGAAACGCTGGACTGGGACGATCAGCCCGATCCTTTCCGCCGTTATGAGGGTTGCCCCGTTGTTAGGCTGCCGCATCCGGGGCGAAATTTGGATGTCGCCTGGGCCGATCTGGATCAGAGTCAAAACATACCGTCGTGCGAACCGAATAGGAAGAATATTGGTTTGCTGCTGGAGCTGGCTTTCGGTCTTTCCGCCTGGAAACAATACGGTCCAGACCGTTGGGCGCTGCGCTGCAACCCTTCCAGCGGTAATCTTCATCCTTCGGAAGCCTATCTGATCAATGGGTTATCGAACGAGCTGCCACAGGGGCTTTTTCATTACGTCAGCCACGAACACCACCTGGAGCAGCGCTGTGCTTTTGATAATTCATCGCTGAAAAGCACCCTGCTGCTGGGATTGAGTTCGATTCACTGGCGCGAAGCCTGGAAATACGGCGAACGCGCCTACCGTTATTGCCAACACGATGCAGGACACGCCCTGGCGGCGCTAAGCTACGCGGCAGCCGTACTGGGCTGGCGGGTAGAAATGCTTGACGAGTATTCGGACATTGAAATCGCACGCCTGCTCGGGATCGACCGTAAAGCCGATTTTATCGAAGAGGAAACCGAGTCGGCAGACTGGCTTTGTCGAATCCGCTACAGTGATGTAGAAATCGACTCCAGCCGCGAGCGGGAACAACTGTTGACATTGATTCAAAAGGTTGCATGGCAGGGCAAAGCACGTTCGCTGGGTGCATATCACATGTATCAATGGCCGGTGATTGAGGAGGTGTCAGGGGCTGCGCAAAAAAATCATGAAGCAGCCGCATACCGGCAACCGGATCATTCGAATCTTTTTCCATCCGACTGCAGGATTCGGGCCACACAACTGATCAGACAGCGTCGCAGTGCGCAACGCTTTAACAGCCAGGCGAACTCGCTCAGCCTCGATCTCTTTTTACGTATGCTGGCCGCAACCTTACCGGGCAATAAGCCTCCTTTCGGCAGCTGGAACTGGCCGCCTTCGGTTCATCTGTGCCTTTTCGTACATAACGTGGAAAACCTGGCTTCAGGCCTTTATTACCTGGCAAGATCCGGGCAGGGTATCCAATACCTCAAAGAAAACTTGAGTGCCGGCTTCAGCTGGCAGCCGCAAGAGATATTCCCCGGGCTATCTCTATTGCATCACGGCGATGTAAGGCAGGCGGCGAAAACCTTATCCTGCCATCAATCCATTGCATCGGACAGTTTCTTCAGCCTGGGTATGCTGGCGGTGTTTCGGGACAGCATTGACCAACACCCCTGGCATTATCGCCGCCTGTTCTGGGAATGCGGATTGCTGGGCCAGACCCTGTATCTTGAAGCGGAAGCGGCAGGTGTGCGCGGAACCGGCATCGGCTGTTTTTTCGACGACGATGTACACAGTATTCTCGGAATCGAGGGCGACACCCTGCAAAGCCTGTATCACTTCACCGTAGGCGAGCCGCTCGAAGACACCCGCCTTCAGACCCTTCCGCCCTACGCACATTTATCACTGGAGTAGGCTGGGTAGAGTTTACGAAACCCAGCAAAATACCAAGCTACCTAAATTATAGGTACAGAAAGAATTATGTGAAGCAAGGCCGAACCGGTTTGTAAGAATTTTCTTATTCTTCAGGCCCGAAGCAGTTTGCATAATCGCTGCAGACCTCGCAGGACGGGGCGCGGCAGAGATACAGCCCTTCCGACTCGCACAGCTGTTTATACAGGAATTTTTTCCATTTCATGTCCTTCGAGTTGCGGGCGGCCAATTCAGGGAAATTGTATGCCAGAAGTTCCGACAAATCGCTGCGTTTCCAGACGCCCAAGTCCTGCCACAGGTGGTCACTGCCAAGGCAGGCCGAAACGATCAGGCTGATCATCCAGTCCGTTTCCTGAGACGGATCCCTGCGAAGATCCTGCAGCAGCTTGATCAGGTCCTCCTTCTCAAGCATTCTGGAATCGTCCAGTTGAATTCCTGATACTGCCTGGAAAGGAATAGGAATTTCCGGAGAAAGAGTTTTCAGCAAGTTCGAAAATTGTGCCGGTTCCAGCCCAAGATAATCGGGCAGCACGCTCTGGCCGGTTAACCAGCTGCTGAGAATTTTAGCCAGCCATTTCCGGTTCGGCGATTCGGTTTCACCGGAAAGCAGACTCCGGTAAATTTGTTCCCGATGATCGGTCATGGACTGGTACGCGACACTCATCAATCATTCCGGTCAATATTCGACGCGAATGTCTTCATCCCGTACAATCATCTGGCAGGCCAATCGCCAGGGACTCGGCAGATCATCAACGATCATCTGTTCCATTTCTTCCTTGGTCAGCTTGCCGGTTTCCCGTAAAACCGATTTTTCCTTTTCGGTCAACGGTCCGCCCATGCGGCCCTTATTATCCAGACTGCTGACTTTGACGACACAGGTGCCGCATTCGCCGTCTTCGCATTCAAAGTTGATTGGAATCTTGTTTTCCCTCGCCAGCTTCAGGACAGTCTGCGTATGACTGCCCGCAGTTGCGTAAACCGTTTTATCCCGAAAATCCGGATTGGTAAATGTGACTAATGCCATTTTTTTGCCTCTCTACAGTTAAGTTAATCACGCGGGTTTAACGGAGATGTTGCCGCTCAATACCTGGGCCTGACAGGCCAGGCGATTATGTTTGCCGGCCATGTTTTCCCGTAACACCTTGTCTTCCAGCACCGAGGGTTCGGATAAATTCTCCCAACCGTCGGTCACTTTCATGATGCAGGTACCGCAGTCGCCTTCCCGGCAACCATACGTGATTCCGGCTCCGACTTTTTCGGAAACCTCGATCACCCGGGTTCCAGCCGGTACGGATACGGTCACATCGATATCTTCAAAGGTAACGTTCGATTTCGCCATGTTTTACACTCCTGGTGAGTAGTTAAAATAAAATCAGGCCAAGTCGGCAAAATCGATGACTTTCGGCTTACGCAGCCCCATCAACTCTTCTGCAACCCCTCGCCCGAATTGTGTACATTCCTCGAGTTCTTCTTCGGTGGGAATCAACTTCACCCGCAACCCCTGAACGGGGATCCGCAGCTTGAGGCCGCGCAAACGGTCTTCCACCAGCCGGACCGCTTCACCGCTCCAACCATAGGAGCCGAATACGCCGCCCAGTTTGTTTTTCAAATTGACCACGGTCAGAGAGGACAACAAGTCCCACACCGGCTTTACGGAATCGCCGTTAATGGTCGGCGTACCGAACAACAGACCGTCGGCATCCTCGATCAGATCGATAAAAGGATAAACCTCGCCCCCCTCCAGGTCGTACAACGATACCCGTACGCCCGAAATGCTCATCGCGCCTTGATAAACGGCTTCGGCCATGCGGCGGGTATTTCCATAAGAACTGATGTAGAAAATCAGCAGTGTTTTTTGATGCTGCGGACTCTCTGTCGTCAACACCGGCTGCGACAAATCGTGATAGCGCTGAATATAGCGCATCGGCCGGTCCCGTAAAATCGGCCCATGGGTGGGGGCAATCAATTTCGGCTGCAGCGGTTCGATCAGTTCCAGCGCCTTGATCACATAATCCTTGAACGGGCGCATGATGTGCGAATAGTAATATTCAAAAGAAAACCTGAAATCACCGACTTCATCATTGAATAAATGTGTATCGCAGAAATGGCAGCCGAAAACATCGCCCGAAAAAAGAGTATTTTCTTCCGGCAAATAAGTGCATTGCGTATCCGGCCAGTGCAGATAAGGGGTGTGCAGGAACTCCAGGGTGCGGTCGCCCAACGACACGCTGTCGCCGGTGAGAACGGCGGTGAAACTTAACGTATCGCGCTTCAACAGGGCCTTCAGCATGGTCTGGGCCTTCTGTGAAATATACAGCTGGGCCTGAGGCGCACGCCGCATGAGTTCCGGCAAAGCCCCGGTATGATCCGGCTCCAGGTGGTTCAGAACAATGACTTTGATTTCCGAATACTCGGCTACCGTTTCGAGGCGGGCGAAAAAATCATCGGAAAAGCCTTCTTTGACCGTATCGATAATGGCAACGCCCTCGCTGCCCCGGACCAGATAGGAATTGTAGGTGGTGCCGTTCGCGGTTTTCAGAATAATATCGAAATTACGTAAATCCGGGTCGAAGGCGCCAATCCAGAAGATTCGATCAGACAAGCCGACCGCTTTGGGGCCGGAGGTATCCTGTTGCAAGGACAAAGGCCACTCAGCCATGGCTGCAGCCCGGTTGACGTTCCTTTGGGCAAGTCTCAAGTTCCCCGGCTGGTTGCGCCATTGACAACCCTATCCAGCTATCCACTTCCTGTTCATTAAAGCCTGCCATTTTTTCAGCGCCTACTTGCATCAACGGCCTTCTGATCAGTAAAGGGTCGACCAGCATTAAATCGACGGCCTCCAGTTCGTCTAACCCTTCAGGGTCGATCAGCCCCTGTTTAATGACCGGGGCACTGCGATTAAACCATTCGGAAACCGGCTTGCCGGCAAAAAACGCTCGAAGTTGACTGGCGTCCGCGGTCCAATTTTCGCTGAGCAGATTCCTGACGAGGATCGTATGCCCTGCCTGACGCAGTAAATTTTTTTGCCGGACATTGTTAATGCAGCCCGGTTTTTCGTAAAAAACAATTTGCGCCATCGGTTAATGAGCCTGCAGTTCGGCCATGGCTTCCGCCATTTTCTCAGGAGGTATGCCGGTCAGCGAACCCGGCGGGTTGATCGGCACATTGAAAGCGTCCAGGATTGCGCCCTCGATCGGGCAAATGCTGGCGCATTGCGCATCGGCATAATCGCCTTCGCATTCGGTGCATTTTTTACTGTCGATTAAAAAATGCGGCTTAGCTTCATAAATTGCATTGCTGGGACATAAGGGTTCGCAGGCATAGCAATTTACGCAGGATTCGATAATTTTCAACGCCATTGGAGACTCCTTGTAAAGCAATTGTTTTCACTTGTGCTGCATAAAATCGGGTAGTTAAAAGCCATGATCTTTATCTCAAAAAAATCGCGCTAAGCATTTGCTCGCTGCTCTTCAGTCTGATCATCCAGCTTTCCGGATTCCGCCATCTCCCGGTAAACCGCCATGACCGCTTCCTCAATGTTTTCCATCGCATGTTCGCCGTTCGGCTGTATTCCGGCTTCTTCCAGCTGCTCCCAAGGCTCGAATCCGATTTTCGAGCATAGAACGACTTCACATCCTTCGAGCGTTCGAATATTACGCTGCAGGGCGGTTTCGGCTTCGCCGCAGGTACTGTCGCCGCTGCAGTACAGTTCGGTTTTGCGGTGGCTGATAAAGCGTACGCCGTCAGGGGAGGCTTCGTAAATCAGGAATTCCTTGGCGTGTCCGAAATGCATGTTGATAACGCCCTGACCGCTGGTGGCGACTGCCATAAGCACCGGTCGGGTATTGAGTTTCGGCAGTTCCTGCTGTTTCTCGTCCGCATCGGCCTTGGCGGCGCGGTTGCTGTTCATTTCCGCTTCGATGGCCTGATGAATGACCTTGCGTTTTTCCATGGCCGCCTGATAATCGATTTCCATTTCCTCGATCTTGTCCAAAGTAAATTCATCGCCCCGGTCTTCTCCCAGCATACCGACCGCATCGGCGCGGCACTGACGGCAGTGGCGCATCATATTCATATCTCCGGCGCACTGGTCCTGCAATTCCTGTAATTCGTCCGCCGACGGGCCGCGCTGGCCCATGACGCCATAGAAGGTTCCGTGCTCGGCATCCGCTATCAGGGGCATGACGTTATGGAGGAACGCCCCCTTTTCCTTGACGATTCTGCTGACCTCAGCCAGGTGCTGGTCGTTGATCCCCGGAATCATGACCGAGTTCACCTTGACCAGGATTCCTTTTTCCACCAGCATTTCCAAGCCTTTCTGCTGCTGTTCGATCAGAATTTTTGCGCCTTTTTTTCCTTTGATTCTGCGGTTATTCCAGAACACCCAGGGATAAATCTTCGCGCCGATCTCAGGATCGACAGTATTGATCGTAATCGTCACGTGATCGATATTGTGCTTGGACAGTTCCTCCACCGCATCCGGCAGGGCCAGACCGTTGGTCGAAACACAGAGTTTGATATCGGGAGTCTGCTCGCTTAGCGCTCTGAATGTGGCGAAGGTCCGTTCCGGATTGGCCAGAGGATCACCGGGTCCTGCTATGCCCAGTACCGTCATTTGCGGAATATTGGCCGCAACCGCCATGGTTTTCTTGACGGCCTGCTCAGGGCTTAATAATTCCGAAACCACACCAGGTCTGGATTCATTGGCGCAATCGTATTTGCGGTTGCAGTAATGACATTGAATATTACAGGCCGGAGCCACCGCAACATGCATGCGGGCAAAATAATGGTGAGCGTCTTCCGAGTAACAAGGGTGATTTTGCACTTTTTCCCGAATGTCTTCGGAAAGATGACTCAACTGGTCTTCAGTCGACCCGCAGGAGCCGGCCGAGCAACCGCCTTTGGTTTCCGTTTGATCGTTTAATACTGGCAGCTCCATGTTCACACCTCAGTAAATTAGTTTATTAAGGTCTAAGCAGGGCTTGTGCCAAGTAGAGGGGAAATTTATATGGCACTGATATATAAAAATTATTTGATTTCATTTTATTGTGAAGTGCTTGATTGTTATAAAAGCAACAATCAATTTGTGAGTCTTTGTGCAGATATTCACAAAACGTAATGAGGAGTTTTAGGCACTTTGGAAAACTGTATACGTTAGAAATACAATCGAGAGCCTCGACAAGAAAATCCCTTTATGAATAAGCGGATTCAACTGCAAAACGCAGTTCCATTAATCATGTGGATTCGCCTGCAGATGAGGTGATTAAATCTGCAGATCTAGATTTAAATGATGCGATTTGTCTACAGAAGCTGGATAAAGGTAGGATAAGACGGCCTTTAAAAACGGCATAGGTTAAAGCAAGGGAGATTTATCATGAATCAAAATTATATGAACTCGCTGGAAGCCACTCATAGTTGGAGATTTGCTCGCACGATAACTTTTCTCATTATCTTAGGGATCACCGTGATGGCTTCTATGGCCATTTATCTGGCAAAAGACAAAGCCGTAGCTTTACAAGCTGTTTTGACCGCGGTATTGCCAATGTTGGCTGCCTGGGTAAGCACCGTTCTTGCCTATTATTCAAGCGAGAGTATCGAGGCCGCAACACAAAGCGTTAAGGATCTGATGTCGCCGGATGATAGACTAAAAACTACTTTCGCAGCTGACAAGATGATTAAGTTGCAAGAGTTGAATCACTTCACCTATACGGATGAATTGAAAGGGTCAGATTAAGTGGTAGTGTTCAAAACTCTGTGTCAATTTGCAATTAAAGTTTATCCAGATGTCTTCAGAGTGATTTATATTTGCTTTAAATTGATATTCAGAGTCTGGATGCGATAAGCAATCTGCCTCGGAGTCATGTTTAACAGCCTTGCCGCTTTAGCCTGAACCCAGCCGCTTTGCTCCAGCGCCGCAATGACTCTTTCCCGTTCGTCCAGGTTTTCATCGTGCAGGTCCACTTGGATGGACGGCTGCGATGTAGGAGCTAACCCGATTTCATCTTCCAGACCTGTGCTGATAGTGACGTCACGGTCGATAATGCCATCCTGGCTCATGATGGCGGCTCGTTCAAGGCGATTTTCCAACTCCCGGACATTTCCTGGCCAATTGTATTTCATAAGAATCCTGATAGCGCTTTCTTTGACTTCCAAGGGACGGCCGCCCTGCTGTTTCGACAGTCTTTTTAGCAGGAAAGCGGCCAACTCCGGGATATCTTCGATTCGCTCGCGAAGAGGGGGCATATTGATAGGCATGACATTCAGCCGGTAATAGAGGTCCTCACGGAAAATTCCTTCAGCGACATCTTTTTCAAGGTTCCGGTTGGTGGCGGCGATGACGCGAACATTGATGCTCAGCGTTTTGCTGCCGCCGACCCGCTCAAACTCTCCTTCCTGCAAGACGCGTAACAGCTTGGCCTGAAACGAGGCGGAGATCTCGCCGATTTCGTCGAGAAATATCGTTCCATTGTCGGCCAGTTCGAAGCGGCCTTTGCGCTGGCCGACTGCTCCGCTGAAAGCCCCCTTCTCATGGCCAAACAATTCCGACTCCAACAGATTGTCGGGCAGGGCTGCGCAGTTCAGCTTGAGAAAAGGCCCGCTGCTGCAGCTGGAGTTAAAATGGATTGCGTTAGCAACGACTTCTTTTCCGGTACCGGATTCACCCCGGATTAGAACGGTAGTGTTCCATTTCGCGACCTGGCGGATAATGTCGAAAACTTTTAACATCGGTTCCGAATGACCGATGATGTTCTCGAAGCGGTAATTTTTGACCAGCGCCTGTTTCAGGTTGTCGCGTTCGTTCACCAGTACCTGCTGCTTTTTTTCCATCGAACGAAGCGATTTCACGCTTTGTGCAATCAGATTGGCAACCATTTCCAGAAAACGGGCTTTTTCGCCCAGGAACTCGATGTTGTTCGGCTGCACCGTCAGAACGCCGACAATTTCGTTTACATCGGCCAAAACGGGCGCGCCGATAAAGGGGAACTCCGGATTGTACAGGCCAAGACGACTGACAAACCGGGGTTCGTCCGCCAGTCTTTCCACGACGATTGTGCTGCCGGCGTCTAGGATCGTGCCGACCAGTCCCTCGCCCGGTTTGTATTCGACGTTTTTATCGATATCATCGGCGTAGACTTCACAGACGCTTAAGCTGTCGTTTCCAATACCGCGCAAAGCGACCATGCCGGAAAACAGGTTTGAACTGGTATGCAGAACTTCCAGAATATTCTTCAGTTTCGTACGCAGCTCAAAGGTGCTGTTTAAAACCTGGCTGACAAGATACAGAGTATTCAGTTCTTCTTCAACTAACTGGTAACGATCACTCATTCATCATACCTTTCGTAATCATCCTCATTGATCATCGGAAAGCTGACTTTAAAGCGGCAGCCTTCGTGATAGTCAGGATCAATTTCAATTGTACCGTTTAACTGGTTCACGATTTCCTTGGCCATTACCAGTCCCATGCCGGCCTGAATGCCTCCCATTTTCTGGGTGGTATAGAAAGGTTCGAAGACTTTCGTTCTTTGCTGTTTGTTGATTCCGGGGCCGGAATCCGTAATACAGACATTGACCCTTTGGTTACCGGCGCCGGTCGTGATTCTGATAACTCTATCGCTCATTCCGCTCTGGTTTAGTGCATTGATCGAATTATCGATCAATTGCTTAAACAGCATGCGCAGCTTGTTTTCCGCTCCGAGTATGTGGGGCAGTGCAGAACTCGGTATCCAGTCGATGACGATCCCGTTGCTGAGAAATTTATGGTTGCTCAACATCATCACTTCGTGAAGAATTTGGTTGAGATTTACAGAGGTGACGGCGGAGGGAACGATTTCCGGAACGCAATGCTGAAGCGTCGAAACGGAGTTAAGGCAGCTATTCTCAATTTGTTTTAACAGGTCCATTAAGATGCCGTTTTGATTTTTCTGCTGCATCAGTTGAATCGCGGCCTGAATCTGATTCAATGGTTGCTTGACCTGATGAATAGACCCCAGCAAGGTTTCCCGGATGCTGCGGATTTGTTCTTCTTCAGCAATCATCACTTTTAACGATTGCAGATAAATCTCCTCCTGATGCTGGCGCTGTCTGGTGATATTGGAAATACTCAACAGCAGGTAATCCTCACTCGATTCCTCAAAAAAACTGTCGGCATTCAGTGTTTTTTCCTGGAAGCGCCGCCCGGAGCAGGAAAACCATAAAGGGCTATGCTTGGCGATATTGTCGATTCGTACTTCAACATTATTAAAACCGTTCGGGTTCTCATTCAAATAGGTTTGAAGATCGCCCAACTGCATCGATAACAATTCCAGGAATAGATGGGCCGGCTCCTTTTGGCCCAGGTCGCTGACCAGAGTTTTGTATTGCAGATTATCGAGGATGACCTTGTTGGTTTGATCCATCACGGCCATCGCCACGGAGGATGAATTGATAACCGATTCGGTCAGTAATTTTTGGTTATGCAGGTTCTTTTTCGCCTGATAGCTTTCGGTAATATCCCGGTGGATTCCCAGATAATGCGTTATGTTCTTCATCGAGTCCTGCATTGGCGAAACAGTCAGGTCAGCGAGGTAGGGATGGCCGTTTTTGTGCCGGTTGACGAGCTGACCGTGCCAGGGACGGTTTCTGCTGATGGTGTGCCATAAGTCGTAATACACTTGTCGTGGGGTTGCTTGATAGGACAGCATGGACTCGTTGTTGCCGATAATTTCGTCCAGGCGGTAACCGGTTACCAGGCTGAACGCCTGATTGGCATAAAGGATATTCGCTTTCTTGTCGGTAATGGAGATGGCAACCGGCGCCTGTTCAACCGCTTCGACAAAAAGCCAGGGCGGCAGAAGATCCTTGCGTTTCCCATTCAGTCGGGCTATGAATTTTCCTTGCTCCATATCGAGCAACTCAGGGTTGAGTTTCTCAATGACTTTTTCGATATCGGTGTGTACCTGCAGATATTTAAGCGATGTTTTTTTCATAGTGTGTTTAGCCTTCCTGCCCTCAAAGCCCTTACGCCTTTCCAGATTAACTGAACAGGCGGATGTCTTAAAAAAGATTCATTTGACCCGGTATATTAGAGTTAATATATATACTGTAAAGCAATTTACAGGCCAATATGAGGTTATGAACGGATGTTCATGAGAAAAAGGATGTAGCGAGTAATCTGATTAAACTATTACACCTTTTATTAAAGGGCATTTGTCGTTTTTACGACATTTAATTCTTCAATTCGAGTTCAGATGTTTTTTTTGCGACAGCCTGCTGCACTGTCGTGGAATTTCAATGCACTGATTTAGGGGCTTTGGAGTACGCTCATAACATGGCACAGTTGATGCTTTTGCTTAATTGTACGTATCAACACGCAAGGTTTTATCCTGTGACAGAATATCTTTTGCTCATTCTCGGCACTGCTTTGGTGAATAATGTTGTATTGGTTAAGTTTCTAGGGCTTTGCCCCTTTATGGGAGTGTCGAACAAGCTCGATACCGCTTTGGGTATGGGGCTGGCGACCACTTTTGTACTGACGTTGGCCGCCGCTGCCAGCTGGCTGCTGGAACATATGGTTTTGTTGCCGCTAAATATCGGTTTTCTGAGAATTCTGGGATTCATCCTGGTAATCGCCGCGGTGGTGCAATTCACGGAAATGGCGATTCACAAAACCAGTCCGGTACTGTACCAAGTTCTAGGAATTTTTTTGCCGTTGATTACCACCAACTGTGCCGTATTGGGTGTCGCCTTATTGAACGTTCAGGAACAATACAGTTTTACCGAAAGCCTGTTTTTCGGTTTTGGCGCGGCACTGGGTTTTACGCTGGTAATGGTGATTTTTGCCGGTTTACGAGAGCGCCTGGCGCTAATGACGGTGCCCGAAACTTTTGCCGGAACGCCGATCGCCTTTATCACTGCCGGAATTCTTTCACTGGCCTTTATGGGGTTTGCAGGACTTTATCAATAATCGAGGGATGTTTATGTATGTTGTTTCCGCGATCATCAGTTTGACTTGCTTGGGACTTTTTCTTGGATTCATGCTGGCCCTGGCGGCGCGTTATTTGAAAGTGGAGAGCAGTCCTGTGGTTGATGAACTGGAAGAACTGATGCCGGGTTCGCAATGCGGTCAATGCGGGTTTCCCGGTTGCAGGCCTGCGGCGGAAGCCCTGGCCGCTGGAGATGTCCCGGTCACTTTGTGCCCTCCGGGGGGCAGCGCCCTTGCCGAGCAGTTCGCCAGAATTCTTGGGATTGATATCGACTTGAGTGCATTGGACGACCCGGAGCCGCTGGTTGCAAAGGTCAGCGAAGCGACTTGTATCGGCTGTACCCGCTGCTTCAAGGTATGTCCTACCGACGCCATTGTCGGCGCACCCAAGCAGATTCACGCCGTCGTTACCGACGCCTGCATTGCCTGCGAAAATTGTATCGATGTCTGTCCGACCGAGTGCCTACAAATGCACCCGATCGAAGTTACCCTGAAAAACTGGAAATGGCAAAAACCCGATTCTTCGACCTTAAGGACGGCGGCATGATCACTATAAAGAAACTGCTGCGTATTCGCGGCGGAGTCCATGCTGAAGAGCATAAAAATACGACTTCGGATCTGCCGATTTTTATAGACTTTCCGGTGCCGAAAAAATTGTATACCCCGCTGCAGCAGCATGTCGGTAAGGCGGCCGAACCGGTGGTAAAAGTCGGCGACAGGGTTTTAAAGGGTCAGTTACTGGCGCATAGCCAGGGTATGATTTCGGCGCCTGTTCATGCTTCAGGTTCGGGAGTCATCTCGGATATCAATTTTTACCCGGCGCCGCACCCATCCGCCCTGCCGATTCGGACCATCGTGATAGAGACCGACGGTAAAGACGAATGGGTGGTGCGTAACAAGGTGAACGATCCTTTTGCCCTGGGTCCCGAGGAAATTTCGCTACGCGTCGGAGCGGCCGGGGTTGTGGGAATGGGGGGAGCGACATTTCCTGCCGCGGTCAAACTGAGCCTGGGTAAAAAAAGTAAAATCAGAACGCTGCTGATCAACGGTGGTGAATGCGAACCTTATTTGACCTGCGACGACCGGTTGATGCAGGAAAGGGCTGAGGCCATCGTGGATGGTATCCGGATTATGCTGCACGGCATGGAAGCCCCCGAAGCCAAAATCGGCATCGAGGACAACAAGCCTGAAGCGATTAAGATGATGCAAAAGGCTTGCCTGCCGTTTGCGAATATTCAAGTAATCAAGGTTCCCACCCGTTATCCGATGGGCTGGGACAGGCAGTTGATTCGCTACATTACCGGCAAGGAAGTGCCGGCCGGCGCCCGCGCCACCGATGCCGGTGTTTTGATGCACAATGTCGCTACCGCTTATTCTATTCATCAGGCCATCCGTTACGGAGAACCGTTGGTAAGCCGTATTGTAACGATATCCGGCGGTGCGGCCAGGTGGCCGATGAATATCGAGGTGCCGATCGGCACCTCGATCTCCGAAATGTTCGCTGCGTGTGAAGTCGATGAACGGCAGACCGCGCGAATCGTAATGGGCGGTCCAATGATGGGCGAAGCATTGCCCCACAGCGATTTGCCAGTCGTAAAAGCCACCAGCGGCATACTGGCCCTGACAGCCGATGAAATCAAATCCAATGAAGAACAGCCCTGCATTCGTTGCGCCAGCTGCATTCAGGCTTGTCCTGTCGGTTTGCTGCCGGTGGACATGATGAACCGAATTCGCGCCAATCAACTGGATGCAGCCGTCGGCATCGGCTTGAAAGACTGCATCAGCTGCGGCTCTTGCTCGTATGTCTGTCCGTCGAATATTCCCCTGGTGCATTTTTTCAAATATGCCTCGGGTGAACTGGTATCGCGCCAGCAGGCGCAGCACAAGTCTGAACAGACGAAAAAACTGATGGACGAACGCAACAAAAGAATGGAACGAATTGAGCGAGAGAAAGCGGAAGAAGCGGCACGCCGCAAAGCGGAAAAGGAAGCGCGCGACAAGGCCAAGACCGAAAAGGAAAAACAACAGGAGGTTGTATCATGAAACACAATCCCGTAAGCGGGCCACATTCCGGCGCAAACAGGCGGGTTGCAGCGATCATGCTGCAGGTTGTTTTGGCGGTTTTTCCGGCGACGGCATTCGGAATCTATTTATTCGGCTGGCCGGCGCTCAACCTGTTTTTGATTACACTCCTGTCCGCACTGCTGTTTGAATATTTGTGTTTGTGTATCGCGGGCAAACCCGCGGCCGTGTTAATGGACGGCTCTGCGTTGCTGACGGGTTGGCTGCTGGCCATGACGCTGCCTCCGTGGGCGCCCTGGTGGATCGGCGTTGTAGGCTCAGGTATCGCGATTGTAGTCGGTAAGCACGTTTATGGCGGCCTCGGCCAGAACATTTTTAACCCTGCCATGCTGGCGAGAGTCGCTTTGCTGATTTCTTTTCCGCTGGAGATGACCACCTGGGCCAACGTGGCCCCCTTATTCTCAGAGCACGCCCCCGATTTTATAACCGGTCTGAAAATTACTTTTTTCGGCCTGCATCCAACCGATGCGAATACCGGTGCGACGCTGCTGGGCCATGTTAAAACAGAATTATCGCGAAGCCATTGGCTTCCAGCCAGTCTGGACGGCTTCTATAACGATCAAGAGGCCTGGTTGGGATTTATGCGCGGCAGCCTCGGGGAAACCTCCTCCTTGCTGCTGTTGCTGGGGGGAATTTGGTTGTTGTTCAGAGGTGTTGTTACATGGC
>SPJJ01031579.1_pt1 | contig 14412 bp, 11 predicted proteins | sample 3741741 | NCBI WGS metagenome assembly SPJJ01 (sample SAMN10925908, study PRJNA522277) | cold seep metagenome | isolation source: Elba SIP-enriched marine methane seep metagenome, extraction at timepoint T1 | place: Italy: coast of Elba, Mediterranean Sea | collected 2014-05 | reverse complement strand
AGAGATGTCGCTCGGGTCGTGCTATTGGATCCGCTGTCACCGAGTGAGGCGGCGTCCGCCAAGCAACTGGTTGTGTGCCATCGCGATGACGCGAGCAAACATCCTGCCGAGCCTGGACAGGTATACGACGGCCCCCGCGCGTGGGACGGCGATGGCGACTTCGGCAGCGCGGGCATGCCGGTGGATGCGCTGCGACGGGTTACGGAGTGGCTGACATGACGCTGACCTGGCACGAGCGCGCGGTGGCTTTCGGGCCGGACCGGGCGATGGTCGGGGTGCTCACCGCCCCCGACGCGGGTGGCGGCGATACCGCAGTGCTGTTGCTCAACGCCGGAGTCATCCATCGGGTTGGCCCGAACCGAATCAATGTGGTGTTCGCCCGCGACATCGCAGGGCTCGGACTACCGGTGCTGCGTTTTGATCAGTCGGGGCTGGGAGACAGCGCTCCCCGGGACCAACAGTCTGACCTCCACGCGTCGGTCGAACAAGACATCAGCGATGCCATGGCCTACATGGCCGACAATCACGGCGCTACCAAGTTCGTGTTGATCGGTATCTGCTCCGGGGCCAGGGCGGCGTTGCGCGCGTGCTATCGGCTCGAAGGCATCACCGCGAGCATCGTCGTTGATCCGCCGGTGTTCAAGACGGCACGGGCGGTGGTTGGGCACTTCGCGCCGAGGCTGCTCAGCGCCGATAGCTGGAAGACGGCGCTGTCGGGTAAGAACCAGCGCATCAAAGGCGCCATCGATCGCTTGCGTGGCCGGACCAGCGAGGATGAGCCAGAGTCTGCCGCGAGCGAAACCACGATGCCCGACCGCCTGCCCGAATGGCCTAGCAAAGACGACATGACCCAGGCTCTCGCCAAGATTGTCGGCAACGGCACGAGCATGTTGTGGATCTACACTGGCGGTGCCGCGGACGATCAGTACAACTACCGCGATCAACTTCGCGATGCGTTCCCCGATGCCTGCGCCAGCGGTCTGGTGGACTGGGAGCTGATGGGCGACGTAGACCACGACTTCGCGACCGCGCCGTCCCGCGACGCGATCCGAGAACAGGTGTGCTCGTGGATCAAACGCCGCGGGCTCACGGGTTAGCGCACGCGCTTGCGGAAGAATGCTGGCTCCGCCTCCGGAGCCAGGCTCTTGGGCGGGCGATGGCGGCGTCGTAACGCGGCGATCCGTTTGCTGAGCGCGGTCGCGGCGGAGATTCCCGGGGTGCGCACCTTGGCCAGGGCCTGGCGCGCCCAGGTGAGCGCGTAGCGTTTGACGTAGGCGCGCGCGAGCAGGATCCACAGCCGGTCTTGTTCCTCGTTCTCGGCGACGTCCCGTTTGGTGATGTCCGCGTGCAATGCGCGCAGTTCGATCAGCGCCACCGCGCCGGGTTGCTTGTCGGCGCTGGCGATCTCGGCGGCGAACGCGTCATCGACTTCCTGGGCGGACTTGCCGGGAAACCGCGGCGTGTAGCCGGAGCGCGTCGCGCGGGACGTGGTCTGTGCAGCGGGTTTTGTGCTGACCACCGTGGACATGGTCGGGCTTGGCTCGGCCGCAGTGGCGACCGCTTTGGTCGTGATGCGCCGATGGATGTTTGCCCACATGGCGCGTCGTGCCTGTAGGCTGAGCCGGACCATGCGCTCGCTGAGTGCGGGAAACATGAAGTCGGCCCGGTCTTTGGTGTGGTCGGCACCGAGCAGGTGGCCCAGCTCGTGAATGAATACCGCCCGTTCTGCACCCATCGCCGACAGCTCACCGGTTACTCGCCCAGCTCGCATGATCATGTAGGAGCCGGCGATTTCAGCCAGGCCGAGCTTGTGGATGGACTGCTCCATCAACGCCAGCGGTGTGACGAGACCAACGACCAGGTCGCGTGGCCCAGCAGTCAACAGCGGGCGCAGCTCGTCGAGCATGGCGACGAGGTCGTCATCGCCGGCCTTTCGCTGCCAGCGCGTCGTGGTGGCCAAACGCAGGCGCAGGTGCAGGCTGGGCTCCACTACCTTGTTCACCTCGCGTAGCAGCTCGCGCATACGCCGGCGCCAGCCGATGCGCTGGCTGAGCAGTTTGTGGCCGGCGAACACGTGTACGTCGAGCACGCGCAGCTTGGCGGGATTGACCCGAGCGCGACGGTGTTTGACCAGATGGCGGTCGTAGTTGTTCTTGCCCGAGCTACCCCAGGGTCCGCCCGCGGATACGCAGGCGGTGCCGAGGGCAAGCCACAGGGGGAGTGCTAGATGTAGCGGTGTGCGTTGCATGAGTGAGTCATCGGCGGCGGTGCGCTCGGGTTGCGTACAAATGCACGCAGCGTGCCCGCGCGTCGGCGCTGGCATGTGCCGGATAATGCTCATCGGGGCCGAGTCGGTGTGACGGTCGAACGGCGACGGTGCGACGGTCGGAGCGTTACGGTGTAACGGACGCGCGGGCCAAGCACGATTCGACTCGGCCGGGCAACTATGTAGGAGAAGTTGCCACCACCCCCGGCGGCTTCGGACAATTTCGGCCATGTCGACCGAGACTCAGCGTTCCCGTAGCCTACTCATCGTTTGTGGCCTTGCCGTGATGTTCGTCGCCTGTGACCGCGCAGCCACCAGCCGCCCCGAGAGCGACTCGCCTCACGAGGCCCATCTGCGCAAGGCGAAGGCCAAACCACAGCCCACCCCCCGCGCTAGCGCCGTCAAAACTGCCAAGGCCAAGCCACCTGCCGCCTATGTGGTGTCGTCCACGCGACGTGCCCCGGCGAAACCCAAGGCGCCCCCCGAGCCGGTGGCAGCCAAGACCTCCACCGAGACCACGGTAGCGTCGACGGCCGATTTTGCGCGGCTGCTCAAAGACGGCCGGGCGGCCAACAAGGCCAAGGACTACGAGGAGGCTATCGATAACCTGGAGCAGGCGCTGGAAGCCAAGCCCCGGCACATCGGTGTGCGCATCGATCTCGCGCGCGCCTATGTCGGCCTCAAGCAGGCGGACAAAGCACGGCCGCATGCCAAGATGGCCGTCGACATCGTGCCGACATCGTCGTACGCGTGGAATACGTTGGGCCGGGTCGAGTTGCTCGACCGCCAATTCGCTGCTGCTGCCACGGCGTTCAAGCGCGCGACCAAACAGAACCCGAAGAATCTGTACGCGTGGAACAACCTGGGCCTGGCTCTGATGCGCGCACGCAAGCTCGTGGACGCCGTGGTCGCGTTCAAGGTGGCAACCACGTTGGCGGGCACCACAGACTACATGTGGAACAACCTGGGTACCGCCTACGAGCGCTTGCGCGATGCAGAGCACGCGCGCGGCGCTTACGAGCAGGCCGCTGCTATGGGCTCGTTCTCGGCGAAAGCCAGCCTCCGCCGGATGAAGCGCAAGGCCCAGAAGGCTAAAGCCGCTGCGGCGAAGAAGGCGAACACCGCGGCATCTGCGAGCGTGCGCGACGAAACCAAGAGCTAAGTCACGACATCCTCCGCGCCAGCTCGCCTATACTGGTGGCGAGCTGGGAGTGGAGTCGATGCAGATCGTTCGTTGGATTGGATGTGCCGTCGTATTGTCGTGCCTCGTCGTCGCCTGTGGCGATGACGGTGGCGTGGATCAGGACTACGTTCCCACCGATCCGAGTCTAGGACCGCCGGCGGGCAACCCGGACGGGACGTGCACGGTTCCCGGCGAGGCGGCGTTGGAAGACGTGGCGACCCCGACCACGGTGGTAGGCGACGGCAGCGCGGCCAGCTGCACCAGTGAGGCCGTAGTCGCCGCGGTGGCCGGGGGTGGCGTGATCACCTTCGACTGCGGGCCGGATCCGGTGGTCATCACGCTCACCGAGACGGCGAAGATCTTCAACGACACCGGACCGCGCATCGTCATCGACGGCGGTGGGCTGGTGACACTTAGTGGGGGTGGTCAGCGGCGGATCCTCTACATGAACACCTGTGACCCGGATCAAGTGTGGACGACCGATCACTGTCAGAACCAGGATCACCCGCAGCTGACCGTGCAGAACCTGACCTTCATCGATGGCGACGCGACCGGTGAAGACCCGTATGGTGGTGGCGCCATCTTCGTGCGCGGCGGTCGGTTCAAGATCGTCAACTCGCGTTTCTTCAGCAACACCTGCGATGACGTCGGCCCCGACGTTGGGGGCGCGGCGGTCCGTGTGCTCAGCCAATACAACACCGAGCCGGTCTACGTGGTTCACAGTACGTTTGGCGGCGCGCCAGAGCTCGGCAACATTTGCTCGAACGGCGGCGGGCTGAGCAGCATCGGCGTGTCCTACACGGTGATCAACAGTTTGTTCAGTCACAATCAGGCGATCGGCAACGGGGCCAACCCGCAGCGACCAGGCACGCCGGGGGGCGGCAGCGGTGGTGCCATCTACAACGATGGCAATACGTTCACCCTGCACCTTTGCGGCACCAAGGTCGTCGACAACACGGCCAACGAGGGCGGCGGCGCGATCTTCTTCGTAAGCAACGACCGCAGCGGTACGTTGATCATCGAAGACTCCGAGCTGTGTCGAAACCCGTCCGCGGGCTTCGAGACCGACGGCTATCCGGGCATCTTCGTGCTGGCCAACGGCGACCCGCAAGTGAGCGGTTCTACACTGAAATAGTGGGTCGTAGACCGTCACCACCACTGACCCGTTGGTAGGGCTATGTCACGCCATATCGTAGCCTTGTCCATGTTCGGCCTCGGCCTGCTGTTCGTGTTCCCCTCCGTCGCCGACGCTCAGCGCCGGTGTAATTCCAAGGCCAAGCCGATCTACGCCGAGACCGTGGCTCCGCTGAAGATCACGCGAGGGGTTCACGGAAGCAGCCGTCTCGTCATCCGCGCTTCCGGCGCGTGGCGGAGCACCGGGACCGGCAAGGCCCAGTCTGGTTGTCTGAGCCGGGCGCAGCTGGCGAGCTTTCGGCGCAAGCTGGCCTCGGCAAGCTTCGCCCGGCCGCGTCAGCCGCACAGCATGTGTGACGCGCTAACCACCCATCGTCACGAGTATCACGACATGATTCGCAACCGGCGTACCGTTGCCACTGTGCCCTGCGGCCTGATGGTCAGCGGTAGCGTGTCGGCCATGTCGCGTTGGTTGCGCTCTCGACTCAAGCCGCAAGTCAGGGGCGCGACCTGCTCCAAGCGCGCCGGCGGCAGCGTGTTGTACATGGAGTACCACCGTCCGATGGCGCGTTTGCGCCGTCCACTGCGCCGCCCGATGCGGTCCCTGCTGGTCTATTCGAATCGCACGTGGGAGCATCGTGACCGCCGAGGCGCTATGCATCGCGGCTGTATCAGCCGTGGCCAGCTCAAGGCGCTGCGCGGCCTGATCAGTCGCGCCAAGTCGGGGCGCACGCGCGCGCGTGTGGCGACGTGTGGGGCTATCAACACAAGCGTCATCGACATCCGCGTATCGACGGGGGCGCGCTACTCGTGGCCACAGCCGTGTGGTGTACCCGGCCGCGCCAGTCTGATGAAGGTCTACGGGTTCGTGCACAAGGTTACGGGCGTGCGCTAATTCACACCGCGTTCTTGGCAACGTTGTTCCGTCGCGTCGTCGTTAGAACGAGGTCTCGACGCAGTCGAACACGCCCTGGCCGGTGGCCGGGTAGCGGTAGATGCCGACGAAGCACATCTCTTGCGATGAGCTGTCGCCGAACGTCACCGTGCTGCCGGTGCCGTTGACGTAGGTACAGTCGACATCGAGGCGTTCACCGGCGCTCACCACGAACGGAGTCACCGGGTAGTTGCGCTGCTCCTCGAAGTTGAACGCCTGGTCCAGCACCGTCACATCACCACCGGCTTTTTCGTGCACGACCTTCATGTGCTGGCCGAGCTGATGCATGTGCGGCCACAGGGTGATCACCGTGGCGTCCTGGCTGAACGTGCAGCCGCCGTTTACGACCTGCTGGACGCCGGGCATGCTCTGCAAGAAGATCGCGAACTGGCCGCCGAAAACGTTCTCGGCCAGCTGCTGCACTTCGGCCAACTCCAGGGTCTTGACCAACGTTCCGGAGGTTCCCGTAATCGGGCTGTCGGTGACGTTGAACAGGTGCAGGTTGAGGTCGAGCTGGTCGCCCGCGTTGACTTTGATCGCGACACCGGACGGGAAGTCCAGGTCGTCGGTGCCGACGCCTGACGCGAACAGCATACTGTGCTCGATGTCGCCAGCCGAGCAGTTGTAGTCGCCGTCCGGGTTACTCGGGTTGGTGTTCACCGACAGCACCGTGTGGTGGGTGCCAACAGGCGACAGCGATCGGAACGTGCTGATGTAGGTGTCTTCCTGCACGGTGACCCGGGTGCAGCGATAGATTTCGCTACCCGCGGGGACGGTCCACGCGCGCTGGATCAGCGAGGTGAATCCAGCGGGGATGCTCGCGTCAGCACCGCCACCTTGCATGGCGTCGATGCCTTGCTGGGCGGCGTCGGGACCGTTGAGCGATGCGTCTGCCGGGTTGTTGCTGGCGTCGTTGCTGCCTCCCCCTCCGTCATCACCGCAACCAACTGCGAGAAACAAGGACGAACCAACCACCAACAGCATGCGCGTCATCGCCGCCAATGATACAGAACTCCGGCGCGTGGGCGAAGCACAGAATCTCCGGCCCCGCCCGGAGTAGCACCCTTTACTGGCTACTTACGCTCCACGGTCAGGCCGTACTTTTTGACCAGACGGTGGATGTAGTTGCGGTCGATGCCGGCCTCGTTGGCGGCTCGGGAGATATTGCCGTTGTTCCGGTCCAGCAGGCGCTTGAGATACTCGCGCTCGAATGATTCCACGAGCTGGGCTTTCGCCTGTTTGAACGGCTTGTCGAAGGCCTCGTCGTCGGCGAGCGCCTGGCTGGGCACAGCGCGCATGGGCTGGCGGTCGGCTAATCCGGTGGTTCCGAGGGATAACGCGCGCTGGACCACGTTGCGCAGCTCACGCACGTTACCGGGCCAGTCGTGGTGGCGTAGCTCCGCCAACAGCTCGGACGACACCGCCATGGTGCCGCGACCGAATTCCTGGGCGAAATGGTCGACGAGGCCGGGCAAGTCGTCCGGGCGTGCGCGCAGCGGTGGAACGACGGCTTTGACCACGGCGAGTCGGTAGTACAGGTCCTCGCGGAACTCCCCGGCGCGGACCATGGACAACAAGTCTCGGTGGCTCGCGGCCAGGATGCGTAGGTCGACCTTCACCGATTGGGTCGCGCCCACCCGGCGGACTTCGCCTTTTTCGAGGACCCGCAACAGCTGTGGTTGCAGGTCGAGAGCGAGCTCGCCGATTTCGTCGAGGAACAGGGTGCCGCCGTGGGCCGTTTCGATCAGCCCTTGCTTGTCCGAGCTAGCGCCGGTGTAGGCGCCGCGCACGTGACCGAACAGCTCGGAGCCGATCAGGTTGTGGGGGATGGCGCCGCAGTCCACCACCACGAAGTTTTGGTTCGAGCGTTGGCTGCGCGCGTGAATTGCTTCGGCGATGGCTTCTTTGCCGGTACCGGTCTCACCCTGGAGCATGATCGTCGCGTCGCTGGGGGCGACCCGGTTGAGCAGGGCGAACAGCTCTCGCATTACGGTGGATGCGCCGATGACCCCGCCGAACCTGTCCGACGGATACGGGCCGAGGTCGACCTCTTCGGCCTCCGGAACGATTTCCACGTGGGTGTGTTTGCCCAGGCGCAGTCGCGTAGCCGCCGACACGGTAATCGTTCCGACCCGGGTCTTGCCCTGGCGGGTGCCGTTGGTCGAGTCCAGGTCGATGACCTTGACGCCTTTTTGCAGTTGCTGGAGCTCCAGGTGGTAGCGCGACACGGTGTCGTCGCGCAGCACGATGTCGTTGTTCTCGTGGCTGCCGACCAGGGTGGTGCCGGTATCGAGCGACACGGTCAGCCCGGCGTCGGGCCCTTCGACGACGCGGAATTGGTAGCGCCGCTCCCACAGTTGACCAGACGCCGCGTCGGTGTAGAGCGAGCCGGTGGAGATTGTGTCGGGAGAGGGCATGAGCTCAGTGGTGGTGACGGCGTCGCCGCAGGGCTAAGCCTACGCTAAACACCAGTAGGGTTGCGAGTTCTCCGGCGCCCCCGCTGGCCGCGTTCATGCTGCAGCCGTCACCTCCACCACCACCTGCGTCCGCAGAGCCGCCGCCATCAACGACTTGGCCGGCATCCACGGGGACTCGCGCGTCGGAAAAACCCGCATCGATCAACCCCGGACCACCATCGATGAAGTCCGAGTTTGGAAACAGGGCGATCGAATTGAACGTCAGGTCGCCCGATGGCACCTGCTTGCATTGGGTGTTGCTGTGGTAGCCGGCCTTCGACGCGGTCACGCACACGAGTCTCGGCGTCAGGTCCGGGAACGAGTAGAGCCCATCGGCTCCGGTGACTACCGATTCGCCGGTGTCGAGCTGGACCAGTGCGCCTTCGATGTTGGCGTTCTCGTCGAAGATATCGCGTTCGCGAATGAGCCCGGCCAGTTGTCCCGGCGGCGATGCACCGTGGCGCACGGCCAGGTGGTTGGCGACGATGCGCTCGACCCCGTCCGAAGGTGAGCTGACGATGCCGCCTTCACCGGCGATGTACATGGCCGATGAACTGCCGCCATCCATCATCAGCGCGTCGTGCACGCCCAACGAGTCGAGGAACGCGCCAAGCTCGCTCGCGGTCATGCCGAGAGAGCCGCTCTGCCAGCCGTCTACCACCACCAGCCACAACGTGTTGCCGTCGGCGGACAAGGCCACAGCGGTGCGTGGCGCGCGCTGGCACGGCATGGCGATCACGTCGGTGCAGTCGAACGAAGTCACAGGGACACCCGTGCGCACGAGCATCGGCCGGCCGCCGACGACGCCCAGGGTGCCCATGGGAAGCTCGCCGGCGCTTACCACCTGTTCCGGTGGGTAGATCACGGCCGTGTTCTGATCGTTGTTGCGATCGAAACGCAGGAAGCCCTCCTTGTCGTCATCGCTGGTGACCGTCCACGCCGCTGCGTCTCCCATGGCGAGGCCGCTGGGCACGAAGCCCACGGGAGAGAAGAAGTCGCCGTTGATCGCGACTTGCGCCGACACCGCCGACGCGAACGCAGACACGGTGCTGCCGCGCATAGGCTCGGTAGTCGCCGACAAGGAGATTTCGCCGGAGCTGAGGTCGACGACGACGACGTGAATGCGCGCCGGGATGGAGGCCTCGAGCCAAACCTGGTGGGTCATGCCGGGATACGGCGTAGTTTCGGTGTCCAGGCTCGCGGCCGCTGCCGGCGCAGAGCCCAGCCAGCAAAGCAGCGTCGCGAGTACCGCTGCGGCCATAGTCTTATTAGTGATTACCAAGGGTTACAACGTCGTCTGAAGGCCTGCCCACATCTTACCCCAGGGCGCGGTTCGCACCGGTGACGAATGCCGTCTACTGGGCGAAAGGCAGGTCGAGGGTGAGCCCGGCCTTGATGCGGAACGCCTGGCGCAGCCATTTTTTGACCTTGCCGTCCTTACCGACGCGAGCGACCCATACTTTGTAGTTGCCCTCTTCCAGGGCGAACTTGCGAATCGCGCCGGGTGTCTTGCGGCTGCGGCGCAGGGCCATGCGGTAGTTCTTCTTCATGCGCACGAAGCCGAGCTTCAACGCCCAGCTGAAGTTGCTGCCTTTGACTCGCAGCCGCTTCTGTTTGGCGAAGCGCGGGTATTCGCTATCGACGTTGACTACATAGCGACCGTTGGCGAGGCCGCAGTTCTCCAGGGGAGGCGGGCCTGCACACACCTCTTTGCCGCGACTCTTGACCGTGATCGTCGCCTTGTCGAGGCCGTCCGTCGTCACCGTAAGCTCACCACCGGGTTTGAGCTCGGTGTTGATTTCCCGAGTCTCGCCTTTGGCCACCGGTACGGTAATGAACGCCGGCCGGAAGCCGGGCTTGGCCACTTTGAACAGGTGCGTGCGACCGGCTCGCACCAGCCGCTCGGTGATCGGCGTGTTGTCCTCGAGGGGTAAGCGGTTGTGGTAGACGGTCGCGCCCGAAGGCTTCGACTTGATCGTGACCGAGCCCCAGTTGGGATCTTTGGTCAGAGCCATCATCACCTGCCCGGTGCCGCCCGGTTGGGGAACCAGCACGCTGGTCTTGGTCGTGAGGTAACCGCGTTTGCGGAACGACAATTCGATGCGCTTGCCCGGAGGCAGGTTGTCGATGCGCAGTCCGGTGCTGCTCTGTGAGCTCGTGGGCGTGGTGCCCAATGTCTGCCCGTCGTAGATCACGGTCGCCTCAGCCGGCGAAGAGCCGATGGTCACGACTGCTTTGCGCGGCAGCAGCTTGAGCGAGACCGTCGACTGAGACTTACCCGCTTTGGCGATTTTGGTCACGGGGTAGTAGCCGTTTTGGCTGGCGCGGATCTCGTATGACTGGCCGACCTTGAGCTTGTCGATGACCAGCGGTCCATTGTCGGTGGTTCCGCGGGCGTGGCCGTCCACCTCGATGTTGGCCTTGGGCGTGGTCATGACCCGAATCGACGTGACTGGAGCCTTGGTGAACCGCGGGTAGGCGACCAACGCGATCAACGCGAGCAACAGGACGATGGCACCAGCGAGACCGCCGATTACGAGCTTTGACTGGGTCGGTGGCGGCGATTCGCGCCGCTCCACCGGAAATGCCGCACCGCTGGGAATCAGCTTCGACGCGCCGCCGACCAGTCGCCCGGACGGATCGATTTTCTCGGTGAAGAAGCCGATCTGCTTGAGCTGAACCTTGGGCGCTTTGAGGTTGAACGTGCAGATGCACTCGGTGGCCACACCTTCCAGCACATTGAACATGAAGAAGGTGGATGTGTTGGCCATGATGTACAGGCCAAGTCCCGCGCCGCCGGTTTTGCGATCGATTTGCTGCTCGGCGTGCAGGCACTTGTGCAGGTACTTGACCACGGTGCCCCGGGTCAGGGTGCCGAAACTGTCGCGGCACGACAGGGTGAACGTATCGCCGTTACACGCGTACTGGACGACGGCCTTTTGTTCCATGCGCAGCGAGATGCGCGTCTTGGTCGGCACGTCGGCGAACATCATCTTGCCGTCCGAGTCCACCGGCGCGTCGTACAGCGCGTTCATCAGCATCTCGTCCAGTACCTGCTCGATGGCTTCGCGGTACTTGCGGCGGACGCCCATGGCGGCGGCGAACTCGGAGACCTGGGCGATACACACCGACTTTTCCTGGTAGTCGCCCACCAGGGTGGAGTAGACCTTGGTGCCCCAACTGACCAGCTTCTCGACGCCGAAGATGTCGCCGTACAGGATGCGCGTGGCCATCGACGCCAGGGCGCTGTTGTCGAGCTCATCGCCGACGAGCACGCCGGCAACTCGATCGGTCGCCTTCATCGCGGCCACGGTTTCGATCAGATCGCTTTTGGGCACGATCACGATCATGTGTGCGTCTTTGCGCAGGCGTTCGGCCAGCGCGGGCAGGCTGTCTTTGAGCTCACCGTCCAGGTGCACGACGACGAGCGCAGCTTGGATCTCGCCCTTGGCCAGTGCGTCCAGGGACGGATAGCTTTCGACTGTGCCTCCGGCGGCTTTCAGTCCGACTGTCAGCCGCTTCGCAAACCCGGAGTCAGGCGAGATCGCGATGACGCGTCTTGCAAGCATCCTTACAGAATCTACCGCAAATATTCGCGACTTACAAAGATTTGCCGTGAATCGCTCAGGCGCACATAACTGGTTATAGACGTCGTTAATGAGGGACGACGACGTTGTAGTTGGACGGATGCGCTTTGCCGCGCTGCTCCATGCGTACGTCCATCTTGTAGTACTCGGGCTTGCGCTGGAACGTGTAGGCGCCGAACAGATTGATGACGACGCCGGCGATGATGAGCCCCTTGGCAACCCGGGTGAGCGCCCGCCCGCCCACTGCGACGAGCAGCATCAGAAACACCATGTAGTCGAGACTGAATCGGTAGCCGAACTGGAACCAGCCCGAGTTCTGATAGAAGAACGTGGGAATCGCTACCAGCGCCACGGTCAGCCACAACGGCCGGTGCCAGGCGTTCTTGACCCGCGGCCACAGTACGAAGAACAGCAGCGGCGTGGTCACCCAGATGGCGAGGCCGTGACCGCTGATGAACACATACGGCGATGAGCTGGAGAAGCTGGGCAGCAGGGTGAACGCGACGGTCATGTTGCGGCTCAGATAGTGGTGGCTGAACATGCCGATGGTTTCCATCTGGGCCTGCTGGCGCACGGCCAGGTAGGAGTGGCCGAACTCGAGGGGTTCGCCGAAGCGAACGTAGTTGTGGATCATGGCGACGACGGCGATGGCGATGATCGGCGCCGCGAACTTGGCGGCGGTGCTCGCCACCTCGCGCAGCTTGTCCGCGTTGTTGTCGCTGGTCGTCATGCGCCACGCCTCGAGGGCGAACAGCGGGAACATGAACGCCATTGGTGTGCGCGTCATCGTGGCTAGACCCAGACACAGCCCGGCCAGGATTGGATGTCGCGCCTCGACGCAGCACCACACGTAACAGATGGCCAGGGCGACACCGACGACGTGGGCCGTGTACCAAACCTTGCCGCCGACCGCGGCGAAGAACAGCACTGTGCCGAAGCCCAGAGCGCCGGTTAGCCATAGGTCGTCGGTCAGGCTGCGCTCCGTGAGGCCCGCGCTGCTCAGCCGACGTAACACCGAGAAGAACAGGGGCAGGATCAGGGCGGCGACCAGCACGGTCATGAATACGTCGTTGGCCACGGCGCCGTGGATCGCGGTTTGGGGCAGCATGAGCACCGCCGGGAACGGCGGAAACGACACGTAGTAGGTCGACTTGACCCGGCGTTTGATCTCGCTGGTCTTGATGATGTCGCCGCCGGCGACGCGGAACTTGCCCCGATTGGTGCGCGAGGTCAGGTAGCGTCCGCGCACGGTGCTGCCGTTGTTGAGCTCGACGGTTTCGATCTTCGCCCAGTCGTCCCCCTTGGGCTGGCGCTTACCCGGAGGCACATCGATGGACAGCTTGCCCTTGAGCACCGCGTCGGCGAGGAACACGAAATGCGGGTCGGTGGATTGCTTGCTCATCCGCGACCCGGACATGCCGCCGTAGACGATCAGCCCGACCACGAACAGGGCCGCGTGCAGGCGCAGGCGCATGTACCAGGGCGTGGCAGCCGGCGCGATGGCGTCGCCCAGCTCTTCGCTCTCTGTGATTTCGGTCTCGGAGGACATGCGGCGCCGGCAGCATACCGTTTGCGGGCCTCCAGCGGAATCCCAGCGGCGGTGGTAGGATGCCCGGCGGTGACTGCGTCCGACGACACCGAAGCGCCCGCAGACGGCGATTCAGGCCCTCGAGCGAGCCGCTTGCGCCTTTTGGTGCCGGCGTTGCCCGCGCTGCTGTTGGTCGTGGTGGCGATCTGGGAGATCGTGGTCATCGCCCGGGCCGGCCACGATACGGGCAGCCGCAGCGACTGGCAACGGGCGTCCCAAGCGGTGCGGGCCAAGCACAACAAAGGCGACCTGATCACGTTCGCGCCGGGGTGGGTGGATCCGACCGGCCGCATGCACCTGGGCGACCTGATTCCTCTGGATATGGCGGGCCGCATGGACGGAGCGCGCTATGGGGTGATCTGGGAACTGTCGGTGCGCGGCGCCAGGGCCAAGGAGACCCGGGGCCTGGACGCGGCTACCACCGAGACGTTTGGTGCGGTGACCGTGCGTCGATTCGAGCGCCAGCCGGTCACCGTGTTGACCGATTTCGTGCAGTCGATGCGCACCGCCCGGCGCAAGGGCAGCGTGGCCAAGGTGTTCGAAGAGGTCGGCTTCGAGCCTCACCATTGCGTGCGGTTCAATCCGAGTATCCACGTCAAGGACAAGAAGCGCACCAAAGAAGGCAAGATCGAGCCCCTCGACCCGCCGATCATCACGCGCCGCGAGGCCAGTGCCACCTACAACAAGGTGAAGCTGGGCAGCACGCTCGTCGGCTATGTCGGCATCTCTGATGTGTTCACCCGGCGCGACTTTCGCTCCCCCGGACTGCTGCGGGTGGTCATCGACGATAAACAGGTGTTGAGCAAATCGATCGGTGTGCGCGACGGTTGGGTACGCTTCGAGATCGCGACCAGCCCCAGCGACGCGGCCACGGTCAGCTTCGTCGCCAGCGTGGACGGGGACAAGCCCGGCCGCCGCCAGGTCTGCTTCGCCGCGGAGGCGCGCAAGTGAGTAGCCGGTTCTCCGACTGGATGGCCGCGTTGTGGGCGGCGATCAAGGCCAACCCGGCGCGCAAGTTGGTCGGCCTGGTGTTGTTCGTGGTCGCTTTCGGTAGCGTGGTCTCGGCCCAGCGTAATCACGGTGTGGTTCGTGACGAAGACGTGTACATGCGCTACGGCACGCGCTACGCCAACTGGTGGAGCGACTTTCTCACCCTGAAGAAGCAGACCCTCAACGAAAAGGCGATCACGGCGCACTTCGGCGGCAAGGCGGCCACCGCCAACAATCGCGAGCACCCGCCGTTGCTCAAGACCATGTTCGGCTT
>SPJJ01024122.1_pt1 | contig 14425 bp, 9 predicted proteins | sample 3741741 | NCBI WGS metagenome assembly SPJJ01 (sample SAMN10925908, study PRJNA522277) | cold seep metagenome | isolation source: Elba SIP-enriched marine methane seep metagenome, extraction at timepoint T1 | place: Italy: coast of Elba, Mediterranean Sea | collected 2014-05 | reverse complement strand
GGATGATGAGCGGGATGTGCTCGCTGGTTATCACGCCATCGAGTTCTTGCTGTGGGGTCAGGACTTGAACGCGGACGGTTCGGCCGACACCCTCATGAGCCGAGACGCCACCGCGGGGCAGCGGCCGTACACTGACTATGCCAACGACGCGACCTGCACCAGCGGTCCCACCACCCACGCGGACGCTACCTTGTGCACCCGTCGCGGACAGTTTCTGCGCGTCGCCATGGACAAGCTGCTCGCCGACCTCACGGCGGTGCGCGACGGCTGGGCCGCGGGATCTTCGTATCGCACCGCATTTACCAACGCGCCGGACCTTGGGACCGCGAAGGGGCGGTTGCTCGAGATCCTGACCGGTATGGGCACTCTGTCAGAAGGCGAGCTTGCCGGTGAGCGCATGCAGATCGCCCTATCTGCCAACTCCCAAGAGGATGAGCACTCCTGCTTTGCCGACAATACCCACCGCGACATCTGGCTCAATGCTGAGGGTGTTTCCAACTCATTCCGCGGTTCCTACGCGGGCTATGATAGCGATGCGGATGGTGTTGATGATGTGGCGGATAGTGCCGTCGATGGCTACGGCATCGATGACTACCTCAAGGCCATCGGCAAGACGGATCTCGCAGCGCAGATCGAAGCCGCGCTCGCCACCACCGAGGCAAACTACGGTATGATCGATGCCAATGCTCGGGTCGGCAAGCCGGTCGACATGGCTATTATCGACCTGTCCGGGCCTGACGCCAGACCCCTGCGTGATACTATCGTGGCCCTCAATGCGCAGGCGGCGAAGGTCGCTCAGATCGCGACGGAATTGGGCCTCGGAGATGCCTCAGACGTGATCGACCCCGATGCGTCGGAGTGCAATACCGCAGACCCGACCTCCGGCTGCTGAAACTCTGGATCGCGCAGGGTCTTTGCATGAATCGGCGAAGCCTCTTGCTCGCTTGTGTGCCGCTGCTGTGCGTGGGTGCCCTGCTGGGACGGGGCTCCTCGGCTCCACAGCAAGCGGCCGCTCCCGGAGGCGATAGTACCGTCGCCTTCGGGCCGCGCCCGACCTTCCTTGTCGCCGCCGCCAACCTGGGGGCAACAGATCGACCATCCTTTCGCGCTGGACAGGCCCTAGCGGAGCAGCCGTGGGTGCGCGCGCCGAGCAGCACGGACGCCCGGGATGGTCTGGGCCCTCTGTACAATGCTCGGCGTTGTACGGCCTGCCACATCCAGGGCGGTCGAGGATTAGCGCCAGACACCGACGGCCCGCTGTCCGTAGCCACGCTGGTGCGCCTGTCGGTGCCGGGCCAGGCCTCGGAGCCCACATACGGGCCCCAGCTGCAGCCCCGTAGCGTGGACGCTGCCTACACTCTGGGGGGCTCAGACGTGCAGCTGCCCGGCGAAGGCAGGCCCCAGGTTCAGTGGTTGAGGTCGCAGGTACGGTATGGCGATGGCACATCACAATCGCTGCGCCGGCCCCGAGTGAGCTTCGAAGACCTGGGCTATGGTCCGCTCGATGCGAATGCGCAGGTGGGGTTGCGCCATGCGCCGCCCTTGTACGGCATGGGGCTGCTGGACCTTATCCCCGAGGCCGAGATCTTAGCGGGTGTAGACCCCGAGGACGGAGATGCAGATGGCGTCTCGGGGCGCGCGAACTGGGTTGCAGACGCGCACACCGGGGCCATGCGCCTGGGACGATTCGGGCTCAAGGCCAACCAGCCTGACCTGCGTCAGCAGGTTGCGGCCGCGCTGTCTAATGACATGGGTCTGACCAACTCCTTGTTTGCCATGCACACCTGCACTGAGCTCCAGCCAGCCTGCCAGACCGCGCCCTCGGGGGCCGGTGCTGATGGGGTAGAGGTCGCGGATGCACTCTTAGACCTCATAGTGGGCTTCAATCGATACCTCGCCGTGCCCGCCCGCAGAAAGCCCCAACACTCTTTGGTCGTGGCTGGGCAGGTGTACTTTCGCAAGCTGGGCTGCGAGGGTTGTCACCGTGCTCGGTGGCGCACCGGGCAGCACCCGGAGCATCCCCAACTATCCCAGCAGACCATCTTCCCCTATACCGACCTGCTGTTGCATGACATGGGACCCGAGCTGGCAGACGGCCGTCCCGATGGGCAGGCGACCGGTCGGGAGTGGCGAACGCCACCGTTGTGGGGCATTGGCCTTGCGAGGGCAGTGCACGCCGACGCGGGCATGCTGCACGACGGGCGGGCTCGTAATGTGCTCGAGGCTATTTTGTGGCACGGGGGGGAGGCCCAAGGCAGCCGTGATGCCTTCGTCGCGCTGCCGGGCTTGGCACGTCGACAGCTGGTGGCCTTCGTTCGCTCGCTATGAGTCTTGGGCCTACTCAGCGCAGTCGATGCCCTTGTCTTGGATGAGGTGCTCGTAGCGCGCATCGGTCAGGGCGCGCAGAAAACAGACCAGGCCCTCAACCTCAGCATCGGTCAGCGGCTGCGCGGCTTCCAACAGCTCGGTGGCCACCGTCTGTGGATTCTCGGGGTCGGCCCAAGGCGCGCCCGTCTCCGGGTTGTTCGCGCGAATCTGCGGGTTGACCGAGCGATCGTAGAACTCGATGACGGTCTGGAGGTCGCGAAAGACACCATTGTGCATGTAGGGTTCGGTGACGGCTACGTTGCGAAGTGTGGGTACTTTAAACTTGCCGCGCGCAGTTGGGTCGTTTTCGAACATGGGGTTCTGAGCGAGGCCTGTATCCGGCTCGACGCCCTGCAGGCCTGGAGTGCCGACGTTGTGATACTCATAGCCAGTGAAGGTCTCTTTGAACTTATCGACAGGGTCGCCGCTGGCCTGCAGCTGATGGCAGATCGCGCAGCTGGCGAAGGCGGAGAAGAAGACAGACTTTCCGGTCAGCTCTTTGAAGGTCAAACTAACCTCGCCGCGCAAGGCCCGATCGTAGCGCGAGTCGAAGGACGCAAATTGCTCCGTTCGCTCGAAGCTTGCGATGCTGTCCTTGAACGCCGTGTAGGCGGAGGTTGGCGCGTCGAATACCTGCTCGCCGTATAAGTCTCGTAGTGCCTGCACATAGTCTGGATTGTCTTGCAGGCGTTGAACGACCGCCGCTTCGTCGGGCATGCCCATCTCAATGGGGTTGAGCGGCGGGCCTCCCGCCTGACCCTCAAGGCCGGCCTCCCGTCCATCCCAGAACATGCCACCGAGGGGGCCCTCATAGGTCCGGTGGTTCCCATGTTTGTTGTGACGCTGTCGTACGCCCACCTGGAAGGCCGGCGAAAACCGCGCGTACGCCGCCGTCGGAGCGTTGCGCCCGCCGAAGGAGGCGCCGTCATCGCCGAGGGAGAAGGCGGAGATGTGTCCGGTGTCGTTTCGACGCGGGTCGATGAAGGCATGCTCGGGGTCATGGCAGGTGGCGCAAGCCTGACTGCGGTTCATGGACAGGTTTGTGTCGTGGAACAGGGCCTCGCCAAGGGACTGCTTGCTTTGAAACGAGGCCTCATCCCCGCATGCGCTGATGCCTAGGGCGAGGGCTAAGGTGAACTGGATGAGGGGCGTTTTTCTTGTCATTCGCTGGTTGCTTCCCGCCGGACTCCGCCGCGCCCCGCTGATCACTAGCTGTCGCTTCTTTTGATGCGAATGCATACCATTATCATGGGAAGTGCCTGAAATGACTGCCGACATGTTCGGAACTGGGGCAATTCTGGAGGTGGCAGAGGCGTCCCGAACGACGGTGAGCTGAGGTCTATGACCGTGCCGCGAGGTTGCCGGCGCCGCACTTTGGGCATCCGGAGTGGGCATCCAAGTCGTACAGGCTGCCGCAGTAGGCGCAACGGGAGCGAAAGTCATGGGCGCTGTGTGCGCCGCCGAGCTCGATCATTGTGGACGCAAGCCACTCTGCGAACATCGGCCCGACACCCTCGGTGAGGCGGGTGGGCAGGATGAGGCTCTGCTGACGTGCCACCACACGAAGCTGGGGACGCTGACGGTCGATCATTGGACCCGGCCCGAGGCCGCCTGAGTAGCCGACCGCGATAAGGTTAGCGCCCTCCGTGGAGCCAGCGCTGCGCCGCCAGGCGTGGCGGTGCTTGTACGAAATCGTGCCGGGCGTCAGGCTGAGTTCAAACCGCTCGTGCATGCGCAGCAGCGCGCAGAATAGCTCAAACAGGGCTCCGCCCACCTCTGCCCGCGCGACCCACAAGGAAAAGAGCAAAAACGGTGCGGCGAGGATCAGGGATAGCGGGGTCCCGACGATGCCGATGGTGAGGGTCGCCGCCGCAACCAGGACGACCAGCACGACGGGCACCAAAAAATGCATCGGCGCAAAGGCGCGGCGAATGACGATCTTGTCCTGGTCTCGCTCGATCTGAAACCCAGCTTGCACGAGCTCAGCCTGCAGACTGCTCGCGGACCTGAGCCCAGGCGGGCTCATCAACGCGCGCCCGCCGTACCAGACCTGCAGAGACTCTGAGGGCCCGTCCTTGTCCGGATTGAGATCGGCGCTTTCGCTCACAACAAGGCGGGCACGTTCGGCATAGGCGAGCACGGTGGCCACCAATTGCTCCGCGTGGGCTGCGCTCTCGGCGCGCACGCTACGCGTATCGAGGGCCTCTCCGTTTGCGCCGATGAGCCGCAGCAGCAGCTCGTGGTGGTACGTGAACAGCGATGACTTGCCGTAGCGCTTGGTGCGGTCCTTGTTATTGGAGCCGCCCGATCCGCCGCCGCCTGCATCCCCGCCTCCGTCCATCGACAGCGATGACAGGAGCAGCACTATCCAAAGCGGAATGAGAATGATGAACGCGAAGACCTTCAGCACCATCTCGAAGAGGCCCCACAGACGGAAGCTGCGGGTTCGCTGATGCACCAGCTCTAGGCGCACCACGCCGTCTTGGTGGCGCCCTAGGATTTCGGCGAGTGGATCGGCCAGCACGGCCCGATCATAGCCGCTGTGGCGCCCGCTCCGCAGTCGCGTATGCCAGCAAGTGCAGTCATTAATTGCGCTCGCGCGCCCCCGCTTCAGTCCGCGCTGGGCACAAAACGGTGCACAAGCTGCCGCACAAGGCCCGGCGCCCAGCGTTTGAGGCGAACGCTGTGCACCTCTGGGCCGCCCACAAGGAACTCGGGGCTACGAGCTTCGATGCCTCGCAACATTCGTTGCGCAGCCACGTGTACATCCAGTCCGTTGCGGTCCGTGGGCTCCTGCTTGCCTTGGGCGGTGCCGTCGCCGGTCAAAGCCAATGCGCTGATGCCCGTGGCAACATATCCCGGACATATGACGGTGACGTGCACGGGCTGCCTGTGTAGCTCAGCCCGCAGCGCATCGGCCCACGCGCGGATAGCGTGTTTGGCGGCGGCATAAGTGCTTCGTTGAGGCGTAGCGACGTGACCGGCTACAGAGCTGATGATGACAAGGTGGCCGCGCCCTTGTTTGAGCATGCGAGGCACCGCCTTGGTGCTGACGCCCACGACCCCAAAGAAGTTGACCTCCATGAGACTGCGACAGGTTCCGATGTCGGTCTCGAGGGCGAGACTGCGCTGGGTAACCCCCGCGCTGTGCACCAGCACATCCACAGCACCGGTGAACTGCCAGGCAGCCCGTACCGCCGCCTCGTGCTGCGACGGATCACAGATGTCGAGCGGTAGAATATGCACACGCTCCGGGTGAGGTAGCCCGGCGCGCACCCTGTGCAAGGCTTGTTGTCGCCTCGCGGAGATGATGAGCGTGTGGCCCTGCTGGGCGTATTGCTCAGCGAGGGCCTGGCCTATGCCGGAGGACCCGCCAATGATCCATACTGTCGATCGAGCTTCGCTCATAGGCTTCATCAAGGGCCCGCAGGGTAACTTGCCGTAGGCCGGACGCACCGAGACTGACGTGTTGTGCGGCGGCGGTCCAGGTGTGCCTTCGAGGGCCCGCGATCGCGGGCAGGGGTTCGCGCTCATGGGGGGCAAATCTCGCCGGCTCGAGCCCGTCTGACAGCAGCCCCCTGTGGCCCAAGCCGGCACGGGCTTTCAGCGGCCCGTGAGGCGCTGTGGCCCCGTACGGCAGTTGGGGTGACTCGAAGTTCGGGGCACCCGTGCTCCGAATCGCGAGGTTGGGGATGTATGGGGTTCGCTTGTCATGCCGCCACGACTGGCGTGAGTCACCCGTTGAGCGTCTACCTCTGTTCACCTTAGCGCACAGGTTCGGTGCTCGGTGGGCCTTCGCAGCGCGTATTGAGCACGTTCTGGCGGGGTTTGCCTTGAAGAATGCCGAAGGCCTCGTGCAAGATGTTGGCTCGGGACGCTGCCACCCACGGGCAGAGCAGCGCGGTCTCGTGAGGGAGCTACAGAGAATATGCGGATGACCAATGGAATCGCTGCGATTGCGATGTTGCAACTTGGCTTGCATGCTTGCACGCCGAGCACGAACGTTCCGGGAACGGACCTCTACATCGAGGCGGCCGACGGCAAGTACCATGGCCCGATGCAATCGCTAAAGATCGGCTCAAGCGAGGCCAACATCGAGGTGGGGCAGGCCCAGCCTCTGCGCGCCGTGGGTGTCTTCGAAGATGGTACCGAGGTGGGCATCACGAACCAAGTGTACTGGCGAGTGGTCGATGAGGCCGTCTTGGGCAAGGGCGAGGCCTTCGAGGCTGGCGCGCTGCCTGTGACCGGACGAAGCGTCGGACAGACTCAGGTGGAGATCTTGCTCGGCGAGCTGACGGCGAGCCTCACGCTAGAGGTCATCCCCTCCGCGCTGATGAGCATCGAGATCGTCGCGGAAGAGACCCTGCTGGGCCGAGGCGCAAGCTACACGCTCAAGGCCATGGGCACGTATCGGGACGACCACACTGAGGACCTCACGACGCAGGCGACCTGGTCCACCTCTGACGCATCCATCTTGGAGGTGGGTGAGGCCGGCGCAGTGCGGGCCGCGGCCATCGGACAGGCTTCGGTCAGCGCAATGCTCGGTGACATCGAAGGCAGCCTGACTTTCGATGTGGAGTGCCGCTATCCAGTGGACGCTCCGACCTTCGTCGAGAACCACGGCATCATGCCCTACATGTATTGGGACAATGCGCGGGACGAGCAGGGCAACGTGTCCCGCTTTGACCTTGAGGACGTGCACTGCGCCGACGAGTGGAAGGATACCAAGACGCTGATCATCCAGATCAGCGCTGTGTGGTGCTCACCCTGTCGCGCGCAGATGGGCCGGACCAACGCGATCGCGGACCAGCTCAAAGAACTGGACGCGGAGCTTATCTATCTTGAGGCCCAGAATATCTCAGGTGGACCCATTAATACTCCCGACGCCGCGCACCACATCGATGAGGTCATCCCCGGAGGCGAAGGCATTCGACTGGGCGACCTGGATAGTAAGCCGATGTCGAACATCTTCAGCAACTCTCCGCGGTTCATCAGCGCGTTCCCCACGGTGATCGTGGTTCGTACCCGGGACATGCGAATTATCGCGAATGCGGCCGATAGTGAGCGCTACAGCCTGGACCTGCGTGGCATCGCAGAGCGTCCGGAATGGGACTGGACCGACCCCGACAACCCGATCGAGCCCTTCACTTCGCAGTGTGAGGCGGGCCAGGACGAGGCCTCTGAGCCCAATGACGTCACGGCTGACGCGGCTGAGGTGGGACCGACACTCATCGAGGGTGGTATCTGCACGGATGCGCCCGATTATTATCGTGTGAAGATTCCTGGCCGCTGGCGGGCCACCCTCCTGTTCACTCACGCCGTCGGCGACTTGGACATGTACGCTTGGAATGAGGCCTCTAATGAGCCTTTGATGAGCGGCAACCGTGCGATCGGTAGCTACGGCACGAATAATAACGAGTCCTTTGAGTATGAGGGTGAGCAGCTCATCCGTGTCGAAGGCAAGACCAACCAGTCCGCGCCCTACCAGCTCTTCATCGAAGAGCTCTAGACGGCCATGCACCCTGCTCTCGGCGACCTCGTGCGCGGGGCGCCGATGGCTAGGTTCGCGGCCGCACTATTACAAATCGTTGGCTGACCGAGCGCATGTCTTGCAACATGCCTCGGGCGGTTGCGCTGTCGGTTCTCGCCGCGTGGCGCTGCAATAGGGTCGTTAAGAGCTCTAGATCTTCGCTGCCCAGAGCCTGCTGACGCACGTACTGTTGGTTGAGGTGGTGCGCTTGGTCTGCGGCCAAAAAGAGCTGTCCGCCCGTCATCCCGGCGCCGACGTTGTCGCTGGTGCTGCCAAGGATCAGCACGGTGCCGCGGGTCATGTACTCGCAGGCATGCAGGCCCACGCCTTCGACCACGGCCGTGGCTCCGCTGTTCCGCACCGCGAAGCGATCGGCGGCGCGGCCGCGAACGTATAGGGCGCCGCCGGTGGCTCCGTACAGGGCGCAGTTGCCAATGATGGCCGAGGCCTCCGCAGGGTAACCTGCGGTGTCGAAGGGGCGCACGATGACCTCACCGCCGCTCATGGCCTTCGCCACCGCGTCATTGGCCTCGCCGAGCAACGTGAGGCTCAGGCCGCGTGTGGTGAAGACCGCAAAGCCTTGGCCTGCGGAGCCTTCGAAGGTCAGATCGATGGTGCCGTGTGCAAGGTGCAGAGATTCGGGGTCCTCGCCGGGCAGCGGCGTCTCGGCGTCGGGCGGCAGATCTGGGACTGCCGCCGGGCGAGCCGCCGCGCGCAGGGCCTGTGTGCGGCGCGCGAGCGCCCCGCATAGCGCGGCCGGGATGGCGCGGTCCGTGCTGATAATGGGGTAGCGCGCCCGGAGGGGTGCGGCCTGCCTGACCGCAGCCTGGGCTTCGTCCAGCACGCGAAGGTTCAAGCGATTGGCCATCTCTAGGCTGGCGAAGTTGCCGCGGTCATCACCTGCATGAGGCAAGTCATATTGCAGGCCCGAAAGATCTAGTCCGAGCTTGGCGATGTGCTGATCAAACTCAGGCCGAGTCCGCAGACGTGATGCCTGGCCAACCAGCTGCTCCAGCCGGTTGACCCCCATGGTCGCGAGGTGCCTCCGAACATCTTCCGCGAGGTAGTGCAGGAAGGTCACAATGTCATCCACGTGCCCTCGGTACTTCTTCTTGAACTTCGGGTCGTGGGTGGCGATGCCCCGCGGACAGGTATTCTTTTCGCAGACCCGAGCCATGATGCAGCCTTGTGCGATGAGCAGGAGCTTTCCAAAGCTCACTTCCTCGGCGCCCAGCAACGTGGCTTTCACAATATCCTCGCCGGTCAGCAGGCCTCCGTCGGTGCGCAGCACCACGTGTCCTCTTAGGTCTTGCTCGGTGAGCGTACGATGCACCTCCGCCAGGCCAAACTCCCAGGGCAGGCCGGCGTGCCGCATGGAGCTTACCGTGGCGGCCCCGGTGCCCCCATCACCGCCCGAGATATGTACGATGTCGGCGCCGGCCTTGACCACGCCAGCGGCGACAGCCCCAATGCCGGCGCCAGCGACCAGCTTCACGCATACTCGCTTGCCCTCTTCGAGCTGCTTGAGCTCATAGATGAGCTCTCGCAGGTCCTCGATGCTGTAAATATCATGCAGGGGCGGAGGCGAGATGAGGTCCACGCCGGGGTTACTATGGCGCGCGCGTGCAATGTGTGCGTCGACTTTGACGGCCATGAGTTGGCCGCCCTCTCCGGGCTTGGCGCCCTGGGCGACTTTGATCTCTAGCTCATCGCCCACAATCAGATACTCCGCGGTGACCCCGAAGCGGCCTGAGGCCACTTGCTTGGTCGACGCGGTCGTACCGTCCACGTAATAGTACGGGTTCTCGCCGCCTTCGCCTGAGGCGCTGCGACCGCCAGTGCGGCGCATGGCGCGGATGAGGTCACGTTGGGACTCCGCGCTGATGGCTCCAAAGGACATGGAGCCGGTGCCCAACTTCCTCAGGACCTCGGAACGAGGTTGCACGTCCTCCAGGTCAAAGGGCGTGGGCGATGGTGTGAGCTCGAGCAGGTGGCGTGGGCTGATGGGGTGCCCTGAGCAGACCTCACGCACATACTCTTCGTACTGCTCTTGGCGATCGAACTTGAGCTCGTGGTCCTTGCAGACCTCGTGGACTAAGCGCGTCGCCCGGCTGGTGATGGAGTGCGGCTCGCCCAGGCCCTTCGCATTTTCACGAAATAGATGCAGGCTCGGCAGCGGATGCAGGTCTTCCTGCAGCTGCTCGGTGGCCTGCAGCACACGCCTCGCGATGTCCTCAAGCTCCAGCCCCCCGATCGGGCTCCAGATGCCCTGAAAGTACTTGTCGACGAGCTGTCGGCCCAAGCCTACGGCGGTGAACAAGCGGGCTCCAAGGTAGCCCTGGACCGTGCTGATCCCCATCTTGCTCATGATCTTGAGCAGACCGGTCCGCAGCGCCTTGAGCAGGTGTGCGGTGCGCTGCTCAGCGCTGAGCTCCGAGTCTGAGTCCGAGCCACTCGCGGCGGCCAGCTGAAGGGCCAGGTAGGGACAGACGGCGGCGGCTCCAAAGCCGACCAGAGTCGCGACGTGGTGGGTGGTATAGGCGTCGCCCGTATCCACGACCAAGGAAGCTTGAAGGCGCCGCCCGGCTCGGGTCAGGGCCTGCTCGACGGCACGGAGCGCGAGCAGGCTGGGTATCGGTGGCCGCTGCCGCTTCGCGAGCCGGTCACTCAGGATGAGCACGCTGCAGCCCCCCTCTACCGCCTGCAGGGCCCGTTGCGCGAGTTGGTTCAGGGCCTCACTCAGACCTTGGGCGCCGCGCACCCGGGGGAAGGTCGTCGACAGGGTCACGACCTCGAAGGCTCGACCCATCGCGGAGCGCTCCGGTGCTTGCTCCAGCCAGGCCAGCTCCTCCAGATCAATAATGGGCGTGGCGAGGCGGATGCCTGGTGTGAGTGGAAGTAACTCTTTGGTGTGAAAGATATTCGGGCGCCGCCCAAGATAGCTCGATAGATCGGTCACGGTCTGCTCGCGCAGCGCATCGAGCGGGGGGTTGGTGACCTGGGCGAAGGTCTGAAAGAAGTAATCGAAGAAGGAGCGGCGCTGCGTAGAGAACGCGGCCAAGCGCGCCGTATCACCCATGGAGCCGATCGGCTCCTTGCCCGTGCTGGCCATGGGCAAGAGCAGTCGCTCCAGGGCCTCGGAGGTGTAGCCAAAGAGTTTTTGGTTGTGCCGGTAGTCCTGCCAGGGCTGCGCTAGCCGGCCGATGTGCTGCACACGCGGGTCGAAGTGTGCGTCGGCGTTGGCGGCCCGAGTGGCCGGGTCTTCGAAGACCAACTCACCCGTGCCTAGGTCAACGTGAGCGCCGGAGCCGCCCTGCAAGTGGCCCTGAGCTAGGACGTCGCTGGGGTTGAGCCCAAAGATGCCGGCCTCTGAGGCGAGGAAGAACGCGGTGGCGGTCTGCGACCATCGACACGGGCGAAATCCGTTCCGGTCCAGGCGGGCGCCCACCGTCAGTCCGTCTGAAAAGGCGAGGAACGCGGGGCCATCCCAGGGTTCCATGGCGCGGCCCCAGAACTGATAGTAGGGGCTGGCTTTGGCGGGCGGCACGGTGAGGGCCAGGACCTCGGGTAAGTTGGGGATAGAGCTGCGGTACCTCAGCGCCTCCACCATCTCGTTGAGGCTGCCCGAGTCGCTGATTCCCTCGTGGCTGAGCAGCTCGTCTGGGGGCAGGCCCAGCGCCTGCTCTCGAGCGATGCCCCAGGCGCGGTTACAGGCGATCGTATTGATCTCGCCATTATGAGCGATCATGCGGAAGGGCTGGGCCTTGTCCCAGCCCGTACTCGTGTTGGTGGAAAAGCGCCGGTGAAAGAGGCAAAAGCGGGTCTTGAAGGCTGGGTTGCGCAGGTCGGGGTAGAAGTCAGCGAGGTGTCGAGCTTGAACAAGGGCCTTGTAGACGATGGTACTCGTTGACAGGCTGACCATGTAATTCTGATTGATGATGCCGGCCTTACAGAGCTGGGTCCGCAGAGCCTGCTTGGCAGCATAGAGTCGAGTGTCGAAGGCGCTCTTTGTGCGGCAGAAGTCCGGCCAAGCGATGAATAGTTGGGTGATCCGGGGTAGCGTGGCGCGGGCCTGCCGCCCGAGCACGCTGGTCTCGATCGGCACTTCTCTGCGATCTACGATTTCGAGGTGAAAGGTCCCGAAGGTTGCTTCAAGAATCTCGTCGGCCCGCCTTCGCCCTGGGGCATCGAGAGTCGTGAACTGGGTGGCGACGGCCACGCTTGCCGCCTCGTGTCCGAACAGCTCAAACGGGATCTCGGCCATGATCCCCGCGCCGTCCCCCGTCTTGCCATCGGCGAGCACGCCGCCGCGGTGCTCCACTCGGGCGAGGCCGTGCAATCCGAATTGCAAGTGCTCGTGGCGGGGTTGGGCGTCTAGGCTGGCGACGAACCCGACGCCGCAGCCGTCGCGCTCATAGCTGCTGGGATCACGGAGAGTCACAGGGGAATTTGCGCCGCTATGACGCGGCGAGTCAACCTTGGGGCTCTGAAGGCGCACCGGAGCAGGAGCAGCGTGGCCTGCGCGGGGCAGAGGTGCTTCCGGCCGAACCAGCGATACTTGGCGTCGGCGGCTGCGTGCCGCTCAGACAGGTCTACGGTTTGGTAGGTGCCTTGCGAAGGCCAGCTTGTCGTCGGCCGCTGAGCTAAAGCCGGTGGAGTCATGGACCGCACACAGAGCTCACCCTGGGCGTCGACTTCGATCTGCACTCCGCCGGTTGTGACAGCGTCTGTGGGGCCCGGCCCCCGCATGGCGACTAGGGGTGGGGTCTCCAGCGCCCCTCCAGCAGCGCGGAGAGGGATTTGCGCAGCCCACGGGCGCCGCCGCCGACCCCAAGGGCTCGCTGCACCTCGAGGCCCAAGCCCACGGCGAGCAGCACGTGTGCGACCCCTCGCGCGGGTAGGTCAGCGGCGAGCTCATGGTCACTTTGGCTTTGACGCACCACGGTCTGCAGCTGAGCGAGCATTTGGCCCATGCTGGCATGCATGAGCTTGGCGAGCCGCGGATTGCGGGTGGCTTCGCTCCACAGGTCCAAGTCCAGGCGTGCGGCCCGCTGCCCAGAGTCACCCTCTAGCTGGCGTACGATGTCGAGCAGGTAGCGGGCCTGCCGCAGGCTGTGTTTCGCTGGTGCCGCCTGAAAGCTCTGGAGCTTGGCCTGCATCGAGGCCTCCGCCATCGCCTCAACGATCGCCTCCTTGCTCGCGAAGTGGGTGTAGAGGGCCCCCACGCTGATGCCGGCTGCCTTGCATATGTCGGGGATTGAGGTCGCTCGGTAGCCGGCTTGCGCAAAGCATCGTTCGGCCGCGTCGATGATATGCGCGCGTCTTGCGGCCATCGCTTCTTCACTGAGCTTGGGCATATCTGAAGCCTCTCACGAACCTGATGCCGCCCGTAGATGGGCGGACAGGTCAAGTTGACGGCCGTGGGCCACGATCTGACCGGTCGGGTCGATGAGGAAGGTCTCGGGAATGGAACGCACGCCGAAGGCCTTCTTGGCCGGGTCCTCGTCATAACCCTTGCCGAAGAAGATGATGGGCCCGTCATCCAGTCCCCAGTCCTTCGCGGCCTTTTGCGCGGCATTGCGCAGCTCATCGAGGCTCACCGAGACCAGGGCAACCTTGGGGCCGGCCCCTTCGAGCTCACGTTGAAACTCGGGCGCGGAGCGCGCGCAGGCGCCACAGTAGGAGGCCCAGAATTTGAGCACCACGTAGCGACCGTTCAGGTCCATCAAGCTCATCTGCCCGCCATCGAGCAAGGGAAGTTGCAGATCGGGCGCGGTCGCCTGGGGCGCTAGACTCGGCGCCTCATGCACAAGGTCATCTACGGCGACACAGCCGCTTTGAAGGGCTAGGCACAGGAGGGCAGCACAGCTGCGGTGATTCATGAAAAAAAGAATACTCGTTTTGTTTTAGGGCCTGTCAAGGCTCCTGGCGGTTCGTATCGGTGCTCGTGGCCTGGTCCGTACCTGGTTGATACCCTAGTGCGAACGCCTACAGGCACGCGCGGGTTTGATGTGCTGCGATCAGATCGATATAGGTAGGGGGCATGCTTCGCTGCTCCGTCCTGGTTGCCGCTGCGGCGACGCTCTGTATCGCCGCGGGGTGTACGCGTAGCGCACCCGCGAGCCACAGCTCGGAAGACGCCTCAAGTCGAGCCCCGCTGTACTCGGGCTGGGTGGTGCAGGTCGAAGACCCGCTGGCTTCGTTCGATGCCATCTCGTTTAAAGATGTTGGTCTGATGAGCATCGCGCCCGTGGATCGTGACCGGGTGCACGAGCAGCTGGCCCAGGCTCTGGCTACCGAGCTGGCCGATGACGCGCCCATGTCGTTGAGCGCCGAGGTGCACTACGACCTGGCGATGAGCCTGCCGGAGACCCACCTGGCCTGCGCCGGCGGGCATATCTACGTTGACCTATGGGATGGCTCGAACCCGGAGCGCTTTGGGTACTCGTTATGGTCGGGTTGCAGCGAGGAGGGCCGATTCGCCTGGCACGAGGTGCTCAGCGAGGACGAGAGCGACCGCAGCACGAT
>SPJJ01008263.1_pt1 | contig 14447 bp, 15 predicted proteins | sample 3741741 | NCBI WGS metagenome assembly SPJJ01 (sample SAMN10925908, study PRJNA522277) | cold seep metagenome | isolation source: Elba SIP-enriched marine methane seep metagenome, extraction at timepoint T1 | place: Italy: coast of Elba, Mediterranean Sea | collected 2014-05 | reverse complement strand
GTCCGCCCATATATTTCATAACAACACAAAACATAAAGGCTTACATTTTACATTGTGAGGAACGAACTTTGATTAATTTTTTACACTAAATCACACTTGACGCCAAAAACTGGCTCATTGTAGAAAATTATCAATAACTCAGCGTTACATTATTGAAAGTCCAGGAGGCTGTCGGGTTATGGGGTTCGTCGCGAGAGCAAGACTGATTAAGTCAGGTTTTTTGATCATTTGAGGCGAATACTCGGCTATTAAAGATAATGCTTAGGAAAACCGTCCTATCAGGTTTGGCCGCCGTAGATCAGCCTGTTTTTGGACAACCTGAATCAGTCACCTCACTTTACAACACTGGCTGCTTGCAGATCTGCATGATAAGAAGAACGCACTAGAGGTGCACTGGCCACCTGATGAAAGCCCAGGTCGCTGGCTATTTTTGCGTATTCAGTAAATTGTTCTGGCGTTATGTATTGTTTAACGGCTAAATGCTCTTTACTTGGCTGCAAGTATTGTCCAATCGTCAGCATACTAACGCCATGTTCCAATAGGTCTTCCATCACCGCGATAACTTCCTGTTGCGTTTCTCCAATACCAACCATCAAACCGGATTTTGTAGGGACGTTTGGTAATAATTGATGAAATTTTTTCAGGAGTGTGAGTGATTCCTGGTAATCCGCACCCGGCCTGGCTTCGCGGTACAAACGAGGCACCGTTTCCAAATTGTGATTAAACACATCACATGGATTGCGTTGCAGCGTTTCCAGTGCGATGTTCTGACGCCCCCTAAAATCTGGCACCAACACTTCAATTTTTGTGCGCGGCGATTGCTCTCGCACCGCCCCAATACAGTCTGCAAAATGTCCGGCACCGCCATCGCGCAAATCGTCACGATTGACTGAGGTAATCACCACATATTTCAAACCCATTTGCTGAATCGTCTCCGCCAGGTTTTGCGGCTCCTGCGCATCCAGTGCCTGAGGTTTACCATGTGCAACATCGCAAAATGGGCATCGACGCGTACACAAATCGCCCATAATCATGAAGGTTGCCGTTCCATGACTAAAGCATTCGCCCAAATTAGGGCAGGCGGCCTCTTCGCAAACAGTATGCAGACTGTTTTCCCGTAATGCCTGCTTGATTTCGTTGACTTTATTGCCTGCAGGTAATTTTATGCGTATCCAGTCCGGTTTTCGCAGCGGTGTGTCGAGCTTTTCAACCTTAACCGGTATTCTGGATAATTTATCCGCATTGCGCTGATGAGTTTGAGGCGTGGCGCGTGAAGGGGCTTTAAGTGTCATAATGCCAATGCTTTGCTGATGTAATGAACAACTGGAATGGCAAGCTCATAAGTTTTAATCTGTACACCCTGGTCGGCGAGCTGTGTCACCTGTAAACCAGAATAACCACAGGGATTAATTGCCTGAAATGGAGCCAAATCCATTTGGTTGTTTAAGCTCAACCCATGATAACAACATCCCCGGCGAATGCGTAATCCAACTGAACCAATTTTTTTTTGCTCGATATACGCACCTGGCGCTTGTTTTTGCGCCTCCGCCAATACGCCATATTGCGCCAGGGTTGCAATCATCGCATTTTCTAAAATACTGATTAATTCCCGTGGGCCTTTATGCAAGCGTTTAATATCCGCCAGCAAATAGACCACCAGTTGACCTGGGCCATGATAGGTTATCTGGCCGCCACGATCAGTCTGCACCAACGGGATAGCGGTTTGCGCCAATAAGTGCTCAGGTTTCCCATTCAGCCCTAACGTAAACACAGGCGGGTGTTCCACAATCCACAGTTCATCTTGCGTTTCAGAAGTGCGGGTGTCGGTAAATGCCTGCATGCTTTGCCATACACTGGCATATTCCTGCATGCCCAGTTGTTTTACCTGCACGTAATCAGTCCACGTGGCGCAAAATACTGAATGCGCCGCGCAAATCGTCGATTTGGAACCCGGTGGCTTGATCCATAGGGTATAACTGTTTCAATTGCCATTTAACCTCATCTTTTAAATGTTCTCCATGGCAGTTAAGACATAGCGGCTGCACCGCTATCGCCTTCATATAGCGAAATTGTTTTTTGCCTGTTTCATCGCGTGTGACTTCGTGAAACTCCAGAGCGTTTACGTTTTCGCCCTGTTGCTGGCGTGTTGCAAATGATGCCAGAACCTTGCTCTCCCAGGCATCTGCGGTATTTTTCGGATTGCGAACAAAACGTGATGTACGTTTAATGCGTCCAGTAACCAAAGAGCCCGTGTCCATTTCAGGAACCACTACCTGACAATGTTTGATTGCCGCCACAATGCCTTCCGCTTGCAAAGACTGTTGCAACTGTTTTTTTAATTGCGTTGCATACGTTTTTATTAATTGCCGACTGTCTTGCATCAAGTTATCTATGTCTGCCAATACTGGCTGGCAAACAACCAGTAACAAACTTATTATCAGTCTTTTCATATTTTTACAATGCCATTAATACGTGTGGGTTTGAGGTCAAGCTTTGATAAATTGCATCTAATTGCGCTTTACTGGTCGCTTCAATGACGACTGTTACAGACGTATATTTACCGCCCTTGCTAGGCTTACTGGTCACCGCATCCTTGTGAATGACTTCCACATGCTGACTAACAATGTCCACCACTGTCATATCAAAATGCTCACTGCTTTTTCCCATGGCTTTGATTGGAAACTGACAGGGAAACTCCAATAAGGTTTCTTCTTCACTCATTCATCCCCCTTTTACATTGTTGGAATAAACCATCCATTTGCGTCCATAGTTTACCTGGCTTGCCCTCTCCTACCGGTGCATCATCCAATATCACGACTGGAACAATCTCCCGAGTAGAACTGGTCACCCAGATTTCGCTGGCAGCCTGTAGCTCCTCTAATGAAATAGTTTTTTCGGCATAAGCAATATCGTTGTTACGCGCCAGCTCAATAATGACATCCCGGGTAATCCCAGGCAAAATCTCTTCATTTTTGAGCGGTGTCGTTAACACGCCATCAATCACGGCGAACAGATTACTCGCCGCCCCTTCAGTAACTTTTCCGTTTTTTACCAAAATAGCTTCGGCACATCCTTGTTCAACGGCATGTTGACGTAACAAGATGTTCGCCAACAATGTTGTGGCCTTAACATGGCACATTTCCCATCGACTATCATCCATGGTCAAGGCCTTCACGCCTGAGTCTTTTGCAGCAAAATGCTGCAAATCCGAACACATTGCAAACACGGTAGGGACAGCATCGCGCGGAAAGGCATGATCACGTTTGGGCGCTACGCCGCGTGTCACCTGTAAATAGATATATTGATCTTTATTGCTGTCCAGCAAAGGTTGCAATATGGTGCGCCAATCTTCTAATGAATAATCCAGCGCTAAACGAATATTACCCAGGCTGCTATTAAGCCGCTGAATATGTTCCACCATGCGAAACAGCTCGCCTTTATATGCCGGAATGACTTCATAAACGCCGTCACCAAACAGAAAACCTCTGTCCAGCACAGAAACTTTAGCTTCTGAAAGCGGCAGGTATTGTCCATTCAAATATACGGTTTGCTCCATCATCTCTCCAATAACAACAGTCCTTCATCCATCATGCGTTGCATAAAACTGCCCTTATTCACGGCTTTTAATGCAACCAACGGCTCACTGGCGACCACTTCTCCAGCCAGCAAAACACTCAATGAACCTACCGCCTGCCCGTCTTTAACCGGTGCCGTAATACTGGCATTAACCGAGGTCTCAGCTTTTAAATCATTCAAATGACGCCGTGGAATAGTGACATAAAGGTCTTCGGCCACACCCACCGGCAACTGTTTTACATGCCCTTTCCAGACCCGAGCCTCAGTTAATGGCTCAGATGCTGTATACAGCTTATGCGTTTCGAAAAACCTGAAACCATAGTTCAATAACGACTGACTTTCATTGGCGCGCGCATTTTCGCTGGCCGTGCCCATAACCACGGAGATCAAACGCATTTCATTGCGTTTGGCGGATGCCACCAGACAATACCCGGCTTCTTCTGTGTAACCTGTTTTCACCCCATCTACAGCGTCATCACGCCACAGCAACTTGTTACGGTTATGCTGAGTGATGTTGTTGAATGTAAACTCTCTCTGAGAATCCCAGCGATAATATTCTGGAAATTCGGCGATCACGGCTTGTGTCAATATGGCCAGGTCACGCGCCGTCGTGTAATGCTGCTCGCCAGGTAAACCCGTGCTGTTTTCAAAATTTGTGTTTGTCATGCCTAACCGCTCGGCATGTTGATTCATCAATTGTGCAAAGGTTGCCTCATTACCCGCCACATGCTCGGCCAATGCCACGCTGGCATCATTGCCAGATTGAATGATGACGCCCTGTAACAAGTCTTCTATCGATACTTGTTTATTGACTTCAACAAACATTCTTGAACCTGGTGTTTGCCACGCTTTCTTGCTGATGGTGACTTTTTCATCCAGGCTTAAATGACCATTGCCTAGCTCTCGAAACACCACATAAGCTGTCATGATTTTGGTCAAACTGGCAGGCGGAAGTCTTTTATCGGCATGTTTTTCTGCCAATATGCGTCCACTGTTAAAATCGAACAGATAGAAACTGCTGGCAGCGACATCTGGGGCGGCCGGTATCAATATCTTGTCGACAGCCTGCACCGAAGTCAGACTGAACAATAAAACTAATAGGCTAAATAACGCGGCTTTTGTACGCCATATATGCTTGTTCATGGAGATTTTTTGAATTTGGATAAAATTAATGCCATTCAGCACGCTAATTACTCATCATGTACAACTTTTGTACCAAATATTCCGTTTGCTGCTAAATGCTCATCCATTTGCGTGGCCTCTTCAAGACTGTTCATCGGCCCTAGCTGAACTTTATACAAAGTCACGCCATTCATGCTGGAAACTTTCAATCGCGCTGCCGTCAATGCCATTGTTTCAAGTTTCTGTTGCAACTGCATGGCATTCAACTGATCACTGAACGCGCCAATCTGTAAATACAGATTTTTGTTGTCCATTGCCGCCGCCTCTGCAGGTTGCTTTATTTTTGTTGTTTTTTCAACCTTATTATCGTTGGGCGTAATAGCTACAATTTCAACCCAGCCCGTGCCTTTTTTTAGAATGTCTAATTGAGCTGCTGCTGTATAAGATAAATCCACAATGCGATTAGCATGGAATGGGCCACGATCATTTACCCGTACCACGACACTGCGTCCGTTATCTTTATTCGTCACGCGTAGATAGCTAGGTATAGGCAGCGTTTTATGCGCCGCAGTCATGGCAAACATATCATACGTTTCACCGTTAGCCGTCTGTCTGCCATGAAATTTTTTCCCATACCACGAAGCCAGACCCTGTTGGCGAAAACCTTTCTCATCCTGCAAAGGGTAATAACGCTTGCCAAAAATTTCATAGCTACGCGCATTACTGGCTCTTCTGGTTTCATAACGTGGTACGGCATCGGGTACGGCCATCACATCAATCGGAATATGCGTGGGCGCGCTATCTTTTACGGCTGTACTGCATGCGCTTAAAAAGATGAACGCGCATAAAATTAAATTACTCTGCTTTGTCTGCATGTTTTCTTTGTTTGACGGCCTGACTTAATTGGTAAACGGCCATTGCATATAATGGACTGTGGTTATAGCGGGTAATCACATAAAAATTATGCAGCCCAAGCCAATAGTCGGTTGAATTTTCCTGCTCGAAAGCCAACAATTTTGCTTTCGCCTGCGGCGATAAAGTCTCAGTTATTTTGATGCCAGCCTGTTGCAACTGGGCAATGCTCACATCCGGCTTTAACCCTTTGCTTAGTAATGCTTTGTATGCATTGCCCTGGGTTGTCACCGGATACGTCACCGGCTCACCTTTACGCCAACGATGTTCGACAAAATAGTTAGCAACACTGGCAATAACATCGGCAGTATTTCCCCAGATATCTCGCTTGCTGTCGCCTTCAAAATCTGCCGCATAGGCGCGGTAACTGCTGGGCATAAACTGCGGCATTCCCATCGCACCGGCATACGAACCTTTTGGCTGTAGCGGTTGCATATTTTCTTCACGGCACAACAATAAAAATGCTTCCAGCTCTCGGGTAAAAAATTTGCTGCGCTTAGGGTAGGAAAAAGCTAACGTGGATAAGGCATCAACCACTCTAAACGACCCAGTGTTGCCACCATACAGCGTTTCCACCCCGATAATCGCGGTAATAATTTCAGGTGGCACGCCGTATTTTTCTTCTACTGCTTGCAATGTTTCTTCATTTTCCTGCCAGAATTTTACGCCGCCATCTATGCGTGAATCTTTCATAAAGATTTTGCGGTATTTGTACCATGGCATCCCTTCAGCTGGGCGGGAAATGGCTTTCAAAATGCTTTGTTTAATGTCAACTTGCGTAAATAACGCTTTCATTTCCTGTTCGGAAAACTGATGCTCCGTCACCATTTTGTTAATAAAAGCAGTTAATTTTGCCGAGTCCTGCACTGCGGACAAACAGTGCGAAGTAAATAAACTGGCCAAGGCAAACCAGGTAATATGCAACAGCGTTTTGTTTTTCATATATTTTTAGGTGGGTAAAAATTTTCTATGGGTGTGAATAGACATTAGAATACCGAATCCAGCCATCAACGTCACCATCGAAGTTCCGCCGTAACTTATCAACGGCAAAGGCACTCCGACTACGGGTAAAATACCAATCACCATGCCTATATTGACAAAAACATAGACAAAGAAGGTAAAGGTTAAACTGCCAGCCAGCAATCGACAATAGGTGTCTTGCGCCTGCACGGAAATATATAGACAACGACTAACGACTAACAGGTATAAAATCAACAACCCCAAACACCCAGATAAACCAAATTCTTCTGCAAACACGGCAAAAATAAAGTCGGTTGAACTTTCCGGCAAAAAATCCAGTTTGGCCTGCGTACTGCCCAGCCAGCCTTTACCATCCATCCCGCCAGAACCAATCGCAATTTTTGATTGAATGATATGGTAGCCACTGCCCATAGGGTCTGCTTCCGGGTTCAACATCGTCATGACACGGGTACGTTGATAGTCGCGCATAAAATGCCACAATACCGGCGTTAACGATGCCAATATAAACAACGTAGAAATTATAAACCGCCACGACAATCCCGAAAAAAACAACACGGCAGCGCCTGAACTCGCCACTAGCAATGACGTTCCAAGGTCAGGTTGTTTGGCAATCAACAGTGTTGGCACGACAATTAACACGATGGCGATGGCGATTTGTTTAGCCTTGGGGGGTAAGGCATGTTCTGATAAATACCAGGCAATCATCATGGGCGCCGTCAGTTTAATCATTTCAGACGGCTGAAAACGGATAAACCCCAGATTAAGCCAGCGTTGCGCGCCTTTCCCGACATCCCCCATAACCAACACTGCAATTAATAATATGACGCCTACACTAAACAATAAAGCTGAATGGCGCTTGAATTGATTGGGACTAATATGCGCCAGCACCGTCATCAAACCAAAGGCGATACCCATGCGCACGACCTGTTTGTTTATGATTGCTGCCTCCTGTCCTCCGGCACTGTATAAAACAATCAGACTGACACAACATATCAACACCAACCCAGCAAACAGTGGAATATCAATATGCAATTTACGCAACAAAGCGCCGAGTAGAGAAGGGTTTTCAAAATGTTCACTGCGTGTTTCAGTCTTCATGGCCTTCCTCTTCGCTCACGCCCAGATACTGCTTGATAATTTGGCCGGCAATGGGCGCGGCGACTGATCCGCCATGCCCGCCATTTTCAACAATAACCGCGACCGCTATCTGCGGGTCTTTAGCCGGTGCAAAGGCCACGAATAAAGCATGATCCCTAAGTTTGAATGCGATCTCGTCCTCATTGTATTTTTCATCCTGTTTCACCGTAAAAACCTGTGCCGTTCCGGTTTTGCCGGCAATTTGATAATCAATATTCTTGCCAATACGTTTAGCCGTGCCACGTGCACCATGCACCACATGAATCATTGCATTTACAATATCCTGCATATTCTTGTGTTTAAATTGTAAATCGTCAGATTGATGCTGTGGCCCAGGAAAGGTCTGACCATCAGAGCGTCCAATCTTGTTCACCAAAAATGGTGTCACCACCCAGCCTTTATTTGCCAGCGTTGCGGTTGCCCGCGCCAATTGAATCGGCGTGACTTGCGTAAACCCCTGACCAATACCGGTAATCAATGTCTCACCGGGATACCAGGGTTGGTTACGGCGTCGTTTTTTCCAGTGTCTGGATGGCATCAACCCGGACTGCTCTCCCACCAAATCTATCCCAGATTTTTGTCCAAACCCAAACCGGGTCAGAAATGCGTGCATTCGGTCTATGCCTAATGCCAAAGCCAAATCATAAAAATACACATCACACGATTGAGTGATCGCATCATCCAGGTCAACCATTCCGTGTCCCCAGCGTTTCCAGTCACGATATTTATGGCTAACATTGGGCAATTGATAAAACCCCGGACAATATAATTTATGTCTGAAATCAGTCGCTCTGTACTCCAGACCCGCCAAACCGACAAAGGGCTTTATTGTTGAACCTGGTGGATATTGGCCACGCAAGGCACGATTAAACAGCGGCTGATCATCTGACTCGCGTAGCGCTTTGTATGCTTTGCGGCTGATGCCATAGACAAACGGGTTGGGATCAAACCCAGGGCGACTGGCAAACACCAGTACATCTCCACGCGGCACGGCCATTGCCACCACGGCACCATTATAGCCTTCCAATGCGTTATACGCGGTTTCCTGTAACTCTACATCCAGGGTCAAATACACATCACTACCGGGCAACGGGTCATCCGAATCAACGGCATTGACTGCCCGAGCCTGTGCATTAACTTCAACTTCCTGATACCCCGTCGTACCATGCAAATCATTTTCATAGGCCTTTTCAATGCCGACCTTGCCAATATGATGCGTCCCGCGGTAATCCGCTTCCGCTAAAGATTTCAGCTCCTTTTCATTAATCCGCCCCACATAACCTACAACATGTGAGGTTAATTCCTTGTAAGGGTATGAACGTACTAGACGAGCATGGATATCAACACCAGGAAAATAAGGGCGAACGGCTGCAAAACGGGCGACATCCTCATCGCCCATTCGTAGCAATAATGGTGTACTGCTGAAAGATTTCCGGCGCTTGCGCTGTTTATGAAATTGCTCGATCGTTTCTTCAGGAATATCGAGCAAGATTTGCAATCGTGACAGGGTTTCATGCATATCCTTGACCTGTTCGGGCACCAGCTCAAGACTATACGAGGGGAGGTTTTCGGCCAGAACTCGTCCCTGTCGATCATAAATAATGCCGCGCGTCGGGGGCACAGGCTCAATCTTGATGCGGTTATCTTTAGCCAGAGAAGCATAATGTTCGTGACCGACCACCTGCAAATACACCAGGCGCCCAATCAATACCAGGGTCAATATCACTATTAACGAAAAAACCGCAACCACTCTACTTAAAAACACCCGGTTTTCGGCCAAGGTATCTTTGACCGCATATTGCCTATACATTTAGAAAATGCGTCTCAATGTGCGCAAAAAACGAATGCTCGAATACATCAACGGCCACATAAGTGTGCCTGATATGATTTGCGTCCAAAAAATCGGAGAGATTGAGGCATCATTTTTGATGCTTTCGATCCAATAAACAATTGAACAGGAAAACAGCAACGACACAAACACCACAACACTCAATTGCGGAAACGGATAATGCCGGATACGTTTATGAAATTTGAGAATAAAATAGATAACCAATGTATATACCAATGCATATTCTCCCAGCACGCGACCTGTTAGCACATCGACCAATAGCCCCACCAGCCAGGCATTGAAAACACCAAATTTTTCCGGGGCGTTAAGAGACCAATAAATTAACACCAACAACACCCAATCAGGGTTGATATAACTGAGCGTCTCAGAAAACGGAATAACCCTGAGCGCCATAGCCAGAAAAATCAACAGAAGATATAACAGCCAGCTTGACGAATTACTCGGCGACATTTTCAGACACCTCTTCATCCATACTTTCGTCAGTCAACAATACCGGTCTGGAGTCGCTCCAGACAATCAAAAACTCGCGACTCTTATCCAATTTGGCTTTCGGGGTCGCCGTGATTTTGGCAAATGGCTTGTTTGGCTGCACTTTAAATGTATCAACCTCAGCCACCGGATAGCCTTGTGGAAAGCCCCCTCCCAAGCCGGAACTAATCAACAAATCCCCTGGTTTGATATCGGCATTATTCGGTAAAAACGGTAGCGAAAGCTGGTTGATTTTGCCACTGCCCAGTGCAATCGTTCTTAATCCATTACGGTTAACTTGCACTGGAATTGCGTGATTTGGATCTGTAATCAACATGATTTCGGAACTCACCGGCATGGTGCGTAAAACCTGTCCAACAATACCGTGTGCATCCATCACCGGCTGTTTATCATGCACCCCAAAGCGACTCCCCTTGTTGACAACCACCACATGTTGATAGGGCACCAGGTTCACGGACAACAATTCCGCAATCAGCACTTGTTCACCGAGTTTAAATGAATTTTCCAACAACGCCCGCAAGCGAATATTTTCTTTTTCCAATGCCGCTAATTTCAACAGACGAGAATCATTAATCAGCTGTTTTTCTTTCAGCGTGCGATTTTCGTCCTTCAACGTCTGGTAAGAAACGAAGGTCTCAGACAAGTAATCAACCACATCCACTGGAAAACTCACCAGAAATTGCACTGGATAAACAACCAGAGAAAGCACAGAGCGAACGCTTTTTAGACCTGCGCCTCGTTGATCCGCCACCAATAAAACAACAGCCAGAAAAACACCCACTAATAAGCGCGTATTAAGTGATGGGCCTGTAGCAAATAAAAACTTTATGACTAAAACCTCAGCACAGTTATACAACGACACCTGTCATGGCAGGTGTATTCTTTTAATCCTGAACCCGTGCTTTTTATGCGGATTCTGGTTATTCCAATGAAAATGCAGAAACACCTTTGGCATCCAGCATTTCCAATACCATGCCTCCACCACGCGCGACACAGGTCAAAGGATCATCAGCAATATACACGGGCAAGCCGGTTTCTTCGGCAATCAAACGATCAATATCCTTGAGTAACGCGCCACCACCTGTCAATACAATTCCACGACTGGCCACATCTGCACCCAACTCCGGCGGCGTCTGCTCAAGCGCGACTTTTACTGACCCCACAATACCGGATAAAGGTTCTTGCAGAGCCTCAAGAATTTCGTTGCTGTTCAATGAAAAGCTACGTGGCACCCCTTCTGCAAGATTGCGCCCGGTAACCTGTAATTCTTTCACTTCCGTGCTTGGATAAGCGGCACCGACTTCGTGCTTGATTTTTTCTGCCGTCGCCTCACCAATTAAGGTACCGTAATTTCTACGTACATAATTGATAATGGCATCATCAAAACGGTCGCCACCAATACGCACGGACGCCGAATAAACAATCCCGTTCAGGGAAATCACCGCAACCTCTGAGGTTCCCCCGCCAATGTCCAACACCATGGAACCGTGCGCTTCATCCACCGGCAACCCGGCACCCACCGCCGCCGACATTGGCTCTTCAATCAAATACACTTCGCGTGCCCCGGCCATCGCGGCTGATTCCCTAATCGCGCGGCGTTCTACCTGAGTGGAACCACATGGCACACAAATCAAAATACGCGGGCTGGGTCTTAACAATTTGCTTTCGTGCACTTTTTCAATAAAAAAGCGTAACATACGTTCGGTCACCGCAAAATCGGCAATCACGCCATCTTTTAGCGGACGAATGGCGGTAATATTGCCTGGTGTTCTGCCCAACATGCTTTTCGCATCCAAGCCAACGGCGGCAATGGTCTTTGCGCCACGAATACGGTCTTCCTTAATCGCCACAACCGAAGGTTCGTTCAACACAATCCCCTGGCCTGGCATATAAATAAGTGTATTTGCAGTTCCTAAATCGATTGATAAATCGTTGGAAAACAGGCCACGAATTCTTTTGAACATGTTTTGGAGTATCCTTTGCGCGAATAAATTAGCGTACTTTAACAATCATGCAGGTATTTGAGCAAGATATAAAGTATCATATCCGCCAATGTTTTAGACGGGAGTTTTAACTATGGCTTTATCAGCCGATGAGGTAAAAAAAATTGCGCATCTGGCGCGACTTGGCATTGATAAACAAGATATTGAGCACTATGCCAGTGATCTCAACAACATCCTTGATTTAATGACCCAAATGGGCGAACTGAATACGGATAATGTGCAACCCATGGCGCACCCGCTGGATCAAGTGCAACGCCTGCGTACTGATGAAGTCAGAGAAGAAAACCAGCGCGACCATTTCCAAAACATTGCCCCACAAACAGAAAACGGCCTTTACCTCGTCCCGAAAGTTATCGATTAAACCATGCACAATAAATCTATTAGCGAACTGGGTCAGGACTTGCGCGATAAAACAATCTCCAGCGTAGAACTGACCACGACTTTTCTTGAGCGCATCAAACAACACCAAAGCCTGAACAGTTTTATTACGGTGACCGAAGAACTGGCTTTGCAGCAGGCACAGGCGGCAGACCAACAACTTGCCAATGGCAATGCCACGCCACTGACAGGCATCCCGCTGGCGCAAAAAGATATTTTTTGCATGAATGGCATCAAAACCACCTGCGGCTCAAAAATGCTGGACAATTTTATCGCCCCTTACGATGCCACGGTGATTAAAAAATTTAACGCCGCCGGTGCCGTCACGCTGGGCAAACTCAACATGGATGAGTTCGCCATGGGCTCTTCCAACGAAACCAGTTTCTACGGTGCCGTGCAAAACCCGTGGGACACAAACACTGTTCCCGGCGGCTCATCCGGCGGCAGCGCGGCAGCCGTGGCAGCACGCTTAACCCCGGCGGCTAGCGGCACCGATACCGGCGGCTCGATTCGCCAACCGGCGGCATTATGCGGCATCACCGGATTAAAACCAACCTATGGCCGCGTATCACGTTACGGTATGATCGCCTATGCCTCCAGCCTGGATCAGGGTGGCCCCATGACACGTAGTGCCGAAGATGCAGCGTTATTGTTGCAAGTGATGGCAGGTTTTGATGAAAAAGACTCCACCAGCGCAGATCAGCCGGTGCCTGACTACCGTGCAGAGCTGAACAAACCGCTGCAAGGCTTAAAAATCGGTCTGCCACAGGAGTTTTTTACTGCGGACCTGGACAGCAACATCGCAACCGCTATTGACAGCGCCGTGAATGAATATAAAAAGCTCGGTGCGGAAGTCAAAGAAGTGTCCATGCCAAATTTAAAGCTGGCCATTCCAGCCTATTATGTGATTGCTTCGGCAGAATGCTCAGCCAACCTGTCGCGTTTTGACGGCGTACGTTATGGCTATCGCTGCAACAACCCTGAAGATTTGACTGACTTATACACCCGCTCACGCGGCGAAGCCTTCGGCTCGGAAGTTAAACGCCGAATTCTGATGGGCACTTACGCACTGTCCGCCGGGTATTACGATGCATATTATCTTAAAGCACAGAAAGTACGCCGTTTAATCAGCAATGATTTTACTCAGGCGTTAGCTGAAGTAGATGTCATCATGGGGCCAGTGTCGCCTTCCTCGGCATTTGCTATCGGCGAAAAATCCGGCGATCCGATTCAGATGTATTTGTCAGACATCTACACCATTGCCGTCAACCTGGCCGGCCTGCCCGGCATGTCGATACCGGCTGGTTTTGTCGATAGCAAACCGGTTGGCCTGCAAATTATCGGCGACTATTTTGCCGAACCCCGTTTACTCAACGTTGCACACCAGTATCAGCAAGTGACTGACTGGCACACGCAATGCCCACAAGGTTTTGAATAAGGAGGTAACATATGGCATGGGAAACCGTCATCGGCCTTGAAATTCACGCTCAACTGGCCACAAAATCAAAAATATTTTCCGCCGCATCCACCGCCTACGGTGCCGCAGCCAACACTCAGGCGTGTGAGGTAGACCTCGGATTGCCCGGCGTATTGCCGGTGCTTAACCAACAAGCCGTGCGCATGGCAGTTAAATTCGGCCTGGCGATTGATGCAGAAATCGCCCCGTATTCTATCTTTGCGCGCAAAAACTATTTCTACCCGGATCTGCCGAAAGGCTATCAGATCAGTCAGTTTGAACTGCCCATCGTCGGCATCGGCCATCTGGATATGGACGTGGATGGCGAAAACAAACGCATCGGTGTCACCCGCGCCCATCTGGAAGAAGATGCCGGAAAGTCATTACACGAAGACTTTCACGGATTAACTGGCATCGACTTGAATCGCGCCGGCACACCACTGCTGGAAATCGTCTCCGAACCGGACATGCGTTCCGCCAAAGAAGCCGTCGCCTACATGCGTAAACTGCACGAACTGGTGCGCTATCTGGAGGTCTGTGACGG
>SPJJ01042620.1_pt1 | contig 14450 bp, 13 predicted proteins | sample 3741741 | NCBI WGS metagenome assembly SPJJ01 (sample SAMN10925908, study PRJNA522277) | cold seep metagenome | isolation source: Elba SIP-enriched marine methane seep metagenome, extraction at timepoint T1 | place: Italy: coast of Elba, Mediterranean Sea | collected 2014-05 | reverse complement strand
GTGAGCACTCTCGGACTCGGTCTCGGTCTCGGTCTCGTCCTCGGCTTCGCGGGGACGGGTTGTGCCGGAGACGATGGCGGCGATGGGGCCGACCCGTATGAGGGCGGCGCACGTACGGCCGGGTGCGCACGCGGGGCTGCGCGCGAAGGTCGCGACGGTTGCGCACGCGGGGGCGTCGCGTCGGGGCGTAGCGCGTGCGATTGCGCATGCGGCGGTTGCGCATGCGGCGGTTGCGGTTGCGGATGCGGCTGCGGCGGTCGCGGATGCGTTGGCGGCGTTCGAACCGGCGCTGGCTACGTACGCGAGGACGGCGTCGCTGCATGCGCCGGTTTGGCCGCACGCGACGGTTTGGCCGCACGCGACGGTTCGGTCGCATCCGCCGGTGTCGTCTTACTCGGTTCGGGCGTGCGCGTCGGCGACGCGCGGGTCGACTACGCCTCGCCGGGCGCCTGCGAACTCGGGCCCGGGACTTGGAGCTGCGCTTCGCGCGGACACTTCGGCTCTTACGTCCAGCTTCGGCCACCTCCGGGATGGCCGGCAATATCAACAATACTGCACACGAAAGTACCGCCGTCTTGAGCGTGCTAAGGCGCATGTGCATCCCTCCCAATCGTTTCTTCGATTGTTCCATGAGGTCGTGGGCGCGACAACCCGAGGCGGCTCGGACACCTACGATCGTGTCAGTCCCACATCGCGCGACATCATGCGCGATGTAGTTACTGCTCAGGGACCGTAACTACTGCAACTGTGTGATCGCTGCCCAGACCTTTGAGCTCGACCTGTGCGGTTTCGTGCACCAACGAGCGCTCGGCAAGCACCCCGGCAACCGCGTCATTGTCCAGGGCGGTCATCATCATGACCAGTTGATCGGCACGGGCGCGTTCTTGCAGCCGCGACGCGATGTTGACCGTGGTGCCGAACAGGTCCATGCGCTGGTTGGCGCGAACCATCACGCACGGGCCGTCGTGCACGCCGACCTTGAGCCGGAAGCCGTGCTGACTGTGGCGGCTGCGCGTGGCTTCGATCATCGCGAGCCCCGCGCGAAGCGCGTCCTGTGGTCGAACGAAGCTGGCCATCACCGCGTCGCCCATCGTCTTGAGAATCGCGCCCGAGTGCTCGGCCACGATGCTGCCCATCTCGCGAAAGTGTTCGTGAATCAGCGAGAACGCCCGGGCGTCGCCCAGGGAGCGATAGGCCACCGTGGTGTTGGTCAGGTCCGAGAACAACACGACCACGCGGCCGATGGTCAGGTCGGCGCCGCTCGCCGGCGCTTCGGTACCGTACAGGTCGAGGAACTCGGGCAGGGTTAGGATGTCGGTTCCGTGGGCGGCGCCGATGTTGGCTTTGCGCCGCTCGAGCAGTAGGGTGCATGGACGCTCGGCTTGGTTGACCAGCTCGATGACGTCGCGGTCGTCGCCGTCGTCGGCCATGGTCACCGCGAGCTCGCTGTCCGTGACCACCAAGCGCGCGGCCTTGCCGTCGACGTCGATGCTGCGTTGGCCGAGCAGCGAGCGCGCGACGAAGCCATCGCGCGCCAGCGGTACCACGGCGCGCCGAACCTCGCCCGGTTTGAGCTCGATGACTCCGTAGACGTGGGGCCGGAACCACGGTGAGCTGGTGCAGTAGACTCGGTCTTTGATCTCGCGAATCGCCGGATTGGGGCGGAACACGGCTTCGACGTTTTCGGCGAAGTCGATCTCGAAATCGACGTCGCACATGTCGCAATGGCCGTTGGGTTTGATCGACGCCAGGGTGTCGACCACGTCGGCGCCCACCCGGCAGTGCGGGCAATTGAGCTGCCAGCGCAGGTCGAACAAGCCGGCATTGGCCGCGTGGAGAAACGAGCGCAACAACGGACGCCTGCGCACCTTCCACATTTTGGCCAGGGCGAACGGGCGGATCTGCTCCAGCTCGAGGTCCGCCCGGGTGCGCACGTAGTCGACGATGCGCTGGCGCATGTCCTGATCGATGGGCAGCTCGGCCAGGCGTTTCTCGCAGGCCGCAAAGTCGGTTTCGTTCACCGGGCGGATGCGATCGAGCAGCTTGTTGGGTCGCAGCGCGAGCAGAGCCCGGCGGCCGTAGCTCGCCGCCGGCTCATTCGGTTCTTGCTCGGGAACCTGGCCGCTGTCGAACAGTTCCACCAGAGCCGCGAGATAACTGGTAACCGCTTTTTCGAGGTTCTGTTGGATTGCAGCGGCGAACGCTTCCGGGAGTTGTTGAGCGGGTCGCAGGTAGCTTCGCAAGCTGACGTCGGTGCCGTCGTCGCCAGCGCTGATATCGACGCGAAAACCGGCCAGGCTCAGCGGGCCCGACAGGTAACGGCGCTCGCCGACCAGGTACTCGCCCTCCATCCACTCGCCGCGCTCGAGCCAGCTCAATGGGATGCCGCCGAATTTGCCGTGACCGACGAGCAAGCGTTGGCTCTGACCTTCGATAGCTTCGCTTGTGTAGGCCGACGGCCCGGCCCGGATGACCCGATCCCAGCGATTGCTGTCGCCTGCGATCGCCCACACCAGGGCTGGCGGCGCGGCTACGCACGCGTGCCCCTGCGCTGACAATTCAGCGATCGCGTCGTCCGCCGCCGTTTCCCCCATCTGTGGTCCAGTATACGTGAACGCGACAAAACGCCACAGGGCGAGTACGCCACGAACCGCCGAAGGCCGACATCGGAGTCATACAGGAGGCGTTATGGCCGAGAAAGTGATGCTCGTGGTGGTTGCGTTGGTGTTTTTGGCTCTGGCCGTGATCATGGTGCTCGGTCACGTACCGGGCGTGTTCGACGGCTAGCGTTCATGATCGCCAGCGAGACGGGCCGCGTATCCCGGCGTCAGAACCGCCAGCGGGCCCACACCATGCCGCCATTGCGTGTTGGCGCGGCGCCGACCTGCCGGGCCGACTCGCTGCCGGCGCGGATATACAAATAGGTGCCGATGACGGTGGCGACCGCGCCGACCCCGAGCAGGCTGTACGCCATGATGCGGCGGAAGTCGAAGGTGTCGCGGAGCTGCTCGTAGCGATCGCTGCCGCGCTCGAGTGGCTCTGCTTCATCCGCTACGTCGCGGGCCAACACGTAGTAGACGCCGCCGCCGATCAATGCCGCAGCGCCGAGGCCCAGGCTGACGATCGCGCCCGCCTTGGACGGTCGTGTGTTGGCCTCGCCGATGGGCACCTTCACGCGCTTGGCGACCGGGCGTGGTTTGAGGGCCAGGCGCACGTTGCTCAGTTGGCCCTTGAGCACTTTGAAGTTTTTGCCGTCGGGGAACGCGTTGGCTGCCCGGGCTGAGACGCGATGACTGCCCGTGGGCAACCACACGATGCGCGGCGTGTAGAACTCTACGTCGTCCGCGAATGCCGATACCCGCGCCAGGGCCTTCTTGGGCGTGACGGTGATGTTGACCGGACCGAAGTTACCCCGGCGAAGCTCTTGTTCCGTTTTGGCGTATACCCCGCTCATGATTTTGACGAATTCTGCGTCATTGAGCTCGGCGGGATGGCTGAGGCAGATGCCCAGATACAGGTGGGCTTGCGGCCAACGCTTCAGCTTGTAGTACGCGCCGCCCAGATTGCACTGAATGTCCGGCCGGGGCGCCCACTTCAGGGCTCGTTTGAACAGGCCCACCGCGGCCTTGTAATCACCGGCCTTGGCCTGCAGCACCCCTTGGCGTGCCAGGCGCTCGGCCATGTCTGGACTGGCAGAGGCCGAGGACGCGCACAGCGTGACCAGCGCCACAACTGCTATGCCCGCGGAGCGAATCATCGTGATGATGGTATCGTAGGGGCCAGCTTCCGTGAACCGCTTGTGCCCATTGTGGGTGGCAATCGCCGCCATTTTCGCCAGCGCGTGCCTGACGTTTCCCGACGGTCAGGCATCGTCCGATGGTGGTGCGGACGCAAACGGCGTCGACGCGCCCATCGTGGACGCCATGGTCAATGATGCCGGCTGCTCGGATTCCGATGATGACGGTTATCTCGCCGAGGGCTGCCCGTCGGCGCTACCGGCCGACTGCGATGACCGGGACGTGACCAGGCATCCCGGCGCTCGGGAGCTGTGCGGCAGTGGCACCGACGAGAACTGTGACAAGACCGAGACAGCGATAGGCTGCATGGAGCCGAACGCGATTACCGAGGTCGGCGGCTATCGAGTGGTCAACGGCCAGATCTCGGCGTTGTTCGATAGCAGCAACGGCTACGTGATCAGCTCACTAGCGCTGCGACCGCCCAATGCCGAAACCAACTTGCTGCACGCCACCGGAACCATGGAGGAGAGGTTCATCGGCCTGCATCGTTGGCAGACCGACTTTCCGTGGGACCCGGACGCGGTGCCGACCACGGACGAGTGGGCGCGTGGCAACGCAGTGTTTCGCCTGCGCATTCGCTCGCTGGCCGGAGCGCTCACCCTCGACTCTCACTACACGGTGTTTCCCGACGGGCGGATTCACCGCGACGATCAGGTCAATGTCAGCACGACCGAGTCCGGGCGCTGGCTCACCGCGCACGCGTCGTTGGACCCGGACCTGTACACGAATCTCGAGTGCAGTTACGACGGCACGCCAGGTTCGTTGGGATCTCTGACCAGTCTGTGTACTGGGGACAGCGCCGACCTGACCGGCTACTCGTGCGCCTACAACAACACCAGCCATGTCACCGTGGGTTTCATTCATGAGGTGCCCGGCTCACCGACGCCGGATGGTCCACGGGTTCAGGAGTCGCGCATGCCCGACCTGCCGGAGAACCACAGCGTCGCGCTGATCTACGATTGGTTCCAGAACGACACGGTGTCCGCCGGCGACTACCAGGGCAACTTCGTCATCTGGGCCGGCGCGCCCACCGACCACTGCGACGCGGTGGATGACTTGCGCACGTGGCTACACACGCCGGCCAACATCATGGTCGGTGGTGGCGGCTCGCTGCACACCGGCGGTGCCAGCGACACCGACGCGGATGGCTGGTTCGAGGGGGGCGGCTTCTGGGCCATCGATGCCGGGACCGGCTCCGAGGTGTCGTGGACCATCGACACCAACGGTGGCTCGTTGTCGCCACCTCAGCGCGGGGCGTTCCGACTGCACGGTCTGTCCCTGGCGCGTCCGACCAGCGGCACCTACACGCCGGTGGTCGATATCGACGGCACGCCGCAGATCCACGGCGTCGACTACTTCTGGCAGGCCGACGAGATCATTGGCACTCCGGGCGAATACGTGGGCTGGTTGTACTTCGGTAAGCCGCTCACCAACGGCGAGACCGTTCGCGTTCGCGTGCCCAACGGCAGTTTGTAAGCGCCAGGGGGCATCGGCCGACTCGGGGCCTGGCGGATGCAGTTCGGCACGCTACAATGAGCCGGCGATGTGCCCCGGTGAGGCAGATGACGGCAGGATCCATGGGGAGACCCAGGGACCGGGCGGCGGCTCGGCAGAGGCCTACTGCGCCCTGTGCAATTCGTCGTTTCCGACCACCCAGATCACCTGCCCGGTAGACGGCTCCCAGCTGGTCATGCTGCCGGAGCAGCGCGACGACATGCTGGGCCGGGTGCTCGAGGGGCGGTTCGAGATTCGCGAGCACATTGGCGCTGGCGGTATGGGTAGCGTGTACCGGGCGTTTCAATCGTCTGTCGGTCGCGACGTCGCGATCAAGGTCATCGATGCCACGGTCAGCCGCGACCGCGAGGCGGTCAAGCGGTTCATGCGCGAAGCCCAACTGGCGAGCAAGCTGTCTCACGCCAACACAATCGTCGTCCACGATTTCGGCCAGACCCACGACGGCGTGGTCTACCTGGTCATGGAGCTGATCGAAGGCAAGACCTTGCGCGAGTTGTTGACGAGCACGGGGGCCATGCCCAAGGCACTGCTGGTTCGCCTCGGCATTCAGATGTGCGACGCCCTGGCCACCGCCCACAACATGGGCATCGTGCATCGCGATCTCAAGCCGGGCAACGTGATGATCCTCGACGGTCCTGCCGGGCGCGAACAGCTCAAGGTGCTCGACTTCGGCCTGGCCAAGTCACTCGCTCAGGACACCACGCAGATCAGCAGCAGCCACGTGCGCATGGGCACGCCCATGTACATGTCGCCGGAGATGATTCGCGCCGAGGAAGTCGACGCTCGCAGCGACCTGTACGCCCTGGGCTGCACCTTGTACGAAATGGCCGCGGGGCGTCCGCCGTTTCTCGCACGCAGCGCCGAGGTGTTGTTCGCGCAGCATCTGGAGGACCCGCCGGAGCCGTTGGATCGCGCCGACCTCGGACCCATCGGCGCGTGCATTCTGCAGCTGTTGGCCAAAGAAGCCGTCGACCGCCCCGTCAACGCCGAAGCTGTGCGCGCGGTGCTCAGCGGCGAGACCAGCGACTCGGCATCCACGTTGCCGGCGGTAAAGCGCAAGCCCCACACCGACTCCATGGAACGGCTTGCTCAGGCCGTGACCCTCGACGCCGACGACACGACCGTGCCAAAGCCGGCGGCGACCTCTCAGTCTCGCCGCGGCGTGCTTGCTCTGGCCGCGTTGCTGGCGGTTGGTGGCGGCGCTACCTTGTACGCCCTCAACCGCGGTGGCGGGGACGACGACGCCGGCAAACGACGCGAGGCATCTACGCCGGCGGCGGCCGTGGTGGACGCGGCCCCCAAAACCGCGCCACCGCAGCCAACCGCCACCCAGATGGTCACCCTCACGTTGCGTTCGGATCCGTCGAGTCAGGTGAGCGTCGCTGGTAAGGTCGTTGGCAACACCCCCATCGTTCATCGTGTCGCCCAAAGCGACGCACAAGTCGAGGTCGTGTTCAGGCTCGACGGCTACATCAGCGAACGCCGGCGCATTAGCCCCAACGGCAACCAACTGATCGAGCTGGCGCTCAAACGACAGCCGCGCAAGCGCACCAAGCGCCGGATCAGGCGCACGTCACGTACCAAGACCAAGCCGAAGCCGACGGTCGAGCCGAAGCCGAAGCCGAAGATCGAGCCGAAGCCAAAGGTCGAGCCGAAGGCCAAGCCCAACGACCCCGAGCCGATCTTCCGGCTCAAGAAGAAGCCGTAGCTACTTCTTGAGGCCGTGGCGCCGCAGCAGGCGGTAGAAGTACGTGCGGTCGATGCCAGCTTGTTGGGCCGCCGCCGATACCCGGTCGTGGCGCTCGAGCAGGGACTTGAGGTACGTGTGCTCGAAATCTCTCAGGGCCTGGTCCCGGGCTTCGGCGTAGGGCAGGCCGGAGTAGTCGGGGCTGGCCGCCGGCTCGGGATCGCTGTCGTTGGGCAGCGCGACGATCTCCTCGAACACCATACAGCGCTCGAGATAGTTGCGCAGCTCGCGCACGTTGCCGGGCCACGCGGTGTTGGCCAGCTTGTTCTTGAGCTCGTCGGTCATCATGGCGTCGATGCGCGCGTCGTCGGCGCCGAGTTGGTGCAGCATGCGTCTGGCCAGGATCGGGATATCGGCGCGGCGTTGGCGCAGCGGCGGCATGTGCAAGCTGATCACGGCGAGCCGGTAGTACAGGTCGCTGCGGAAGCGCCCGGCGTTGACCTCTTCGCGCAGATCGCGATTGGTGGCGACGACGATGCGCACGTCCACGTCGGTGGTCTTGTTGGAGCCGACGCGCCGGACCCAGCGGCCTTCGATGGAACCGAGCAACTTGGGCTGCAGCTCCAACGGCAGCTCGCCGATCTCATCGAGGAACAGGGTGCCGCCGTGGGCTTCTTCCAGGGCGCCGATGCGCTTGGTATCCGCCCCGGTGAACGAGCCCTTCTCGTGGCCGAACAGCTCGCTTTCTAGCAGGTTCGACGGGATGGCGCCGCAGTCGAGGATGACGAACGGGCCGTCTTTGCGCGCGCTGTGCTCGTGGACCGAGCGCGCGGCGATGGTCTTGCCGGTGCCGGTTTCGCCTTCGATCAGGATGGTCGCGTCCGACTTCGCCGCTCGCTCGAGCAGGGAGAACGTCGCGCGCATGCTCACCGACTCGCCGACCATGAGGCCAAACTCGCGCTTGTCAGACAGCTTGATCGGTGCCGACTTCTTGCCGTACTTGATGCGCACCGAGCTGGTGCCCAACTGGAGCCGGCTGCCGTCGCGCAGGTATGCGTCTCGGGCCGCGACCCCATCCACGATGGTGCCGTTGCGGCTGCCCGTATCCACGACCCGGGCGATGGTTTCGTCGACCAGGATCTCGCAGTGGAAGCGCGACACGGTCGGATCGTCGATGACCAGTTGGCACCGCGGGTGAGAGCCGATTTCACAGCGCGGCGAATCGGTGGTGAAGGTCAGGCCCTTGGCCGGGCCGTCTTCCACGCTCAGCTCGATTCGACGAACTTCGGGTTCCTGTTGCCCGCCCTTGTTCCCGTGGGTCAGGGTTAGGCGGCCTTCGTCTCCGCTGGCATCCCGCTTGCTCACGAACCTACGCTAACACAACACCGCCGCGTCAGCGCTTCAGTCCGACGAACAGAGCCGCGGCCTGGGTCTTACTGTAGAACATCACCCCCACCGGCATGCGCTTGGTCGCGATTTGGGCGTTGAGCAGGCCAGTGATGGCTGCGGGGTTCGGCCGCGCTACCTTGAGGGTGTAGCCGGTGATGTTCGCGCTCCACTGCTTGGATTTGACGAACATCAGCACGACCTGGCTGCCGAATTCGGCCACCGCGGTGGGGATGTAATTCTGGTTGATCAGCGACAGCTTAGCCTTGAGGCAGCGCTGGATGGTGGCCGATCGACAGCTGGTCAGCTTGAGCGATTCCATACCGGAAGCGGCTATGCCCTTGAGTTTGATCGCCAGCACGAGCAGGCGATTGCGGCGCAGTTTGGCCATGCCCACCGGGAGGTAACCGCCGGCCACCAGCTGGTCGACCTTCTTGCTCAGCTGTTTGGGCTTGTTGGTCGGCAGGGTGGTGATTCGCGAGCTCGCGTAGTGAATGCCGTCGAAGCCTTTGAGCATCATCAGGTGCCATGCGCCGTTTTTGCGCGCGAGTCCCCACGGCATGTAGCCGCGCTTTTCCCAGGTGGCGATCACCCGCATGACGCCTTTGCCACCGTCGAGAGCGGGGACCTTCACCATGGTGGCGTGCATGGCGTTGGCAGCCTGAGCGCTCGGCGGCGCCGCGACGGCTACCGATAGCGCGACGGCGATTGTCACCACCAGGCGAGTCATCGGTCGACTCTATCACTCGCGACGGGTGAGCAACACGACAGACCACAGGGTCAGCGGCAACAGGGTAGCGCTGGCGAACACCATGCACACCTTGTCGAAGGCCCAGCCCGCATCCAGAGCCGCGCCGACGCCCAAGCTGGCCAGTCCCAACAGCAACGTGTTGAGGCCGAACTCCACGGCGAACACCCGGCCGTGGTAGCGCCGGTCGCCCTCGATCTGCAGCAGAGTGCCGCTGAACACCCAGACCGTCGATTGACCCAGGGCGGCACCGAAGTAGGCGGCGACCACGTGCCAATACGCGCTGGCTTGCGACAGCGCCAGGTAGCTGGTGCCCGCGATCACGTAGCCGGCTAGCACGAGTCTGCGCATGTTCCGCGGGTGATCGCCGAACACCACGCGCATCGCCAGGGAGCCGAAGGCAGCGCCCACGCCGCGGGTGGCGAACAGGATGCCGACGAACACCGGGCCATCGGCTTCGCGAAACACGTTGGTGCCGTAGAACGGAATCAGCGTGACCAGGCCGCCAGCGATCTGCATCAGCGATTTGAGCGAGGCCAGGGCGGCGATATACGGGGTGCGGGCCAGGTAGCGCAGGCCATCCATGAACGTGGTGCTGTCGTCGTCGTCCGCCGCCGGCGGCCTCAGGCTGGGCAACCGGGCGAAGTACAAAGCGCCGACGACGAACGTGGCGCCGTCGATGATGAAGGCGGCGGTTACGCCGAGAAAGGCGGTGGCGATGCCGCCGAGGGCAGCGCCGATGGCCAGCATGACCGACCAGGTTCCACCCGACAACGCGTTGGCGACGGGCACATCGCTGCGCGGCAGAATCATCGGCAGAATGGCGTTGCGGGCGGGCACGGCGATGCCGGTTCCGCACATCATCAAGACCGTGCAGGCGTACAAGCCGATCAGGCTTTCGGCCTGGTAGCTGACCACGAGCCCGAGCGCGAGCAGGGCCCGAATCAGGTCGGTGATGATGAGCAGCTTGCGTCGGTCCATGCGGTCGACGATCGGTCCCGCGATGGGCGAGACCAAAAACACCGGGACCATCTTGGCGACCATGACTGCGGCGACTGCCATGCCGCTGGAGCTGATCGATTGCACCGCCGTGTACAGGGCGATGAAGTTGAACCAGTCGCCGATGAAGCTGACGAGTTGGCCGAGCCACAGATTGCGAAAGTCGCGCCGGCTGCGCAGGAGCTCGATGTATCCTTGCGCTGGCTCGGGGTCGCTCATCCGAGCGACAGCCTAGCACCCTATACATGGGCGAGCGCGACGCCGTTTGCTGCTAGTGCAGCTCGAGCTGCATGCCGCGCTGGATCGTTCCGTTGTTGAGGAACGCCATGGCTTCGGCGAGGCGGCGCAACGGCCAGGCCAGAAGCTCGCGGCGGCGCCGTTGTTGGGCGGCGTTTCTGCGCCGCCTGGCTACCCGTTGGGTGTAGCGCAGGTATTCGTAGTCGAAGCTATCGAGAGCGGGGAGATTCTTGGTTGGCATCTTGTCCTCACGGGTGCTGCGTGGTGCGTGCGTGCGTTTCTGGTTGCATGAAGACAGAGCGAACATGGGCGCTTTGTGACCCTGGCAGAGGGCAGGAATCCGGGCGAGACGGGTAGGAATTTTTGTGACAGGATGTCGCCATGATCATCCGAATCGGTGTGTTGGCAGCGCTGCTGGTCGGCTGCGGCAGCGGTAAGGTGGTCATCGAGGACCCGCCGCCAGCACAGCCGACGACGACCGAGCCGACGCCTCAGCAGCTGGAAGACCGCCGCCGGGCCAAGAAGCGCAAGATGTGTCAGCGGCTGGAGGGCGTGGCTGTGGGGGCTGTGCGGTCGAAGGAGTTCGACGTTGCCTCGCGGGCCGCACGGGAGCTCGGTACCCGTGGTTGCCCCGCGGCGATGACAGGTGCGGTCGAGACCCGGGTTGCCGTCGCCATTCGCAGATACATGACACGGCCAGCAACCGGCGCCGACATGCTGTGGATTGAGCGCGACACCGGTGCCTGTGGCAAAGGCCGAGACCGGGCAGCCTGCGCCAGGGCCCTTGTGGCCAAGTGCCCTCGGCCCAAGCCAGTTGGAAGTTTCTCGAAACGGGTGTCCGCGTACACCCGGGTGGCGCTCACGTTTCTACGGGCGCGGCCACATCGCTCGCCGGCGGGGGTATCGCTGTGGATCGCTGCTCAACGGTGTGGCGCCCGAACCGTGGGCATCGACGCGGTCGCCCGGCTCGTCGAAGAACAGGCCAGCCAGTGGGCGGCGTCGAAGGACGGGGCCTCCTTACGGCGTTGCCTTAACGAGTGTTCACTCACTCCAGGTACGCGCGCACGCCTCGACGAGCTCGAGCGTGGCCTGCCGAAGGCCCCGCCTGCCCCCGTCGACCACGGGCAACTCCTCGCCAAGCTCACCCGCAAACTCAATCGGGTCAATGCTCAGGCGCGCTCACTGCTGCGCACCCGGCCGTTCGATGGCGCCGCTGCGCGACGACTATTCGCAGATGGCACCGCCCTGTCCACTCAGGGCGATGCGCTCGTGGCCAAGCGGCGCAAGCAGATCAGCCGACAACAGCGGCGCGTGTTCCGTACGAGTCGGCGCGCGTGGCGACGCTACAAACGCCGGCTGCGCCGCAAGCTGCGTAAACGCTAGTCCTCGCTCACCTGGGCTTCGAAGTACTTGAGCGGCTTGGTGAAGCTGCGGATCATGCCGAGGCCGTCGTTGGCGGTCCACTCGTCATAGCCACCGCCAACGGGTTGGCGCGAGCTGCGCGGAATCCAATTGCCGATGACGCTCAGACCCACGGCGACGCCGAAGGTTTGCACCAGGATGATCGGGATGCTGTCGGTCTTGCTCAGCAGGGTGCCCGGACCGATGACCAGGGCGAACACGCCGAGGATGAACAGCTCGAAGCCGGTGCCGGCGAAGTAGATGAACGCGCTCTTGATGCGCACGTTCTTCATGCTGTGGGGCACGGGCACCACGTAGCCCTCGATGGGAATGACGCGCACGTCGAGCCGGGTGGAGCCGAGCTGATACGTACGGAACAGCCGACCCATGCCCAGGGAAATCTTGCGCACGTGCCAGCCGCACATCCGAGCCGCCAGGGCGTGACCGAGCTCGTGAATCGCGAGCAGCGGAAACCAGGTCAGCACGAAGAACAGGATCGATAGCTTGACCGGCTTGTAGTTGATGAAGGTCTCGCCGGCCAGGGTGCCCACGAGCAGGATGAAGAACACAACGTAGGTCCAGCGCTCGCCTTTGCTCAGCGGTCGTTGTTCTTCGTATAGCTGCCTGGACACGCGATACATGATACCTCCGAAAAACGGTAGGGGAGGGCCAATCGATGATCGGCCCTCCCGGTGACGACGCCCCCCGTCGCGTACCGAGCGGAGAAACCTCCGCCCCTACACACGGGCAAGTGCTAGTTGCGCAGCTCCATGAGCACGCGGATGATGTACCAGAACATCAGCGCAATCGCGGAGAACAGGGCCAACGCGGCGGCCACGTGCTGCGTGGTCCGGTAGTGCTTCATTACGTTGGACGTGTAGTACAGAACGTATGCACCGGACAGCCCGACCATAGCTAGCGAGAACACTAAGCCCAGGTGGAATCCCCAAATAATACCCGCAACGATGACGCCCATTGCCGCCATCGACGCTATGGCCAGGCCGCCGCGCAAAAACGAGAAATCTTTTTTGGTCAAGAACACTGTCGCGGTCAAACCGCCGAACAGCATCAAGGTCATGATGCCGGCCATCGGGATGATCTCCGGCTGGTCAGCGATGTCGACAACGAAGTAGAGCAACGGGCAGAAGATCAGGACTTCGGCGACCGTGTACAGAATCAGTCCGGCGTACTGCATCGCCTTGCACGTGGAGTTGTGCGCCCACCAGTCCGCGACCCAACCGACGACCATGAAGATGCCGAGCACGGCGGCCCAGCTGTATCGGCTGAACGTCGCGGCCTCGAAGATCTGCGCGGCAAGCGGTGACTTGAGCAGGGCGTACTCGAGGGCGATGAACAAAAAGATCGCGCCGGCCAGGTGGGCGTAGGTGCGGCGGATGAACGACACCCGCGCGTCGACATGGGCTTCTGAGACAATCGCGCCGGGGACATTGACGGCTCCGTAGCCGTCGGCGGTGAGTCCGTAACTCATAGATGATTCCTCCAAAAGGTCAGGTGGTTTGGGCTAGCGCTAGTCCTATGAGCAGGAGGTGTGCCAGGGTCGGATGGCCGGCTACAGATCGTAATTTCAGCGGGTTGGCGACTAGTCGCGAACCGAAGGGCGTTCGGCGCTTCCCTTTAAGCGAATCGCTGTGCGCTACGTGGCAACATCGCGCCGATGGATGTGGACATCCCAGTCACAACCGTACGCAACATGCCGCTGGGCCGGCGTGGACCCGCGCGCGTGTACCTATTGGTGTTGCGCGGCGATCGGTTCGAAGCCCATGAGCTGCCGGCCACCGGAGAGGTGACCCTGGGCCGCGCCGATACCTGCGACGTACAGATCAACCACCCGTCGATCTCGCGCAACCACGCGCGCATTCATCTGGGGCCGCCCCTGGCCATCGTGGATCTCGAAAGCGCCAACGGCACATTCGTCGGCGAGAAGCGTCTCGAGGGCAACCGGCCTGCGCCGTTCGCGTTCAACGAGAGCATGGCGCTGGGAACCGTGACCATCATCGTGCAGCAGCGTGCCACGCCGGTGCGCCGGTTGCGCTTGCGCAGCCATGACTACTTCGAAGGCCGGGTGGAAGAGGAGTGCGCCCGGGCCGAGCACAGCGGTGGCACCTTTGGCGTCATACGCATCCACTGCGAGCAGACGCCGCCGCGGCGAGCCATTCAAACCGCGTTGGCCGAGACCCTGCGCAAGTGCGACGTCGCCGCGGTGTACAGTCCGACCGACTACGAAGTGCTACTGATCGATGCCGAGGCAGACGACGTGGTCGCGATCAGTGCAGGGCTCGAAACCCTGTTGTCCGAAGAACAAGTCGTGTGCTCGGTCGGTGGCGCGTTGTACCCGGACCACGGCACCGCCCCCGACGCCCTGTTGGGCCACGCAGCGAGCGCGTGTCGCGGAGCCGAAGCGCCCACGCCCCTGGTGCTCAAGGACGCGGCGATGAAGCACCTGTACACCCTGGCCGAGCGGGTTTCGGCGGGCAACATCAGCGTGCTCGTCATCGGCGAGACCGGCGTGGGCAAAGAAGTGTTGGCGGCGGCGATTCACAAGGCGTCGCCCCGGGCTGACAAGCCGTACGTCCGGCTCAACTGCGCGGCCCTCACCGACTCGCTGTTCGAGAGCGAACTGTTCGGCCACGAAAAGGGCGCGTTCACCGGCGCGGATCGC
>SPJJ01046056.1_pt1 | contig 14498 bp, 11 predicted proteins | sample 3741741 | NCBI WGS metagenome assembly SPJJ01 (sample SAMN10925908, study PRJNA522277) | cold seep metagenome | isolation source: Elba SIP-enriched marine methane seep metagenome, extraction at timepoint T1 | place: Italy: coast of Elba, Mediterranean Sea | collected 2014-05 | reverse complement strand
CCTTCGGCACCCGCGATCGTCTCGGTCGGCTCGGTGGGCTCGTGGGGTATTTCTCGGGTTTCGTCTGGACTCGCCACTGTTGCGCGGACGCTATTCTCGTCGACCACTCACGTAGTCGCGCCCCCTCTGCATCAGTGTAACAAACGCAGCCTCGTCACCGGCGCGAACCACGGACCGAAGTCGCTCTACCGCGTACAACAAGGCGCTCAACGATTCGGTGCCGTAGTCGTTCAATGACTGAATCTCGAAGTACAGGTGCGGGTTTTCCGCTGCCACATTACTGGCGATGCCGAGTTGGGCATCGAAGGTGGTGCTGGACAGCTCGGCGAGTTTCGGAGCCGCCTCGCCGCTCTCCGCCAACGCGGTTACGAACGCGAGGTTGAGGGCATGGGACAAACCCAATACATATGCGATCAACCGGTCGTGGCTCTCCAGATCCATGTCCACGAGGGTGGCCATGGTCGACGTGAATAGCTCGCGTGCCTCGGCGTTGGCCTCGGCGTTACCCAGGTCGATGAAGATGACGTGGCGTCCGGACAGCAGCTCGGTGTTTGGTCCGAACATGGGATGGACCGACGTAATTTTTGCGCCGGCGTCGACAAGCGCAGTCAACCCCGAGCGCAGCGGGCTTTTGAGCGAGCCGACATCGAAGATCAGTCCAGACGGTTTGCGCTCGGCGAGCTGGTGGAGAATGTCGTTGGAGATTCGCAGCGGCGCCGCGACGACGATGATGTCGTGGCTGAGATCGCTTTCGCTCCAGTCGGACATATGGGCGTAGCCGTCGACCGGTCCGGCCGGGTCGGCGATCTCGACGTCGTAGCCTTGAGACGTGAGGAAGTCGGCGGACCATCGACCCATCTTGCCGCTGCCACCGATGACCAGGACCCGTCGGCCTTTGCCTTCGCCGTGGGCGCTCACCTTGTCCTGCTCCTGCACGGTCAGCGACGATCGAATGAGCAACAGCAGCAGCTCTTCGGCGATGTCGGCAGAGATCTTGGCGTCTGCGGCGTTGGCCCGGGCGCGTTTGATGACCTCGCGCTCCTGGTCGAAGTTCCGCGTCGGGATGCCGGCGTCTTGTTTGACCCGACCGATCTCTTGAGCCAGTTCTTGGCGGCGCGCAACGAGCTCAACGAGTTGGCGGTCCACTCCCGCTAGCTCGGCGCGTAATTTCTCCAGATCCATATGCGCAGCTTGACAGTGTCAGAGGCCCCTGGTTAACTGAACATCTGTTTAGTACCTGAGAAACCGATGCCGACACGCGCCATGCGATTACGTGAGCTGCTTTCCAGTGGATCGCTGAGACGCGGCGAGATCCGATCAGAATCTACCTCATCCGCATCGAGCGATCAGCTTTGGACCCGGGGCAACCTGTCGGGACGATTGACCGAAATCTCGGGCGCTGGTGCGGTGGCGTCACTGACTGCCGCTATCGGCCTGGTACTGCAAACCCAATATGAATGCGACCCAGTCGCGTGGGTGACGACACCAGTACAAAGTTTTTATCCACCAGACGTCAGCGACTTTGGTGTCGATTTAGATGCGCTCGCGGTCGTTAGAGTGCCCACGCCGCGCAATGCGGCCAGGGCGGCAGAGCGTTTGGTGCGCTCGGGCGCGTTTGGTTTGGTCGTGCTGGACCTTGGCGAAGGCGCATACATCCCCACCGCCTTGCAGGGCAGGTTGGTGAGTTTGGCGCAGAAGCACGACACCGCGGTCGTCGCTCTCACCGACAAGCCCACCGATACACCATCGCTTGGTTCCATGGTGTCGTTACGCGCAGAAATCCTGCGCGAACAAGTAACGCCGACAGCCGGTGAGCCTCGGGCCAGCTTTCGCTGCAAAGTGAAGGTGCTCAAAGACAAACGTCGTGGTCCTGGTTGGAGCCACGACGAGGTAGTGCGTGGACCGGCTGGCCTGCGTTGATGTTGCGGCGTTTCCTCTGCAGTTACTGGGACAGCGTCACCCGGAGTGGTCGCGCTATCCAGTAGCCGTCGTTGCCGAAGACAAACCCAACGGCGTCATTCAATGGGTCAACGAGCACGCGCGAGCGGCGCGCATCCTGCCGGGACACCGCTACGCCCACGGTTTGTCGTTGTCGCGGGAGCTGAGAGCGGCGGTGGTTCCCCAGCGAGTCATCGATACCGCGACCGATCGCGTGGCCGATGTGCTCAGAGACTATTCACCTGAAGTCGAACCGTGCCCGGACGAGCCGGGCGTGTTCTGGCTGGATGCGTCCGGTCTACAGCGGCTCTACAAGTCGCAACAACAGTGGGCCAAGAAGATCCACAAACGCTTGCGCAAGGAGCGGTTCGAATCGACGGTGGTCGTGGGTTTCACTCGGTTTGCAACCTATGCCGTCGCGCGCGCGCAGCCGAACGGCGTCAGCGTTTTCGAGCGCCTTGCCGACGAGCGCGAGGCCGCCAGGCGCGTCACCCTCGATCGCCTGGACCTCGAGCCGAAGTTGCGGGACCTGTTGGCCAAGTTGGGGGTAACCACCCTGGGCGCGTTCATGCGTTTGCCCCCTGGTGGGTTGCTGATCCGCTTCGGCAAACAAGCTCTACGGCTACATCAACTGGCGGCGGGAGAGCGTTGGGATCCGTTGCAACCCAAAGCGGCGACGGCGCCTCTGGAGCATCTTTTGTATCTGGACGATCCGGAGACCGACTCCAACCGTCTGGTGTTCGCGATCAAACGTGGCCTGCATCCGTTGCTGAGCCGTCTGGCCGCCAATCACGCCGCGTTGGCCACGCTGTTCATCCAGTTCAAGTTGTACCGGCACCAGCCGCGAATGCTTCTGGAGACGATTCGCCCGGCAGAGCCGTCGTTGGACATGCGCTCACTACTGCGCTTGGTGCTGCTGCGACTCGAGTCGTCGCCGCCGCCAGCTGGGGTCGAAGAGATCTTGCTATCGGTCGAAGACGTGCCGGCGACCCTGGAGCAATTGAGCTTGTTCGCCCAGCAGCCCAAACGCGATTTGCGCGCTGCCAACGAAGCATTTGCCCGGTTGCGTGCCGAGTACGGTAACGAGTCGGTGGTCAAGGCGACGCTCAAGGAAGGCCACCTGCCCGAGGCGCGTTATCGCTGGCAGCCTTTGGAAAAAACAGTGTTGCCGTTCGCGGGCAAGCCGCCGCAAACCAAACCTGCGCCGACGTTGATCCGTCGCATCTGCCCGCGGCCGGTCATGTTGCCGCCGCAAAATCATCAGGTCCGCGATGACGGTTGGTTGTTGCAGGGACTCAAGGCTGGCCCGGTGTCGCGCATCGTAGGTCCCTACATCGTTTCGGGTGGCTGGTGGCGCAGCGCCATTCACCGCGAGTACCACTTTGCCATGACCCGCAATGGCGAATGGTTGTGGGTTTACTTCGACCGCAATCGTCGTCGCTGGTTTCTTCACGGAAAAGTCAGCTAGCCAATGCCCAACTACGCAGCCCTGTGGTGCAAGAGTAATTTTTCGTTCTTGGAAGGCGCCAGCCATCCCGACGAGCTGATCGAAGAAGCTCACAACTTCGGCGTGCGGGCCATCGGTATCACCGATCGAGATGGTGTCTACGGCATCGTGCGCGCGCACGTCAAAGCCAGGGAAATCGGCGCACAGTTGTTGATAGGTACCCAGGTGAGCGTCGATGACGGCTCGCATATCGCCCTGTTGGCGACGAATCGACAGGGCTACGCCAACATCACCCGGCTGCTTACCAAGGGCCGGTTGCGTTGCGTAAAAGGCGAATCACTGGTGCGTTGGCGCGAGGTGTGCGAGCACGCCGAGGGCATCATAGGTTTGTGGGGCGGACAAGGCAGCTTGCTGGCTGGCGATGCGAGCCCGGACCAGGTCGCCTACGACTTGCGAGCCGCCTTCGACGATCGACTGTACGCGATGATTCCGCGCCACCGACGCGCCGAAGATGTTCCCCTGGAAACCAGGCTGCGCCACCGTGCCAACAAATACGAGTTGCCGTGCGTTGCTGCCGTAGAAGTGCTGTATCACCACAAAGGTCGGCGTCGGCTTCAGGATGTGATGACCTGCATCCGTCACAAGGTCACCCTGGCCACGGCTGGGCGGATCATTCGCGGCAATGCCGAGCACGAGCTCAAATCGCCCCACGCGTTCGAGTTGTTGTACAAAGACGATCAGGCGAGCATCGCCCGCACCCTAGAGATCGCATCGCGATGCGAGTTCTCGTTGGACCAGCTGCGCTATCGCTATCCATCGGAGCGGTTGCCCGACGGCCGATCTTCGTCGGAGTGGTTGCGTGAGCTGACCTACGAAGGCGCGCGCATGCGCTACAACGGCGAGCCGCCCGCGCGGGTAGTGGCTCAGCTCGACAAGGAGCTCGCCCTGGTCGATGAGCTGGACTACTGCGGCTACTTTCTGACCATGCGCGAGATCGTACGGTTTTGCCGCGAGAAACACATCTTGTGTCAGGGCAGGGGCTCTGCTGCGAACTCAGCGGTGTGTTTCTGCCTGGGCATTACGGCGGTCGATCCGGTGCGCATGGGCTTGTTGTTCGAACGCTTTTTGAGCCGCGAACGTGCCGAGCCTCCCGATATCGATCTGGATATCGAGCACGAACGCCGTGAGGAGGTCATTCAACACGTCTACGAAAAGTATGGCCGGTCCTATGCCGCCATGGTTGCGGTGATCATTCGCTATCGGCCCAAGTCGGCTGTTCGCGATGTGGGCAAAGTGCTGTCCATTCCCGAAACATCCCTCGACCGCGCAGCCAAGATGCTCGGCCGTTACGAGGGGGTGTTTACCGAGCCGCTGGAACAGGCGGGCATGAAGATGGACGTATCGGCGCACTCGCTGCTGGTCGAGCTGAGCAACGAGCTTTTGGACTTTCCCCGCCACACGTCCATTCACCCGGGCGGATTCCTGCTCGGTCACGAGCCAGTTCACGACATCGTGCCAATCGAGAACGGGGCCATGGCCGATCGCACGGTCATCCAGTGGGACAAAGACGATCTGGAGGATCTGGGCCTGTTCAAAGTCGACTTGCTCGGCCTCGGCGCCCTGGCTCAGATCCACCGCTGCTTCGATATCATCTCGGGCCACCGCGGGCGCGACTGGACCATGGCTACCATCCCCGCCGACGACAGCGATACCTACGACATGATCTGTCGCTCGGACACGGTAGGCGTGTTTCAGATCGAGAGTCGCGCGCAGATGGCGATGTTGCCGCGCTTGCGCCCGCGGTTCTTCTACGACCTGGTCGTCGAGGTGAGCATCGTCCGGCCCGGGCCAATCACCGGCGGCATGGTTCATCCCTATCTGCGTCGGCGCAACGGTGAAGAGGAAGTGGAATATCCCCACGAGTGCTTGCGGCCGGTGTTGGAAAAGACGTTGGGGGTTCCGCTGTTCCAAGAGCAAGTAATGCGCCTGGCAGTGGTCGCCGCTGATTACACTCCTGGTGAAGCAGACCAGCTTCGCCGAGACATGGCCGCCTGGCGCCGCACTGGGCGCATCGAGCAACATCGGCAAAAACTGATCGACCGCATGACTAAAAAAGGCATCGCCGTCGAGTTTGCAGAACGGGTGTTCAACCAGATTCGCGGTTTTGGTGAGTACGGCTTTCCCGAATCTCACGCGGCCAGCTTTGCGTTGATCGCCTACGCCACCGCGTGGCTCAAGTGTCACTATCCGGCCGAGTTCGCGTGCTCCCTGCTCAATGCTCAACCCATGGGGTTTTATTCTCCGGCGACCATCGTCGAGGACGCCAAGCGCCACGGCGTCGAGTTCAGGCCGATCGATGTGCAGCAGAGTAATTGGGACTGCACTCTCGAGCACATCTCGGGCCAGGCCGATGGTGCGGTGTTCGCGGTGCGCATGGGCTTGCGCTACGTTCGAGGTCTGGGCGAGCGCGAGTGGGATCGCATCGAGGCGGCGCGAGGGCGCCGGTCATTCGAGTCGCTAGCCGACTTCGTATCGCGAACGTTCCTGGACGAGCGTTGCCAAACCTTGCTAGCCGAGGCTGGTGCGTTTGGTTGCTTCTCGGCGAACCGCCGCTCGGCTCTATGGGATGTGCGCGGCTTGTTGCGTACCCGGGGCGATGCCATGCCCAAAGCAACCAGGGAACAAGTCGTCGCACCCGGCTTCGCCATGCTCAATCAGCTCGAGCGAGTATTGTGGGATTACACCTCGAGTAGCCACAGCGTGCACGGCCATCCGTTGCAACCATTGCGCGAGGAACTGACCCGGAGACGGCTGCCCGATGCGCGTACCCTCAATCAGCTCACCGATGGCAAACGCGCGCACTATGCCGGCATCGTTATTTGTCGCCAGCGACCGGGCACGGCCGGTGGTGTCACGTTCATGACCCTCGAAGACGAAACGGGGTTCGTCAACCTGGTGGTATGGAAACGCGTGTTCGATCAGTACGCGACCATCGCAAAGACGACGGCGTTCCTCGGTGTGACCGGCAAGATCCAATCGCAGCAAGGAGTGGTGCACCTGGTTGCGGACAAGCTATGGGTTCCGGTGTTGCCCAACAAGCCTGCCAAACCGCGCAGCCGCGATTTTCACTGAGTGGCGAGGGCGACCGGGTTCGCCGGGTCGATGCCCAGCACCCGCTGATAGCACTCGTGCGCCGCGGCCGCGTCGCCCAACTTGTTGGTGTACACCCCCGCCAGCCGGAGCAGGACGAGGATGCGCTCGTCATCGGACTGTGCGATGTCGACCCAATTTTGCAGCACGTCGCTGAGCGCCGCCCAATCCTCGTGGGCTTCATACGCGGCCGCCAGATGGGCGACGGCGACCACGTTCGTCGGGTCGATGTCGACGGCGTTGATGTAGCCGTCCAATTTGTCCAACTCGATTTTCGGCGTGGGCAGTGTTTCGTCGCTCATGGTTACCCCAACAGTATATCCGCAAGATGGCGGCGGTGGTGGCGGCTATCGCCCAGGGTGGCGTTGCTCCACAGGGAGCGCTTGAAGAAGAAGTGGGCGTCGCAATCCCAGGTGAAGCCGTAGCCGCCGTGAAACTGCACCCCTCGATCCGCGGCGAACGACAGGGCATCGTTGGCGGCCGCTTTGGCCATGCGCGCGGGAATCTCTGCCGCGCTGGGATCGCTGTCCAGGGTTGCGGCGGCGGCGGTGACCAGGCTGCGCGCGTTTTCGACGGCGAGCATGACATCGACGATCGGGTGCTTGACCGCCTGGAACGAGCTGATCTGGCGGTTGAACTGCTTGCGCTCGTTAGCGTAGTCCCGGGTGCGGAGCAGCATTTCGTCCGCGGCCCCGACCATTTCCGCAGCCAACAGCAATCGTCCGCGCGTCCACAGATCTTCGATCGCACTTGTGGCGTCGGTGTTGCCCAGGCGGCTCGCCGCGTCCACTGTGCACCCACTCAGCTCTACCCGGCCGGTGCGTCGGGTGGTGTCGATGCTGGTCTCGGCTTGGACCGTGACGCCGTCCGCCTTCAGGTCCACGGCGAACAGGGCCAGACCGGCGTCGGTGCGAAACGGTGCGACCATCATGGCGGCCTGGTTTGCCCACATCACGTGGGTCTTGGTGCCCGTCAGGGTGTAGCCGTCGCCATCGGCGGTCGCGGTCGCTTCGATCCCTGCCAGGTCCCAGGAGTTGGATGGCTCGGTCAGGCCGACGCTGGCGATCAACTCGCCGCGAGCGATGGCCGTGCACCACTGTTTACGCTGGCTATCATCGCCGGCGATGTCCACGGCGATGCCGGCGAGAACCGTCGCCAGCAATGGCGAGGCCAACAGGCAGCGGCCCGTCTCCTCGAGTAGCAGGGCCAGCGACAGGTAGTCGAGTTCGGCGCCGTCGCAGGTCTCGGGCAAGATCAGCCCCGGCCAGCCCAGCTCGACGATCTGTTTCCACTTGTCGGCGTCGTAACCCACGTCGTCGTCGACCAGGCGGCGGACTTCGCCGAACGGTGTGTTGTCGCTGAGCCAGCGTCGCGCGGTTTTGCGCAGCAGATCGTGGTCATCGGTGAAGCCGAAGTCGGCGGCGAGCGTTGCGGGTTTGGGTAGTGTCATCGTTCGCTGTCCTTACTTGCTCTTGGCCATGCCGAGCGCGCGCTCGCCGACAATGTTGCGCTGAATCTCGCTGGTGCCACCGCCGATGGTGAACCCGTACGAATTGAGATACGCCCGAGACCACTCGGCGTCGTCGATGGCGTTGGCGTCGCCCATCCACAGCATGCCGTCGGGGCCCAGGCAATCGCAGGCGACCTCGGCCAGGCGCTGCATCCATTCCGAAAAGATCAGTTTGTTGGCCATGCGCAAGCCCAGCGGATGGGCCGCGACCAGGCCGGACACACCGACACGACTCGCCGCCGCTCGAATGGCCTCGACGTCGATCCACAGTTGGGCGATGCGGTCGCGGATTAGTGGATCTTCCAGGGCAGGGCGGCCGTCGCGTTTGACCTTCTTGGCCAGGCCGACGAGCTTGTCGAGCTGGCGGGCGAAGCCGTCGGCGCGGTCGCGAGCGCTGGTTTCGGCGGCGCCACGTTCGAATAGCAGCGTGGTGATCGCCACGTTCCAGCCCTGGCCCTCTTTGCCGAGCAGCGCATCTGCCGGCATCGGTGACTCGTCGAAGATGACCTGGTTGAAGCCGCCCTCGCGGGTCATTTTGACCAGGGGCTGAATGGTCACGCCGTCGCTGTCCATGGGGAACAGAAAATACGAGAGGCCCGCGTACTTGTTGGCTTCGGTGTCCGTGCGCGCCAACAGGATCATCCATTTGGCGAAATGCGCCACGGTGGTCCACACCTTGTGGCCGGTCACTTTGTAGCTGCCATCGTCCTGTTTGACCGCCCGCGTCTGCAGACTTGCCAGGTCCGAGCCGGCGCTGGGCTCGCTGAAACCCTGGCACCAGATTTCGTCCGCGGACAGGATGCCCGGCAGGTACTTCTTTTTCTGCTCGTCGCTGCCGAACGTCATAATCGTCGGCCCGGCCCAATTGAGCGCGATGGTATTGACCAGAAATGGCGCCTCCGCGCGGCTCATTTCCTGAGTCACGATGGCCTGGCGAGCCTTGTCCACGCCCTGGCCGCCATACTCTTTGGGCACGTCAAAGCCCACATAGCCCGCGCTGTACAGGGCATGTTGCCACTCTCGCAGATACTCGAACTGCTGCTTGGTCTCGACCTCCAAGAAACTCTGGGGCAGGACGAAGTCCGGTCGCGCCGGTTTGTTCTCGTCGATCCACGCGCGTACCTGGCCGCGGAACTCGGCCAGCTCGGGGGTGTCCGCTGTGTCGGTCGATGTGGTCATGGTGGGAGTATAGGGGGAATCCCGGGCCGGTTGACCCGGTGAGCTTGCCGGTCTACCGTAGGTGGGTGCGCTGGTGGCGCGTCTTTAGCCGTAAGAAGGGCAAATCGCAGGGGGACGAAGCGGACCAATTGGGTCCGCGTCGCCGTCGTGACGAGCGCTTCCCCTATGAAGCGCAACTAACTGCGTCCTGTTCTTCGTGGGACAAGGTCGAGACCCTGATCACCAGCGACGTAAGCGCCGGCGGACTTTACGTTCCGACCGATGCACTGGCTACCATCGGCGATACCATCGAGCTGACGCTCACGCTGCCCGACGGCAACACGTTTCCGTTTCCCGGCACGGTGGTCAATATCATTACGCCGGAGATCGCTGCCAAGTACGGCAAGCGAGCTGGACTCGGCGTGCGTCTCAACGAGCTGACCGGCGAAGCCAAGCAGCGTTTCGACGCGGTTCTCGCGGCGGCGAAGGCGGAGCAGCCCGCGCCGGCCGCCCGTGCTCAGTTCTCCAAGACCGGGTCGCTCACGGCGATTCACGAGGACTCGGTGGACGAGCTCGAAGCGCGAGCTCGGTCCAAGATCGCCTGGGATGACGGCGCCGCCGCTGGCGACGAAGACGAAGATATCGACATCAGCGTCGACGAAGACGCCGCGGTGATTCGCGATGCCGCACCAGCTCGGCCGCCGCAACCAGCGCCACCACCGGCTCCGCCGCCGCAACCACCACCCGCTGCCAAGGCGGCACCGCCCAAAGCACCGCCGCCGGTGCCACGCAAAAAGCTCGGCATCGTCATCGGAGTCGATCTCGGCACCAGCTACACATCCGTGTCCGCCGTTGCCGGCAAGAAGGTCCAGGTGTTGACGTGGAACGACGGCTCGCGGTCGTCGCCATCGGTGATCTCGTTCCCCAGTGAGCGCGAGATGCTCATCGGCTCCGAGGCTCGCGCGCGCCTGGCCACGGATCCGAAGCGTACGATTTCGTCGCCCAAGCGTTTGCTCGGCCGCCAGCACGACGATCGCGAGATTCAGGGCTTGCTGGGCCAGGCCGCCTGGGAAGACCGCAAGGGCCCGAATGGCGAAGTGCTCGTTCGGGTGTGGGACAACGATTACGCCATTCCCCAGTTGTGTTCGTACCTGCTCAAAGAGGCGGTGGAGACCGCGGAGCGCCACCTCGGCGGTCGCGTCGAGGGCGCGGTATTGACCGTACCGGTGAGCTTCGATGATGCGCGGCTCAACGCGTTGCGCCGCACGGCGCGGATGATCGGTCTCAACGTCATGCACTTCATCGACGAGCCCAGCGCCGCGGCCCTGGCGAATCGTTTCGATCCGGGCTTCGGCGGCACGGTTGGTGTGTTCGACTTCGGCGGCGGTACCTTCGACTTTTCGTTGGTCGACGTCACCCGAGGTGACTTTCAGGTGATGGCCACCGCGGGCGATTCGTGGCTGGGCGGAGATGACTTCGATCTGGCCCTTGCCGATGCCGCGGCCAACCAGTTCTGGCGGCTCAACGGCGTCGACCTGCGCAACAACGCGGTCGAGTGGCAACGCTTGCTGTTCGCGTGCGAAATCGCCAAGCGCAAGTTGTCTACCCAGAAGTCGGCGCCGATCTTCGTCGGTAACGTGGCGCGCAACAAGAGCGGCAAACAGGTCGACCTACACATCACGCTGGATCGGCCGACCTTCGAGAAAGCGTGCAACTCGATTATCCAGCGCTCGCTGACCACGTGTCGCGAGGCCCTCGAGCTCCTCGACATGCAGCCCCAAGAGATGACCAGCATCTATCTGTCGGGGGGCACCACGTACATCCCCTCGGTGCGGCGCGCTCTCGAGAATCGTTTCGACGTGCCGGTGCGAACCGGCGTGCCACCCGAGCACGCCGTGTGCCTTGGCGCCGCGATCCATGCGGCTCAGCTGGCCATGCAGGGCAAGACCACCCTCAGCAAACACGGGTAGCCAATGGCGTTTCGCGATGACGGAGACGCGGCTCGCCATCGCGCGGATGCACTGCAACGCGAGCTGGACGAGACCAAGCAGGCGCTCGCCGTTTCGGATGAAGAGAGCGAGCAACTCCGCGACGAGCTCGAAGGCGCCGAGAAAGAGCTCGAGAAGCACAAGAAGCGCGCGGCCAAGGCAGAAGGAGCCCTCGCCCCCGAGAATAAGTCTTACCTGTGGGTGTGGGTTGCCGTGTTTGCCCTCGGCGTCGCGGGTCTTGCCGCGTTGTTCGCGGTGCGCGGTGAGAAGAAAGCCAAGGGGCCCACGCTACATACAACCGAGCGGTTCGCGGCGGACTACAAGCTCGATCCAAAGGCAAGCTACATCGATGGTGCTTACAAGTTCATGGTACTGCGGTTCTGCCTGAATCGCACCGACCAGCGCGGCCATCATCTAGCGGCCTGGTATCGCACGTTGTCGAAGAAGGTGGAGCGTCGTGATCTGTCGATGATGGCGCAGCACGGCGCGGAAGACGATGCGGTGCGTTGTCGAGCGTTTCTCGCCAACCTCGAGCACGAAGCACCCAAGCTGTCCGGCGCCGACGCTCTGATCCCGCCGTATCGCGAGGTGGTCAAACGCTGGACCGATCTCGGGTTCGGCGCGTATGAACCGGACAAGTACACAGAGACCCGGGCGATCCTCCAAGAGTTCGAGAAAGCGTCGCTCGCTCTACGTCAGGCGCTGCATCCGCATCTTGCGGCGTTCGCTAGCCGAGACATCAAGCATGCCAGCCGAATGGGGACCCGGACCGCCGTGCTCGCGACGCCGCTATGGCACGCGCTGAACGTGTTGTTCGATGCTCTGGTTCTGTACAAGAACGACGTGATGAAGGTCGCGGCCCTTTCGGCGGCGGTGGATGTGTTGCGGGGCCGGCTTTCAGAGCGTGAGTCCAAAGACCCCAAAGCCATCGCGTTTCGCATCGATGTCGATGCTGTCCTGCGTGCACTCTCTGGGCTCCGTGTCGCCGAGGGGCGCAAGAAGCCGCGGCAGATCGCCTATGAGCGACAGCGTCTCATCGGTGCGTTCCGCAAAGCGGACGCGTCGTATTTTGGCGGCTACCTGATTCCTGAAGGCTGGTACAGCCGGCTGCACGGACCGCGCTAGCTGCGCCGGCGCCGATACAACAGCAACGCCACACCGAGCATCAGCGCGAGAGTGCCGCCACTACCGGTACCTCCGCTGGTGCTGCAGCCGCCGCCACCACTGGTAGCCTGGGGCCAGCACACGCCGTTGGATGCGTCGACCGCGAGGCAGTCGAAGCCCGAGGGGCACTGATCGGCCACGCCGGGGAAGCAGGTCTGGCTGCAGTAGCTCTCGTCGCCCTTGGTCGGGCATAGGCCGGATACGCACTCGCGTCCGCTGGCGCAGGCGCCGCCGAGCTCGACGGTGGGATCTGGATAGAAGCAGCGGCCGTCTTCGCACACCTGGCCGGCCAGGCACGAGTCTGCGCTGGCGCACGGGCTGCCTTTGGTAACGGTGATCAACTGGACCGACTCGACGCCCAGATCGTTGCGAGCGACGATTTCGATATCGATAACACCATCGGGAAGGTTGGCGGGGGCGTCGAACCAGTATGGGGTGTCGGCGTTCTGGTAGCCGTGGCCGTCCTGGATGCCGTAGGGCTCGCCGTTGATACGCACCTCGACGTCGAGGATGCCGCGCACGTGAAGCGCGGTGGCGCTGATGCTGAAGCCATCCAGTACCGAGCCTCCGTCTTCCGGCAGCAGGATGTCGATGTCCGGCCCGGGGATCTGGGTCGGGTTCTCGCCGAGCAAGTTCTTGAGCCACGCGTGGGAGTTCTGGATGCTACCGCCGCAATCGCACACGTCCTGGATTTCGTACTCGCCGCACGGGGCCGGCTCGTCGCGGAAGAACTGGCGGCCGCACGCGCCCAGGTAGGTTAACGGATCGGAACAGTTGTACGAGTGCTCGAGACCGAACGCGTGGGCAGTTTCCTGGCCGACGACCGAGCAGATGTACAGCGGGTTGCTCATCTGGTTGGCGAAGGTGAACGAGATGGCGTTGTTACGCGGGAAGCAGATCGACGGCGCGACGCCGCCGATGGCGTACTCGTAATTGATCTCTTCCCAGTAGCCGGCGACGATCGCTTTGTGGTGAAACACGTTGGGCCCCGGGTCCACGTCGGTGACTTCGACATCGTACGGGGCGTACAGGGTCTTGACGCAGTCGAGCACCGCTTGCCAGGTCTCGTCGTCGTGGCGGAACTCGCTGACCGCAGCCGTGGGCGAGCCGACGCGCTCGAGGATCGACGAGCTGTTGATGCGCGCGTCCTCCGGGCCCGGGTCGATGATGCAGCCTCCGGCGCACTTTTCGAGGTAGATGATTCGAGAAATGTCGGTGCCCTGGAAGTCCACACCTTCGATCAACGGCGAGCGCAGTTTCCCCTTGTCGGCCTCCGCGACCTGCGCGCCACCGACCACCAACATCCCTAAGCTAAACGCTACTAAGACTCGATTCCAAAGCATGCTACCGGCCACGCTAACACAGCCGCGCCCGGTCCGGACTTACACAAAATGGCACTCGAATGTGCTAGTCATCACACGGGATTAGGTTCGATTCGAGTAAAGCCTGGCTCATCCGTCCCCGTGGTTGCGATGTCTGATGATCTCACCCTGTATTGCCGATGTGGTCTGGCGATCACCAAGCGCCTGAACCGAACCACTGGTCTGCTCGACAACGGCGACGGCCGAGCCATGGTCCCGGCCAACGGGGTCTACGTCGTGGCCGCGGATTTCGACCGGTGGAACGGACCGAGCCCGGGGGACTTTCTGGTCAATCGCGACGACATGGTCGGAGTCGTGGACGGGGACGCACTCAGCCGACAGGGCTGCTGCGGTCCGTCGTCGGCGCAGCTCAACCTGCGCTGTCAGTCGGGCCACGACATCGCGATCGAAACCGCCGATTGTTGGACCCCGCACTTCGTGTGCATCCCAGCCGCTGGCGTACGCACCACCAAGCCGCACTGGTTGTAGTGATATATTGGCCCGGTGAGGCAGCGGCGACCGGGTAGCTACGACGACCGCACCACGGCGACGGCGGCGATTATCATCGACGACGCTGAGGACACGCCGTCCGATCGCGCGTTCCTCGTGGTCTATTACGATCAGGGACCAGGCGCACGCAGCCACGTGATGGCGTTGGCCGATGGCATCGAGGTCACGGTCGGCCGGCTGCAGACCAACACCCTGCCCATCGATCACGAGATGGTGTCCCGTAACCACGCCAAGATCATCCGCAGCGGTGGCGACATCCTGGTCGAGGACTT
>SPJJ01049839.1_pt1 | contig 14501 bp, 19 predicted proteins | sample 3741741 | NCBI WGS metagenome assembly SPJJ01 (sample SAMN10925908, study PRJNA522277) | cold seep metagenome | isolation source: Elba SIP-enriched marine methane seep metagenome, extraction at timepoint T1 | place: Italy: coast of Elba, Mediterranean Sea | collected 2014-05 | reverse complement strand
GAGGATAATAACTATGAGTAATGTTGAAGAACGAGTAAAAAAGATTGTCGCAGAACAATTGGGGGTTAAAGATGACATTTCTAATGATGCATCTTTTGTTGATGATCTTGGTGCAGATTCTTTGGATACAGTTGAACTCGTCATGGCGTTAGAAGAAGAATTCGAATGTGAAATTCCTGATGAAGAAGCTGAAAAAATTACTACGGTTCAGTTAGCAATCGATTATATCAACGCAAACCTTTAATCACCTGATCTAGTGGGTGGTTTCATCCACTAGAATTTCTTAATCACTCCTCTTAGAAGTAACGGTAAATTATCTTGAGCAGTCGTCGAGTTGTAATAACTGGATTAGGCGCTGTGACGCCTTTAGCCAACAATGTTAAAGATACCTGGGACGGTATCGTAAATGGAAAAAGTGGAATTTCATTTATTGATTCATTTGATATTTCTTCGTTCGCTACTCGTTTCGGTGGCGTTATCAGGGATTTTGATATCAGTGAATATATTTCTGCAAAAGATGCTAAGCGAATGGATGGCTTTATTCACTATGGAATCGCAGCTGGCAGCCAGGCATTAAAAGATTCAGGCTTAGAAATTACTGAAGCAAATGCTGAACGGGTTGGCGTGGCGATTGGTGCCGGAATTGGAGGCATTACTGGCATAGAAGATTGCCAAAGTTTGTATGAGAAAAGTGGGGCTAGAAGAATTTCTCCTTTCTATATTCCCGGCAATATCATCAATATGATATCGGGTAATCTCTCTATACATCACGGATTGAAAGGGCCTAATTTTGCGATTGCAACAGCTTGCAGTACAGGAACTCACTGTATAGGCGAGGCGATGCGATTGATAAAATACGGTGATGCCGATGCCATGTTAGCCGGGGGGGCTGAGCGTTGTACGAGCTCTCCTACGGCAATGGGAGGGTTTATTTCCGCGAAAGCATTGTCGCGCAGAAATGACAGTCCAGAAACAGCAAGTCGCCCATGGGATGCCGATAGAGATGGTTTTGTGTTGAGTGATGGCTCAGGAGTGGTCATGCTGGAAGAGCTAGAGCATGCTAAAGCCAGAGGCGCTGATATTTATGCCGAAGTGATTGGATATGGGATGAGTGGAGATGCTTTTCATATTACTTCGCCAGCAATGGGGGGCGAGGGTGCTGCGCGATGTATGAAAAATGCGCTGCGTGATGCAGGTTTAAATCCCCAGGATGTCGATTATATTAACGCGCATGGCACCTCGACGCCAGCTGGAGATGTGTGTGAAACACAAGCGATGAAAGCGGCATTAGGGGATCATGCATACAATTTGGCAGTGAGTTCAACCAAATCAATGATTGGACATTTATTGGGCGCAGCCGGGGGCATTGAAGCTGTGTTGACAGTGTTAAGTATTAAAGATCAAATTGCCCCCCCGACTATTAATCTACAAAATGCTGATTCTGAATGTGATCTGGATTATGTCCCTAATACAGCTAGAGAAATGCCCATTAATATTGCGATTTCTAATTCATTTGGCTTTGGTGGTACCAATGGAACTTTAGCGTTTAAACGCTTAACCTAATGTAATTTAAGGTGTTTGTGGATGTTTTTGTTAAATGGCGAAAGCAAACACCTTATTGACGTTAGGGATAGAGGGTTTCAGTATGGTGATGGTGTTTTTGAAACCATACGCGTCGCGAATGGAGACCCTCTTTTTCAATCAGAGCATTTGGCCAGACTGGAGCTTGGTTGCCAGCGGCTAAAAATTAAAATGCCGGATAAATCTCTCCTAAGAGATGAACTGGCTCAATTACTTGCTGAGAGTTCATCTTCAGCGATCCTGAAAATTATTCTTACACGAGGGATAGGTGGTAGAGGTTATCGCTTTCCAGAGCATCCTCAAACGACCCGCCTACTGAGTGTACATGCCATGCCAGATTATCCTCAACACTTTTATAATCAGGGCATCAAAACCTTGATTTGCAGGCATCGGTTGGGACTTAATTCATATTTTGCCGGGATCAAACATTTGAATCGCCTTGAGCAAATCATGGCGCGAAGTGAATGGTGCGAACAGGATGATATTCAGGAAGGCATTATGCTGGACCTTAGTGGACGGGTGGTAGAGGGCACTATGACGAATATATTTTTCGTAGCAGAAAAGCAATTATTTACTCCATCAATAAAGGACAGTGGTGTTGCGGGTATTATCAGACAATGGGTTATAGATATTGCGCAACAGCAGGGAATTACGGTAACTGAAGGAGGCTTTTATGTTGAGCAGCTGCTCCATGCAGATGAAATCTTTGTGACGAATTCAGTGATAGGTATTTGGCCAGTTGCCAGGGTCGATAAGACCGTATTTACAGTTGGCTCCATCACACAACAGTTTCAGCGAATCTATCAACAGTATTTGTCATGAAAAAATACAGCGTAGTAAAAGGGGTTTTTGTATTTGTTTTTGCCGCGTGCATTACGCTGCTAGCAGGGGGATGGTCTTCTTATCAGCGTAGCTTGAAGGCTAGTGTTATAGAGCACTCGGTTGACGCGTTTTCAATCAATAAAGGTGCATCATTAAATGCGGTGATTCAGCAATTACTGGAGCACAATATTGAGATTGATCCATTCTGGTTCAAGGTTATTGCTTATCAGAAAAAGATTCAGAACCAATTAAAAGCGGGTGAATATGAATTATCTGCAGGTATGACAACGCCGCAGCTATTAGCCTTATTCGTTTCTGGAAAATCCCGACAATATGCGATAACTTTTCCAGAAGGTTGGAATATAAGCCAGCTTTTACATGCCTTGGCTCAAGATCCCAATATAAAGAAAACCTTTGATTACTCAAATATTGGCACTATTATGCAGGTGTTAGGGAGTAAAGAAGCTCACCCAGAAGGCTGGTTTTTTCCTGAAACGTATTTTTTTGAAAAAAATACCCGCGATATAGATATTTTACAACGTGCCAAGAATAAAATGGATCTGGTATTGCAAGAAGAATGGGCTCAACGGGAAGCGGATTTACCCTTAAAAACACCTTATGAAGCATTAATTTTGGCTTCAATTGTTGAAAAGGAGACTGCTGCTCCAAGTGAGCGTACACAAATTGCCGGTGTGTTTATCAGACGGTTGCGTATGGGCATGTTATTGCAAACAGACCCAACTGTAATTTATGGTATGGGAGAGCGTTACAAAGGCAATATTCGGCGCAAGGATTTACGTGAGGCGACACCCTATAATACCTATGTGATTTCAGGCTTACCGCCCACACCTATTGCTATGCCCGGACGAGAAGCAATTCATGCGGTATTGCATCCTGCCAAGGGCAAAACCTTATATTTTGTTTCCAGAGGGGATGGTACTCATGTGTTCTCGGAGAACTTGCAACAACATAATCGAGCCGTCAATAAATTTCAAAGGAAATCCCGATGACGCGCGGAAAGCTGATTACGCTGGAAGGGGGAGAAGGCGTTGGCAAGAGTACAAATTTAAGTTTTATTCGGCGACTTCTTGAAGAGGCCGGGCATGCCGTTGTTATTACCCGTGAACCGGGCGGGACTGATCTGGCCGAGAAAATCCGCAAATTGTTATTGGAAAATAATACCGAATCAGTGACCCCGATGGCAGAGTTGTTAATGATGTTCGCAGGGCGCTCACAACATATTGCGCATGTCATCGAACCTGCATTAGACGAGGGAAAGTGGGTCTTATGCGACCGCTTTATAGATGCCACTTTTGCTTATCAGGGAGGGGGGCGAGGCATGGATGAGCAGGCCATCGTATGGTTGGAGAAATTCGTGTTAGGCGCTTTACTGCCGGATTTAACCTTACTATTGGATGCGCCGGTCGAAGTGGGTATGGAAAGAATGCACAAGCGTGGTCACCTGGATCGTTTTGAACGTGAACAACAGAATTTTTTTGGGCGCGTGAGACAAGCGTATTTAGATCGGGCGAAACAGGCACCACAGCGATTTCAGATAGTGGATGCGACCCAGTCATTAGAACAGGTTCAGGCAGATATTCGATTGTTGCTGAATAGCACAATATTATGAATGAAAGCGGATTGAATTACCCCTGGTTAGCTGACATTCAGTCAAAATTAGGTGTATATATTGAGCAAAACAGAATTCCCCAGACATTAATCATCAGTGGACATGCCGGTTTGGGACAAGAGAGCTTGATTAATGATTTTATTGCCAGCTTGTTGTGTCAACAACGCGATGTGGATCATCGTTACTGCGGACATTGTCAAAGTTGTTTATTAATTCAGTCGCAAACACACCCGGATTTGGTGAACATCTGCCCTGAACCAGGAAAACAAATTGGCATTGATAGTATTCGTCAATTAATTCAACAATTAATGCTTAAACCGCAGTTTGAATCGTGGCGAGTCGTCAATATCCAGCGCGCAGATGCTTTGAACCAGGCGGCAGCCAATGCGTTTCTAAAATATCTTGAAGAACCCACAGAGCGTACATTAATCATTATGTCATGCGAGATTGCCAGCCGCTTACCGGCAACCATCCGCAGTCGCTGTCAAATTATATCGTTGCCGCAAGCTGAGCAACAACAGGTGCTTGATTGGTTAGGAGGACAAAATATCAGTCAAGCCGAACAGTTGCTTAAAATGTCTCAAGGCTTACCCTTATTAGCCATGGAAAATCATCAGCAAGGAATGCTGGAGGTGTATCAAAATTATTATCAAACGTGGTTAAAAACCGGTCTGGGGGAAAGCAATATCGTTACGCTGGCAGAGACATGGGAAAAAAACAATTCGCCAGAGTTTGCCGTGTTGGTTGTCTGGATGATGCAATGGCTGATAGAACTGGTGAAATATTATTTTCATTATCAAACGCCAGCTGAAGATGACCGATACTTGCAACAGCGCTTGAAAAAGCTAGACTTGAGAAAGGTATTTCAATTATATGAGGAGTTGTTGTGGGTTAAAAAACACGAAGCCACTCAACTTAATAAGCAAATGATAATTGAAAAATTATTAATTCTATGGACTCAATGCTAGACGGTGTGAATTATGGCTGAAACCAATGCAAGGCAGGGAATATTGTCTTTGTCGATCAAGGAAAAAAGTGCTTTATATGCGGCGTACATGCCTTACGTGACCAATGGAGGGTTATTTATTCCGACTAAACGCGAATATGAAATGGGTGAAGAAGTGTTTATGCTGTTAAACCTGATGGAAGAAACCGAGCGACTTCCGATTGCTGGAAAAATTATCTGGAAAACCCCAGAAGGGGCGGAAGGCTACAGGGCGGCAGGGATTGGCGTTCAGTTTAGTGATCAGGATGGCGGGACGGCAAGAAATAAAATTGAAAATTACCTGGCGGGTGCATTAGAATCTGACCGCTCTACTCATACCATGTAAGATTCAATAAATGTTTATCGACTCGCATTGCCACCTGGATAGGGTGGACCTTTCTACGTTTAATAATGACTTTAGCGTATTTATGCAAGCTGCAGAAGCAGCGGGTATTGATCATATGTTATGTATCGGCATTGACCTTGAGGCTTACCCTGCTATGTGTGAGCTGGTTGCACCGTATGCCAATATTTCTTTATCTGTTGGTGTTCATCCCAATGTGACCGAAGGCAAGGAGCCATGCGTCGATGAATTGGTCGCGTTAGCGAGTAATGACAAGGTTATCGCCGTCGGAGAAACCGGGTTGGATTATTTTCGTAGTGAAGGGGATCTTGAATGGCAACATCAACGTTTTAAAAATCATATTGAAGCCGCGCGTGAGGTAAAAAAACCATTGATAATTCATACCCGCGAAGCTGGTCAGGATTCCCTGGACGTGCTTCAGAAGCACGGCGCGGAGCAGGCCATTATCCATTGTTTTACAGAAGACTGGGCATATGCGCAAAGAGCGTTGGATTTGGGTTATTACATCTCGTTTTCAGGAATCGTAACATTTAAAAACGCCGAACAAATCAAGGAGGTTGCGCGAAAAGTGCCTGAAGATCAGTTTTTGATAGAGACAGACTCACCTTATTTAGCGCCCGTTCCTTTTCGCGGTAAACCAAATAACCCAACGTATGTGACACATGTTGCACAGCACTTGGCCGATTTAAGAGGTTGTCGTGTGGAAGACATTGCGCAGCAATCAAGCCGCAATTTTAATTGCTTGTTTTCACGCTAATAATTTAATCTTATTTTTCACTCGGCTCGCGACGAACCCCATAACCCGATAGCCTCTTAATGGCAGGCAATTTGCACGGCTTGTTGTATTTCTTCATGGCTATTATAAAAATGTGGGGAAAAACGGATGCCCTGGCCACGGAGCGCGCAAATAACGCCTTGTTCGGTCAATTTTTTGTAGAGTGCGCGATTATCAATGTGTTTATGTTTAAACACGACAATGGCTGATGGCAGTGGTGAGTGTTTAGAAGATAATAGCGTTAATTCCTCGTTGCTTAGGATTAGCCGGGTTAAATATTCAGCATTTTCTAACGCTTGTTGCTCTACCTCTAGCATACCAATTTCCAGTAACAAAGATAGACTTGCAGATAACGCATGAATGCCCAGCATATTGGGGCTGCCGCATTCAAAACGTTGTGCGCCGGGGTGAATTTGCCACGGCTTGTTTTCATAATTGTGGGTGTTGGCCATCATATGCCAGCCATATTGTGTCAGCGTTAATTGTTCTCTGGCCTGTGACGAAGTATAAAATACCCCCAAACCTTCCGGCCCCATCATCCATTTGTGTCCATCTGCCATCACAAAATCCGCCTGGCAGGCTTGCACATCAACATTTACGCATCCTAAACTCTGAATAGCATCCACGCAAAATAAAATATTGTTTGCTTTGCAAAATTCACCGATTTTTTCAAGATTTACCCGGCGACCACTAGCAAACTGAATTGAGCTGATGGTGAGCAGGCGTGTGTTATCATCAACCAGATCAAAGAGCGCCTGTTCAGGTGTGTGACTGGAAGCCAGGTCGGCTTGTCTAAATTCTACGCCTTTATTTTGCAGAGATTCCCAGGGAATTCTATTGGAAGGAAACTCTTCATTACTGCTGACAATATTATCACCGGCGTTCCACGTAAGTCCGTAAGCGACAAAAGACAGAGCTTCAGAGGTGTTTTTTACCAAGGCTATATCTTGTTCGGAAGGCGCATTTAGCAATTGTTGTAACTGATTTTTAAGATGCCGTTCCTTCTCCAGCCAGGCAAGATAGTTCTGCGAACCAAACTGGCAATTTTCTTCAGCAAAGGACTTTACGGCTTGCGTGGTTCTCCATGGCCAGGGGGAAACGGCCGCATGGTTAAGATAAATAAGATTTTCATCTAATGGAAATTCGGCGTGTTTTTTCATGGGTTAAAAAATTAAATTCGATAAGTTGCGTGGTGGCTTGAGCGTAAAAAACGCTCATTTGATCATTATTCAAATGGGGTGGATATGTCATTAAGCACGGCGTTTCTGCCACCTTTCAACACATTGGTGCAATATCAAAGCAGACAAAATCAACGTGGTTCCGGCGATAACTTTTATAGTAATGATTTCTCCATTGGCGAAATGACCTAACCATAATGCCATGACTGGCGAAATAATTGTAATCAGAGCTACGCGCGTAGCAGGCTGGTGACTGAGAATGTAATAGTACAGTACGAAGCCGAATGATGTAGCAATGACGCCTAAATAGACAATGGATAACAAGCTGACAACTGGCATATCGACAGGCCACCAGGCATCTTCCTGCCAGTACCAGCTAATAAAATACAAAGGTAACGAAAATAACAATCCACCAGCCACCTGCATTAACGAATTTATCCCTGCTTGTATTTTTTTTACCCACACCGCGCTGATCGAGTGAAGTAACGAGGCAAGTAGCACGCCGCAAATTCCCTGAATGGCATGAGTATTGAGTTCCATCGCGGAGAAAAACATCAATAATAAGCCGGATATTCCTAACAGATAGGAAGCAATTTTTCCTGGTGTCAGACTTTTTTCTGCCAATAGCCAAGCGGCCAGAAGTGCTGTCATGAAAGGTGTGAGACCAAAAATCACCGAAACCCAGCCTGATGGAATAAACAATGAGGACCAATACACTGCCATCATGGCAGCAAAGATTTGTAAAGATATGGCCAGATAGGTAAGTAATGCAGATTTATGCCATTGTAGAGGCGTATTAGATATGATCAACATACAAAATACACACACCGTGCCAATGGCCATTCTGAGCATGGCACTAAAGATTACACCAGCACCTTCGGCGCTCCATTTGATAGCGAGAGGTGTGGTAGACCACAGAATGACCACGCTACAGTAGGCTAAGAATATTTTTAAAGTAGTCAACGGAGTAGAAATAAATGGCTGTATGAAATTAAAATCCTAAATCTAATAATAAGCGATATGAAATATAGAGAATTAACAAGCTGAAACAGATATAAATAATAAATTGTAAAGGTTGCTCAATAAAAATATCCACTATGCGTCTCTGCTTTCCTGCACGTTTTTCAGCTTCATATAATGCGCGTTGTGTTGCGCTTTTTTCTTGTTGATAGGTGGCAATGAGTTCTTGAGCGGTTGTGAGGTCATGCTCATCAACCAGCCAGATTGCGGGGGTGGAAATTCCCCAATTACCCGCGCTGGTTTCATAAAATTCGAGATGATGCGCATGCAATAATTGACGTATATCTTCCGCTTCATCAAACGGGACATTTCTGAGTGAAAATATGAGAGTTGCCATAAACGTTGATTAATAGAACTGAAACTTACAAGATGGCTAAAAGCCCGAAAAAATTATCGAATATTCTTTAAAATGCATCAATAATTCCTTCAAAGTTATTGTACACAACCTGTCTGTAGACTGATAATGTTAGCTGTGCTGAAACTTAGGGTCTGAGTTTGTTAAAATAATGCTATGCCAGAAAAAACAAACTACCAACACTTTAACGTGATTAAAACCTGGAATGATAAGGTGAAAGTTACCTCGCCAGTGATTAAAGGAAGCTCTGATAAAGCTTATATTTTTCAAGTTCTCTTAAATAAACGTCCAGAAATTACAGAATTAATGATGACAGTGCATAGCGGCGTGATTGATATCAAATTCAAGCCTGAGTCGTTACCGTTGCAAAGTTTACTTACCGCAATGGATGCTATTTTATTGAATGTTGCAAAAAAATCGCAAAATTTTGAGCATAAACAATTAGCGGGAGAACCAAAACAGGTGGGTTTATTAGTCGAAGGAATGAGTTGTCCAGCATGTGCATTGTTAATTGAGATGACGCTTAAAAAAGATACTCAGATTGTTGATGTAAATGCTAACCTGGATGCTAAACGTGTAAAGGTTTTTGGTACGCGCAGCAGGCAAGAGATTGTAGAAATGATTGAAAAACTTGGCTATTCACATATAGATGAAGCGCAATGAACGAATCCAGAATAATTGAGCTTGAAATTAAATCCGCCTATCAGGAGGAGTTGATTGAAAGCCTGAACAAGATTGTTGCGCAACAACAGCAGCAAATCAGCCACTTGCAAGAGAGTCAACGTGTGTTGTACAAAAAAATGGAGGCATTGGATGGGCAATTGGAACAAAACTCACCGGTTGATGAACCTCCTCCACATTATTAATACATAAGCAAAACCGGAAAATGGATTGAACTTATTTAGCCAAAATCACCCGGTTCCTGCCTGCAGTTTTAGCCTGATACATGGCATGGTCAGCACGGTTTATAAAGCTGTCAACATCATCGTCTCCGCGCAGGGCGCTGACCCCAAGACTGGCAGTGAGGTTAATCGTTGTCATTCCATAGGCCAGGGTATTACAAGCAATAGATTTGCGGATACGTTCGGCGATTTCACCGGCTATGTCAAGACGTGTACCGCTTAATAAAATCACAAATTCTTCACCGCCATAACGAAATACAATATCGCTGCCACGTACGGTATCTTTGATAAGCCCCGCGACTGAAGCTAAAGAAATATCGCCGCATTCATGGCCATGCTGGTCGTTAATTGATTTAAAATGATCAATATCGACAAAAATTAGGGCTAGGTGATGACTGTGACGATTGGCCAGTTTGTATTCACGTTGAATAATATCGTTAAATGCTGTGCGGTTATTGGTTTTTGTTAACGGATCGGTATGCGCCAATAATTGCGCCTGTTTATATAGCGTGGCGTTTTTTAACGGGTAGATGAGGCAACATAACAGCGTTTCCAGCAGCGTTAATTCATCTTCAGAAAAGCGTTGCTGACGCATCAACTTAAGTTCACCCAGTGATTCATCTTCAATAGTCAGTGAATAAGAGCAGGAGTGCTTGGAAGCGATGCCACTTTTAAAGTCCAGAGCAAAACGTGGGTTTGTGTATTCCATGCCCGTATGTGGAATCATCGCTTTGATTTTACTGCTGAATATACCTACCAGGTCATAAAACTCCAGAGACGTTTGCAGGGCAGTGCTGATATCGTAATGGTGCGTATTTGCCGTTTTTGCTGCTTCGAAGGTTTTATTACTGACGACAGCAAGATTAGTAATTTTATTTTCCATGACGACTTCCTCAAGCCTGAATAAGTTTTACTCAAGTTAAGCTTTTTTTATGCCAACAAATAAAAGAATATTAATATCAATGGTTTATAAATTATTTTAACTGAAGTTAACAATTCAGTCAAAAAACCGGCAATGCTTTGCCACCCAGTTAAAATAACCCGAGTTGTACTTGGGCGACTTCCGACATCATGTCTCTGGACCAGGGTGGATCCAGAACAACTTCTACATTTACCGATGTTACGCCCGGAAGGTTTCTGATGGCCTGTTCCACATCACCCTGCAAAACTGGCCCCATGCCACAGCCTGGGGCGGTTAATGTCATTTCAATATTTACATCATGTCCATCGCCTTCTTGACTTGCGCTGACAGTGCAATGGTAAACCAGTCCCAGGTCGACAATATTGACTGGAATTTCAGGGTCATATACGGTTTTCATCACTTCCCAGCAATTTTTTTCTACCGACTCGGCATCAGTTGTCTTCACCAAAGTTTGTAAATGCCCGGTCTCCTTTCCCAGGGCATCTGCATCATTACTGGATATTCTGACCATGTGGCCATGTTCGGTGACCACGGTATAATTTGCACCTAAAGCTTGATGAATAGTCACTTCATGGCCTTCACTTAAGGTGCCATGGTTACCATCAGGTATGGTCACGACATTGACGTCACGGGTTAAATTAACGATTTCTCTTTCAGACATTATTTATTACAGTTAAAAGTTTCAGCATGTATGGTTTGTCCAGTAACGCCCAGGCTGTCACTGGAAAATAGATAGGTATAAATTTTATTCAGTGATGTCATCGCTGCCAGTTTGCTTTTATCTTCTGCCGGGAAAAGTTTTTGACGTAACGGTGAATCTACATTTCCTGGCACCAAAGTATTGACACGAATTTGATGCAAGGATTCCAATTCTTCCGCCAATATTCTGGCAAAGCCTTCGACAGCTATTTTTGATACGCCGTATGCCCCTGCATATGCGGGGGCTGTTCGCGCATGAGAGTCCGTTGTAAATACAATCGAAGCCTGAGTGTTTTTTTGCAATATAGGCAGTAAGACCCGGGTAAGCAGAAAAGGGGCGTTCAGGTTGACGTTAAGAGTATGTCCCCATTCCTGGGTTTTAATGTTGATCGTTGGGCTGAATGCGCTGACGTCAACAGCTGAGTGCAATAACCCCTGCAGAGAACCGTATTCGCGCTCGATGGTATCTGCCAGATCTTGATATTCATTTTCATTAGCACCCGCCAGGTCAAACGGGTACATGATGGGTTCCTCGCCTTTATTGGCCAGGATTTCATCGTAGACTTTTTCCATTTTGGCAATATTTTTATCCAATAAAATGACCTGCGCGCCCTGTTTCGCCAATGTCATAGCGGCGGTACTGCCCAGTCCTCCACCCGCTCCGGTAATTAAGATAACGTGGTTTTGTAATTTCATAGTCATGCACCTATCCAGGCCGAGATTTGTTCAGGAGATTCAATCATTCCATGCGCTCCCCAAGAATCAGGTTGGTCATCATGCTTTAAATACCCATACAGGGCGACCAGCGTTGTCATGTTAACGCTATTGCCTGCTTCAATATCATGTATAGCATCGCCAATATAAATACAATTTTCTGGCGCAACCTCAGCTTGTTCGCATGCCGCCAACATTGGTTCAGGGTGGGGTTTACTGCGTGCTGTCGTATCACCACTGATGATGCAGGCGGCACGTTCACTCAGTTGTAATGCACTGATTAACGGCAGTGTAAAACGTTTACGTTTATTGGTGACAATGCCCCACTTTAAACCTTGCTCTTCAATGTGTTCCAGTAATTCAGATATTCCTGTAAAAAGCTGACTATGTTGGGCAACATTGTGCTGATAACAATCCAGCATACTTTGCAGTATAAGTGCCTTTTCATCCGTAGAAGAATGTGTTGCAACCTGCTCAATTAAAGCGGCAGCGCCATAAGAAATAAAGGCGCGGAATGGGTCAATATCGACAGGTTGATAAGCATAGGGCTTTGTCGCCTGATTAAGGCAGGCAATCAAATCGGGTGCCGTGTCAACCAATGTGCCGTCAAGATCAAACAGCACACAATTTACAGCATTTTTATCGGCCATGTTTATTCAGGTTTATGAAATGCTGCGATGTAATTTACATCAATATCCTTACCCAAATGAAAGCGCTTGGCAAACGGGCTATATTCAATGCCAACCAGGTCAAGAAGTTCCAGTCCGGCCGTCCGTGCAAATTGCGATAACTCTGAGGGTTTAATAAAGGTGTTATATTCATGGGTGCCTTTGGGTACCATGTTGAGCACATGTTCTGCCGCAACAATAGCAAGTAAATACGCCTTGGGAACACGGTTTAGAGTTGAAAAGAACACCCGGCCTCCGGGTTTAACCAGCGTTGCACAAGCGCTGATGATAGAGGCAGGGTCAGGTACATGTTCCAGCATTTCCATGCACGTCACGTGGTCGAAACTGCCTGGGGACTGCTCAGCCAGTTGCTCTGCACTGATTTTTTGATACTTTGCAGCGCTGCCCGACTCCAGGCCATGCAAATCGGCGATATCAATGAGTTCTTCGCTAAGATCAATTCCTAGTGTTTCGGCACCAGCAGAAGCCAGTGCTTCAGTTAGGATTCCGCCGCCGCAGCCGACATCAACAACTGTTTTTTGATTAAGCTCGGCATGTTGTTGGATAAAAGTTAATCGTAAAGGGTTAACCTGGTGTAAAGTTTTAAATTCACCTTCAGGATCCCACCAACGCTCAGCCTGAGAACCAAATTTGTGAATTTCATGTTCGTGTACGTTTTTTGAAGCAGCCATAAAACAAAGTATCTGAATAATTTGCATTAGTTTACTATATTGCTTGGTTAAACAACATTGTTGAGCAGGGAGTTTGTCAATTGCGTAGTTGATTGCAACGCGTTATTTTCAATAAATATGTGCTGTAGGCGTCTGTCGTATTATGGCGTGAGCGATTGCGTCTCTGGTAAATCGACTGATTTATGCGGTCATTTTCGCTGCGAGATACTCCCCTATCCATCCCAACAAATCAAAAAACGCTCGATTCCCCGCTTGTCTTACCAGGAAGCGTATACCAAAGTCACCTGGATGATCTTAAAAAGTAAACGTTTTTTTAGCGCGTTGCTGCTGGTTTGCCAACTTTAATCATGATATGTTTTTTCATTCATTACTATTTTACGGAAACTAGTTGTTCATGATGGAACTAAATTCGAAAGCAAAAAACCCTATGATGGCGATTAATTGCCTGCTTAAGGGATTGGGTTTGTTGTCTCATAAGTCTTTGCGAAAATTTTTAATCATTCCCTTGCTCATCAATATTGCGTTGTATAGTGCTGTTTTGATATTGGGCTATTATTTTGTTTCTGGCTGGATAGAAAGTTTGATTCCTGCCTGGCTGAGCTGGCTGGAGTGGGTGCTGTGGCCGTTGTTTTGGGTGAGTTTTTTGGTGATTGGTTTTTTTACCTTTACCTTACTGGCAAATATTATTGCAGCCCCTTTTTACAGCCAGTTAGCCAATAAAACTATAGAGGTTCTGTCGGGCCAACCCACGGGTATTGAAGATCAACCGGTTGCAAAAGTGATGTGGTCAGAAATCAAGCGTCTGGGGTATTTGTTGACGCGCATGCTGCCGTTGTTGATTCTATTCGTCATTCCAGGCGTAAATTTTATCGCGCCATTTATATGGGCATTATTTGGCGCGTGGAGCATGAGCATGGAATTTATGGCTTATCCGCTAGAAAACCAGGGCTTGCTATTTAAAGAGCAAAAGTTGTTGTTGAAATCAGTACGGTTGGCCAGCATGAGTTTCGGTGGTGTTACCGTACTGGGATTGTCCATTCCTGTATTTAATCTGCTGGTATCTCCGGCAGCGGTGATTGGGGCGACCGTTTATGTTTACGAGTCTACCAATTTGGATTAAAACATAAGAGTTTGTTAATTTACAAAATGTAGGGGTTTTAATATGAACTTATTGGAGAAAATTGATATTAATTC
>SPJJ01060182.1_pt1 | contig 14506 bp, 11 predicted proteins | sample 3741741 | NCBI WGS metagenome assembly SPJJ01 (sample SAMN10925908, study PRJNA522277) | cold seep metagenome | isolation source: Elba SIP-enriched marine methane seep metagenome, extraction at timepoint T1 | place: Italy: coast of Elba, Mediterranean Sea | collected 2014-05 | reverse complement strand
GGTTTTAATAAATGCATTTGCCTCGTCAATGGAGGTTTCCATTGCCTGTATTAATGTAGAAACATCCGAACGAACTGAACTTAGCTCCCCTTTTAACGAAGCAATAGCCTGGGCATTAAGATTGTGTTTAAGATATAACACCTGATCTTTAAATACAGATAACACCGGTTCAATTTTATTTTCCGCCTGTTTCATCGCAGAAATCAACTGTCTGTAATGGCTTTTTGTCTCCGTCAACTGTCGTTGACTTTTTCTTCTCAAAGAAGCACTACTATATTGTTGCAGCTCAGTCTCCCATTCATCAAATAATGCGCCCGATACATTTTCTATATCAGAAATACGCTTTCTAACCTCTTCCGCCTGACTGACACTGTCTTCATACGCGTTATTGAGTTTTTTATACACAGATTCAAGATCACCTCCACTAAAATTAGTGAGCGCTGTAAACTGTTCTAATGCGGTCTTAAATTGTTCCTTCGTTTCCTCTTGTGTATCACGTGCCTTTTCTACACGGTGAACCATGACATCGCGCTTGGGAATCCCCATTTTTTCAAGTGTATTAAGATACATACTGGAGCACGCAGGCAAAACCATTACAGTAATGAGTACAAAGAGAAAATGCAGATTTTTATTCATCGTGGAATCATTCAACTTTAGATTTTCAAGGCACAGACATTGTAAAACTAAAACCCAAGTCCTGGGAGTCTGTCAGATTTATCATCCACTATAAAAAAGTTTAAAGATTTCTTCAAACTGTTCGTATGATTTTTCCAAAATCATTGCCAGTTCCTGTTCAGTAATCCCCAATGTATTTGAAATTACAGGGTCATGTGAAATATCCAGCTTACAAAAATAATTTGCCAGGCGAACAATCGCTGCAATTTGATAAAACGATTCTGTATTATCCGGGAAATAATGTAAACCGATACTCTCTGAAATAATATCAGGCAATTTCCACAGGCGACATAATTCCGCGCCTGTTTGAAAATGATCAAATCCAATTAACTCCGTTTCAATGCGATATTCATCCTCAAAAAAAGTTTCTGCACTTGAACGTAGCCGCAAATCCACTTCCCGAGCCAAACTGGGGATACGCTTATAAAATACCAATTGTCCAACATCATGTAACAAGCCACACACAAAAACACTTTCTTTAAACTGTTTGCCTAAATGCACATCTATTTCTCTGGCAATTAATGCACACTTTACACTGCGAGCCCAAAAATCATGCATCGTCATGGTATCCCCTGGCAAATCAGAAAATCGCTCAACAATCACCGCGCCCAACACCAGGTTTTGTAATTCTTGTGCCCCTATAATCGTCATTGCACGTTCTACTGAAGCAATGGTGGCAGGAAAACCAAAAAAAGCACTGTTGACAATTTTCAGCAATTTGCTGGTTAAAGCCGAATCTTTTTCGAGAATAAAGGCGGCATCGGTTAAAGACTTTGTAGAATCATCAATAATTTTTTTTAATTCAAAATAGACGCCTGGCGGGGATGATAAATTCAGATCGCCATGTAATATATCTGTAATTGGTAAATCAGTTTGTAAAGATGTTTGCATATTGCATTAATTCTTATTGAAAACTTAAAAAATAGCCTATACTTATAAGCACCGATTGATAGTGTGGTATATCAAACCCTAGTCTTAATAAAAATAATTACAAGATAGGCAAGGGAACAATAATATAAGGTCCGGGTATCAGTTCTTTAGAACGTACCATCTTATTCGGTTAAAGAAGGACAAATCATAAGCATCTAAAATAGGAATAGCTTGGTCAAATCTGCTCATGGTTAACTACATTTCATTGAAAGAAAGGCTGATTATCATCGCAGAGCATGATGAAAAATCAGCCAGAGAAATTACGGCAAAACTCAAAGAAAAAGGCTATCAGAATCTTCGTATTGCTGAAGATGGCAGCCATATTTATGAAATTTTGAGGCCTTATTACAATAAACAGGAACAAGTGGGCCTGGTCATTGTTAATGAGGATCTGCCCCAATCCCAAGTAGCCGAAATGTGTCAAGCATTGGCCGGAGGAACCTCCAATGATACGGTCGTGCCCTTCATTGTTCTCAGTCAACATCAACGCCAACTTGAAGACTTTTGCCCACAACAAAGTGCAGAGGGATATCAAAGCCATCTCGTCAACACATTACAATACCCAATCAACTATCATGAACTATTGCTCATCGTTGATTTCCAACTCGGTATGAAACATGAGCGTTTTCTACGTTATAAACAGGAAGAACGCTTAATCAATGAGCTTGCTGAACGAAAAGTTGTCGACTCCAAATTAAAATACCTGGTGGTTCACGATGAACTGACCGGGCTATATAACCGCAGTAACTTTGAACGCCAATTAAAACTGGTATTAAACCGCAGCAGGCATCTCACCGAAAACTCTGCCCTACTCTTCATAGACGTTGACCGTTTTAGCATGATCAATGAACTGGAGGGGTTTGAAGTAGGAGACCGGCTATTGGTTGAATTGGTGGTGCTGGTTAGAAAGCTCATCTCTTCCAACAGCCTTTTTGCACGTATTGGGTCTGATGAATTCTGTTTGTTTCTCGAAGATCATAATGAACCGCAAGCACTTAAATTTGCTGAGTCGATCCGCAAATCTATTGAAGAATTCCGTTTTTTTACCGGTGAAGTCTGCTACAGCGTTTCTATTTCCATTGGCGTTTCCACAATCAACGAAAGTAGTCATATTTATCACCCCAGTGAATTGGTATTGCGTGCCAGACAGGCGTGCCACACCGCCAAGGAAAATGGCCGCAATATGCTATGGGTGTTTAATGATAATGATCATGTTGTTAGAGAACGTCGACGCGATATTTACTGGGCACCATTAATTAAAAAAGCCTTGTTGGAGAAGGAATTATTTCTGGTTTATCAACCCGTGGTGGAACTCGACAATGGCAAAATTTCCCATTATGAAGCACTGATCAGGATGCAAGGCCAGGATAATTTGATTATCACACCTAACCAATTTATTCCTGCTGCCGGACGTATGGGGCTCATCCACAGTATTGATATCTGGGTGGTGGAAACAGCCATCGACTTTTTAGCCGCGTTGCCTGCTGAAATGTCACACATCTCGCTTGCTGTTAATCTATCCGGCGCCGCTTTTCAAGATGCAGCGCTGTTACCCACCATTCGCGAAAAACTCGAATTAACCTGGGTTAATGCCAGCCGCCTCACCTTTGAAATCACCGAAACCGCTGCTGTCGAAAATTTTGAAAAAACGCGGGAAATGATTACAAAAATTCGAGCACTCGGCTGCAAATTTGCTTTGGACGATTTTGGTGCCGGTTTCTGCTCTTTTAATTACCTAAAAAGTTTTCCAGTGGATTACGTAAAAATCGACGGTCAATTTATTCAAAACCTGATGAGCGACGAAACCGATCAAGTACTGGTAAAATCCATGGCAGAAATAGCCACACAGTTGGGTAAAAAAACCATTGCTGAGTTTGTGGAAACCCCCGTTATTGTGCAAAAACTAAAAGAATTCGGCATTGATTTTGGCCAGGGTTATTTTTTTGGTAAACCGGAAAAGGAATTATTGAAAAGTGATTCTATTGCCATTAACGAATTGATTGAAAAGGCGAAAAACAAATCAATTAACCCCCTCCTCAATAATTAATTTTGCCATCAATACTTGTCAAACAAACAATTCTTAACCTCCATTCATTCGCGATTAAGCGTTAAATCGTAGATAATATCGACCTAAATCCGGAAAAAGTGTGAGCAACATATCATCGCTCATACCGCATTGCACATGTACATAGGGTTGAACTCAACGTTAATCAACACCATTACATATATTTAAGACCGGTCGTTCATTCGCTTAGCATTTAATCGCAATACATAATGGCAACCAAAAAAACTTCACGGAAAAAAGCCAAAACCAATAAAAAAAAACCTCAAAAAAAAGGCTTAAGCTGGTTTAAAAAAGCACTACTTTTTTGCTTTGTTTGCGGCGCATTTATTTTTGTCAGTTATATTGGTTATCTTGACTACACTGTACGCCAACAGTTTGTCGGTAAACGCTGGTCAATTCCTGCCAGAGTCTATGCCAGCCCGGTTGAGCTCTATGCAGGTTTAAACATCACTCAACGAGAATTTGAAAACCTGCTGGGTCAACTTAATTACTACCGTGATTACCAGTTGTCTGCGCCCGGCACCTTTTATAAAAAAAGCAATACCATTTTTTTAAAATCACGACGTTTTACCTTCTGGGACACTCAACAGGAAAGCCAGGCGTTAAAAATACAATTTAATGCGTCGTCAATTACCGACATGACCCGACTGGATAACGCTGCCAATGTCGCTATTTTCAGACTGGATCCGGTACAAATTGGCAGTTTTTACCCCACCCTCAAAGAAGATAGAATTCTCATCAAATTAGAAAATGCGCCGGATGCCTTAATTCAAGGCCTGTTGGCGACGGAAGACCGCAATTTTTATCAGCATGTTGGCATCTCTTTTAAGGCCATCGCACGGGCAATTTATGTCAACTTGAAAGCTGGGAGTTTGGTTCAGGGGGGGAGTACCATTACCCAGCAATTAGTCAAAAACTTTTATTTAAATGCTGAAAAAAGCTTTGTCCGCAAAGCCAATGAAGCGCTCATAGCCCTGATATTAGAATTTCGCTTCACCAAAGATAACATCCTGGAAGCCTATCTCAACGAAATTTATCTCGGTCAGAATAAAGCCAGCGCCATCCACGGCTTTGGGCTGGCCAGTGAGTTTTATTTTGGGCGACCGCTGGATGATCTGGACTTGTCGCAAATTGCATCACTGGTGGCCATGGTTAGAGGCCCATCCTATTACGACCCAAGACGCCACCCAGAACGTGCCAACAAACGCCGTAACCTGGTTCTGGACGAAATGCAAAAACAGGGGTATATCACCAAACGACAAGCTATCAAAGCGAAACAGGAAAAACTCAAAGTGGTTGCCAAAACACATCGTCCAGCCAACCGCTATCCCGCCTTTATGGATCTTGTTAAACGACAGTTACGCCAGGAATACCGCAATGAGGATCTGACCACCGAAGGACTCAGAATTTTTACCACACTGGATACCTTCGTGCAAAACAAGCTGGAACAAACCGTCACTTCAAAACTAAACAGTCTGGAAAAGAAGCCGAACGTAGCCAAGCTGCAATCGGCCAGCCTTGTAACCCGACGTGACAGTGGTGAGATTGTGGCTCTCATGGGCAGTCGTTACCCAAACTCTGCAGGCTTTAATCGTGCACTAGATGCATTGCGCCCAATTGGCTCTTTAATTAAACCTGTCGTCTACCTGACTGCATTGGAATACCCCGATAAATACACAGTCACCCATAAAGTCAGTGATACCGCCATCACTGTAAAAGGCGCCAAAGGCAAACATTGGACCCCGAAAAACTATGACAACATAGAACATGGCGAAGTCGAACTGCATACCGCATTGAGTCACTCGTATAATCTGGCCACCGTGCGCATTGGTATGGACGTGGGCATTGCACGTACCGCTAAAACCTTACGCAATATGGGCGTGTCTCGCGAGGTAAAACTGTATCCCTCATTATTACTCGGTGCATCACCGTTGACTCCATTAGAAGTCACCCAACTGTATCAAACGCTGGCCGGCGATGGTTTTGCCACGCCGCTACGCTCAATTCGTGAAGTGGTCGCGCAAGATGGCGAGAGATTGCAAAGCTACCCCTACACCGTACGCCAGTCTGTTGACCCTGCTGCAGCCTACATTACCAACACGCTGTTACAGGAAGCTATGCGCGAAGGCACAGGGCGATCTGCGTATCTGTTTTTACCCAAAGAACTAGGACTGGCTGGTAAAACCGGCACCACCAATCAACTGCGAGACAGCTGGTTTGCCGGCTTTAGTGGAGATTATCTGTCTGTCGTCTGGGTAGGACGGGATGATAACAAACCTGCAGGCCTAACCGGTGCCAGTGGCGCATTGCAGGTCTGGATACGCTTGATGAAACAAATCGCTCGTCAGCCAGTCAACTTGATACCTCCCGAAACAATTGAAATGCAATGGATAGACCCAGTCAATGGTTTACTCGCCGATGAAAACTGCGAGCAAGCTAAACTGTACCCGTTTATTTCCGGTTCTGCACCGCAACTCACATCACCGTGCATTGAAACCAGTCTGGACAAGGCCAAAACCTGGTTTAATGATTTTTTACAGGATAATTTTTAAGAGATGAATTTTTTAAACAAAACACCCTACTTTTTGCTGTTATTGCTGTTATTGCTGTTTGCTACTGGGGTCAGCGCCAACAATACCCCTGAACAACAATTACAACACTTTCTGCAATCCACCCAACGCATGCAAGCAGACTTCAAGCAGGTCAGCTTTGATGCTCAAGGAAACCCGGCACAAACCAGTCACGGCCAATTTTACCTGAGCCGCCCCGGCCAATTTCGTTGGAACTATCAACAACCTTTTATTCAGGAAATTGTTTCTGATGGGCAAAAAGTGTGGTTTTATGATGCCGATCTGGAACAAGTCACCATCAAGCCTGTCAATGATTCCCTAGGTTCTACACCGGCTCTGTTATTAAGTGGAAATATCAACTTGCAGGAAAGTTTTACGCTAAGCAAGCAAGGCATGGATGAAGAGCTGGAATGGATAAAATTAACCCCTAAAAATGAAGAAAGTGGCTTCAACTATATTTTGATCGGCCTGGAAAATGGCCTACTGGCTGGCATGGAGCTAAGTGACAATTTTGGCCAACTGACCCGCGTGTATTTTACCGGTCTGCAACTAAACCCAGAATTATCTGCCTCCCTTTTCCAATTTATACTACCTGAAGGTGTCGATGTTTTCAGTCAAGACTAAGCCTGGCAGCCCTGGTAAAGTGCGTGAAATAGCCCTGTTGGGCAATCCGGTGTTGCGCAAGGTTGCCAAGCCAGTCTCAGACTTTTCATCCTCTTCTGTTCAACAAATCATTGCCGATATGCACGCCACCCTTGCCGTTTCCAACGGGGTTGGCATCGCTGCCCCGCAAATTGCAGAATCTCTCGCTATCGTTATTATTGCCTCACGCCCAACGCCGCGCTATCCATCGGCACCCTCCATCCCCCCCGTGGTCATGATCAACCCTCTGTTTGACATTGTTGACGACAGTCCGCATAAAGACTGGGAGGGTTGCCTGAGTATTCCTGGCATTCGGGCTCGGGTGCCACGCTATGCTGCAATCCGCGTAAATTATCAAGATCAACAAGGCAATCGGCAATCGATGAAGCTCTCTGATTTTCCCGCACGCATATTTCAACATGAATTTGATCATTTGCAGGGAAAAGTCTATCTGGATAACGTGGAAAACAATGCAGACATCATTACTGAAAGTGAGTTTCAAAAATTAATCTGATTGCACACCCTCTCAAATGCACTATCCAGACTTACATATTTGCATAAGCGATGGGGATGATCATCAACACGACATACGGATAGGCCACAGTCGGCTTGAGAGCACTAAAAAAATAGGCTTTAAGCAATCCGGCAAGGCCGGGGCGATTTTGTTTCCAGGAAGAATATAAAGTGAATGTGGCATTGTTGTCTGCCCGGCTTTCTTCCAGTACAAGAATATGCTGCTCCAGCCTGCTTTGAAAAGTTTTCCATATTGCTTCCTGCAACCAAAGCAGTGCCATAAACAACAGGCTGGGCAATAAATTGACAGAAAACACGATACACACCAAACACAGCGCTACGCTGAACAATTTAATCAACATCGACACTTGTTCGTATTTTTCAATGGAACGGTGAATTTCTATCCATTCTTCTGAATATTCAGTCATCTAACTCATGTCCACAAAATTTACAAAAACTGGCATCATAATCGTGCCCGGTTGCCCCGCAGCCAGGACAGGCATCGTTATTGATATTGGGGCGTTTAACCTTAATTAGCTCGGCGCTGTATATGCCGGTAGGCACTGCGATAATTCCGTAACCCATAATCATAATCATGGATGCAATCATCTGCCCCAATGGCGATTGCGGTGCAATATCGCCATAACCAACGGTGGTCAGTGTTACTATTGCCCAATATACAGACACCGGTATGCTAGTAAATCCAGACTTATCCCCTTCCACCACGTACATCAACGAACCAAATACAACCACCAGAGTGCAAACGGTATATAAAAAAACCAGAATTTTGTGACGGCTTTTACTCAATGCTTCCATCAACACATGAGATTCACTCAAATATTCAGACAGCTTGAGAATGCGAAATATGCGCAACAGCCTCAACACCCTAATCACCAGCATGTACTTGATACTCGGGAAGAGAAAACTTAAATATGTGGGGATAATGGATAAAAAATCGACAATGCCAAAAAAGCTACGGCAATACATTAAAGGCCGCCTCACCGAAATCAGACGAAGTGTATATTCAAGCGTAAACAACAGGGTAAAAAACCATTCCACATAAAAAAACCACTGGCTAAACTGAGCCTGCAAACTTTGCACACTGCCCAGCATCACGGCTATTACGCTAATCAAAATGCATATAATCAACACCACATCAAAGAGTTTGGCTGGCCAGGTTTCTGCGCCAAAAATGATGGTATTCAGCGATTCACGCCACGGCGAAAGCTCTTCGCCCTCATTAAACTGCGGTGCCTTAAGGTTTTTTTTACGCTTTGCCATGCTTCATTGTACCCAGCATATGCGATAGATTTTCCCCCAACTGCAACACAGAAGCATGCTGTTGTTGATCAGTTAACTCGCCATTATCATCAAATGCCTGAGCCGCTTTAGCCACAGCCAATTGTTGCGGCAATACCAAAATCCCTAGATTAGCTAACAACATGCGCAAAAAAACCAAACCACGCAAGCCCCCTAATGCCCCCGGCGAAGTAGCCATAATACACGCCGCTTTACCTTTAAACGCAACCAATGGCGCTTCATCAGCATTATCTTTTCTGGAACACCAATCAAGCGTGTTTTTTAATAAAGGGCTAAAACAACTGTTATATTCAGGTGAAGCAATCAAAAAGCCATCATGTTCGACAAACAACTTTTTCATGGCTTTCACTGTTTCAGGCAGTCCACTGTCTGCCTCTTCATCCGCATTGAATAGTGGCATGGGAAAATCACCTAAATTCACCACTGTTACCTGTGCGCCTGCCTGTTCAGCGCCTTTGGCGGCGATAGTGACCAATTTTTGGTTATAAGAACCTTGTCGCGCACTGCCCGAAAACGCCAAAATTTTACTCATTGCTCTTCCTGTTTTTTTATTTTGTTAGCTACCCAATGTGATGCATACGCCACATTGTATTTAACATATCAGTCATACACTTCGGTTATTATATGCGAGGATTTCATTTTACTTTTCAACAATTAAAAGAATTATCATGTTTAAATTTGGCTCCCCCATCTTCCTCTACCTACTTGTTTCACTCTCAAGTCCGGTTTTTGCCTTATCAAGCGGGCTGATTAACGATTTTCAATCCTCAACCACTGAAGGTTGGATTCATCCTAGAACCAACGCCAATCAACCCCGTGTAGAAAGCGCGAATAACAATCATTTTTTAGTGCTCAGCGCTAAGGGTGGCTTTGGTTCGGGCAGTCGCTTGTTGGGAATAAATAAAAGCGCACCTTGGAACGGCCAGGTTGACAGCGATGTTACGGGCATCAGCATGGATTTATCCTTACCCCCATTGCCCAGTGAAGTGCCTATCGTCACGGATTTTGAATTATCAGTGCGTATTGCTGTGGCCACAGGTAGCGGTGCAAACATGACCTGGTATGCTTCCACGACGCCGCATACACTGCAATATACCGTCACAGAATCGATTATTGGGGCAGCCTTTCCTTTTAATGATTTAGTACAGGTGAGTGGTTCCGCTGAATTAACAGATGTCTTGAACAATATTACAGAAGTGCGCATTTTACATGCCACCTCACCTAACTTTAGAGGCGATGCCATCCTGGCTGAATTTAGAGTGGACAACATTCGCGCGACCTCTGCAGAAAAATCCCCCATCCCTGTTCCGGCCTTTGCACTGATTCTGTTAGCGTCTATTTTTGCAAGTCTAAGCTGGTACAAACATCGCGCTTAACAGAGTGTTGTAAAAAAAACCTGACAATTCGCCTGAATGCCTCACAACTGAGGCATTCTTATTCTCCCAGGAAGTCACCTTTTTGATGTTGCCACATTTGATAATATCGCCCTTGCAATGCAAGTAATTGCTGATGATTTCCCTGCTCAATAATTTTTCCCTGCTCTAATACGATAATCCTGTCCATACTTAATACCGTGGATAAACGGTGGGCAATCACAATGGCAGTTTTTCGTTTTAGCAAGGCCGACATGGCGCGCTGAATCTTATTTTCTGTAATAGAATCAAGCGCACTGGTTGCTTCATCCAGGATGACGATGGGCGCATCTTCCAGAAGAGCGCGGGCAATCGCAATGCGTTGTTTTTCGCCGCCTGATAATTTAACCCCACGTTCACCCACTCTGGTATCAAAACCCTGCGGCAGCTGTTGGATAAACGCCAGACATTCTGATTGCAGAGCAATATCTGTCAATTCCTGATCTACAAGCGTTTGCCCCAACGTAATGTTGTCTCGCACAGAACGATGAAATAATTCAGGCTGCTGTGGAATCAACGCAAGTTGACTACGTAGAGAATCGCGAGTGAAGTCATGAATGGATATTCCATCGAAAGATATTTGCCCCTGATCAGCCTCCACAAAATTAAATAATAATTTGGTCAGCGTTGTCTTACCCGAGCCGGACTGCCCCACTAATGCCACTTTTTCACCGGCTTTAATATGCAGCGAAAACTGAGAAAACAAGACGGACTGATTTGCATAGGAAAATCCGATATCTCGAAACTCAATCTCGCCGCGATGAATTATATGATGACTGGCTGTCGGCGCGTCCTTTTCAATATCTACCCGTTTAAATATCTCAGTCATCTCCGTGGCATCGGCCAGTGCAGTAAAAAAGTTGCGTAAATTTCTGCCAAAATCCCACAAGCGTTGAATTAACATCAACAGTATGGATTGAAATAAAACGAATTCGCCGACCTCAAATGCCCCCACCTGCCATTTCAAAATCATTTGATAGATTAAGAACAGCTCGATAGCGAACACCATCAAACCCTGCACAGCAAACGAGAAAAACATCAATAACCAGGCGATTTTTTTACGCCGGTAAACTGCTTCAGACGCTTGGTTTAATCGTTTTTGTTCTACGTGTTCAAGGACCGCGCTTTTTACGACAAAAATATTGCTGATTGCATCGGAAAACACGGCACCGACTGAAGAGTCAGCTTCTGCCACGCGTTCATCAAACTTCATCTTCCATAGTGAATAAATAATATTCCAGCTTAAAAACATCAACACCCAAAGCATAAAATACATCGCCAGGTCAGTTTGTTGCTGGTAAAAAATATAAAACGCAACCGAGATAGCCAGCAAGTTATAAAAAAGCTGGAACAAGACCCAGTCCATGATGGCTTCAAATGACCGCGAAAACCTGTTCGCCTGTTTAATCAGACTGCCGGAAAAACTGTTTTCAAAAAACACATACTTTTGCTTTATCAAAACGTTAAAACATCTTTTTTCCAACAAACTGATACCTGCACCTTCCAGAGGGATAATGCCGATTTCCAATAACCGCCAGGAAATCCATACCCCTGCATACAGATAGGCAACCAGTATCAGGTGATCCATTAACAGTTCAAAAGAGGCTTCTGAATAATCTGCCGCCAGCCCGTTGGCTATTTGCTTAAATATGACTGGCACATAAAAGTCACAGAGTGTCGCGCCGCTGATGCCGAGCAAACATAACAGAAAGGCAAATTTCTTTTGCCAAATGACACGTCCATATTCTTTACAAATAATTGAAATCATTCAATGCTCAACTGTATGAGGGAGTATCTCTTCATATTTTTGAAGAATCTCATGGGTAAAACCTGAATCAACGACATCACTTACAAGCACTTGATGCATCCTGGCTTCAGGAAAATGTAAATTATTATGCTTTAAGCTCGGATAGAACTAAACTTATCATTATAAATAGCTTAAACTTTACTCTGAATCCGTGACTTCACTACGGTACAGGACGCATGCTCTTGATTCATCACAGATTCAGGGTACGTATAGGCCTTTTACAATCTCTATGACCTCAAGCCAAAATTATTATGTCAACAAAATTTACATTTGATTTTAGTGAAGCTTTTTCACGTAACCTGGGCTGGATTACCCAGGCAGAACAAACCACTTTGCAATCAAAACGTATTGCCATCGCCGGTATGGGAGGTGTGGGTGGCAGTCATTTATTGACCTTAAGCCGCCTGGGTATTGGCCATTTTACTATTGCTGATTTTGATCATTTTGAACTGGCCAATTTTAACCGCCAGGCGGGCGCATCAGTTTCGCATTTAGGCAAACCCAAAACTGACACCATGTCTGCCCTGGCTTCTGACATCAACCCCGAACTCGATATCAAACATTTCAATGATGGCATCAACGAAGAAAATCTGGATGCGTTTCTTAAAGATGTCGATTTATACATTGATGGCCTGGATTTTTTTGTTCTGGAAATCAGAAAAAAAGTCTTTGCCCGCTGTTACGAACGGGGTATCCCGGCTGTCACCGCCGCCCCTCTCGGTATGGGCGTGGCATTATTAACCTTCTTACCCGGCAAAATGAGTTTTGAAGACTATTTTAAACTGGACGGTTACAGCAAAGAAGACCAGCAAATTCGTTTTTTAATCGGCCTGTCTCCAGCTTTTTTGCACAATAGTTATCTAGTCGACAAAAGCCGGGTAGATTTTGCCGCGCAAAAAGGCCCATCCACCCCCATGGCCTGCATGCTATGTGCGGGTGCCACGGCCACAGAAGCCCTCAAGATATTATTACAACGCGGAAACGTACAATGCGCCCCATGGGGATACCAATTTGATGCCTATAAAAACAAGCTGAAAAAAACCTGGCGACCAAAAGGCAATGATAATCCGATTCAAAAACTGGCCTTTCTCATTGCCAGCCGGATGTTAAAAAAAGGCTAACGACTCAGCGTATTTTGAAATTTAATTTTTAAATTACGCTGAGTCCTTACACAAAAGGTTAATTGCGATAAATCAGCTCGTGCCAAAAATTTTGCGTTAGCCCTTGCTCCGGTCTACGCGAAACAATGGTTCTACAGGCCAATTTGTTAGTCCCCTGGTTGATAGACACAATATTCATACAAAAATAAATACTGCCATCGACATTAGATTGTTTACCGGTCAGGCTTTCTCCGCCTATTACCGGGAAATTGTGCACGGATAAATCATTGGTTATAGAAAAGCCCTTGCCTTGCAAAACCAGCTTTAGTGGGTATTGTTTAAAAAAAGCTACGCCTTTATCTTGGCCAGAAAAGGCTTCCACAAGCGTCTTTTTATCGGCGAATATATGATTGTAAAATTGGCTGACACTTGCATGTCCGTGCTCTGATTGCAGGGCATGATGCATCACTGCAATAAAAATATAGTCCTGGTGGTTTTGCTTTCGTTCGATTTCGTATTGAATATCCTCAAGCTGCTCAGCATTCACCATTCCGGTATCAGGGTTGCCCTGCTTGACCGTATTAATATTGATAATAGCCACTTTTTCCTGGTCAAACCAGGTCACCTGATCCGTCGGGTAGTTTACAGCGGAACTAAAACAATCATTTAATTCGCCGTCTCGCCTTACATCTTGACTGCCTAAAGCCCATACCGTTTTCTCTATGCCTAAGCCATCTAAAAATCGCCAGAAATCAATAGCATAAGGTAGGTTTGTCTCTCTAGGCCCGTCAATAAAATTACCCGAAACAAGCGGAACCACCGTCGATTGATCACCGAGATCCTGTAAACAATCGCCAATAAGCGATTTCACATGATTGATGCGCCGGTTAACGTGCTGATTTCCCAAGCGTAAATCACTGATATGAAAAATATTTAAGCGTTGCGGGTCAAATTCAAATAATTCAGGAAATTCAGATTGATAGGCCGTTTGTAAAATACCGGGTTTAAAGCTACTGGTTTCAGACAACTGGCTGAAAATCCATTGCACCCGCATTTCAATCTCGATTTCATTATCACCTTGCCTAAAGACCGGTAAAAAAATCGCATCGCCGCCAGGCATCCACAACAGCATTCCTGGCCAATTAATCACTTCAGTTAACGCCACCTTAAATGCAGGGTAAACATCATAACAAGAAAAAATATTTTCTGGCGCCGATTCCAATTGCAGCACCATTCCCTGGTTGTAAGCCAAATTTTTCACCACTAAATCCAGCAACTTGGGGTCGCATAAAATAGTGTCTATATCCTCATCCGTACCCGAAGGGATAATCATCGCCATCCATTGCCGACAGCCCAGACAGCCTCTTAATTCTTCATAAAAATACTCAGGAATAACCGATCCATTAAAAGACTGTAACTGCGATAAAAGCGCTGCAAACTTAGCTTCCCCCCCTTGTTTATCCATCGTTTCT
>SPJJ01045964.1_pt1 | contig 14506 bp, 10 predicted proteins | sample 3741741 | NCBI WGS metagenome assembly SPJJ01 (sample SAMN10925908, study PRJNA522277) | cold seep metagenome | isolation source: Elba SIP-enriched marine methane seep metagenome, extraction at timepoint T1 | place: Italy: coast of Elba, Mediterranean Sea | collected 2014-05 | reverse complement strand
TCAGCCTGGCGAAGGCCGCTGTTCTTCCTTGGACGAGCAGGCTGGTCTTCATTGGGGCTATGTCCGTGCCCCAAATCGTCTTCGGAGAGGTTGTGCCGTGCACCAACTGCTCAGCGACCGACGAGCCGCAGAAAACCGAGGTCAAGATAGACTGGTCCGTCGTCGCGGGCTCCAAAGTAGAGCTCATGTGCGAAGGTTCACTACACTCGTGGTCGACGACTGTGTACGGGCCGGCCGACGGCATCACTTTGGAGACGGTCGCGAAGGCTGTGGATGATGAAACGCTGTCGTGCCGTGGCTTCTTTGATGATGACGAGATCTTGTTCTCCATCGACTAACCGCGCGCTGCTGTAGACAACCCGCCAGCCAGCTGCAAAATTCTGAGCGGTGGCGACACCAATGATTTGCTGTTAGTGGGCACTGCCTAGCCCGCCATGCAACATGCTGGTGACAACCTTGCGCTTCGAATCCAGATCGCGATTGAAGGACGTATTCGCAGGCGCCTGCGACGATGGCCGGGCCGAATGATAGATGGCCTCAACGCGGACGACCTGCTTCAGGAAGTCAGCTACCAACTCCTGAGCCGCGAGATCATTGGCAAGTTCGATCCGGCCCGAGCCACGTTCGAGGCCTTCGTGGGCATGTGCGCCGACCAGATCATCAGTGAAATTGAACGCAAGACGCTCAATCGCCTCCGGCTGGTCCCGCCCGCGGTCGATGTAGACAGCATCCCAAGCCCCGCCTCACCCGATGCATCCCCCGAGTCCGAGGTCCTCGGGCGCGATCTTGAGCGTCGACTCCGGGAACATCTTCAAAATCAGCTTTCCGTCGAAGAATGGCTGTTGTTCCTGCGTATCTATGACGATGAAGTGAGCAAGGACGACGTCATGAAGCTCACGGGTATCGACTCTGGGCGCTACTACCGTTTCCGACACAAGGTGAAGGCCATGGCCAAGGCCTTTGTCGAGGGTGAGCGATGACCAAGCAACAGCCAGGGGACGGGCTCGATGACCTCCTTCGCGGGGCGGCACGGGCGCGGCCCGAGCCCAGTGAGGGTTGCGTCGATCCCGGTCAGATTACCGTCCAGGAACTCGTTGCTCTGTACGAAGGCACCCTGACAGGGGCACGTCGGGATGCAGTGCAACTTCACTTGTCCAATTGCCATCACTGTCGCGCCTTGCAACTTGACCTGCTCAAGCACTCAAGCTCGGCGGCACCCGTCGAGGCCTCGGGTCGCGGGCGCGCGACGCTGATTGCTGCCGCCGCGATCGTGCTCTGCACGATCGTTGGTGCGCAGATGCTGCAGCATTCTTCGACTCCGCCAGAGCCTATGAATTGGCCCATGCAGCTCTCCGGCAACATGGTTGCGCTTCGCAGCGCTACGGCCACGGCCGAAGTCAAGCGCTTTGGTCCCGACAGCCGAGTTGACTTCGTTGTCCGCCCGCCGGAACTATCCCAAGATCCTCCCTTGATGGTCATGCGGGGCTACCGGCTCGACGCTAACGATCTACTTGAGGCTTTGGCGGTTGAGGTAGAGCGAACAACGAACTTAGACGGTGAAGTCCAGTTCCGAGTCCGTGCTCCAGCACCATCGATATTCGGCAGCCGCGCTGGCCCTCAGTCCGTTGTCTGGGCTCTGGGGAGCACCACGAAGGCGGTCTCAGGTCTGGGGGGAACCACCTGGCGCAATGCTCCCCGCGCGCCTGAAGTTTTTTGGGTTCGCTGGCAGGCCATCTATGAGCCCTAGTCGCCAAGGATTCTGACCCGCAGGCAGAGGAATGGCCTCGGCGCTGCGCCCGATGTACGATGGCCGGGGTCGTCCCGGGCGGCCTGTCAGTTGATTGCTTCCAACTGGTTCTGCGCGACTCGGCTCAGGCATCGGCGAACATCGCCTCGGTCTCGGCCTGGGTGAGTGTCTCGTGATCACCCTCGAAGCTGTAGCCATCCGGCTTGAGGTCGATGAACCACTCGCGGGTGATCGTGAGTCCGGACTGGTCGTCGAGCGTGCCCAGTAAGACCGTGGTCAGGCCCTGCATCGCACCCTCCGCGGTGATGCGGTAGAGCATCGCGGAGCCGCACTTTGAGCAAAAGCCGCGCTCTGCCCATGCGGAGGTCTGCAGAGTCTGCAGGCTGCCCTCGTGCTGCCATTCGACCGAGTCGCAGCTCACGGAGATGAGGGGGCCTCCGGCCCATCGGCGGCACATGCCGCAGTGGCAGGCGCTGAGTTCAGGCTTCACGCCCTTCGCGGTGTAACGCACAGCGCCGCACAGGCACTTTCCGGTTCGATCCATGGTCGGCAAGTCATAGCAGGTGTCAGGTGGGTACGCCTACCGCAGGCGCCATCGTATTCGAAAACGGGTATCGTTGGGGTGGCAGCACACGGGCATGCCTCGAGTGGGGATCGTCAAGGTGACTTGCGACGGCCAGCTCCGCGCGCCGTTGCACCCATGGGGCTCTCGGGCGTCTGAGCGTCGACGGAGGCGAACCGACGCTCCGTCCCATCATTTCTGCCCCCTTGACCGAATAAGCGCAGGGCGTCAGCAGCACCCAAGCGGCAGGAGGTGGCTCAATGAAAACGGCCCATCAGATCATGATTCACGGGGGAGCCGTGTGGCTGGCGCTTGGCTGCGCTTGCACGCCCCCTGAAACCCCCGACACCACAACCCCACCATCACAGACAGCCCGCACGACGACCGAGCTCCGCAAGGTCTTTTTTGCCCCACCCACTCATATTCATGTGCTCGCCGAGCCCTTGAATAGCGCCGGTGAACTCATCTACGAGCCTGTCGCCCGGACCAGCCTTGAGCCGGTCGAACAATATCTCATTAACGGCCACGTCGACATCCGGAACGACCGGAGCACGACGCTACAGCTGGAACGCGCGATCTTTAGACCTTCCACAGGCACCGCGCAGGATTGGAACGAGGCTGAACTGCTCGCGGAGCAGGATTCAAAGCCGTACCGTGCGCGCCTAGGCGGCGGCGGTTGGGCGCGGCTTGGCCACCAAGCCGACGTGGCGGAAGATGGCTCGCACGAAACGCTTCATGCCATAGACGCGGACGGCACGCAGACCTTTGCGGCCGCGGTCCGTCGGGACCACAAGCGCCGCTTCGCGGTCATCAAGTATAACTCTGCCGGCGAGCGCACGGCGACCAAGAGTACCTTCGGCAGTTGGTCACAGGCGGGCGCCTACGGCTTGACGCACCATGGCACTCAGGTGGTCGCTGTGGGTGGGGTCGCGAACTCCGCCGCCTATTTTGCGATGGCCCGCTTCAACGAGAGCCTTGAGTTAGATAATACATTTAGTGGAGACGGGCGATTGCGTTTCGGCATGCCCGGTTGCGGCGACGAGACCTTGCTCGATGTAGTGCGGGTCTCGGGCGCCTACCTCGTGGCTGGCCGCGGCACCTGCAGCGGACGCACTCAGGGCGCAGTCGCGCGTATCACCAGCAGCGGCTCGCTCGATAGCGGCTTCCACGGTGATGGGCGGGTCCAGCTCGGCTTTTGGACCTCTGACGTTGAGGCGGTGAGCCTCGCGGTCTCTGGTAGCTGGGCCTACGTCGCCGGCAATATCGGCACCAGCTGCGATCCCTTCGCCAATACTACGAAGAGCTGCAGCATGTTCGTAGCGCGTCTGAACGTGAATACCGGGGCCATCGACACCAGCTTTGGTAATGTCGGGGGCTACCGGATCATCAGCGGGCAGGCGGGTGAGGCGCGGGGCGCAAGCGCGATCGCGGTCGATGCAAGCGGCCGACCGGTTGTGACTGGCTGGACGATCAACAGTAGCGGCGAGTCCTGGCTCACCGCCGCGCGTTTGCGCACGAACGGCACCTTAGACCCTACCTTCAATGGGACCCCGCCGGGTGGCATCGCGTGCACCAGCTGCGGTGGAGTGCTTGAGTACAAGCTGTCGGGCTACGACGCGGTGGGGCGCGATCTGATCGTGCGCTCGGACAATACCATTGCGATCGCGGCAAGTGTGCGCACGCCCGTCGGTGGCCAGGACTTTGGGCTCGCCGTACTTAATAGCGCAGGTTGGCTTTCGCATGACGCCAACGCCTTTCACGGAAATGGTGGCGCGCACGCCTACAATATCCCAGCAGGAATTACCGAGGATAGTCGGGGCCGGCTGATCATGGCCGGTCGTGCCCATAACTTCGTATGGGCTACCGGCAGCGATCTGGCCGCCTCCGCGGCCTTCTTAGCGGATGGCTTGCTTGCCAAGCGCACCAACATCGGACCGGGCGAGTCGCGAAAGCTCTACCTGCACATGCCACGATTCGATAGCCCCGCCGCGGCGAGCGCGGAGATCGATCTGCGCTTTGACGGACTCGACCCGCTGGTGACGACCTATGCCCTGCGCGCTCACGATAACGGACCCGCGGGCAGTTACCCCTTTCCGGCTCGGCAAGAAGACTTGCCTGCCGACGCGTACTGGACCGTAGGCAACGAGCACATGCTCGGTCATAACCACGTGTGGAGCGGTGGACAGCGCTACGCGATCGACTTTACGGCGGTGCGCTACGGAAGCACGGGGTGGACGGACCGAATCGCGTCCGCGGAGAGCAAGGCGTCCGCCGACATCGTGAACTCGGACAAGGTCATCTGGGGCATGCCCGTCTACGCGATCGACGGGGGCTACGTGCGCGAGTGTTACCGGACCGTCGACGAGAACCCGATCGGTGAGAAGATCTCAGGGGGCGGCGGTAACATGTTCTACATCGACCACGACTCCGGCGAGACGGTCTTGTACGCCCACTTGCAGGACAACAGCGTGCCGGCCTCTTTGTGCGCGAATGAGGGTGTGCAGCCCGGCCCCACGTACCCCCGAATCGAGGCGGGCACTCGGCTCGGCCTGGTTGGCAATACCGGCAGTTCGACGGGGCCGCATCTGCACATCGACGCGCAGACCGGCTACGACGCGTACCATGGCGTACCGCTGCTCTTTCACGACATCGACGTGCATCACCGGACCTGGCCGCTCACCGCATGGCTGCCTGCGACTGCCAAAGGCCTGACGAGAGCCAGCGGCGAAACGAGTATGTTGGTGCGACCTCGCTCATACACGACGGAGCCCTACTGCGACGCCACCGGACACATCATCAACGGTGCGGACCACGGCGCCCCGTGTGGCACGAGGCCGGGCGGGCCCTGCGCTGACCTCGCCGCAAGCAGCTACCGTCATCAGTGGCTGTTCAACGCAACCGGCATGGAGGACCCGCGCTGGCATCCCAACGGCAATGATAGTTTCCATACGCGTTGTGACTTCGACTCCGATACCGGCGCGCAGATGAGCTGCGTACGCGAAGGTCAGGGACCCGCGGTATGCAAAATCTGCGGCCATGGGCCCAGCGAGACGCACACTGAGCTGGGCTGTCGTCCTACGGGCACTTGCCCCTCGGGCACCCAGCTGTGGCCGGATGGGCGATGCTGGGATGTGAACGAGGACCTGCCCGAGTGGATGTGCCAAGCAGATTGCGAAACGATGTACAACGGCCAGGGCTACTGTCTGAATAACATCGACTGGCGCATGATGATGGAGGACGTCAGCCTGACACTATCTAGCTACTCATGGAAGGTCATGCCGTACAACTATTACGAGCCGATGTGCGCATCGTTCGCCTGTGACGGGGAGGGCGTCGCCTGCGCTGCGGCGGGACTATCGTGTGATCCTGACCCCGGGAATTGCATCGATGAGTGCTGGAGCAACTCGGACTGCGCGTCTTCGAGCCCGCCGCCGGCGTACCCGAGCAGCTTTATCTGTACAAATGATCGTACTTGCAGGCTCTGAGCCTGCGGTCTGAGGGCCCCCATGAGACTATGCAGGGCGTGCGCGCTCGCTGGCCTCGTGGGGGTCCGATAGTCTGCTCGCTGCTCTATATCCGTGGCTGGCCCGGATTCGGAGCACGTGACGGTCGTAGACCGCGCGCGCGCGGCGTAGCCGGCTAAAGACGGTCTGCAGCGGCAAGCCGAGCTGATCTGCGATCTCCTGCCCGGTGAGGCCGTGCACCTCGAAGAGCTGGTAGGTAGTACGTTGCTCGGGGCTCATGGCGGCGAGGATTTGGCTTACCCATCGCCGGGCTTGGGCGCGTGCCAGGTACTCGAAGGGGCAGTCTAGGCTGCGGGCCGCATAGAGGGGTGTGTCCGTGAGGACTTCCCGGCGGGTTTGGGCCTTGCGACGGTATGCGGCAGCCACGCGGCGCGCGATGCCGTGCAGCCAGGTCGTGATGAGGCCCTCTCCGCGGTAGGTCCCTAGGTTTCGTGCCACGACGAGGAAGACTTCGTGCACCAGATCTGCGCAGTCGCGAGTGGGCACGCCGTATCTTAAAAGCGCCTGGTGAACGTAGTTCTTATTTTCGCGGTACAGGCACGCCACTTCGTGAGTGGTGGGCTCCGGAAGCATAGGTTGCATGGCAACCTATGCTTCGATAGGGGGGCGGGGGATCTGACTGAGATAGATGAGGAGAGGTATACTATCTCATCGAGGCAGCTACTTGATTACGACCTCGGAGCCATAGATACCGTACTTACCGTCGATGATGACCGTCGTCTCGATGAATGCGCTCACAAGGTGCTCGTCCCACTCGAGGCCCATAGCCTCTTCGATCTCCACCACAAAGGCTTGTTCTGGGTCCTCCAACTCAAGCTTGAGCCCGGGGTCCGAGACGTGGCAGTCGCCATTAAAATCGCAGGCCTTCCAGTGTAGGATAATGGTTTCGATCTGTGTGCCGGGCTCGGAATCAAACTTACCGACCAGGTCCGGGCCAACTTTGGTGCACACGGGACAATAGGTGCCCTCAGGTTGGGGCACAACTATGTTGGGGTGTACCACCCCCTCATCGGAATTCAGCGACACCGCCGGCGTGATGGTCGCCTTCATGGGTCCACCAGCGCGCACCCCGGGAAACTCGGCGTCGAAGAATTGATCGTAGGCAGGATAGGTATCTTGGCCGGCCGCGCGACGTGCGCAGGGGTTCGGGCAGAGCCCCGAGCCGGCGCAGGCATCTTGCGCGGACGCACAGGTGTCCAGGCGCGCTGTAGTGGGGTTGTAGCCGGGGTAGATGACGTCTGGAGTGGTGGGCAGGGTCACACCATTGTTGTGCAGCGCGCGCATCACGCCGTCGGCCGTGGCGGAGGGGTCGAGATACCAGACCAAGGCGGCTGCGCCAGACAGCGCCGCGGCCGAGACCGAGCTTCCTGTGAGCAACTGGCCTTGCGCCGCATTGCCCGCTGCGTTGACCAGTTTACCGGTGGCGTAGGTCGCGGGCACGAGCACTCGAGGCGCGCTGGAGGCGCGGGCGAGCAGGGGGATCTCGTCGGATGAATCAAGGGGACCCGCGCTGACCACGACGGGATGATTGGCTGGAGCGCCACTCACGGTGCACAGGCGTGGCGCTGCCTCCCAGCCTGCGGGGTACATCGTGCCCTTGGCGCCGTTGAGCGCGCTGGTATTGCCGGAGGCTGCGATGACTAGGGCCCCAGAGCAGGTGGCCCATCGCGCCGCGAGCAAGGCGGACAGCCCACTGATGCGCATCTTCGGGCTCTCTTCGCCTCCATAGCTGCCGTCCCAGCCGAGGCTGAGGTTGATGATGAGCGGAGACGTTGCGCCGCTGCCGAGCCAGTCAGAGGTGGCGCGGTTGATGGCATCGGCCACGTCGGTGGGTCGGCCGTGGGAAGTGGGGGTGCCCAAGGGCATGCCTTGGTAACTCAGCAGTCGCACTGCCGCGTCGCCAACTTGGGTGGAGGTGCTGTTGGGGACTCCCTGCTCGCGCAGCGCGCTCACCTCCCGAATGATGGCGCCCACCCCGAAGCCGTGGCCGATCGCGGTAGGGCTGGAGAGGCTGACGACGGGACCGTCGGGGGCGGTGTCGATCACGGCGACATCGACTCGGCGGCTGGGGAAGTTGGTGCCGGCCGGGAACTCGGGCACGTTGACCTGATCCTGGAAGGCGGCCTCGGCCATGCCGGCGCTCGCGGACGGCGTGAACAGCGGGGTGACGCCCTTACAATCGCGCTCCAGTCGCATCGAGGCTGAGTTGGGCAGCTGATAGATCCTGGGAGCATAGGTGGTGCCGGCACGGGGTTGCCATTCGTAAACGCAGAAGCGCCGCAGCTCATCTGGCAGCGCGACGTGGGTCCCAGGCTGCGCAGTGAAGAGCGGCCGGGCGGTCCAGGTGCCGGCTCGCGAACTCGAAGCTTGAGGGCACGCACCCGCACGACGGCCGAGCTGAAAGCCTACCCAGCGGTCATCGGTGCAGGTCTTCGCCAACTTTGCCGAAATAGCCTTCTCGCGACCTCCGCAGCTGAATGAGCCTGAAGTACAGCGGGGAGGGGTATACGAAAATACCTGCCCCGGTCCGAACGAATAGTTTGTTGGGGTCACCGCGCGGGTTGAGGCCTCCGTATTGGGGGCCTCGGTGGGTTCCGGGCCACCGCAGGCCAGTAGTAGCGCGGGAGCGATGAGGGCGAGCCCGGCCAGCCTCACGATCGCTGGGATGCAGGTAGATTCATTCATAGAGGCGTTCCTTTCAGGGGTTCGCGGGTTGGATAATATAGTCGAAGGTCAGAGGCGGACCGGGCTCGTCGGAACCCGACGCGGTGGAGAGGGTGAGTTCGAGCCGATAGTTACCTGGCCGGTCAGGGAGGTGCTGGCCAACGATGGCGCTCACACGCAGAGTGCCCCGGCCCAGGGACTTGGTCTCAAGTTGAACCTGAGTTCGATCCTCAGTGTCGTTGACCAGCGCAGCGTGCACCTGCACCGTGGCTTGCACCGCCGTTGAGGGCCTGAGCGTCAAGCTGATGCGGCTGCCCGCCGTGTAGCGAGCGGCTTCACCCGTGGGCCGGACTTGTGGACCCCGCAGGACGGCCTCGCCAGCCGTCATAGGCTCCACCTCGTAGGCGGGCAGCGCGGTCCGGTCGGGGCCGATAGAAAGCAGCACAGCCGCGGCGGCGGCGAGCACGGTGGCCGCCGACGCTGCGATCCAGGTCGATCGGCGGCGCTGAGGCAGCTGCACCACATTCGCAGGCACCCCAAAGACGTCTTCGAGCACCGCCTCTTGCTCGGCTTCATCCAGCGGACGCAGCACATCGAGCGGAATCGAGGTGATCTTCGCCAAAGCGGCGCCATCGTCCTCCGCGTTTGCGGCCTGCCACGCTTGGGTGGTCTGCTCTTGCTGCACCTTTGCCACATCACCGAGCGCCTTCAGGATGGGATCTGGCTCTTCGTTATCAGCCATCACCCGATCTCCTGCTGGTAGCTTCGAGAGGTGGGTGCCGCATCTGACGAGTTTTTATCCGCCAAATTCTTGGCCGCCTTCGATAACCGCGATCGCCAGGCGTAGACCGCATCTCGCTTCATGCCGTAGTGCTCCTTGAACCAGCTCACATCGCGTTCCTCCACGTACAGGCGCACGAACATGTCGAGCCCCTGCGGGGTCAGATTGGCCCGGAGCTTGTCGAGCACGCGCTCCAGGGATTGCCTCTGGATGGCGGCAACCTCGGGGTCCACCCGGCCGTCGACTTCGGCGTGCATGACCTCCGGGCCCTTGGGGTCTTCCGCGTAGCCGCTCTTTCGCCCACTGCGCAGGATGCTGACCACCTGCCGTTGGGCGACCAGCCCCACGTAGCCCTCCAGGCTGGCGCCGCGGTCGGGCTGCCAGGCCTTGAGCACCTTGCCGTCCTGGTCGAGCAGGATGCGAAAGACCTCTTGCACCAGGTCTCGAACGTCTTGGCGTCGTGCCTGGCCGGCGCGGATTAAGGCGCCATTGACCTGCCGCTGAATCGGGGGGGTGAGGCGCGCGATCAGGGTGCGGCAGGCTTGGGGTCTGCGCTTGAGCGCCTGCGATATGAGTCGGAGGTCGGGATGGCTCATGGGGCGCGGGTCACGAGCACGAATGATGTCCAGTCAAGGTCCTCGCTGTCCAGGCTACGGGCGGCCGATAAAAAGGCCCGATCGAGCGGTACGGACCCCGTCCAAGCTTCGTAGAGCAGCTCTGAAAATCGCCGGGCCCCCGCGCTGTCGATGCGCTGCGTGGTCGCGACGATCTCTTCGCTGCCTGCAAGGGCCAGGGCCTGCCCTAGGCCCATCGCCGCGCTGGATCCGGGCTGGCTGCGGGCCGTCTCGCAGCCGGTGAGCACCGCCCAACGCGGCGCGCGCTTGAGGGTCAAGAGGTCTGCGATCGACAGGTCACCCTCGGACAGCAGCAGACGGCTTTGCCAGCCCTGCGGGCCTGCGAACTCGGCGTGCCCAGCGTAGTGGAACAGATCCACTTGCCCCAGGGTCTCGACCAGGGCGGCAGGCTGGGCTTCGCCGGGGCCAAAGCTAAGTACCTGGCGTGCGTTCTTCTTCAACAGCTTGGCGACCGACTCGCCTTCGGCCCTCGCGTCGGCGAGGTCTCCGCGGGGGTCGTAGACGATCAGCGCGCGCGAGGTGCTGGATGATACGTTCGGCGCCGGAAGATCCACTGTGTAGCGGATGGGGATCTGCAGCCCAAGTTGCGAGTTGCGCCAAGGCGCACTCGCCAGCGACGTGTGCTCTTTGGCGGATGGGTTGCCGAAAACCACGACCTGCTGTGCGGCTTTGAGGTGGGGCTGAAGCAGCCGGCCCCAGCCTGCGGCATCCGGCCAGTCGGTGGTCTGGACCGCGGTCACGCGGGCGCCCCGGGCCACAAAGATGTACATCTCGCGGCTCGCCGAGAGTCTTAGGGGCACGATCCAAAGCTGCTGGGGGTGGGGATCCGCAAGCGGGCCTGCGCTCCACGCGCCAAGGCTGTCAAAGACGTGGTCCAGAGCCTGTTCGGTTCGGGCCTGCTGGGCCCTCAGCGTGGCCTTCGCCCGTGGGCGTTCGTCGCGGGGGGCCGCTTGCAGGGCCTCTTGCCGCGACCGCAGAGCGTCACGTTCGGCTTGGTAGGCACTCCGCGCCGCCAGCCACCGACGGCGCTGCGGCGGGGGGGCGCGTTCAAGCAGATCTGCAGAGGCCACCTGCTCCAGGGTGCGGCGTTTGGCGCGTCGCGCCGCGGTGAGGGCCTCGCTGGGCCCCTTGAGTGGGATCAGGGTGCGCAAGAGGCCGGCGAGGCTCTCGGTGCGATCCTCAAGCAGGAAGCGCTGCCCGGCGAAGATCGGCACCACACGCACCTGCTGATCTAAGACCTTTTCGGCGGCGCCAAAGCGCTCGGCCGCGGTCCTCAGGTCCCCAGCCGCCTCGGCGAGACGAGCGAGGCCGACCTCGGCTTGCCACTGCAGCCCTTCGTGGGATGCGCTGCGGGCACCGCGACGAAGTGCGTGCAAGGTGACCTTCGCATTGGCGAACTCGCCCCGCTTTCGGTGGATTTCGGCTTGGATGGCGAGGTGCCAGAGGGCGGCTTTGGCTTGTTCAGGACCTTTGATGCGGGCGAGGTGTGATTGAGCGAGGGCGATTGATGACGGGAGACTGAGTAGGGCCAGGTTGAGGCGTGCGTTGTTTGCATCAGGAACCGAGGGGCAGTCTTCTTCGTAGAGCCGCTCGGCTTTTTCGGAGAGCGCTTCTGCGCGCGCTTCTTCAAACCGAGGCCGCGCTGCCAACCGTGCCCATCCCGCCGTTGTCAGCACCGCACCGCGGAGACATGCCGACAGATGCTCTTGGCTCAGTTGGTCAAGGAGATCGGCGGCAGCACGTGCTCGCCCCAGCTCAATGAGCAGCGCGGCACGCTCCTGGGTGACGCCGACGCGATGGGGTGATGCGGTGCGCTGAGCCACCTGCTCCGCCAGAGTCAGGTCAGCCAAGGCACGACGCACATCGAGGGTGCGACTCGCGTTCAAGCCGCGCAGAAAGTACAGCTCGCACCGTGCGTTGGCGTCCTCAGGGTCCGGATCCACCACAGAACCAATCAGCCGGTCCGCAGCCTCCAGGTTCCCGATCACCACCCCGTGCACAAACGCCGCGAAGATGGTCGCGGTGCGAGCCAACCCGCGATGCCCTGGCGCCGCCGCCACGGCCCGCGTCGCTGTCACCGTCGCCAGCGCAGGTTGACCTGCCCGCAGCTGGCCCCGGGCCCGCTGCAGCAGCTCGTAGGCGAGGCGGGCCCGCGACTCGGTGGGGGTGGCCGTCTCGACCGGCACCAACTTCAATTCAAAGGCGCGCTCCGAGCCGTCCGCGATCTTCAGCCGTCGGGCCTGCGCGGGCAGGGCCACCGTCACCCGGTGCCCCGTATCCACCGCCGTCGCAACTACCTGCACCTCGTCACCGTCGATCTCGACCGTCGGTACGCGCTCGGTGGGCACCCACGCCCGAAGCTCGGTCTTTGGCACATGCTCGCAGCTGGGCGGCTGGCCGTCATGGCGCGAATTCCACCGCGTGCAGCCATCCACCAGGGTCGGCAGCGGCGCCGGCTCGGCACACGCGCAGGCCAGCAGGAGCACCGCCCACCACGGCGTCATCAAAGCTCGAACTGCGGCCATCCGGGGTACGGTAGTCACCGAAGCCGCTAGGGACTACCGATATTCGTCGTTGAACAAGGCCGGGGATTCTCTGGTTTACCTGCCAGATATCCGCGGTCCTGCGCATGGGCACCCCGGGGGACGCGCGCCCGGCTGCCCACAGGACCGTGGTGGCGCCGCGCTGAGCGGTGTTGTTTGGATTGCATGTCCGCGACGATGCAAGCAGGCTTGCGTGCAGGCTGCATTGCTTTCGGGGGGCTCAACCAACGATGCCAAGCCAAGCAGGAGACGGGTCGGGGCCCCGGACGCGTCGCGCCGCCTGCCCCTTCTGGCCCGGACGACGCCTACTTACCCGCCACGAAATAGTTCGCGGCAGGCGATCACAGCGCGCCCTGTACCATAGGACAGGTCGGTCCCAGGGAGGGCACGCAAATGGGGGTGGTATCGCCAACTAAGTAAGGTCCTAGGGGGTCGTCCTTACACAGGTGCACAACAGCGATGAGAGGCAGCCCTGCGGGTTCCGCGACCACAGGTTTGTCATCGATGCCTGCGGCTATGCAGCGGAGTATGCGCGTGTTAGCTCAAGGCATGCGAAGCAGATGGGCGTTGCCCTTGGTTCTTCTCGCCCCCGTTCTCATGGCCCCACCAGGTACAAGCTGTACTGTATGCACCCTCGTTGACAGTGGGGCGCTCGATGACGGAGTCAAAGTCACCCACGTCGAGTCGATTGAATCCAGCAAGAGGTACGAGGTGGCACTAGGTTGGACTTCGGGGGCCGCAGACATCGACGTGACCGGGGATGTCACCAATGTGGCCTGCTCCAGCGAAGGGGATGGAGAGTTCTGTACCTTCGACGCGGTCGCGGATGGTGTAGCGAAGTTCACGATGGCGGGCCTCGAGGATGGCACCGACTACGAGCTATACTTCGGCGCTGCTCAGTAATTGGTGACGATGCTTCCCTGAGCTCTCTCTCCGAGGGGCGATGACGGGTGTGGCTGCTGTCCTGATTGCAGCTCTGCTTGCGTGATGGGGCGTGGCGGCGACCGCCACGGGTGTCGAGTTGCCTGTGAGGGCCATACCTGTCAGCCCGGGCGCTTGGAGGGCCGCGCATGCGCGGCCAGCAACGAGTGCGCGCAAGGCCTGATGTGCACCGGCCCCACGGGCTCCGGGCGCTGCGGTGGTGTGGATTGGCAAGTCTGCGAGTAAGGGTCTGTGAGCGCTGATCACAAACCTGGATAAAAGCGAGCCGGCTGAGCACTCACTGCTTTGACGCACCCCTGTGCGCCAAAGGAGATAGATTTGACCACTCGTACCCTCGGAACCCTTGTGCTTGGCCTTGTGGCGGCGACGTTCGGTGCGGCCGATGCGCACGCCCACAGTCAGCTGAGGGCCACCGGCAGCTTCGCCAGCCGTACCCTCTTGCAAACCACCTTGAACAACCTGACCAACTCAGGCGTAGACATCGATGAGATCGCCACCTCCGCGACTGGGCAGTGGGTGATCGTCGCCGGTGGAACACTCTATAGTAGCAGCGGGGCCCCCAGCGGGCTGCGCAGCCGCATTCAAACTTTCTTGAACGCGGGCCGCACCGTGGACGCGGTGATTATGGGCCCCTCCGGTAGTTGGGCCGTCGCGGCGCAGGACTTATGGGCGCGCAGCAGCAACCTACCGAACCTGAGCGCCATTCAGACTTGGTACAATAATCAGCGCAGCGCTGGCCGCCGCGTGACGGAGATGACGCTGACACCCCAGGGCGGCTACGTGCTCATTGCGGGCACGCGCTATAAGATGAAGAACGCTGGAAACGGCCTGGCGGAGGCCATTCGTGACCGAAACCGCTCTCGGCGCCGCATCACCAGCATCAGCGTCGGCAGCGATGGCCGCTGGCTGGTGCTCGCCACTCAGGCGCTCGCGAGCTATGGTCTGAACTCCACCACGATGGCCCGGATCCGGAGCTGGCAGCGTTCGGCCAACTCTATCGACCACGCCGTGCTCGGAGTTGGCAACGATCACGTCCTATACTCCCACCAGACTAATGTCGCCTCGGCCCAGTCCGCAACTCTTGACGCCATTGAGTATCAGCTGGGCT